>Ga0318562_10000872_pt1 | contig 13512 bp, 12 predicted proteins | sample GRESIP066b5f18_FD_203688 | JGI IMG/M metagenome (GOLD analysis project Ga0318562, IMG submission 203688) | Tropical soil microbial communities from Luquillo Experimental Forest, Puerto Rico - GRE.SIPMG.066b5f18 | ecosystem: Environmental > Terrestrial > Soil > Tropical forest > Bulk soil... | reverse complement strand
GCTCATGACCCAGCTCGCCACGGAGCGGCGCGGTGTGAAGACGATCCTGCTGCGCGCCAACTTCGGCAAGTCGGCGGCGCTGATGGCGGGCTTCGGCGAGGCGGAAGGCGACATCGTATTCACGATGGACGCCGACCTGCAGGACGACCCGCAGGAGATTCCAGCCTTCATCGAGATGGTCGAGAGCGGCTACGACCTCGTCTCCGGATGGAAGAAGACTCGCCTCGATCCGCTCGAGAAGCGGCTCGCGTCGCGATTCTTCAACTGGGTCGTGCGCAGGGTTTCGGGGATCACGCTGCACGACAGCAATTGCGGATTCAAGGCCTACCGCAACTGGTGCGTGAAGGAGATTTCGCTTCGTGGCAACCAGCATCGCTTCGTGCCGGCGATTCTGGCGCGCCTCGGCGCGCGCATCGGGGAGCTGCCGGTCCGGCATCACGAGCGCAAATTCGGCGCGAGCAAGTACGGGATCGCTCGTTACTTTCACGGCGCCGCCGACATGGCGACGCTGCTTCTCCTCTCACGGTTCTCGCAGAGTCCGCTGTATCTGTTCGGTCTCGTCGGACTGCCGCTCGTCGTCCTTGGGAGCGTGATCGGCGGCTACCTTCTCGCCAACCACGTCCTGAACCTCGTGTATCCGGCGCTCGGCTTCCCGCTCACCACGCGGCCGATGCTGATCGTCGCCATGTTCCTGTTCCTGATGGGATTGCTGTTCTTCTTCATCGGGTTCCTTGCCGAACTGGTGCTGCGGGCCGCAGCCGGCGGGAAGGGCTACCTCGTCAAGGAAGTGGTCCGCCGGAGTGATGCCGCGACCGTTCCGCGCGCAAGGCTTGATGCGAGCGAAGACACGGATCCGTCGCGACGTGTGCTGCCGGCCGGAATCCGGACGAAGAGCGACGTGACGCCGCGCTAGCGGTTAGAAGCCAGCGACTGTGCGCGCTCGTGCGCGGCGCCGCGCGAACCACTGCATAGCGACGATCGCAGTGAGGCCCGCGAGGCCGATCACATCGGCGGAGGGGGCCCGACTCGTGACGCCAGTATCGGCGCTGCCTCCCGGAAGTTTACAAGAAAAGACCGGGCAAGCGCCTCGAGGCTCTCGGTGCGCCGCGAGCGTTTCGGGACTGTCGCGAGACTCGCGGCTTCAGCCGGCGCCGGAGAGATCCGGTCGCGGCGCTCTGCGCTCGAGCGCGCTCACATGAGTGCCGAACGCGCCCAGTTTGCGATCGAGAAAATAGCTGCGCAGCGTTCGTCCGATCGTGCGGAAGGCGAGCGTCTCCCACGGAATCTCGTCCTCATCGAACAGGCGCACCTCGAGGCTCTCCGGGCCAGGACCGAAGTCGCGGTCGAGCAGCCGCGCGCGGAACATCATGTAGACCTGGCTGATGTGGGGCAGGCTGATGATCGTGTAGAGCGGGCCGATCGCGACCCGCGCGTTCGCCTCCTCGAGCGTCTCGCGCACTGCGCCCGCCGTCAGCGTTTCGCCGTTCTCGAGGAATCCCGCGGGCAGCGTCCACAATCCACGCCTCGGTTCGATTGCGCGCAGGCATAGCAGTACCTGCTCACCGATTTCGGGGAGACAGCCGACGACGATCTTCGGATTCTGATAGTGGATCGTTCCGCACGCGGCGCAAACATAGCGCGGCAACGTATCGCCGTCGGGAATGCGAAACTCGATCCGCTCTTCGCCGCAGACGCTGCAATACTTCGGCGCCGATCGCGGCTGCACCGCCGCGGGCCGCAGACGCGATGCCAGTGCGCCCGTCATCGATCGGTCGCGCGGAGCACAGCGAAAGCCTCATCCGCGATCGTCAACGTTCGGTCGACGTCGGCGTCCGAATGCGCGATCGAGATGTAGAACTTCTCGTTCGGGTTGACGAGCAGACCGCGCTTCAAGAGCTCCATCGCCCAGCGCGAGCCGAGATCCTTGTCCGCGGTCGTGAGATCCATCCAGGTCCGCAGCGGGCGCCGAGCGGTGAACCGGATGCCGAATACCGCGTCCTCGCCCGGCGCCTGGACCGGATAACCGTGACGCGTCCCCGCTTCAACGAGCCCTTTGCGCAGGCGCGCGCCGATGCGCGCCAGTCCGTCGTACGTACACGGGCGCGAAAGAACATCGAGCGCCGCGCAGCCGGCGGCAGCGCACACCGGGTTGCCGTTGAGTGTGTTGGTCGCCCAGACGACGTTCGCGCGCGGCTGCGAGCGTGCATCGAGCACGCTCATCACGTCGGCGCGGCCGGCGATCGCCGCCAGCGGAAATCCGCCGCTCACCGCCTTGCCGTAGCACGCGAGATCGGGAACGACTCCGTAGCGCTCTTGCGCCCCGCCCCAGGCGATCCGGAAGCCGGTGACGATCTCGTCGAAGATCAGCACGATCCCGTGGCGGTGCGTGACATCGCGCAACGCTTCGAGGAAGCCCGCTTCGGGAAGCAGCACACGCTGCAATGGCTCGACGATGACCGCCGCCAGCGAGTGCGCGTGTCGCTCGATCATCGCAATGGCTTCCGCCGTCTCGTTGAACGGCGTGACGAGGACCGTCTCGCCGGCCTGTGGCGGTACGCCGACCGAATCGGGAAGCGCGTGGGGGTATTCGGACGGCTTGCCGGGAACCGTCCCCCACAATCCGTAATCGTGCATCCCGTGCCACGCGCCCTCGAACTTGAGCACCTTGTTGCGGCGCGTGTAAGCGCGCGCGATGCGCAGCGCGTAGAACGTCGCTTCGGTTCCCGACCCGGTGTAGTGGACGACCTCTGCGCACGGAATCGCGTCGACGAGACGCTGTGCGAGCGCGATCTCGGCTTCGTTGAGGAAGTAGAACGTCGTCCCCTTGCCGAGCTGCGCGGAGACAGCCGCGGTGATCGCCGGATGAGCGTGGCCGAGAAGCGCCGGACCGGAGCTCATGTGATAGTCGAGATACTCGCGCCCCGCGACGTCCCACACTCGGCTTCCTTCGCCGTGCGCGATCACGAGATTCAACTCGGGAGGAATGACGAAAAGCCCGAGCCCGCCACCGGCGAGATAACGACCCGCGTCGGCGAGCAATTGCTGCTGGTGCTCCGCGGGCGAAGCAGCGGAAATCGAAGTCAATGCCAGCCGCGCCATCTGGCTTCCCTTCGAATGGCATCCTTGGCCCAGCCGGCGTTTGATCGGCGTGCCGGGCGTCCCTGATTCCTTGGATTCGAGAATACGCCAACCGCGCTCGAAATGGGGGTCGCCTCGGCGCCGGTCTTGTAGACTTGCCCTTGCCGGACGATCCGCAGACGCGGAGCCCGCCGCGATCGTCAGGCGCCATAACCACCGGAGCGTGAAACCATGGCCCATCGCTCGCTACTGACGGAAGCTGTCGATCGCTATCTCGGCACCGTTGTCGTTCATGAGACGTCGGTGCAGAAGCGGCTGCGCGAGGAGACGTCGAAGCTTCCCGAAGCCGCGATGCAGATCGGCGCCGACCAGGGCGTGTTCCTCGCGTTTCTCGCCCGCCTCATCGGAGCGCGCCGTGCGATCGAGGTCGGAACGTTCACCGGCTATAGCGCGCTGGCAGTCGCCAGCGTCCTTCCTCCAGGCGGCCGGATCGTCTGCTGCGACGTGAGCGAGAAGTGGACGTCGATCGCCCGCCGCTATTGGGCCGAAGCCGGCGTCGCCGATCGGATCGACCTGCGGCTCGCGCCGGCGCGCGAAACGCTCGCCGAACTCAAGAAGCGCGATGGACCGGGGTCCTACGATTTCGCGTTCATCGACGCCGACAAGACCGGCTATGACGCGTACTACGAAGCGTGCCTCGAGCTCATACGTGGCGGCGGACTGATTGCGATCGACAACGTGCTGTGGAGCGGAACCGTCGCCGATCCTAAGGACATGCGCCCCGACACCGTGGCGCTGCGTGGGATCACCGCGAAGATCCGCGACGATCCGCGGGTCGACGCGTGCCTCGTGAGCCTCGGCGACGGCGTGATGCTGGCACGCAAGCTATGACACCCCGGGGGCAGATTCGACTCTTCGGCCGTTCTGCGAACAAGCTCGATACGTCGTGGGACGTCCAGCCTGACCCTGCTTTTCAGGCACGAATGAACTGGTCGCGGTAATACCTGAGCTCCGCGATCGACTCGTAGACGTCCGCAAGCGCTTCGTGCTTGCCCTCCTTGGGCACGCCCTTCATCAGGTCGGGCTTCCAGCGGCGCACGAGCTCCTTGAGCGTCGACACGTCGAGATTGCGATAGTGGAAATAGTCCTCGAGCGCGGGCATCCAGCGCGCGAGGAAGCGCCGATCCTGGCAGATCGAGTTGCCGCACATGGGTGACGTCTTCGGCGGCACGTGCTCGCGCAGGAATGCGAGCGCGTCCGCCTCGACGCTCGCCTCGGTCTGCAGCGACGCCTTCACCTTCGCGATCAGCCCCGAGCGCCCGTGCGTCCCCTGATTCCAGGCGTCCATCGCGTCGAGAACGTCGTCGCCCTGCTGAACGACCCAGACCGGGGCTTCGGCAACCGTATCGAGATCGCTGTCGGTCACGACGAGCGCGACCTCGATGATCCGGTCCGACTCGGGCCTGAGCCCCGTCATCTCCATGTCGATCCAGATCAAGCGGTTTGCGTCCTGGGGCATCGACCGATTTCTGCGTAAAATGGTTCGCGCATTCTCGCATACTCGCTCAAGCGTACCAGGGTGCCCCCTCACCGTGACGTCTTCCGCCTTCGCCACCGTTTTCCTGACGCTGCTCGCCGTTTCGCTCGCGCTGCAGCTCTGGCTGGCGCGCCGCCATGCGCTTCACGTCGCAGCCCACCGCGATGCGGTTCCCGCTGCGTTCGCCGACCGCGTGAGCCTGCCCGCGCATCAGAAGGCTGCCGATTACACCGTCGCCCGCACCCGCCTCGGGATGCTCGAGGCGGTCGTCGAGACCGCGCTTCTCATCGCTCTCACCGTGGGCGGTGGACTGGCGCTGCTCGTCGGGTGGACTGGCGATCTTCCTGTCCCCGGACTCGCTCGCGATCTCGCGATGATCGTCGCGGTCGCGCTGATCTCCGGCATCGTCGGCCTGCCGTTCTCATATGTGAGCACGTTCGTCATCGAAGCGAAATTCGGATTCAACAGGATGACGCGCGCGCTGTGGCTCGCCGACCTCGTGAAGGGAATCGCAATCGGCGCAGCGCTCGGGCTGCCGCTCGCCGCGCTCGTCCTCTGGCTGATGGCCGCCGCGGGCGCACTGTGGTGGATCTGGGCGTGGGTCGTCTGGGTCGCGTTTCAGCTTCTCGTGCTTGCGCTCTATCCGACGGTCATCGCACCGCTCTTCAACAAATTCTCGCCGCTGCCTGCGGGCTCGGCGCGTGATGCAATCGAGCGGCTGCTCGCGCGCTGCGGCTTCGAGAACCGGGGCCTCTTCGTGATGGACGGATCGAAGCGCTCGTCGCACGGCAACGCCTTTTTCACCGGCTTCGGCCGGGCGAAGCGCATCGTCTTCTTCGACACGTTACTCGAGCGCCTGACGCCCGACGAGATCGAGGCGGTGCTCGCGCACGAGCTCGGCCACTTCCGGTTGAAGCACGTGCTGAAGCGGATGCTATGGTCAGCAGCGCTGTCGCTCGTGTTTCTCGCGCTGCTCGCATGGCTCGCCGCCTCTCCGTGGTTCTACGAGGGACTGGGCGTGCCTCCGGCGCTCGATCGTCCCGGCGTCGCGCTGATCCTGTTCTTCCTCGCGCTCCCGGCGTTCACGTTCGTGTTTGCCCCACTCTCGGCGCTCTACTCGCGCCGCCACGAATTCGAGGCCGACGCGTTCGCCGCGCGGCATGCCTCGGCCGCATCACTGGTTCGCGCGCTCGTCAAGCTGTTCGAGGACAACGCAGCGACGCTCACCCCGGATCCTTACTATTCGGCGTTTCACGACTCGCACCCGCCCGCGGCGCTTCGCGTTGCGCGCCTCGAGGGTGCCTGAACGAGGCCGCCGAATGAGGGTTCGCGTAACGCCGCGCACAATCGCCACAACGACGGCGCTCGTTTTGTTTTGTGTCGCTGCCGCCGCGTTCGCGCAGGCGCAGCCCGCCCCCTTTGCTGCGGGCAAGCCGCTCGCCGGAAAGGAAATCGTCGACCGGGATTGCGTCAGCTGTCATGCGCAGCTCTTCGCCGGCGACGCAGACCAGATCTATCGGCGCGCCGAGCGCCGCGTCAAGACGCCGGCGCAGCTCCTAGCACAAGTCCAGGCCTGCAACGTCAATCTCGGGAAGGGCTACTTCCCCGAGGAGGAGGAGCACATCGCCGCTTACCTCAACCTCGAGTTCTACAAGTTCGCGCCGTGATCGTCGGCAGCCACGCGTGAGACGCGCGGCGCAACCTGCGGAAACGAGCAATGCGGCGCTCGTCGACGGACTCGTCACCGCCAACCGCCGAAGGCGCTATACGGTGCGTGTCGACGGCGGCGAAACACTCGAATGCCTGCTGAAAGGGCGTCGAATGGTCGTCGCCTGCGGCGACCGCGTGCGCGTCGCGCGCGTATCCGGTGGCGGCGTAATCGAAGAAATCCTTCCACGTTCGAGCCTCTTCTACCGCTCCGACGCATTCAACGAGAAGCTGATCGCGGCGAACGTCACGCAAGTGATCGGTGTGGTGGCTCCCGACCTCGGCGTCGACCTCGAGCTCGTCGATCGCTGGATCGTCGCCGCCGAAGCAGAACGATGCCGCTTCGTGCTCGTCGCGAACAAGGCCGACAAGCCGAGCTTCACCGAGCTTGCGGCGCGGCTCGAATCGATCGCGAGGCTCGGCTATCCGGTCGTGGCGATGGCGGCGAAGCATGATCCGGCGCCGCTGCTGCCATATCTGCCGGACGAACGCACGGCATTGATCGGCCAGTCGGGGATGGGCAAGTCGACGATTCTCAACGCCGTCGTGCCCGGGGCGAACGCCCGTACCGCGGAGATCTCCGAATCACTGTCGACGGGGCGGCACACTACGTCGCAATCGACCCTCTATCCGCTCGGTGCCGTGGTCGATGCGGGCTGGATCGTCGATTCGCCCGGCGTCAAGGCGTTCGGGCTGGCACACGTCGCGCCTGATGCGCTCGCTCGCGCATTCGTCGAACTTCGTCCGCTGATCGGTCTTTGCCGCTTTCGCGACTGCAGACACGATCGGGAGCCGGATTGTGCAGTCCAAGAGGCGGTCGCGCGCGGCGAGATCGCACCCCATCGCGTCGCGCTGCTGCATCGGCTCGTGCACGAAGTCGAGGCGCGCCGCGACCCAGGCCGCTGAGGTCGCCGCCGCAGCGACGACCAGCAAAGAGAGCTATGGCGCCCAGTTGGCGAGCGTCAGCAGCAGGATCAGCAGCAGCCACAGGACGAGCGCGCGCCACACGAGACCCACGGCGCTCGGAAGAAGCTGCGCATCGGGCTCGTCGCCGAGTCCGAGCTCGGGGCGCGCCTCGAGCTTGTCGCCGGCGGCCGGCAAGGGCCCTCCGATCTTGACACCCAGCGCACCCGCACCGCTCGCGAGCACGATGCCGACGTGCTCGCCGCCTTCCTGCGCAGCCCAGTCCTTCGCCTGCGTTCGCCAGCACAGCGCGGCATCCTCGAAATCGCCGACGATCGCAAACGACAGCGCGGTGAGCCGCACCGGGATCCAGTCGAGCGCGAACAGAAGCGCGCGTGCGGGCCCGCCGAAGACCGCGCGGGCTTGAACGATCGGTGTCGTCTCGGCGCCTGGGGCGGGGGCTTGCCACTCCGCGGCCAGCAGCGCCGCCCCGCGATAGAGCACCGCCCCGGCCGGGCCGGGCAGTACGGTGAACCAGAACAGTGTCGCGAAAACCTGCCCATACGAATCGACGAGGCCGCGCTCGATTGCGAGCTTCGCGATGTCCGACGCCGTAAGCTCGCCTGCGTCAATGCCGCGCCACGCGGCGAGCGCCCGCCGCGCGGCTCCAAGGTTACCCGCGACGAGCGACTCGCGCACGTCGGTGAACGCGTGACTGAAGCGGCGAAACCCCATCAGAAAGTAGAGCGCGACGACGTTCCACGCGAGTCCGAGCAGCGGATGGATCGCCGCCAGCGCGAAAAAGATTGCGGCCGCCAAAGCGACGGGTGGCACAAGGGCGATCGCCACCGCGATCGTCCCCTGTTGCGCGGTGCCGGCGTTCAGCCGGCGTTCGATCGCGCGCGCGTACTGAACGAACGCATGCTCGACGCTCGCGCGCCAGCGGAACGCGCGCCACTGCTCGAGCGCGAGCGCCGAGAGAATCGCGATCAGATTCATCGGTCCAGGAGCGGCGCGTCGAGGACGCGAACGAGCGGCACGACCGCGTTGTCCAGTCGTTCGCCGCCGGCCGCCGCGATCGACCGCAGCGCACTCACGTCTTCAGCTCTTCGCGGTCGCGGAACTGCTCGAGGGCCTCGGGATTCGCGAGCGCCTCGATGTTCTTCACCGGCAAGCCGTGGACGACGTTGCGGACGGCGAGCTCGACGATCTTGTTGCTCTTCGTCCGCGGAATGTCGGTGACCTGGACGACCTTCGCCGGAACGTGACGCGGCGTCGTGTTGATGCGGATGTGCTGGCGGATCTTGTCGATGAGCGCCTGGTCGAGCTCGCGACCGTCGGCGAGGCGGACGAACAGGATCACGCGCACGTCGCCGACTTCGCCCGGCGGCCAGTCCTGGCCGATCACGAGACTCTCCATCACCTCGGGCAGCTGTTCGACCTGCCGATAGATTTCGGCGGTCCCGATGCGCACGCCGCCCGGATTGAGGGTTGCGTCCGAGCGGCCGTGGAAAATCATGCCGTCGTGCTCGGTCAACTCGACGTAGTCGCCGTGGCACCACACGCCGGGAAAGCGCTCGAAGTACGCGGCGCGGTATTTCGCTCCGTCCGGATCGTTCCAGAAGCCGATCGGCATCGACGGGAACGTCGCCGTGCAGACAAGCTCGCCGCGCTGCCTGGTTCCTGGCGGAATCGGGTGGCCGTCTTCGTCGAAGACGTCGACGGCCATGCCGAGGCCCCGGCATTGGAGCTCGCCGCGCCACACGGGAAGCGTCGGGCAGCCGAGCGCGAAGCACGACACGATGTCGGTCCCGCCGGAGATCGACGACAGGCACAGATCGCTCTTCACGCATTGGTAGACGTAATCGAAGCTCTCGGGCGCAAGCGGACTTCCCGTCGAGAAGAGCGTCCGCAAGTGCGTGAGCGCGTAGTCCTTGCGCGGCACGACGCAAATCTTCTTCGCGTGGTCGATGTACTTCGCCGACGTCCCGAAGTGCGTGTTGCACTCGGCGTCAGCGAAGTCCCACAAAACCTTGCCGCGCTCGATGAAGGGCGACCCGTCGTAGAGAAGCAGCGTTGCCCCTGCGCCAAGCGCGGAGGCGAGCCAGTTCCACATCATCCAGCCACAGGTCGTGAAATAGAACAGCCGATCTCCCGGCTTCAGATCACCGTGGAGCACATGCTCCTTCAGGTGCTGGAGCAGCGTCCCGCCGGCGCCGTGGACGATGCACTTCGGCACGCCGGTCGTTCCCGACGAGTAGAGGATGTAGAGCGGATGGTCGAACGGCAGACGCACGTAGGCGATCGGCGCCGCGGCGAACGGATCGATGAAATCCTGCCAGGATATAGCCGCGCGCACCGCGGCAAGGTTGCCCGCACCCTGCCCGCTCGCCTCGAGGTATGGAATGACGACGACGCGTTCGACGGACGGGAGTTTCGCGGCGATATCAGCGACCTTGTCCAGGATCGGCAACGCCTTGCCGTTGTACCAGTAGCCGTCGACCGTGAGGAGCACGCGCGGCTCGATCTGGCCGAAGCGGTCGAGGACCCCTTGCACGCCGAAATCCGGCGAGCACGACGACCACACGGCGCCGAGGCTTGTCGCACCGAGCATCGCGATGATCGTCTCGGGCATGTTCGGGAGATAAGCGGCGATGCGATCGCCGACCCGGACGCCCTGCGCCCTCAACGCGGCTGCGATTCTCGATACCGTCGCGGCGAGCTCCATGTGCGACACCCGGCGGCGAAGCTTGTCCTCGCCACGGAACACGAGCGCGTCAACCGCGTCGTCGGGCGCTCGCCGCGCCAGCAGATTCTCGGCGAAGTTGAGCCGCGCGTCGGGAAACCACTTCGCGCCCGGCATCTTCGACGGATCGATCAACGTGCGCGCACCGCGCTCGCCGATGACGCCCGCGTAATCCCATACGGCGCGCCAGAACGCCTCGCGGTCGGCGTTCGACCAGCTCCATAGCGCGGCATAGTCGGGGGGCTCTCCGCCCGCGGCGGGCGCGTGCTTGAGCGCGAATTCGGTGAGATTCGCGCGCGCCACACGCTCGCGCGACGGCTTCCACAACATTGCGCTGGTCGTCATCGTCCGGGTCCTCCATTCCCGCGCCGTCGCGATGCACTGCCTACACGCGATGCGCGGCCTGCCCCTCCGCCGATTCGAGCGCGCGCAGCCGGGCGCTGACGAGGTCGGGAAGCGGAACGCTGCGTCCGGTCGCAAGATTGATCCAGACTATCTTCGCGGCACCCTCGGCGCACTTCGTTCCGTCCTTGAGGATTTCGTAGAACGAGCCCACGCTCGTACGTCCCGGGTCGCCCAGATACATCCGCACTTCGACTTCACCCGGATAGACGAGCGGCAGCAGGAATGTGCAGCTCGCATTGACGATCACTGGACCGGTTCCCGCGTAGGCCTCGCCTTCGGGATGAAGTCCGTACGTCCATTCGATCCGCGCCTGCTCGCAATAGCGGAAGAAAACCGTGTTGTTGACGTGACCGAGCATGTCCATGTCACCCCAGCGGATCGGCTGGCGCGAGGTGTGGACGAGAACCCTCGGCTTATGCGTCATCGCGGTGCATTATACAATTTACAATTGCGTCTTTCGCGCGACGCCTGCGCCGCAGTCTTCCGTCAGAGGAGTCACCAGCGTGCAACGCGAAGCCATGGAATTCGACGTCGTGATCGTCGGCGCCGGACCCTCGGGTCTCGCCGCGGCGATCCGCCTGAAGCAGCTTGCCGCGAGCGGGGGCAAGGAATTGAGCGTCTGCGTGCTCGAGAAGGGATCGGAGCCGGGCGCGCACATCTTGTCGGGCGCGATCATCGATCCGCGTGCGCTGAACGAGCTGCTTCCTGACTGGAAGACGCAAGGCGCGCCGATCGAAACGCCCGTCACCGAAGATCGCTTCGTCGTCCTCACGCGCGAGAGGTCGTATCGGATTCCCGAATGGGCGCTGCCGCGCCTCATGAGCAATCACGGGATGTACATCGTCAGCCTCGGCAACGTTTGCCGCTGGCTCGCCCAGCAGGCCGAAGCGCTCGGCGTTGAGATCTATCCGGGCTTCGCCGGCGCGGAGGTTCTGTACACCGACGGCGGCGTGGTTCGCGGTGTCGCGACCGGCGACGTGGGCGTTGCGCGCGACGGTTCGCACAAGAGCGACTACCAGCCCGGGATGGAGCTCGTCGCGAAGTACACGCTGTTCGCCGAAGGCTGTCGCGGGTCGCTTTCGCAGGAGCTCATGCAGCGGTTCAACCTGCGCGACGGCGTCGATCCGCAGAAGTACGGGATCGGCATCAAGGAGCTTTGGCAGGTCGCACCGGACAAGCATCGCAAGGGCCTCGTGTTGCACAGCCAGGGGTGGCCGCTCGATTCGCGTACGGGCGGCGGCTCGTTTCTCTATCACTACGGGGACGGGCTGGTTTCGGTCGGCTTCGTCGTCCACCTGAACTACGAGAACCCGTATCTGTCGCCGTACGACGAGTTCCAGCGGTTCAAGACACATCCGGCCATTCGCGGAACATTCGAAGGCGGCAAGCGGATCTCGTATGGTGCGCGCGCGATCAACGAGGGCGGGTTACAGTCGGTGCCGAAGCTCGCGTTTCCTGGCGGCGCGCTGATCGGCTGCGCCGCGGGGTTCGTCAACCTTCCGCGAATCAAGGGTTCGCACAATGCGATGAAGACGGGGATGCTCGGCGCCGAGGCCGCATTCGCCGCGATCGCCACCGGCCGTCAGCACGACGAGCTCACCGCCTACGCCGACGCGTTCCGGCAATCGTGGGTCTACGAAGACCTGTACAAGGTGCGCAACGTGAAGCCGGGACTCAACTGGGGAATGTGGGCGGGGACGATCCACGGCGGCATTCACATGTGGCTCAACGACCTGGGCCTCGGCTCGCTGGTGCCGTGGACGCTGCGCCACGACAAGCCCGACAGCGCATCGCTCAAGCCCGCTGCCGAAATGCCGAAGATCGAATACCCGAAGTACGACGGCGTGCTGACGTTCGACAAGCTCTCTTCGGTGTTCGTCTCCAACACGAGCCACGAAGAGGACCAGCCGGTGCACCTGAAGCTGCGCAATCCGGAGATCCCCGTGACGATCAACCTCGCCCGCTACGACGGTCCCGAGCAGCGCTATTGCCCGGCGGGCGTCTACGAGTTCGTCGATGCGGAAGGAAGCGCATCAGCGAGCGCGGCCGGTCCGGCGAAGAGGTTACAGATCAACGCGGCGAATTGCGTCCACTGCAAGACCTGCGATATCAAGGACCCGCTACAGAACATCCAATGGGTGACCCCCGAAGGCGGGGGCGGACCGAACTACCCGGGGATGTAGCGAAGCGCCGAGGGACTCACTCCTCAGGTTGTGGGGAGGTATGCGCACGCAGAGCGACCCCTTCTGCGCTCATCAAACCGCCGAAAACGCCTGTCAGGGCTGGCCGTTTTCCGCCGACGGCGTGTGAGTCGACTGCAGTTTGCCGATCGACTCGTGGCGGCACGCGAGCCACACATGCAGCACGGCGATCAGATAAAAGAACACCGGGACGAACCACAGATGAGCTACCAACACGACGAGTGGCGCGCCGCTCGCGACCACGGCGAGCGGCCCGTGCTCGAAGGACCAGCGCGGCACATACCACGCGGCCAGCGCGATCACCATGGCGTGGATTGCGAGCGTGAAAAGCACTCCGACGGGACTTCCCGCAGCCCGATCTGTCAGCAGCCACCCGTGTGCAACCTCGGGCGCGGGAGCTGCAACCTGCGACGCCGCGAGCGCGAGCCACGCGAGCGCGAAGCACGTGTAATACACGAGCACCATCGATCGCGAGGTCCGCTTCAACCACTTCATCGACTGCTTCGCTCCAAAAGCGCGGCCAATCTGCGGGCGCTCGAGGCACCTCAGCAGCGCCGGACCGCCGCACAATACTTTCGCACTTGCGCGGCGGTTGTTCAAGCGGACGTTCAGCTTCCGAGCCGTGTCGCGATCCCCGACTACCTGCGGTGGTGTTGCACGATACCCGGATGGAGCAGCCGCCCCGCGGCTACCGGCGCGCGCCCCGCGCGGCGTAGGTGATGCCGCGGCCCTTGAGTGCGCGCTTCAGCGCGTCGACAAGCGCAACCGTATGCATTCAGGTCTCCTCCCAGAGAAGCGCAACCGCCTGCGATCAGTTCCTCCCCCATAGCCACGCGGCGCCGCGTACCGCGTACACCGCTCGAATCGCCGTGGACGTTCCGCACGAGACCCGTGTCGACGCGATCGGAGAATACCCACGACCCTCAGAGTCGCGG
>Ga0318562_10000869_pt1 | contig 13519 bp, 9 predicted proteins | sample GRESIP066b5f18_FD_203688 | JGI IMG/M metagenome (GOLD analysis project Ga0318562, IMG submission 203688) | Tropical soil microbial communities from Luquillo Experimental Forest, Puerto Rico - GRE.SIPMG.066b5f18 | ecosystem: Environmental > Terrestrial > Soil > Tropical forest > Bulk soil... | reverse complement strand
CGGCGTCACCGGTGCCTTGGGTCCATTCGACGTCGACGTGAACTGATTTCGGTGTGGCGCACTGCAGCTCGTCGAGCAGACCGTGCGGATCACCGCCCGCCGCGGGATTGACAATGGCCACGACCCGCGCAACATCGTCGAGACGACATGCAGTGCTGGTGGTTTGGTGCGCGGAAGGGGCAGGATTCGAACCTGCGGGGGCGTGTGCCCCTCCGGACGAAGTCCGGACCTCGTTGGCCACTTCGGGTACCCTTCCTCGAGACATCTCAGATCGACCTCGTGATGCGGAGCAGCTTCCAGACCGCTACCGGGGATACGTTGGGGTGAAAACCCACGTACTCGGGCGCCACTACGTCCGGACACCACTTGTTCTTGTAGTCCACCTGAGAGTCGGCTGGATAGACCGCCCGTCCGTGTTTGGCGAGCAATCGCACGATCTTGGCGACGACTCCACTCGCGGAAGACACTTCCGCCTCCTCATCGAGCCCCACGAATGGGGTGAAACCGAAGTGAAGCCAGTCCGCTCCTTCCTTTTGAAACGTCGCGATGGCTTGCACGTTGATCGCTTCCATGACTCCGGGCGGCGCGTCAGGTATCCGTCGACTCAGGTCATGCAGCCAGCCGGGGCGTGCTCCGAACGCCGGCGCGTACGACACGTAGGCGACCGGTTTACCGGCGATGACACCGGCGAACATTCGACGGAAACGCTGTGCCTCGCCACCTATTTCGCCGATAAGAAACTCCAACTGCTTAACGTGGCGGCCCTTGCTGCGCAGCCACGCGGCGTCAACAGTGGCGATGTTCGATGACCAGTCGGCCGCATCGACCTCAGCGATCTCAAGCCCTGCCCGTGCTGCCCGCGACACTTTGTTTCGCAGCTTGACGAATCGTTTGCCGCGCAAGCTAAATCGCTGGAGATCGACAGCATAGGTAGAGCCGATCTGATTCACGATGAATCCGTTCGCCGCGTATACCTGCGCGTCTGCGTGCTGCAGCGCAACAGCGACGACTTTGCAGCGCTGTTCAGCGGCGCGATCGAGGAATGCTCGCAGCAGCGCCTCGCGGTTTTCCAACGCGGCGAAGGGTCCGCCGAATTGAATCCAGTAGCGGCCTGCTGCACGGTAGGCGATGATCCCGGCGATGTCGGGGACGCAGAAGTATGCATTGCTTTCGTTGAGCGCGAGGTATGCGCTCGGATTATCGGCATACTCCCGCAGCGTGTGCGCAACGTCGGTGAATCGCACCGACTCTGTAATCGTTGACATGGCCTGAACCTCCGCCGAAATGATTTCGATGAGCAACTTCGCACATGCCGTTGACACGGCGCTGAAATGCCATCGAACAAGTTTCAGCGCCAGATCACCGCGATCTCAGTACTCAACGTCAGCTTGAACCGAACGTAGTCCGATATTGCGGGGAAAGCCGGTTGGACGGCAACTGGCCAACTCGCGCAGGGGATTCCGAAGGGTTAGCTATGTCCGGAGCAGTGATGATCGCAAGCGATACGGGGACGCCGGTCTCCGGCCTCCGCCGCCGGGACGTGAGCGCGCAGGACCGTCCGATCCGGGGCGCCGTGGGACTGGCCCGGAGGATTGGACTCGTGGCTATGGCGCAGGCGTTCGAGGTGCGTCTGATGGCGTCGACCGCTGCCAGGGCATCCCTGCGCCTGCTGGGCGGCGACTTCGACCAGGCACTTTCCGGCCAGGCGTGCCTCCGCGTGCCGCCAGAACCCGCGGCGCGTCCGGTTCTGCTCGTGCACGGCTTCGGGGGCACGAGATCCAGTTGGTGTTGCCTGGCGCGAACCCTACGTTCGCGCGGCGTGATCTTCGAAGCGATCAGCTACGCGCCGTTCGGCACCTCGGTGGAGGGGGTCGCCGACCAGCTTGCGGCCGAGGTGGCCCGGATGCTGTCCAGAACCGGCGCGGACAAGGTGCATCTAGTAGGCCACAGCCTGGGCGGTGTGGTGATCGCCGAGGCGATGGCGAGTGGTCGCCTTGCAGGACAGGTCGACACGGTCATCACGCTCGGGGCACCGTTCGGGGGTTCACCGTGGGCGCACCTGTGTCCGTTCGGGGCGATAACGCGGTCGCTGCGCGGAGATTCCCCACAATTGCGGAGAATCGCCCGCGCACCACTACCGGCGGGCGTCCGTTGGCTGGCATTCACAGCGGCGCTCGACATGATCGTGCCCGGCCTGCGTTCGGTGCCGCCCCACCCAGAAGTAGAGACGGTAGTGGTCGACGATGTCGGTCATCTCGGCATGCTCGTGAGTCAACAGGTTGTCGGCCGAATAGCCGTCGCGTTGGCCGCTTCAGGCGGGGCCGGGGATGACGACAGGCACCCAGTGAGCGACTCTGTTCGTTTGGCTGCAAGTCCGCGGGCACACGTTCACCGCAGCGTCGACGACAAGCAAAAGTACGTAGCGCACTACGGATTCGGGAGACCGCAATTCAGGAAACGATCAGCAGTGAGCGGCACCGACCGGCGGCCGCAGCGACCAGAGGGAGAAGACCATGGGCAGCTTCCGGAAAAGGTCTGTCACGTTTCCAACGCGGTCCGTGCCGAAAGCGCCGATTTATCGGGTCACTGATCGCCTGCACGAAGGACGCATAGTCGATGTTCGGTGCCATGAGATCGGCACCACAATAGCGGCGTGGTTGGCTGAGTTGGGGACGCAAAGCCAATTGGCCGAGGACCTTGCCCACGCAGTCCACGCCGACGACTGGCCGACGGCGTATGCCATCTGTGACCGGTTGTCTGTCGAGGTGAGGCGTTGGGCCACAACAGCACAATGGCCACCGTCGTCATCGCCGCGAAGGTGCTACCCGAGTTGAGGGTTGGCTTCGTTCAGGGCTGCCTTGGCGCGCGCGAGTTCCGGCCACTCGCCGTCGGGGGGGAACCTGCTGACCACATCGGCGAGCGTGCGGCGCGCCGACTGGCCGTCTAAACCTGAACCATCAAGGGCCGCACGCAGTTCGAACAAAGTAGCGCCCTGACGACGAGCTAGTTGAAGGGCCGCGTCGAGATCGGCGCGGCGGGTGGCGTTTTGGGCTTGGGCGCGAGCGCGCAAGCGTAGCAATTCGGCGTCGTAGAAGTGCATCCCCGTGTCGTTGGCCAACTGCAAACCGATGTTGAGGCGGTCATGGGCCTGCGCGGGCCGCCCGGCCGCGAGCAACAAGCGCGCGGCTAGGGCATCGAAGAAAGTGGTATAGGCGTTCTGCTGGAAAGCGCGCGAGGTATCCACGAAGTCAGATATGGGCTGTATCGCATCCTCGAGCGACTGCGGATCGAGGTCAGCAGCGCGAAGCGCGGCGAATCCTCTAACGGCGGCAGCCATCCCGGCTCCCAACTCGCGGGCACCGTCGAAGCCGTGGCGCTCGGCGAGATCGATGATCGCGGCCGCCGCGGCTGCCGCATCGTCCAGTCGACCGGCTTCCATCCACACCCAGCTCTGCGCCCAAAGCGCGAACACGAGGCTGTAGGGACCCTGCGGAAACCCCAGCTGTTCAACCCAGTGTGCGGCACGCGCCAGCTCGGCCGTCGCACCAGCGAGGTCCCCTTGCACGAGGTCCGCCAAGGCAAGGTGGATATGCGCCGTCGAGATCGGGTCGTTGGGTATGAACCACACCGCATCGGTTTCGGGGTGATCTTGCGCGGCCCCGCTGGCCGTGGCCCGCTCAAGGTGGGACCTCGCGTTCGCGAACTCGCCGCGCAGCCACGTCATCACCCCGTAGCCGGTCTCGATCATCGGACCGAACCGACCCTGGTAATCACCGAAACCCGCGCCCAATGACTCCAACACCTGGGCCATGCGGCCCAGGTCGGCTCGGGTGGCGTAGTAGCCGCCCACGGCCACCAACGCCGCGAACAGCTCATCATCGCGGGAATCGGTACACCCCAATTGCAGGCATCGCTCAAAGTCGGCGACAGCGGCGGGGCTTGAGGTGCCCTCGATGGCTCCGGCCAAAAACCCGCGCTCCAACCGAAGAACCAACTCGCTGCGGTCCCGGCCGGGTCCCGGCGTGGCCCGCTCGATTCCAGTGAGGGCGACACCCAAGTAGGTACGCGCCTCTTGCAGTGCACCGCGCTGGCGCGCCGCAGCCGCCGCCTTTTGATAGGCAGAAGCCGCCTCGTCCGGCCGGCAGGCCTGTTCGTAGTGGCTGGCTACCAGCTGCCAGTCCGGGTCACCGCGCCCCTTGACAAGAGCATCGGCCACCCTGGCGTGCAGACCTCTGCGCACGCTCGGCGGTGCCAACTCGGCGGCGACTTCGCGCAACAGCTCGTGGCGAAAGCGCCAACCGTGGGTCTCCCACGGCTCGAGAACCAGCGCATTCTCTAGTTCGCCTATCACGCCGTCGAAGTCGTCTTGGCCGAGATCGACGGTCGACCGCAACAGGCCGCGGTCGACGTGGCGGCCGATGACCGCAGCCGCCTCCACAACTGGGATCACGTTGGCGCTGGCGCGCAGCCGGGCAAACAACGGCTCATACAGCGCCTCAGGGACCCCCGTCTCACCGAGACCATTGACCAGCTGCTCGATGTAGAACGGCACCCCGTCAGAACGCCGAGTCACAGCATCGCGGTCAGCCCGGGCCAGTCCCGGTTTGAGGGCCGCGATCAGCTGATCGGTTTGCTCATCGGTCAATGGGTTCACGTCTATCACCTCGACCGGCCATGCACCCGACAGCCAGCCATCGGGCCGCCCGGTCAGCAGCGTGAGCAACCGGCCCGAGCCGGCCTTCAGCAGCGAGCCGAGCACCCCGAGAGTCGACGGGTCGAACCAGTGGGCGTCTTCGGTTACCAGCAGCCCCGCGCCGTGGCCCACACACGCCAGCAGATAGTCCTGCACCGCCGCTGCGATCAGCTCATAGAGCCTGCGGCCCTCGGCCGGTACGGGCTCATAGCCATGCTCGGCGCCGATTCCCAGGACCGGGGCCAGCAACGGCACCACACTGTCCGGATTGAGCTCGCGGAGGCGTACCTCGGCGTCCAGCAGTCGCAGCCGCTCCGGCTGCTCGGTGAGGCGGCCGATGCCACACCGGCGCTCCAACAGCGCGCGCACCGGATGCAGGCCGGCGTCAATGTGAAGCGGCGAACCCATCAGCTCCAGCACGACGCCACCAGACGCTTCGACCAAGTCGACGGCCGCAGCCGCCAGACGGGACTTTCCGATCCCCGGTTCACCGCGAAACACTATTCCCGCGGTGGTCAACGTGCCCAATTGCGCACGCTCCCAACACTTCTCCACGCGTGCGAGCTCGCGGTCACGTCCCACGAGCGGACCACGGGCTAGTTTCGCCGACTGGACCCGCTCGCCGGTCACTTGGTGGTGGCCGACCAACCCGTCGACACCCTTCACCGCGGCCGCCGGCATTGCCTCCAGGTCAAAGTCGTTGCGCACCAACTGCGCAACAACATCGGACACCACAACCGCGTTCGACGGCGCCAGGTCGCACACGCGCGCCGCCAGGTTGGCGGCCAACCCGTACACGTCGTCCTGCGCGGTGTCGAGATACACCAGCCCGCGGTGCACTCCAACTCGGACACTGAGCGGAACTCCGAGCCGACGCTGTGCCTGGTCACTGAGCCGGGCCACCTCGCGGGTGATTTCCAGACCCGCCTGCACAGCGCGGCGTACATCGTTCTCATGCGCCCGGGGGTGACCGAAGACGGCCAGCACACCATCGCCCTTCGTCGTGCCGACGTGGCCTTCAAATCGAGTCACGATCTCCAGCACAAGGTCGCGATACCGCCCCACCAGCATGCGGTACGCCTCTGGTTCCAGCCGTGTGGACAAAGCTGTGGAATCCACCAGATCAGCGAACAAGATCGTCAACCGGCGGATCTGACCGCGACCCGACGGCGCGGCCAAGAGATCCTCGGCATCGGCGTTCTCGCCCTCGACGGCCAGCACCTGCCCGGCGAGTGCCGTCGCGGTCACCCGATCGCCGCGGTTACTCGCTGCCACCGCCCGATCGAGCAGCTCATCGATCGACGCATCATGCTCCGGCTCGAACTCATCGTCTCCCGAAAAGCGCGCGTCAACGTCGCCCACGAAAATATCGTGTCACGGTTTGGTGAGCGAACACATACCAGATCGCGCCCGCGACTGGGTCCGTCAGACTACTCGGACCGTCGGGACGCGACGGAACTTCGGCATCGATTGCCTTCGTGATCGCCTTGACCGGCTTGAGCGGGCCATAAGCGATGACGCCGAGAGCATGAGGTCTGAGCTGGCCGCGCATGACGAGGTGTTGCGCTCGGCGATCGAGACGCGGTCGGCTTCCTGTTGAGTTGCATCGGCGACGGAATCTGTGTGGCGTTCACCTCGCCCGAGTACGTAGTCGATGCCGCCGTGGCGCTTAAGTAGAACCAAGCCGAGATCGGGCGAGATTGCAGTGGCAGGCTACTGCGCTCGTCCCACCACAGGGCAACCACGATTTCCACTGTGGAGCGAAACATCTGACCCTGTGGCCGTCGTTTCGCCAGGACATCGCGGAAGGGACGATGATGGGTGGGGCAAGCACATCGCTCGCGAGCGACGGCCTCAGCGCTGACCGACCTTCGCTGACCAGTCCATCCGATCACTTGGCGGTCCTGGGCCGGATCAGGGGTCCGCATGACTTGCAGGGATTGTCGCGCGATGAGTTGACAAGACTCGCAGATGCGATCAGAGCATTCCTCATCGAAAAGGTGTCGGTGTCAGGAGGGCACCTTGGTCCTAACCTTGGTGTGGTCGAGTTGACCATCGCGCTTCATCTTGTATTCGAATCACCGCGCGATGCGCTGATTTTTGACACTGGTCATCAGGCCTACCCGCACAAGCTTCTGACGGGCCGCCAAGATGACTTCGACCACTTGCGAGCCTCCGGCGGCCTGTCAGGGTATCCGTCGCGCGCAGAAAGCGAGCACGACTGGGTCGAGTCTTCGCATGCGTCGGCGGCGCTTTCCTACGCGGATGGGTTGGCAAAGGCATTCGAATTGACCGGTAGTAAAGATCGCCGCGTGGTTGCGATCGTTGGTGACGGCGCCCTCACCGGTGGAATGTGTTGGGAGGCGATGAACAACATCGCTGCCGGCAAGAGCCGTCGTGTCATTGTCGTGGTCAACGACAACGGCAGGTCTTATGCACCGACGATCGGTGGCCTTGCCGAGCGTCTGACCAGCCTGCGGACGCGTCCGAGGTATGAGCGGCTCCTGGCCGCTGTGAAAAGGGAACTGACCGGGTTGCCGACGCTCGGACGTCCCACCTATTCGGTACTGCACGCGGCAAAAAAAGGATTGAAGGATGCATTGAGCCCGCAGACGTTATTCGGAGATTTGGGCATCAGGTATCTCGGCCCGATCGACGGACACGATATTTTCGCTCTTGAGAAGGCCCTGCGGATGGCAAAGGGCATCGGCGGCCCGGTCATCGTCCACACGGTCACCCGGAAGGGAATGGGATACCGCCCGGCGGAAAACGATCCGGCCGATCGCATGCATGCATGCGGACCGATCGATCCTCGAACTGGCAAACCAAAGACAGCCACCAATGTTACGCAATGGACAGACATTTTTGCCAGTGAGCTGATTCGATGGGGCAGCCTCCGCGACGACGTCGTCGCGATCACCGCCGCGATGCCGGGGCCGACCGGTTTGGCGGCGTTCGGAAAGCGGTTTCCCAACCGGATGTTCGATGTAGGGATCGCTGAACAACACGCTGTTACATCCGCTGCGGGGCTCGCCCTCGGCGGCATGCATCCGGTGGTCGCCGTCTATTCTACGTTCCTCAATCGGGCCTTCGACCAGGTAATGATGGATGTCGCACTATTGAAACTGCCGGTGACATTAGTTCTAGACCGTGCAGGCATCACCGGGCCCGATGGCGCCAGCCACAACGGTGTGTGGGACTTGTCGCTGCTGGGCATGGTCCCTGGCATGCGAGTCGCCGCCCCACGGGATGCTTCCTCGCTCCGTGAACAGCTCGGCGAGGCGCTCGAAGTCGATGACGGCCCTACCGCGATCCGGTTCCCGAAGGGATCAGTGGGCGCCGACATAAAAGCCGTAGAACGAATCGAGGGCGTGGATATGCTCTGCCGCCCGCATGATCCGGATGTTCTGCTGGTCACGGTCGGGCCGCTCGCGACAATCGCGTTGACGGCGGCTGCGACACTCGGGGAGCGTGGCGTGGCCGTCGCGGTAGTGGATCCTCGGTGGGTGCTGCCGGTGCCCGAGCAAGTGGTGAAGTTTGCCGGCAAGGTGCGGCTCGTGGTGACTCTGGAAGAGTCGGGGCTACACGGCGGGGTTGGGTCGGCCGTGGCGGCCCGGATGCGCGAGGCGCGGATCGACACACCGGTGCGCAGTGTCGGTGTGCCGCAACGATTCCTCGGTCATGCCGCGCGTAGTGAGATTCACGCCGACCTCGGCCTCGCGGCCGCCGACCTGGTCACCAACATTAGTTTCTGGGTTGAGCGGGCACCTGACTTCGAGGCGGACCGGAGCGAATGACAATGTGCAGCAGAGGATTTGCAGTGGGCGAGGGACCGATGCTGTAGCACGCGGCGCCTGACTTGAGCGTCATCAAACAGGGCACGATAACGTCGGGTTCCCCTTCCGCATGAGGTCGAGCTCATGAGGTCGAGCTTGAGCGCCCGGCGGCTGAATCCTGGTCGTTCAGACGAGTCGGTGGGCGCCGTCGAGTTCGGCCGGGTCGAATTAGTGGTCATGGGCCTGCTCCCTGGGCACCGGTGCGAGGGCGGTGAGCTGGAATTGCGTTGCGAGGGCCCGCATACCGTCGGCGTCGCGGGGTCGCAGCAGTTCCAGGGCGCCGAAGGCTAGATGGTCGGCGATCATCATGCGTCGCACTTGGAACTCGGGCAGTTCGCCGGTCAGCGGTTCTCCCGGCAGGGCTTCAACGAGCGCAAAGGTGGTGCCGACGATGAGCGGGCCCACCGAGGGCGGCATCGAGCGCGGATTACCAAGGGCAAGGAGGTCGGCCGCGCCCGATCGGGCACCAGGGCTGGCCTTCACCGAGGGGTGGGGCGACGCATCTAACAGGCGGTGGATCGCCCCGTCGACGGAACAGCGCACGCGCTTGAGCATCGTGGTCCATTGAGCGGTTGAGACGGCGGCCAGCATTGCCGCGGCCAGCCGCACCGGCCGCCGGTAGGGTGCCGGAGCCCCGACGGCCGCGCACAAGAATGCGGTCGTCGTAATCGTCACATAGGCTATCGCCACCCGGGCGCCGCGACTGTGGGTGCACGGGCCGAGCCGAGCCAGCAGGGCGATGCTGCCTAGCGCGGGGGTCAGCACGCGTTGCATGACCGCCCGGGTCAGTTCATCGCGGTCGCAGGCGCCGTACAGCGCCAGTTCGCCGTCGCGCAAGTCGTTGGCCAACTGGGCCGTGACGCCGATGCATCCGGCCAGCTCACTTAAATCGGCCTCGGCGCAGGCATCTTCGGCGACCAGTGAGCATACGTAGAGCATCACCCGCCCGAGCACGCCCTCGCCGTAGGCGGTCCGCGGCAGCGGGCAGTCCAGGTTCAGCACCATCACCTGGCCGACATCGGTCAACAATCGGCCAACCCGTTCGCGGCCATCGAAGGGCAGTTCCGACAGCAGCGCCCGCACGTCGCGGATGCGCTCGGCCAGCACCAGGTCGACCGCTTCGCTGTCGCAGACGGCGATCGCCTGCAGTGGCGGTGGCGGTGTGTCGATGTCTCCATTCAGGTAGTCCACGGCGGTGAGGACGGCGCCAGTCGAAAGCGGACGGTCGCTCAGGTCTTCGTAGGCGTCGAGCACCCGGCAGGCCAGCAGAGCGGCGGTGGCCTCGGACCGTAGGTCCGCGGGAAGGAAACCTGCTGCGATGCCGAGGTTTCGGGCCGCGGGGACCAGCGCCAGTCTGGCCAACTCGTGCGGTGATCGGGCCGCCCGCATCGCAGCCAAGTCCGGCGCGCGGTGCCGGTACCTCAGTCCGTGGGCAAGAGTGCCCAGTCGCCCCCCGCTCATCGGGACACCACCCGCACCGAGAGTTCGCGCAACTGCTCACGCGCCGGGGAGGGTGGGAATGCATCGATCGCCCGGCAGGCCGTCTGGGCGGCGCGGACGGCGACGGCACGAGAAGCGTGGGTAGCCCCGCTGCGTACCAGGTCGACCTGGATGTCGGCGCTGGAGGTCAGCCTGGAGAGCCACATTTCATGGGACCCGGGCCGCGTCGCCAGCCACTCGATCACCGGCCAGGTCGGCACCCGGCGGTCGAGGTCGCCGCAGGCCTCCTTGCCTAGCGAAGGGCCGCCCTCGATGTCGCGGACGTCGTCCATGATCTGAAAGGCGAGGGCGATTTGGTCTGCGTATCGCATCAGGGCGCACAGCTGATCGTGGTCGAGGCCGCCCGCCGTGCCGCCGTACGAGCAGGCCAGCCGGAACAGCGTGCCGGTCTTCGCCCCGGCCACGAGTTCGTAGTGCCTGCGCATGGCGGCGTCGTCGACGGCAGGCGGCAGGGTCTCGATGAGCTGCCCGAAAGACAGGTCCGAGATGCGGTCGAGGTAGGTGACGCCGGGGGCCTCACCGAGCCGCGCGAACACCGCCGGGTTGTCGGCCAGCACTCGTGCGAGTACCTGTAAAGCCGTGCCGACCAGATGAAATCCCGCCCGGGCGGCGGTGCGGACGCCGAACGCGGCCGGTACTGACGGCGCATCGCGCCGCAAGAGCGATCCGTCGCAGATGTCGTCGTGAACGAGCGACGCCTCGTGGATCATCTCGATCGCGCACGCCACATCGACGGCGCCGCGCAGCGGCACCGCGGCAGCCGAGGGCAGCAGACGGGCACAGGCCAGCGCCATCGCGGATCGGATCCGCTTACCGGGGACGGCAAGGATGTGACGGTAGATTGCATCGAAACCGCCACCGCTAAGAAGGATTTCGCACAACCGATCGGCCACCAGGGGCAACTGATCGGATGCGTTGGTCAGCGAAGGTTGGTCGACGCTGCGGCCGTCGGATGCGACCAATGTGCTTGCCTCAACCATCATCATTCCTTCTGCGATGTCCTCGAAACACGGCCACCGGATCCGGCGTTTCGTTTGACCACAGAAATCGTCGCTGCCGTGTGGTGCAGGGGGCGCAGTAGTGCGCCACTGCTATCTCGCCCGATTTCGGCGGGGTACCACTTAAGCCCGATCTTGAGCGACCGGTCGCCGACGCCGACAAGCCGGCTCTACTGATTCGCCAAATCCGTACGCGGGACGTCGTCCCTACGCATCCGTTCCCAACGGGCCTGCTGTCCAACGATCGAAATGGAGTCGTCGTTCATCCGCTCGCCGTCGTGACGATTCATGCAGATCGCGTGCAGCTCCGCGAGCCCACAGATCTGTACTTCGGCGACTTCAAGGACAGCGTCCCGCCCGCCAGCAGCGTGGGCAGCGGGTTTCCGATCCGTGGGGGCGCGGCTCAGCGGCACAACGCAGAGCGTGCGATCTACCGCCCCAGCCCAAGCAAAACAGCTCAATCCTGCGACTCAGTAGTACCGCGCCGAGACGAGCGTCGATTGCAGTAGGGCTCTACTGACAGCCACCCCCCGAATCCGAGTGACGATCCCTATTGCATTGGTCCTTTGCGTCGGATCGGAGACGGCGCAAACGAGCGGAGGAGGCAACGATGCATGCACTTGCACCGAGTACGCCTCGGGTGATTCCCGGACGCGCGATTGACACCCTGGACTTGGCGCTAAGCGGAGGCGTTTCTCGCGGATCTATCCGCGTCGATCTTCAAGACCCTGTGTTCTTCGACCATCCGCTCGATCACGTGCCGGGAATGCTGCTGGTGGTGGCTGGTCTTGAATTGGCTGAGCACGCAGCGATGCTGCGGCCGGCCAATGTGAGCTTCCGTCTCACCTTCACCAAATTCTGCGAGCTCGACGCCCCGGTTGAGGTGAGTGCGACCCGCGAAACCGGTGGAAACCCGTTCGAATTCATCCAATCAGGCCGCAGCATAGCGAGGGGACTGCTGGGCCGACGCGAGACCGCGCTGCCTGCGGAGCTTGCCCCGGTGCCAGCATTTGGGAACGGCTCGATCCCGAGTGAACTGGTGCACCGGGCCGACCCCGGAAATATCGCAGTCGGCCCGCTCACGGTCGACGCAGGACGCGTCTGGGTCCGCGTACATGAGCAGGCCGCCATCGGCGGAATACCGCCGCGGGCCAGCGCGGTCGCCTCCATTATCGAGGCCGCCCGCCAGTTCGTCATCGCGATTCTTCACGTATGGGGTCAGCATCCAATGGGGACGAAGATGATATTCGTCGGGCTCACCGCAGACGTGCCCACTGCGCTGCCGCAGGGTCACATGACGCGGGCGTTGTCGTGGCAGCCCACTCCGCCAGAACAGACGCGCAGACTCCACATCGACGTGCACGCAGTAGGCGAACGAGCGATCAAAGTCGGCTCGATCGTCATCGCGAGCCGGTGCGTCGACGAAGTCGAGTATGCGCGATTGCGCGCGAGCTAGACCCTGACTCGATGGAGGCTGGTAATGACTGATCGAGTCGCCATGTACATTCTTCGTACTCTGTTGGCGCTGACCGCTGTCGGCCTTGCCGTTGCGGTCGCGGCACACCTTGTCGGCGGGCGCCTGCCTGCAGCGGCTTTCGTCGCCGCCTATCTGGTGTGGCTGCTTTCCGAGGCACGAATCACTGTCGGGACACCAACACAGTCGGCCGCGGAGACTCGAACCCTCGTTCCATACGCGGTAGCGCGAGTCACGACGGCGCTTACGGCTGCGTACTCCGCGCCCGGGATGTCCGAGAAGTTGGGTATCGTGCTGGCGGGGGTTTTCGTTGCCGGTGTGACGTTACGTGCATGGGCGATTCACGAATTCGGCGTCCAATACTCGCACCGAGTGGTACGGATCTCCGAGGGTGGCCTCATTTCATCCGGGCCGTATAGGGTGCTGCGCCATCCTGCTTATGCCGGGATGTTGCTCGCGAACATCGGTTTTGCCGGTTACTTTGCGAGTCCTGCGAGTATCGCGGCACTGACTCTCCTTGTCGCCGCCGTTCTTTGGCGCATCAGGATCGAAGAAGACATCCTCACTGAATCGCCCCAATATCGCGCCTTCGCCAACACGCGATGTCGGATTGTGCCGGGGGTGTGGTGATGATCAAAATCATTGACGCACCTGCGGAACTGGCTGACGCCAGCGTGGTTGGGCACAAGTTCGCGCGCCAGCAACAGTTACGCGATACCGGAGTTTCCGTCCCGCCGTTCTTCTGCGTCGTCAGAGAAACTCCGTGGACAGCCATCGCCGATGTGGTTGGCACCTTTCCTGGTGTCGGCGCCAGTGTCGAGAAACTGACTGCATGGGCCGAGGCGGCTCGCAGCGCTGCCGAACACATGCGCCTCATGCCGGAGACAGAAACCGAGATCCGGGACAGATACGCCGCCCTCGGCTCACCCGACGTCGCAGTCCGAGCATGCGTGGTCGGCCGCCACGCACAGCCGGGCGAAGACGACGCCGCCGACCCGTTCGCGGGCCTCACAGATAG
>Ga0318562_10000868_pt1 | contig 13523 bp, 13 predicted proteins | sample GRESIP066b5f18_FD_203688 | JGI IMG/M metagenome (GOLD analysis project Ga0318562, IMG submission 203688) | Tropical soil microbial communities from Luquillo Experimental Forest, Puerto Rico - GRE.SIPMG.066b5f18 | ecosystem: Environmental > Terrestrial > Soil > Tropical forest > Bulk soil... | reverse complement strand
GTTTAATTGCTTCAGTTTTAAACTCTGATGTATATGATCTTAGTTTTTTGCTCATTTATATATTCCTTTCCTAAACAGTATCTATTGAATTCTGGTGTCCGGAAAGGTGGGGCAGGATCAAAATGAGGGATGAAACTATTATGAACAAAAAAAAGTTTGGTCTTTATATTGTTTTTGCACTCGGGATGTTGGGCATAGCCTTCAGCGTTATAGGAAACAGGCAAGAGGAAATGCAACAGTGTAATTCAAGTAGCGAGTGCCGTGGTCCAAACCAAAATTGTTGCTGCTGGGTCAAAGGGGGTTCTGTAGGAAACTGTATGAGCTATGAGAGTTGCCGGACTATATCTGGAACGTGTTTCACGTCTAAAAAATGAGAATATGGTTATAAATATGAGAAATTTGTTTTCCTTTGCAGCAGTAACGATTTGTATCGTCGCATTTTTTACCAAAGCGCTTTTGGCACAAAATTATGATGGCAAAATAATCACTCTAGAGAATTTAGGCACAGCAATGTTTCTCGATTCGCGAGCAAACAGAAGTGTTTATACAAATAAGGGGAATGGAGGTAACTATCAAAAATGGGTGCTAAAAGCCAGCGATTCTGGAACCTATACATTCACGAACCTTGCTACTGGCCTTAGACTAGATTCAAACGAGCGGGGCGAAGTTTATGCATTTCCCGCAAATGATGGCAATTTTCAAAAATGGGAAATAATAAAGGATTTCTATGGAGCTCATACACTAAAAAACTTAGCCACTAAATTATTTCTCGACAGCAATCAAAGCGGTAAAGTATATACTCTTTCGAAAAATGGAAGCAATAATCAAGTATGGTATCCTGCAATCACTTCTCGCTGAAGAGTATAGGAAGCAGTTTATTTGAACAAACAGCTCGCGCAATCCCGCTCTTTTAAGGGTGGGTCAGCGAGCGCGGACGCTTGCGTCCGCTTAGAGCTAGAGATTTCTTAATCTGTTTAATTGGTGGTAGCTCGCGCTGTGTTTCAATATATCTTTTTACAATTTCGAGTGGAGCACCGCCACAAGAAACTGCGCAATAACTCGGGCTCCAAATATGCCGGTTTTCTGTTCCGTTGCTACTAAAACCCGGATAGCCTTTTCCTTGATATGGCAATAATAATACCCGAAAGAAAATGAAGGCACGATGTGACTAAAATTGTCGGAATAAGCGGAATATCTGGGGCAGGAACTACTACGATAACAACGTTACTTGGAGCAGCATTAAATGGGACCACGGTCTATTGGGATGATTTCGACGATATTTCTCAAAGTCCAGCCGATTATATCGAATGGCTTCGTAACAATGGAGATTATGCCGATTGGCACTATCCAGCCCTCGAAAAAACTCTAAAACAATTAAAAGATGGTCGCTCAGTGATGCATCCGGCTAAGGACGATGAGCTTTTTTCTAGCTCTATTGTTGTTTTTGATGCGCCATTAGGGAGAAAACATCATCCAACTGGCCAATATATCGATTATCAATTTCACTTAAATACGAGCATGGATATAGCGCTTGCCAGGCGAATGCTGCGAGATTATCGACATCAAGAAAGCGCAGCAACAGCAATTCTTGATGAACTCGAATGGTATTTGACAGCGGGAAGGCCGCTTTTTGATGCGACCGAAGTACGAAATGCCGCAGATTTTATTGTGAACGGTGACCTTGCAACAAAAGAAATAATCAGCGTCATTACTGATAAACTTGTTGACATTTCTTACATTACGAGCTTGAAATGATCGAATTACAAAAGCTGCGTGATATAAAAAAAGCAGAAATCATCGAGCTCATGAACCATCCTAAAGTCCGCACACATATGCCTTTAGCGCAGGGCCCGTTTGATGATGCCGCTTACAATGCATTTATCGCGGCAAAAGAAGCATTATGGCAAAAGCATGGTTACGGACCATGGGCTTTTGTTTGTGATGGTAAATTTCTAGGCTGGGGCGGTCTTCAATATGAGGAGGGAGACGCTGACCTTGCCTTAGTTTTGCATCCCGACCACTGGGGAAGAGGCAAAGAAATTTATGATTTGATTATCAATTATGATTTCAATGAGCTTAGGCTTTCATCGATTACGGCGCTCTTGCCGCCGTCTCGAACTCGTCTGAAAGTGATGGTTCGATTAGGTTTTATACCAGATGGCGAAATGACAATTTCAGAGAAAAGATTTTTGCGATTTCGCCTAAATAAGAAATTGGTTTTGGCTAACCCAAGATCTGGTCACAATACTGAAGCATAAGAAAGTCTAGATTGTTTCTCGTCGACAATAGCCATTGCCCAGATATGTTATCGCGCACTCCCTGACCATGGATACCAGTTCACGCCTGCCATCACGGTTGCCCCGGTCCCAAACCCTCCTTGCGCGCCAGACTGTCCGCCAATTTCAGCAAAAAATGAATAAGTGCGGGCACCAAAAAACTCGAATCCAAAATGGCCACCACCACCAAAAGAAACTTTAGGATTTGGCTCCCCTTTAACGGAATAAAAGACTTGTAATCCGCCCCCGCCATAAATGCGCGCAAAGTTCAAAAACAAAGGAGAGGCGCCTACAAGCTCCAGCCGCCCGCCAACATCCGCTCTGTAATTGTTACTGCTTCCTACCCGATGGAGAACAAGTGGGCGCACCACTACGCTCCAGTGGCGGTGAAAGGGAATTTTCACACGAATACCTTGCGCAAAAGCTTCGCCCCAAAGACCGTTTTCGTAAGTAAATGCTATTCCGTCACCAACAGTGGGCTTTTCCGCCCACTCGGCATAGCCTTCTGAGCTAGCCGGTGTAAGTAGTTGCTTGCTTGCATGAGCAATTTGCATAGTTGACAAATAAAATAAGGCAGCAAGTGCCATATAAATTTTTTTCATATTTAAATTTTACTCTCCAAGCTCGCCGAGCACAGATGTGCTTTTATGGGAGTAATGACCACTATGCAAGTGCCATCGCTTAGACTTAATCTATCAATCAAATGAGCAGCTTTAAACCCTCTGCACGCACAATCCCATTGGGGTCCATGTGCCGGTATAGAGTTTGCCTGCTGATGCCCAATTCTTTGCACAATGCTGCTACGCTCGTTTCAGGTTTGCCCTTTGCCGCTTGCGCAAGACGCAGCTTTGCGGTTGTCATTTTAAATGGAGCTCCGCCTTTACGTCCTCTTGCGCGTGCGGAGGCAAGGCCAGCCATCGTGCGCTCACGGATCAGCTCGCGCTCAAACTCTGCAAGGTCGCAAAAATACCAAAAACCAACTTTCCCAACGGTGATGTTGTGTCTAGAGCAGCCCCCTGCCCTGCTAATATTTTCAGACCGACATCGCGCTCTGTTGGCTCGTGAACGGTGTTTATGGAGCTGCCGAAATTCTAACACAATTTGAGCCAAATTCGCTTCTATAACCCGTAATTTAATCTATGTATCGTGAAGGGTGTTAAAAAAAATAATGTGACAAGCTAATCTAAGAAACGCTGCCCATCTGAAGCCAGCTCATATTATGGAAGGAAACTAAGTATATTCACCCACCATAGCGCGGAAAGAATCGTTTGTTTTCCTCCGCAGGAATTGTTGACTCATACTTAAAGCAAAACAATGTATCCTAATATTTTCGACGACATTTATCGAATTTGAGTATTTACAAAAGCATTAGGTATGCAAAAAATCTATAAATGTTTGAAAAATATAATTTCATTCTTACAAGGGAAATAAAATGAGATCTAAGGCATTTCTTAGTGGCGTAATTTTAATGTCAAGTTTAGCTTGGGCTATGGACCCACCTAAACCTGAAAAGATTCTTACAAGCGAATTCTGGCAATGTCCCGATTACTTAAACTCATTTTGCGAGAACGAAAATCGCAAATTGTCTCTTACCCACCGGCTATTTCCTCGCTCCGATAATCTCGTATCATGTTCAATGCTTAAGTATGAAGCTGAAAAATTCATGGAAGACATGATCGCGAAGCTTACATTACTTGGCGGCCGAATTGATGCAAACATTAAAAAAGACCTGCTAGATTTTATAAACAATCGAATAGACGCTTCAGTCTCTGATGCTGAGTATAAAATTCTCGATCCCTATCAACCAATTATGCTGCCTTCCAATTCAAAAGAAATTCGTTCGCGCTTCAAAGCATATTTCGAATTTCAATATGCAACATTGATTGAAGAACTATACAGGCAATCAGTATCAGTATCTTCTAATAGGAAACTAGAAAACAAAATAAAATTTAGCAGAAGGGTTGCAGTAATTTTGCTAATGCAAATAGAGCTTCTCAAGAATGTTCCTTTAAGTTATGAATCATTAGACGATAATGAACTTAATATTTGCCTTAAAAAACGCTTTCATGAATGCTGCCTTAAAAATCCAGCCATATTGAAAATGCTAGACCCAGAATCCGTGTTAGAAATTCTTTTTGTTTTAGATAGAGAAACCAAATTGAAAACCATTAAAAATCCGACCTTTCCGGTAATGGAACTACTTTTTGGTCCTCAAGCACTCGACTTACAATAATTGATTTTGTCTTAATTTTCCGGCAACAATATTTCGAAATTCAGTCGTGTAATATGGGCTAAAAAAATATCTCGGTTGCACGATTTGACAAAAATTAGGTAATGATATTTTCTCAATTCTCATCTTAGAGTAATCAATCGATAATTTTATTTCAAGAATGATTTTTGAGAAAATAATTTCGCGTATGGACATATAAAAGATATAAAATTTTTTCTTAAAAACATGCGCCTGCTCCTCTGGCTATCTAACTCTTAGCAAAATATACGCAATTATTTTCGTTGATAGGGCTTTTATTGCCCATGAAGAGGATAAAGACATGATTCTAGGTTTAATTCTTGGCGTCGCCTCAGCTCTTAGTCTTGTAAGCTATTCGATGGACTATGCTCCAGATACGCTTACACATATTAGTAAAACAGGATTAGAAAAAAACTGGTATAAGAGTGCTGTTTTTTATCATATATATTTACGTAGCTTCAAAGACTCAAACAATGACGGAATTGGAGATTTGCCTGGATTAATTAGCAAGCTCGATTATTTGTCTGATACGCTTGGCATAGACGCAATTTGGCTCTCGCCTATTCATCCCTCGCCCAATAGCGATTTCGGCTATGACGTTTCTGATTATTATAATATTCATCCTGATTTTGGAACACTCGAAGATTTTCAAAAATTACTGTGTGAGTGTCAAAAAAGAAATATTAAAATATTATTAGACTTAGTGGTAAATCATACCTCTGAAAAGCATCCTTGGTTTTTGGAGTCCAAAAAATCTATTCATAATCCTAAGCGTAACTGGTACATATGGCAATCTGGCCCTCATCATGGTCAGACGCCACCCAATAACTGGCAGGCCAGGCCCGCAGGTGGTGGGTCGTCGTGGAAATACGATGCTTTGACCGACCAGTGGTATTTGCATTCTTTTTTGGAGAGCCAACCGGACATAAATTGGCACAACCAAGAAGTCAAAAATGAAATTAAAAATATTATGAAATATTGGCTCAATATGGGCATAGGAGGGTTTAGACTCGATATCGCGAACTATTATCTAAAAGACAAATTATTTAGAAATAATCCCTCGCCATTGCTTAAAAGTCTCGTTTGTGGCGCGTGTTTGGGTTATGAATACCAGGCCCAAGAGCATATATATGACAAAAATAGTGCCGAGCTTATCGATATTTTTCGTATGATGAGAAAGATCGCAGATACTTATAACGCTGTTTTAATAGGAGAAATAGACGATGAAGAAGGGCATTTAGGCAATACTTTCATGTCAGCACGCGCTTATGGCCCAAAAAACGATGGCCTCCATATGGCTTTTAATTTTGACTTAATGAATGCGGTCGATGATGCCTCTCGTTTGCACAATACTATAAAAAATTGGTACGCAAAACTACCAAAAGATGCCCAACCCGTATGTGCACTTTCCAATCATGACAAAGAACGCTTAATATCTCGAGTAGGCAATAATATACATAAAGCAAAGCTTTTAGCACTTTATCAACTGAGCTCTAATGCCACGCCGGTTATTTATTATGGCGACGAAATTGGCATGAAGCATGCTGATATTAATCCACGTGATCAAAAAGACCCACTCTATGCTATGTCACCGTCTATAATTAAATTTTTCATGAAGAATCGTGATGGTGCGCGCACTCCCATGCAATGGGATTCTGCCCACAATGCTGGCTTTTCTTCAGAACAGAGCTCTTTATGGCTGCCCATAAATAGCGATGCCGATTTCTGTAATGTCCAGACCCAACTAAAGCATGATAATTCGCTGCTCATATTTTATAAAAATCTTATTAATTTAAGAAAAAAACACATCGCACTTCACGCGGGTAAGTTTAGCTTTTTATTAGATACCACAGGCAGCAATATGCTTATATTTCAACGTTATCACGAACACGATATATTTATTATCATCATGAATTTCTCAGAAAACAAACAAGAAATAAAACTAGATAAAGCATATAGCTCTCTAATAAGCACGCACAATAAAATATATAATAATAAAACTTGTATAAAATTAGAAGCTTTTGAGGGGATCATAATAAAATAAGCCATTATGATAAATGCGAGTTTGTCCTCGTAATAACCGTTGGCAAACTTACAAATCAGGCTTATTAGATTTCAGTACTTTACTTTGGAGGGTATCAGATGTTCTTATTTCGCTCTCTTTTGGCAAATTTCATCTTCTTAAGTCTTAACTCCTTTGGTGCGCACTACGATCCTAATCCTGAAGAAGTTGCGGGTTATCGATATCAGGCTTTGCGCCCTCAAAATCTAGATAATTTCGCGGATGAAGACGTAATTGTTATCTATCGGGGCATTCATTTTTTGCCCGCTAATTTTGGCGATGCCGAAAGGATAGAGTTTATTCAAGGCAACCAAGTTAATGAACCCATGTATGCCTCAGCCACCTATCAACAAGCGGGTGAAATCTATGGCAGCACAGAATATGAGACGCTTGACCTTTGTGGGCAAGAAATCTCAGCGCTCGTTAATGTCCTTGATAATACCGGTGAATGTGAAGTCGCTGGACAACTTTTTACCTGTGCTCGTTATCCGTTTCACGAACTCTATTCCAATGATGCGACAAAGTTTCTCGCTGAACTGGCTTTTCCTTCGGCGGATCGCAACATAATGTTTGACGATATGGATTTTACGGCCAATCCTCTCCTGTCATGCTCAGATAGAGTTCGTCACCCTGGGAAATATGGATTTGGGCTCAAAAATTATGGTGTCAATCAACCCTTACTTCCGCTTTATGACATAAATGGCAGACCACGACATCCTATTTTAGGTAAGTTATATGCTCTCGTGCTCGATGCTGCTGCAATAGAGGAACTCAAACCTATGAACGTAGCTGAAGCCCATAGAAGGGGATTTTTGCGTCTTCAATCGCATTTTCGAAAAGATATTTTGAGCGAACGGGAAATCTCTATTGCCGGCTATATTCCTGCTGAATGCGTCGTATTTGAAATGCCATTACAAGTACCTTCGTTCGCAGGTAACTATCCACAGTATTATGAAAGAAAATATGGACTCACCAAGACGCGCTATAATAACTTTAAAGCTATCTTTACCAATGCCGCTACGACGCCTACTCGGCGAATGGAAAAATCTCAAGAACTAATGAACGGTATTATTAAAGCGTCCTACGAAGATAACAAACTTATCTACAAAAACTGTATAGCTAAGCGTATTCCGGCTTTGTTTGAGGAAGAATTAGGGAACCTAGATGCTCGCATAGGAACGCTGAATTTAGATTATGAAATAGATTGATATTATAAATATCTCTCTTTTGGTCTCAAGGGATGCTTCAATGGCATCCCTCAGCTTATTGATTGCTTACTTTACTCAACATGACGAGACATGTTTTCATCTATATCCAGAGAATTTTCGACGAGACATTGTTCATGTGCTCGAGTTATATCTTCACAACAAAATTCCACACTCGCCTCTGCGCCAAGCAAATTACTGCCGTTAGTAGTTGATAAAGCTCCCGGGGCGATCCTATTGGTAAATTCACCGTTACAATACGATTCAACATCGACGCTTATAGTACAAAATCCGTTGGCAGGAATAACTGCACCGGTTTGCAAAGTAACGCTTGAGCCACCAGTAGTAACAAAGGCATTTTGGCACGTTGTTTGTGCTCGGCCGACTGTTCTTAGGTCACGTGGAAATATGTCGACAAAAGGAAATGTCAACGTTGCGGCAGTAGTGGCTGGGTTGTTTAAATAAATTACGAGTAAAGAACAGCCACAATCATTTACTTCATGCGGATAAAAAAACTTGGCTACCGTAGGACTAACAGGTGCAGTGACTATTAAATTCGCTGTAACAGTATCACCGGGCTCCAATCCTCCATTAACCGTATAGCCCATTTGCTCACTCGCTATGGTATTGACCCATCCTGTTGGAGAAGATGCCGTATTTGATGTAACCCCTATTCTAACCGTACAAGTTTCATCATCAAGAACAGTGCCACCTGTGAGTGCTATCGTATTGCTCCCAACAGCCCAGGTTCCCGTAAGCGCCCCGCAATTCGTAGCAGAGATAAAAGTTGTCCCGGTTAAAGTTATTTGAGCAGGCAAATTATCTGTAATAAATAAATTAGTTCCTGTCGCTCCGTCATTGTTATGAACTGTAATTTCCAGAACCGATGAGCCTCCTACAGGAATAGTTGAAGGGTCGAATGACTTATTGTCCTGAAGAGCAAATGCTAATTTACTTGCAGAAAGTAATAATAAATATGCAAGGCTCTTAGACATACTGCGTAAAATTTCAGGCTTAAAAACGTTCTTCATCAGCTAACTCCTTTGGGTGGGAATATTTAAGGAGTGTAGGATAAGACGAGCTTTAATTTCTAGCTCATGACTAGTATTTATTCTAAATACGCCCTACTAATTGGCTGGCAACTCAAAGCAATCGAGTTCTAATTCATCCGGTTTCATGAAATCGTCATTGCGAGCGAAGCGCGGCAATCCAGACATTATGCCATTGAGCTCTGGATTGCCGCGCTTCGCTCGCAATGACGACAAAATAACGGTAAAAGTACGGTGTTATAGATTAGGACTCGATCCGCCTAGCCGACAACTGATTTAACTTATCAAAAAACGGCTTTATATATTCTACATCTTGGTCATTCTCGCGATGAATAACATATTCTAGATGATTACAAAGCTTTCTCATAAGAGCTTTATATGATTCAAGATTTATTTCTGTCCCTAAATATTTCTGCACAGGAGCCAAGAATTCTAAATTCTCAGAAAGCTGAATCAAAGCCGGTTTTGAACCTAAAATACATGCTTCAACGGTAGCAATAAAAAGCGCTCGAACTTTTTCTTGCGTCTTGAGCTTTAACGATGGAAGCTCAGCAAGTCTTTGAAACTTAGCCCGTAAATCGGCCATGGTCTCGTCCTGGTTTCCATGAGAATGAGCCAAAAATACCTGCATTTCTTTAATAGACTGTTTAAATTGATTGTTTTTCATGTTCATTTCATTATGCTTAAGACAAAGAGCTTGATAACAATCATAGATTCTATAACATTCAAAATATTTTTTATTAAACAAGTGCACATCGGTTAAGTATTGAGCAGCCTGCTCCTGGAAAACAGCGTGTCCAACATCGTACCACTGATGATTAACCGCAAATAAAACACCAAATTCAGGCGCGTCAAATTCCTGAAAAATACTCGCAAGAACATCGTCGGATAAAATATTTTTATCTTGTTTGTTTCTTTTTCTAAAAATAGTTTTTTCGCTATATTCGCTCCAGGCATTATTAATATCGTCATCAGATGCCATAGACACTATGTCTTTCAGCAAAACAATACTGTCGTCATTAATATTAACCATATTTTTTTTATGAAACTGAAAAAATAACTTAAGTTTTATTTCTTCTTTCTCAAGCTTGCTTGCTTCTTGCATCCCATATGCTTGAGAAAAAATCATATGCCCAATGAGTAAAATCCATGAATATTTTTGCAACATTAACGAAACTCCCGATAAGGTTTGCAAGAAAAATATTTATTGAAAACTATAATGTCAATCGGCAAAATATCGTCGATATAACTAAAATTTTAGCGCCATATTCTGAGGCCAGCGAGCATTAAAGCAACGGATTTATTAATATTATTGCTCTTGTTCACATATACTTCTATCTTCCATGTATTTGCTGCTCGAAAAAAGCTCGCTAAGATCTTATGATTAACATCATAAAGATCAAAACCAATGCGCGTGTTATTAGCCAAACAATAACCTATAATTTTAGCATCTTTGCGCTCATAAAAACCACATGTAGTAATCTTTTTATCACCTTGTATAACGCGCTCTTTAGTTGAGTCTTCGACATAAGCGATTATATTATTACTTTTTGCGATATTAATATATTTCTTATCTATGACCGATGCTTTATATTCGGAATCAGTAAAAGGCGGCACAATATCTGAAACGCTGAAATCATAAGTAAGATATATATTAAGAGAAGTATTCTCATAAATTACCAACGACGTTTTGGCATAATAATCACTGCTTCCTTCTGGAATGGCAAATATTCCTAAGGGATTGCTAATAGAAGAATGAGGCTTTAGCCAAAACTTTTCAGCACTCATAGCAAAACAGAATAATAAAGCAAAAATTATGCATAGATAACGCTTCATCGCTAACCCCAGGCAACTAGATAGTCTTCTAGTTAACAAAGCGCGCCGTATACTTAATCCTGAGATTGCTCACCTCTGCCTACATTAAATTAAGACATGGTTATAAGCTTTTCTTAATTAAGCATAATTTTATCTTCTATTTATAAAATTTGGTTACCAATTATTTATGAACTAAAATCCTCAACATGGAAGCCAGAGCATTCTCGTTTAAGAAGCAATAAGGCTTTCGCATGGGGGAATCATGAATTTTTCTTTATTTGCCAAGAACTTTTGGCTTTCGACAGCGCTGCTGTCTTTAAGCGCCAGCGCCTCTATGGCGGACCATGTTCTTAGTTATGACACTTTCGCGACCGCTCTTAATGACGAACGACTCGCTTCAAACGAATGCTGTTTTGATTGTCCTCCTGGCCCCCGTGGACCTCAAGGTCCTCAGGGCTTTCAAGGACCTCAAGGGTTCCCAGGTCCTCAGGGGCCACAGGGTATTGCTGGACCGCAGGGTGTACCCGGTTCTACAGGTCCTGCTGGGCCCACAGGGCCTCAAGGTATTCCCGGGCCACAGGGTGTACCTGGTCCTGTAGGTCCCGCTGGTCCTGCCTCATCTTTTAGTTTCTATACAGCCTATTTGCCCTCAAGCGCTGGCCCTCTCTTGACAGTTCTCGATGACGATCCTGTACCTTTTACTACAACCGAAGTAGGCAGCGGAATCACTCATCCTAATAACACTGATTTCGTCGTAGGAGCGCTGGGTGTTTATACCGTGACTTTTGGTGCTATTTCCACAGTATCAGTCCCCACTAAACAACTCGCGTTATCAAGCTTTCAAATCGAAAAAAATGGCGTGGCAGTGCCCGGAGGAAGAATCGCTCTTGTTCTTGGTCAAGCATCCATTACAGCTAGTTTCCCAGCGAGCGCAGGCGATATAATTACAGTCAGAAACGTTTCTTTGCTGAGTGTGGTCCTTGGAACGTTATTAGATCCTGCAAGCACAGCGGCCTATATTAATATTCAACAGATTCAATAAATTCACGGGATTTACCTTTGGGGTCTGCAAAGGCCCCTAAAATTATATCTATATTAATTATTAATCAGGGAAGAGCTCTTCAGAATCGGTAAAAAAGAAGCTCATGTTTACAAATAAGCCAACTTGAAAATAAATCTAACACCGAAGCCAGGTAAATTGCCGTAAAAATAGAGCTCGCCACGTTTTTTGAACGGTTAATATTCAAAAATTTAGCAATGCTTCTATCGTCGCTAAACCTTATTGTATTCTCAGCTTTTTTATATAGAAGAAAAAGTTCTCGACGATTAGATGTAAATTTTCTCTTAAAAATAAGGTGTAAAATGAAAACTAATTTTTTATGTTGCTTTGTTTTTCTTCTTGGCGTGCATTCTTTTGGTGGAGATTCTGAGTCACCCCAAAAACAAAAAAGAAGCCCCATTACGCGCGGCGGCCTGACTCTTTCTCGTATGGAAGAGCTCGTAAACGAAGGGGCGGCAAAGATCGATACAGTCACTGAGGAAAATATTGTACTTGTTCTTGGCAATACTGGTGCTGGAAAAAGCGCCACTATCAACTACTTATTAGGTGGAGTAGCGAAGATTACGGGAAGCCCGAGCCGCCGGGTGCTAAACTATGCCAATCCTCTGGATGAAAAGGCAAAGCTGGGTCATCGCCGCGGAGAATCTGAGACAATGTTTCCCTATTCTTATGACAATAAAGCCAGGTCAATTTATAGCTATTGTGATACACCGGGATTTTTTGACAATAGAGGCAAAAATGAGAAGGTGATGGTTGCCACATCAACTAAAGCCGCCATCAAAAAAGCGGGAGAAATAAAAGCCATTGCGGTCGTAATAGATTACAATATTATAACCACCGATAGGGCTAAAGGTTTAGTAAAATTAAGCAAGGAATTGGCAAAATTACTCAAAAACCCCGGGACATTATATAATTCTATTTTGTTTATTATTACGAAGGCACCTGATATTACTTTAGAGGATCTAAAAACCGATATTGATGAAATAAAAAAGGCGCGAACTATAGATGGCCAAAATTTAGTCACTAGATTATTTTCTCTTATTCAATTTCATAACACCAAAAAAGAAGAGGATGAAAAAGAGATAGAAGAAAACAAGCGAGTTATATCCATATTAAATTTGTTTGAATCAAGTAAATACGAGAACGTTTGTATTGTTGATATTTTTGATAATTTCGATAGTAAAATAGCGATCGAAAAAAAATTGAGCACACTCACATCTCTGCCGGCTTCGTCATTTAATTTTAATGATTACGACACAAAAAGCACTAAATTTGATGAAGCACTCATCCAAATTATTGAAGATAAAATATCTTATATAGACGCAAGAAACAAAATAGCCAAAAATATTGATGATAAAAAAAATAGAATTTTGGATTTAACTACGAGTATTGCCAACCATCAGGCGGCAATCAAATCTCTTGACGAATATCAACAAATCGATGAAGAAGCTCGCGCTCGAAATAAAAAAGCGTTAGAAAAACAAATACGTGAACAACAAGAGCATATAGCCAAGATGGAAGGTGCCCGTATTTTCTATCTTAAAAAACTTCCGGAAACTAACTTGGAAAATTATAAAAATTCCTTTATAATTTTATCGGGTGACAAAGTCACTGTGCATTATATTAATAAAGATACCGTCATTCAGAATATTGAGATGCATAGGTACAGCTCTCTTTCTGCGGTTATTGAAGAAATTGATGGTAAAAAACCTTTGCATTACACATTGTCAAAACCAGAATTAACTTTTTTATTAACAAAGCACTCTAAAAAATATTATGGCTTTAATGATATTTATTTTTTAAAACAA
>Ga0318562_10000867_pt1 | contig 13539 bp, 12 predicted proteins | sample GRESIP066b5f18_FD_203688 | JGI IMG/M metagenome (GOLD analysis project Ga0318562, IMG submission 203688) | Tropical soil microbial communities from Luquillo Experimental Forest, Puerto Rico - GRE.SIPMG.066b5f18 | ecosystem: Environmental > Terrestrial > Soil > Tropical forest > Bulk soil... | reverse complement strand
CGCTCAGGATGCGGGCCCGTGAGTCCTGGACGAGCTGGAAAACGTCGATAAGCATGCCGTTATAGTGGAGCAGGCTCTCGTCCTGGATCGCCTGGCGAAGCGGCAGCACCTGCCCCTGATAGTGGCGGGCGATGTCGTAGCTGCCGCGATAGGCGAGATAGGCTTCGCGGCACTCCGAGCGGATGGCGACCGCCTTCTCGGCCAGCCGATTGGCAGCCTGGCGAAGCGCCTCCTGCGCCTCGCGGCTGCGGGCTTCGCCGAGATCGTAGATCGGCAATTCGAGATCGAGCTCGATCCCGCGGCGAGAGATCTTCTCCTTGGAGATATCGCTCAGGCTCGCGCTCTTCTTGCGGTCAAAATTCGAGATGCCGACGATATCGAGCGCGCTGACGAAGCGAGTAGCGTTCGTCAGGCCGAGCTCTTTTGCCTGCAAGGCGAGATCGGCGCGCGCGGTCTTCAGATCGACCCTTCGCTCGAGCGCATTGGCCTCGACCCGTGCGAGCGATTTCGGCGACTTCGGAAGTGGCCGCAGCGACGACGGCGGCGTGTAGTCGATGCTCTTGCCCCAGAGGCCCATCAACCGCGTCAGGCGTTCTTTCTCGAGCCCTTGCTGCAGGCGAGCCTTGCCGAGCTCCGCCGAGAGCTCGGCGAGGAACGCATATTCGCGGTCCTGGTCGAGCTTGTTCATCGCGCCGGATTCGCCAAGGCGTTTCGCGAGCTCGGCACTCGTCTCAGCCGAGGCCTTGGCCTCGGCGAGATATCGCGCCGTGCTGCTTGCAGCGACCGCGCGGATATATTGGCGGCGCGTTTGCGAGGCGAGCGTCAGGGTCGCGGCGACCGCCTGCAATTGCGCCTTGCGGAATTTCGTCTCGGCAATCTCGGCGCGCGTCCGCAAGGTCACCAGCGCCAGCAGATCGGCGACGATGTGTCGCTCGATCTCGAGCTCGAAATCGCCACCGAGGCGGGAGACCGAGAAACCCGGGTTCGGCGGTCGGCTCGCCTACACGAACTGCGCTTCCGAGATGCCAAGCCCATTATAGGCCGCCTGCAGACCCTTATTGCCGAGGAGCGCGACCTCGACCGCGCCATCGGCGCTCAAGGGGCGGCGCAAGAGCTCGCCGATGCGGGTTTCGGCCGCGGCCGCCTCGACCTCGCCTCCGATTTTGACCACATCCTTGCCGAGGCCGTCGCGGGCAGCGTCCTTGACGACCGACATGCCGCCATCCGCCGACAAGCTGGCGCAGCCGCCAAGGCCGAGAAGGGCGACGAGACCCGCGAGCCGTCCGGCAGGATGGGGAGAGGCGCGTCTCATCGCGCGGCCCCTTCCAGCGTGCCCGGCGTGGCGTCGTCAACCCAGCCGCGCGGCTCGACGGCGCGATAGGTCTTCGCGGGGCCAATCACCCTTTGGTAGCGGGTCGTCGGCACGGAAGCGGCGGGATCCGCGGCTGTGATCAGGCCGGGCAGTGCAGGTGCGGCCGCGCATCCGCCGATAGCGCAAGCGGGTAGGATCAGCAGAAGGCGTCGAAGCATGGCTCCGCCATGAAGTTGCGTCGCGACGGTGGATGCGTCGAAGAGCGCTCACGAAGGAGCGTCCATCGGACCTGAGCAGCGATCGGATTGGCGTTGACCGGGCACGCGCCGATCGGCGAGCGCCTGTGGTCCATTCACATCGGGTGGCGCGCGAGGTCCGAGCGCGGACCGCGCCGCCGCGGCGGATCGGGATCCGCCGTCAGCCGACGGGCTTCGGTGGGCGGGGGATGAGGTAGACCGGGCCGGAGGCCCGCATGTCGTCTTCCGGCACGGCTCTTCGCGATGCCGACGCCATGGCGACATGGATGCCCAGATCGCCGCTGCAAAGGAGCGTCATTCCACCAGCGGCACAGCAGCTGCCGCCCGCCTCGCATTCGCCACACCGCACCGGGCAGGGCGGGGCCTGTCTGTCGGATGATGCGCGAAACTCGGCTTGCTGTTGCGGCTTGGCCGCATTCAGCTTGGTCGCATGCAGCTTGGCTGGCGCGCCCTGGATCGCTTCCTCATCCGAAGCGACCGATGTCGGGGCATGCTGGAAGGGAGCAGGCTGGTGGGCGGCGTGTGCGGCTGCGCCCGAAGCGCTCGGGAATTGCACGACGGCGCCGAGCAGCAGCACCGCGAGCCAGGCGAAGAGGAGACGCGACAACCGCATCGGACCCGACGATCGGCGGTGCTCGTCGATTCTGTTCAGAGGCCGGTGCATCGCTCTTCAGCGCCCCGCGCGGCCGAGCACGTCGACGAGCTCGGCGACCTTACGGCGCTGCTCGTCCTTGTCGCCGATGGCGATCGCGTTCTCGACGCAATGGCCGACATGGTCTTTCAGGATCTCCTCCTCGACGCGCGCCAGCGCGGCGCGCACCGCCGAGATCTGGGTCATGACGTCGATGCAGTAGCGATCCTGCTCCAGCATGCGCGCGACGCCGCGCACCTGACCCTCGATCCGGTTCAGGCGTTTGAGACAGCCGGCTTTGGTCTCGTCGCGCATTCTGCATATATACCTCGACAGGGTATGGTTGTGCAAGGGACCATATACCCCTATATGGTATGGCGTATCCAACCAGACGGGCCGCAACGTGAAAGCTCAGCCGATATTGTCATCCCCCGCGCAGTCCGGCGGATCATGTTGCGCACATTCCCATGGGGCGCATGGTCACCACGACCATCATCATCAGGGGCACCATCCGCACGGCCAGCATCTGCACGATCATAGGGGCGGCGCCTCGGCTGCCGTCGCCGACACGGCGGTTGGCGATGGGGAGCATCGCGTCATCGACCCCGTCTGCGGCATGACGGTCGACACACGCACCGCCAAGCACAGCCACGAGCATCAGGGGCAGAGCTTCTATTTCTGCTCGGCCGGCTGCGCCACGAAATTCCGCGCGGATCCCGAGCGCTACCTCATCCCGAAAACGACCGAGCCCGCGGCGCCGGCGGGCACGATCTACACCTGCCCGATGCATCCCGAGATCCGCCAGGAGGGGCCTGGCACTTGCCCGATCTGCGGCATGGCGCTCGAGCCCGAGCTCGTCACCGCCGATACCGGCCCAAATCCCGAGCTCGCCGACATGATGCGGCGACTATGGATCGCGGCCGCGCTCGCAGCGCCCGTCGTGCACCTCGATATGGGGGGGCATCTTCTCGGCCTCGAGCAGCTGATCTCGCCGCAGCTCTTGGCTCTCTTGCAATTGCTGCTCGCGACGCCGGTCGTGCTCTATGCCGGCTTCCCCTTCTTCGAGCGCGCCTGGCAATCGCTCGTCACGCGCAACCTCAACATGTTCACCTTGATCGCGATGGGGACGGGCGCAGCCTATCTTTACAGCCTTGTCGCCGCGCTGGCGCCAGGCCTCTTCCCAGAGGCTTTCCGGGGGATGGATGGCGCGGTTGCGGTCTATTTCGAGGCGGCCTCCGTCATCACCGTCCTGGTGCTCGTCGGCCAGGTCCTCGAATTGCGGGCCCGCGAGCAGACATCGGGCGCCATCCGGGCGCTCCTCGATCTCGCGCCGAAGACCGCGGTGAGACTGAAGGCGGACGGCTTCGAGGAGGAGATCGGCCTCGATGCGGTCGTGGTCGGCGATCGCCTGCGCGTCAGGCCCGGCGAGAAGATGCCCGTCGACGGCATCGTCATCGACGGGCGCTCGCATGTCGATGAATCGATGGTGACGGGCGAATCGATGCCGATCGCCAAGGCCGCGGGCGATGCCGTTATCGGCGCGACCGTCAATCAGAGCGGGGCGCTGATTGTCGAGGCGAGGCAGGTCGGCGCCGACACGATGCTGTCGCGCATCGTGCAGATGGTGGCGCAGGCGCAGCGTAGCCGCGCCCCAATCCAGCGCCTCGCTGACCGCATCGCTGCCTGGTTCGTGCCGGCCGTGATCGCCGCAGCGATCGCAGCTTTCATCGCCTGGGCGAGCTTCGGGCCTGAGCCCCGCTTCACCTATGCGCTCGTCGCCGCCGTCGCCGTGCTCATCATTGCCTGCCCCTGCGCACTCGGCCTCGCAACGCCCATGTCGATCATGGTCGGGGTCGGCCGCGGCGCTCATCTCGGCGTGCTGATCAGGAACGCCGAAGCGCTCGAAACTCTCGAACGCGTCGACACACTGGTGCTCGACAAGACGGGCACGCTGACTGAGGGGAAGCCGCGCCTCGTCGCCATCCGGCCGGCCGCGGGGTTCGCCGAGCAGGAGCTGCTGCGCCTCGCAGCGGCCGTCGAACGGTCATCCGAGCATCCGATCGCAGGCGCAATCCTCGCCGCTGCGCAGGAGAAGGGCCTGGCCTTGCCGAAGGCTGATGACTTCGTGGCGCCGGCCGGCAAGGGTGTCTCGGCGTCCGTCGATGGGCGTAGCGTGGCGCTTGGCAACGCGGCCTATCTCGAAAGCTTGGGCATTGCGGCCACCGAGCTCACGAGCGAGGCCGAGGCGTTGCGCGCCGAGGCGGCAACAGTGGTCCTGGTCGGCGTCGATCAGCGTTTCGCGGGCCTCATCGCCATTGCCGATCCGGTCAAGGCGACGACGCGGGAGGCGCTCGCCGCCTTGCGTCGGGAGGGCATCCGCGTCGTCATGCTGACCGGCGACAACCGAACAACCGCGAAGGCCGTGGCGCAAGGGCTCGGCATCGATGAGGTCGAAGCCGAGATGCTGCCCGACGCGAAGAGCGCTGTCGTCGAGCGGTTGAAGCAGGAAGGGCGCGTCGTCGCCATGGCGGGCGACGGGGTCAATGACGCGCCGGCGCTCGCGGCGGCCCAGGTCGGCATCGCCATGGGCACCGGCACCGACATCGCGATGGAGAGCGCGGGCGTCACACTGCTCGGCGGCGACCTGACGGGTATCTTGCGGGCGCGCCGCCTGTCGAAGGCGACGATGCACAACATTCGCCAGAACCTCTTCCTCGCCTTCGTCTATAACGCGGCGGGCGTGCCGATCGCCGCGGGGGTGCTCTATCCGCTTCTCGGCCTGACGCTCTCGCCGATCCTCGCCGCGGCCGCCATGGCGCTCTCTTCGGTCAGTGTCATCGGCAATGCACTGAGGCTGCGGCAGCTTCCGCTCTAGCCTCGCCCTTGGTTGATGTATCGTCGGTGCTATGCCGGCGGTCGTCGCGGGCGGCCAGGAGGTGAGGAGATGGCGACGGAGCTCTTCGATCTGAATGGGCGCACCGCGCTCGTCACCGGCTCGTCGCGTGGCCTCGGGCGCGCCATGGCCGAGGGTCTGGCACGCGCCGGCGCCGCGCTTGTGCTCAATGGCAGCGACCCCGAGCGCCTGGCGGCCGCGGCGACTGAGCTGCGCGCTGCCGGCCATGAGGTGCATGAGGCAGGCTTCGACGTGACGGACGAGGCCGCGGTCGTCGCCGCCTTCGAGCGGCTCGACGCCGAGGGGATCGCGGTCGACATCCTGGTCAACAATGCCGGCATCCAGTTCCGCCGCCCGATGCTCGAGCTCGACACGGCGGATTGGCGCCGCCTTATGGACACCAACCTCACCAGCGCCTTCGTGATCGGGCGTGAGGCTGCGCGCCGCATGATCCCGCGTGGCAGGGGCAAGATCGTCAATATCGGCTCGCTGACGAGCGAGGTGGCGCGCGCCACCATCGCGCCCTACACGGTCACGAAAGGCGGCATCAAGATGCTGACTCGCGCCATGACGGCCGAATGGGCCCGTCACGGCATCCAGGCGAATGCGATCGGCCCGGGCTACATGCTGACCGAGATGAATCGGGCGCTCCTCGACGATGAGAAATTCAGCGCCTGGGTGGTCGAGCGCACCCCGGCGAGGCGCTGGGGCAAGCCCGAAGAGCTCGTCGGCGCGGTCATCTTCCTCGCCTCCTCGGCCTCCGACTACGTCAACGGCCAGGTCATCTATATCGATGGCGGGATGCTGGCCGTGCTGTGAGCGTTTCAGGCGACTGAGGCTTCAGGCTTCGGCAGGCGCAGGGCCTCGCAGGCGATGAGCCTCTCGATCTCCTCCTCGCGGAAGCCGCGCTCGCGCAGGATCTCGATGCCATGCTCGCCGAGATTGGGCGCAAGGCGCGCCTTCTCGGGCTGCGTCCGCGACCAGTCGAGCGGCAGGCGCAGATTGCGCAGCTTGCCCTCGGTCGGGTGCTCGACGAGGGCGAAGTGATCGGTCGCCACCAGATGCGGGTCCTCGAGCAGACTCTCGATGTCGTGCATCGGCAGGCTCGGTATGTCGGCGGTCTCGAGGAGCTCCAGCCACTCAGAGGTTGTGCGCGTCAGGAAAATGCTGGCGAGCTCGCCATAGACATGGTCGACATGCTGGCTGCGCGCCACGAAATCGGCGAAGCGCGGGTCGTTCTTAAGCTCGCTCCGGCCGACGGCGTCGAGGAAGCTCGCCCATTGCTTGTCGTTATAGACGAGGGCGCAGATGAAGCCGTCGCTCGTGCGGTAGGGGCGTCGTTCGGGAGAGAGCTGGCGCGCATAGCCGCCGCAATCGAGCGGGGGCTCGAAGGTCAACCCTCCGAGATGGTCGCTCAGCACGAAATTCACCATCGTCTCGAACATCGGGATGTCGAGGCGCTGGCCGCACCCGCTTCGCTCGCGCTCGACGAGCGTCGCGCAGATGGCGCCGACGGCCGCAAGGCCGCAGACGCGGTCGGCCATCGCGGTCGGCACGTAGCGCGGCGTACCGTCGCCCGAGCGCGCCAGCAGCGAAGAGAGCGCGACGCCGCCCTGGATCAGATCGTCATAGGCGGGCCTTGCCGCATAGGGGCCTTGCTGCCCATAGCCGAAGAGGCCCGCATAGATCAGGCGCGGATTGCGCTGGGCCAGCATCTCATAGCCGAGGCCGAGCCGCGCCATGGCGAGAGGGCGTACATTGTAGACGAGGATATCGGCGTCGCTCGCGAGCCTGATGAGCGCGTCGCGCCCTTCGGGGTGCTTCAGGTCGAGCACGATGCTGCGCTTGTTGCGGTTGCTGTTGAGGAAGAGCGGCCCCATGCCGGCATGCCGGGCCGGCCCGATCTGGCGCATGACGTCGCCTGCCGGCGGCTCGACCTTCACGACGTCGGCCCCCATATCGGCAAGCATCTGCGTGGCGGAAGGCCCCATCAGGACCGTCGTCATGTCGATGATCCTGATGCCGGCGAGTGGGCCCATGCGCCAAGGTCTCCATCCCCTAGAACGCCTGCGTGAAGGCGCGCCCGCAATGTGCAGGCCATCAGGGATCAGGTGTCAAGCAAGAGACCCATTGCGCCTGGGAGGTTGACAGGCCCAATCATTCCTTGGCGAAAATCGCGGGTTGAGCCGCACCGAGGGAGGCCATCCTTGAATATCGCGACACTGCTGCAACGCGCAGGCCGGATCGGTGGGGACCGCACGGCCCTCTTCGAGGGGGCGCGTCGCGTCGCCTCGCATCGCGAGCTCGCGGAGCGGGCGGCGCGCCTCGCTGGCTTCCTGTCGCAGCGCCTGTCGTTGCGGCCTGGCGCGCGAGTCGCGCTCGTGATGAAAAACTGCCCGGCCTATGTCGAATGCCTCTTCGCCTGCTGGCATGCGGGGCTCGCCTGCGTGCCGATAAACGCGAAGCTGCATGGGCGCGAGATCGCCTTCATCCTCGATAATTCGGGCGCCGAGCTCGTCATCGTCACGCCGGATCTCGGGCCCACCTTGAACGAGGCGCTCGACGCGATGGACAATGCGCATCCGCGCGTTCTCGAGATCGGCAGCCCGGACCAGGCGCGGGCGCTCGGTCACGAGTCCGCCGCTTTGCACATATGCGCGCCGGATGATCTCGCCTGGCTCTTCTACACCAGCGGCACCACGGGCAGGCCCAAAGGGGCGAAGCTCACGCATCGAAACCTGACCGCAGCCGCGCTTGCCTACCTCGCCGATGTCGACACTGTCGCGATCTCGGATTGCATCCTGCATCCAGCGCCAATGTCGCATGGCTCCGGCCTCTATATCCTGCCGCATGTGCTAACGATGGCGGCCCAAGTGGTCCCGGAGAGCGGCCGCTTCGAGCCCGACGAGATCGCCGCCCTGCTGCGCGCCCATCGCGGCGCAAGCTTCTTTGCGGCGCCGACCATGGTGGGGCGACTCGTCAATGCCGGCACAATCGGTGAGGCTGAGCTCGCCGGGCTCAAGACCATCGTCTATGGCGGCGGGCCTATGTATCTCGAGGATTGCAAGCGCGCCATCGCGGTATTCGGCGCGCGCCTGGTGCAGATCTACGGCCAGGGCGAAAGCCCGATGACCATCACGGTGCTGCCGAAGCGCTTCCATCGCCTCGGCGGCGATGCCGGGGACGATGCCCGCCTTGCGTCAGTCGGCTTCGCGCAGAGCGTCGTCGAGGTGCGCGTCGTGGGAGCCGGTGGCGAAGTATTGGCGGCGGGCGAGACCGGCGAGATCCTGGTGCGCGGCGACACGGTGATGGCAGGCTATCTCGGCAACGCGGCCGCCACCGCCGAGACCTTGCGCGGCGGCTTCCTGCATACCGGCGATCTCGGCGCCTTCGACGCTGACGGCTTCCTCACGCTCAAGGATCGCTCGAAGGACGTCGTCATCTCGGGTGGCAGCAACATCTATCCGCGCGAGGTTGAGGAGGCGCTGTTGCGCCATGCCGCAGTCGCCGAAGTCGCGGTCATCGGCCGCCCGCATCCGGATTGGGGCGAGGAGGTCGTGGCCGTCGTGGTGCCGGCCGCAGGGACCGCGCCGACGCCCGCCGAGCTCGACGCCGTCTGTGCCGACAGCATCGCCCGCTTCAAGCGCCCCAAAGCCTATCTCTTCGTCGAAACGCTGCCGAAGAACAATTACGGCAAGGTGCTGAAAACCGAACTGCGGCGCCTGGCGGGGGAGGGTGGCTGAGCGGCTGAGCGCGTCCTGGGCGCACGCGCCGGTCGTCGCAAGGTCGATCCCGAGGTCAGCTCGCCCTTCTCGACGAGCACGACGTCGCTCCAGCCTTCGAGAGCGAGATGATGGAGGAGGTCGACGCCCATGATGCGGTCGCCGACGATGAGCACTCTCGCATGTGATGTCATGGTTCGAGATTTCTCGGTGTCGGAATTCCTGGTTTCGGAAAGCCCATCTCAGCCCTGAAGCTCGACCGGGAAGCCGGGCGCGCGCAAGGCGATACCGACCGCATCTTCGAGGAGCTTGACCACCTGGGTCGACATGGCGCCGCCACCATAGGCTGCACGGGCGCGGATGAAGGTCTGCAGCGCCTGTGAGGCGAGATCGAGCGGGACGCCGAAGCTCTTGCCGAAGTCGAGCGCGAAGCCGAGATCCTTCACCGCGAGGTCCATGCTGAAATTGATGTTGTAGCTGCCGTTGAGGATCAGCTGCCCTTCCGTCTCGTGCACGAAGCTCGTGCCGGAGCTCGCCTTGATGATGTGGAAGGCTTGCGCAAGGTCGATGCCGCCGGCCTTCGCCAGCATCAGCGCCTCGCCGGTCGCGATCAGGTGGATGAAGGCCAGCATGTTGGTGATGACCTTGATCACGGCGGCGGACCCCAGCGGCCCCACATGGAAGATCTCGCCTCCCATGGCTTCGAGCGCTGGCCGATGCCGAGCGAGGAGCTCGCTATCGCCGCCGACCATGATGGTGATGTCGCCGGCGGCTGCCCGGTGAACGCCGCCCGTGACGGGGCATTCCAGGGTCTTCACCCCATGGCCGTCGGCGAGCGCCGCAAGGCGCAGGACTTCGTCCTTGCCGTTGGTGCTCATCTCGATCCAGCTGCTGCCGGGCGCGAGGCCGTGTGGAGAATGCCGTGCGGCCCGGCGAGGACCTGCGTCGACACGGCGGGCGAGGGTAGGCAGGTGATGACCGCATCGACCCCTTCGGCGACAGCCTGGGGATCATCGCCCCATTTGGCGCCGCGGGTCACCAGTTCGGCCGCAGCATTGCGGTCGAGATCATGGACCGTCAGGTCGAAGCGCCCACGCAGGAGGCTCGCCGCCAGATGACGCCCCAGATTGCCGAGGCCGATGAATCCGTAGCGCAGGGTGCGTATCCTTCTGAATGAGCGATCAATGCCCGGGCGGGACGGGACCGAAGGTCGGAACGAGATGCAGCTCGTCGCCAACATAGGGATGCGCGAGCGCCACGGCCTCGTTGAGCTCGACGCCGAGGCCCGGTGCTGCCGGCGGAATGACGTAACCCTCTTCCCAGCGGATCGGCGTCTCGAGCAGCGCCGCGTGAAATCCGTCCCAGCGGCCGATGCTCTCGAGGATCAAGAAATTGGGGCTGCACGTCGCGATCTGGATATTGGCGGCCCCGACGATCGGACCGCAATAGAGATGCGGCGCGATCTGGGCATAATGCGCCTCGGCCATGCCGGCGATCTTCTTCGCCTCCAGTATGCCGCCGACGCGCCCGAGATTCATCTGCAGGATCGAGGCGGCGCGCGTCTCGATGAGGCGGGCGAACTCGTATTTCGTCGTCAGCCTTTCGCCGGCTGCGATCGGAATCGATGTCTGGCGCGCGACGATCGCCATCTCCTCCGGGCATTCCGGCGGCACAGGCTCTTCGAACCAGAGCGGCTCATAGGGTTCGAGACACTTCGCCATGCGGATCGCGCCCGAGGTCGTGAACTGGCCATGGGTGCCGAACAGGAGGTCGCAGCGCGATCCGACGGCCTCGCGGATGCGCCGGCAGAAGGCTTCCGACAGGGCAAGCCGATCGAGGCTCGGCTGGCGCGGATCATAGGTCGAATAGGCGCCGGCCGGATCGAACTTCACCGCCGTGAAGCCCATCGCCAGATAGTCGAGGGCGCGTGCGGCCGCCGCATCCGGATCGTCATAGACCCTCGACGGTGAATAGGCGTGCTCGCCATCTTCCTCGCGCGGATAGAGATAAGTGTAGCTGCGCAGCCGCTCATGCGCCTTGCCGCCGAGCAGCTGATAGACGGGTTTGCCGAGCGCCTTGCCGACGATGTCCCACAGGGCCATCTCAATGCCGCTCAGCACGCCCATGAGCGACAGATCCGGGCGTTGCGAATACCCTCGCCCATAGACGTCGCGCCACAGGCGCTCGATGGCGAAAGGATCGGCTTCGAGCACGTGGTGCTCGAACACGTCCTCGATCATGGCGACGACCGCCTTCGGCCCGAAGGTCGCGGTGTAGACCTCACCCACCCCCTCGATGCCGTTATCGGTTTCGAGCTTCAGGAACAGAAAATAGCGCCCGCCATGCGTCGGCGGTGGATTCCCGACCACGAAGGTCTTGAGCGACTTGATCTTCATGATCGAGATTCGGCTCCAGGCTGCCATCGGAGCCTAGCTGCTGACAGAGGGAGCTTCAATCGCAGGCACGCGATCGGCTGGGACCGCGTACATCCCGTCCGCCCTTGAAACGTCGAAGCTGCCACTCCGCTGGGGAGAAAAAGAGTGCGGCCGAGGGCAGCGGCGGTCGCAGTGTGGCCGCGATTGACTCGCGCGAGCCCGCGCTTCTGCCTCTTGGTGGCCACGGCCTCCACCCCGCAAATGCGGGGCAAAATGCGGTGTGGACGACATTTGCCGGTCTGGGCCGTACGGGCGTTTCGCGGCCCTCGCAATGACTTGCCTCACGGCGGCTCTCGGATGTGTTCATGGGGTCATTCGCCCGTCTCATCACCCACCTGCAACCACGATCTGAACGGGCCCATAGGGGGAGCCAGCCGCGCGAAGGGGAGGGCCAGAGTAGTCCTCCCTTTGCGTGTTCATGTTATGTTCAGGCGCCGGCAGAGTGTCAAGATGCGGACATCGCACAATGAATCGCGGATTGACTCGCAATGCTTCCTCCCTCTCCGGCGCGTTTCGCGCGATGTTAGGGTCACCCATCTCGCGAGCGCGGGCGCCCTTCCACTCTCCGCGTAATGTGCTGGGAAGGCTACGGTTGGGGGGAGGCGCCGACCCAATTGTGCTTGAACGGCATCTCGATGCCTCCTACGCTCGTGCCGCATTTTGCCCCTCAATCGGAATTGATTCAGCGATAGCCTGAACCCAGGCCCCTGGATCCGACCGGACACGAACTCAGGAGAGTGGTTGACGATGTTGTTCCAAGATCGAGTATTGGAACTGCCCGAGATCGAGAGTTGGGCCGGGTCTTTCCCGGATCAACTGAAGGCGCGAGCGATCCACGCTCTGGAGAGCGGCAAGGTCGTCTATTTCCCGAGGCTCCCCTTCGTCGTCGAAGCGTCGGAACGCGACTTGCTGTCGTCCGACCTGGCCGATGCCAAGAGCAAGAATGTCAGCCTCGATCCGTCGAGCGGAACCGTCAAAGGCACGAGCGCCTTGGAGGCGCAGCGCGCGCGGCTGCAGACAATGCTGCGGCGCTTCGCCGACACTTCGACGCAGCTGGTTCACGACCTCTTCCCCGAATATGCGGCGGGGCTCGTGCGGGCGCGCACCAGTTACAGGCCAGTCGAGATCGTCGGCCGCAGCTATTCCGCCAAAAAGGACGACAAGCTGCTGCATGTCGATGCGTTTCCGTCTACACCCCTGCATGGCAGGCGCATCCTGCGACTGTTCTGCAACGTCGCTCCGGATGGCAAGAAGCGCGTCTGGCATGTCGGGGAGCCGTTTCCGGACTTCGCCAAGAGATTCGTGCCCTCATTGCGCGCCGAGGGCGCCTTCGTCAGCTGGTTGCTGGCGATGATCGGCGCTACCAAGACGCGGCGGAGCGACTATGACCGGCTGATGCTCGGCCTCCATGACCGCGCCAAGAGCGACAGTGCCTATCAGAAGGATGGGCCACAAATCGAAATCGCCTTTCCGCCCGGGACGACTTGGCTCTGCTATACCGACCAGGTGCTGCACGCCGCACTCGCCGGGCAATTCGCGCTCGAGCAGACCTTCCATCTCGATATTTCCAGCATGGCCAATCCGCAGAGTTCGCCCCTCAAGGTGCTGGAAGGGATCACCGGGCGAACGCTGGTGAGCTGAGTGCCGCCCGAAGCGAGAGCTTGAAGGCGCGGCCGTCCCGCGCTACCAGCTGGCGCCGACATCCACCGGATCGACCGCTTGGAGGGCGAGGCATTACCCTCGCGACGACGCGACGTCTTCATGAGCCAGTTTTCCGAACCAGCGATCTTGCCGCAGGGCGGCGCGCCGCAGATTGAGCTGCCCACTTGGCGCCGCCTGCGCTACCTCGCCGAATATGGCGCGTTCCGCTGCATCGCCGGGCTCGCGCGCGCCTTGCCGCTCGAGCTTTGCGCCGATTGGTCGGCCTGGTGCTGGCGTCGGCTGGGACGATTCAACTCGCGCCAACGGCGCGCCGCCGAGCAGCTCGCGCGATCGCTGCCCGAACTCAGCGACGCGCGGCAGCAAGCGATCCTCGTCGAGATGTGGGACAATCTGGGCCGCGTCTTCGCCGAGACCTTCCATCTCGACACTTTCATCGCCGATCCCACGCGCTACGAGATGTCCCGCGAAGCGGAGTTGCAGCAATTCATCGCGAACCACAAAGACTTCGTGATCGTCTCGCTGCACAGCGCGAACTGGGAGCTCGCGGCACTCGGGCCATTGCGGGCGGGGTTGCGCATCGCCGGGATCTATCGGCACATCAAGAATCCCTTTGTCGATGCGTATGTC
>Ga0318562_10000866_pt1 | contig 13541 bp, 12 predicted proteins | sample GRESIP066b5f18_FD_203688 | JGI IMG/M metagenome (GOLD analysis project Ga0318562, IMG submission 203688) | Tropical soil microbial communities from Luquillo Experimental Forest, Puerto Rico - GRE.SIPMG.066b5f18 | ecosystem: Environmental > Terrestrial > Soil > Tropical forest > Bulk soil... | reverse complement strand
ATCGAGGCGGGCCGCGAAGTGGGCGGCGGGGACAGCCGAAACGACGTGGGGACGCTGGCGCACATCACCGAGGTCGCCGACTTCGGGGACGGGCGCTACCGGCTCAATTGTGTGATGGCTGAGCGGATCCGGGTGCTGGAGTGGCAGCCCGACAATCCGTATCCGCGGGCGGCCGTCGAAGTCTGGCCCGACGAGCCTGGCGAATCGGTCGCCGCGGACGACATCAGGGACGTCGAGGACCGCATGGTCGCGCTGTTCGAGCGGATCGCCGGCTCCCAGGGCGCCGACGTCAACGCGCGGGACATCGTCTCGGGCGCCGATGCCGCACCTGACGCCGCAATGTGGTTGTACGCGTTGACAACCCGTCTCCCGATGGGCCAGGCCGACCGGTACGCGGTGCTGGCAGCGCCGACGGTCGCGGCACGTGTGACCGCACTGCGTGACGCCGTTGAGACCGTCAGCGCACTGGTCGAGTTCCAGCTGTCGGGCGACTAGCCGGCCAGCTTCGCCTCGACGAAAACCGTTCGGGGCGTCGTGTCTTCGGCACCCGTCCTGCCATATCGCGACATCAGGTCCGCCGCGCCGATGGCCGAAACGTCCCAGCCCCGCTCGGCGAACCACTCGGTGAGGTCGGTGCGGTCCTCGATGTACCACAGATCACTGACGTCGGGCGTGTCATCGTCAGCGGCGCCCGCCTGCTCGCGCAGCTGGCGCATCTGCTCGCGGCGGCGGGCCAGGTACTCCCGGTCGAGGGCACCGCCGCTGAACGATTCCACTCCCACGCGGCTGCCGCGTGCGCTGAGTCCGACGATGCGCTCGAACAACAGATCCTGCGCCTCGGCCGGCAGGTATGGCAGCAGTCCCTCGGCCGACCACGCCGTCGGCTCCCCGGGGTTGAATCCCTTATCCCGCAACGCCTTCGGCCAGTCGTGGCGGAGATCGACGGGAACGGCGATGTAGGTGGCGGCCGGCTCAACATGGTGTGCGCGCAGGGTCTCGGCCTTGAAGGCAAGCACTTTCGGCTGGTCGATCTCGTAGACCGCGGTGCCGTCGTTCCATGGTAGCCGCCACGCCCTCACGTCCAGGCCCGCTGCGAGGATCACCGCCTGGTCGATGCCTGCCGCGCCCGCCGCGATGAAGAACTCGTCGAACCATTTGGTGCGCGATGCCGCGTATCCGGAGATCGACCTGATCCGCTCGACCACGTGGGTCGGCGGGAGTCTCCAGCCGCGTGCGATGGCCTCATCGATGAACATCTGCGCATAGGGGTCGGTGTACAGCGGGCACTGCGACGTCGCCTCCTGGGACCGCGCCCACGCCACGCCCAGTGCGGTCGCACCGACGCTCTCGGTGATGTCCCAGGAGTCGTCGTCAGTTCTTGCCATTCGGTCCACCTTCGGTGTACTCGTGCAGTTCGTCCTTGGTGAGCACGTCGTGAAGGTTCTGCTCGCGGTATGCCAGTTGCCCCACCCGGTTGGCCACGACCGGCGCGGTGATCAGAGTGAACGTGCCGGTCAGAATCAGCATGCCGACATCCACATTGCCACGCAGCCGGATCGCCGCCCCGGCCAGCACCAGCAGCAGGCCCAGCACCTGCGGCTTGGTCGCCGCATGCATCCGCGACAGGGTGTCCGGGAACCGGACGACGCCGATCGCGGCCGTCAGCGCCAGCGCCGAACCGCCGAGCACCAGAACCGCGGTGAGGATCTCCGGAACGTTCATCGCGGATAACGGCTTTCGCGTCGCTTGTCCGCGTCGGGCACCCTGAAGCGCGCGACGCTCACCGAGCCGACGAAGCTGATCAGCGCGAGCGCGGTCAGGCTGTAGGTCACCGTGGTGTCGAGGCTGTAGGCGGCCCATACGCCTATCGCGCACATCGTCACCGCCACCAGGGTGTCCAGCCCGACCAACCGGTCCAGCGTGGTTGGCCCGGCCAGAATCCGGAACATCACGATGGCCGCGGCCGCGGACAGCATCACAGCGGCGATCACCCAAACGGGCGTCATGCGGTCTCCTTCCTGACGGACGGCTTCCAATCGGCGTCGCGTTCGAACGTCGCCACCAGCAGCCGCTCCATCTGTTCGACCTGGCGGTAGAAGCGGGCCACCGCCTTCTCGTTACCGACGTCGATCACATGCACGTAGAGCAGCCGTCGCTCCTGATCGACCTCGAGCACCATCGAGCCCGGAATCACGGTGAGGATGTTGACGGCCAGCGCCAGCACCAGATCGGACTTGATCGCGATGTGAGCGCGCAGCACGGCGCTCGTCGGCGGCGGTCCCGGCTTGATCGCCAGCCAGGCCACCTGCACGGACGACAGCACCAACTGGTAGGCGACGACGACGATGAGCCGTAACAGGGAAAGCGGATGGACCCGGCCTTCGACGGGTACCGCGGGAAGCGGCAACAATACCGTGATCAACAGGGCGATCACCAGGCCGCCGACGATGTTCGCGGCAGATACCTTGCCCCACAACAGAACCCATACCAGCACCAGCCAGCACAGCACCCACGCCCGCAGCAGGTGGCGTCTCATGGCCTCACCTCCCCGAGCACGGCGGAGATGTAGCGGTCGCGGTCGATCACCTCGGCTGCCGCGCGATCGGTGTAGGAGACGATCGGACCGGCAAGCACGGTCAATGTCAGCCCCACCGCGATCAGCGCCCCGGTCGGGGCCAGCATGCCGACGGGCATGCGGCCGACGTCGACGCGCTCGTCCAGTGCGATGTCCTGGGTGTCGTCGAGCAGGACCGAAGGCGCGGCCGCCGCGAGGTGGCCCTCGGGTGCGTCGGCGCGGGCGCGCCAGAACGCCAGTGTCCAGACCCGGGAAATGACGTACAGCGTCAGTAGGCTGGTCACCACGCTGCCGCCGACGAGCAGCCACGCAAGCACGGACCCGCTCTTGGCGCCGGCCTCCAGCAGTGCGACCTTGCCGATGAACCCGGAAAAAGGTGGTATACCACCGAGATTGAGCGCAGGCACAACGAACACGAACGCCAGCAGCGGGCTGGCCGCGGCAAGGCCGCCCAGGCGCTGCAGTGTCGACGCGCCCGCCTGCCGTTCGATCAGGCCGACGACGAGAAACAGCGTCGTCTGCACCAGAATGTGGTGGGCGACATAGTAGATCGCACCCGACAGCCCCAGTTCGCTGGACAGCGCGATGCCGAACACCATGTAGCCGATGTGGCTGACGAGGGTGAAGGACAACAGCCGCTTGATGTCGCTCTGGGCGATGGCGCCCAGGATGCCGACGATCATCGTGAGGAACGCCGCCACCATCAACATCCGGTCAAGGCCGGCGTCGGGGAACAGGAGTGTGTGCGCCCGGATGATCGCGTAGACACCGACTTTCGTCAGCAGGCCGGCGAACACGGCGGTGACGGGTGCGGGCGCCGTCGGGTAGGAGTCGGGCAGCCAGCTCGACAGCGGGAACACCGCGGCCTTGATGCCGAAAGCCACGAGCAGCACGGCGAACAGCGCGCTTCGGGTGCCCGGCGATACGCCGTCCAGCCGGACGGCGACCTCGGCCATGTTGAGGGTGCCGGTCGCGGCGTAAATGAGCGCGATGCCGATCAGGAAGATCACCGACGACACCATCGAAACCATCACGTAGGAGATGCCGACCCTGACCCGCTCGGTGCTCGCGCCGATGGTCAACAGCACGAAGCTGGCCGCGAGCAGCACCTCGAACCCGACGAACAGGTTGAACAGATCGCCTGCCAGGAATGCGTTGCACACGCCGGCGGACAGCGCGAGGTAGGTGGGCAGGAAGATCGACACCGGCTGGTGCTCCCCGCCGTCGCGGATGCCCTGCCCGATGGCGTAGAACACGACGGCCAGCAGCACGATCGACGAAACGACCAACATCAGCGCCGAAAGCCGATCCACCACAAGGGTTATGCCAAGCGGGCCCATGCCTGGCACGCTCTGCGCCCAGCCGCCGACGTGCAGCGCGAGGGTTCCGTCGCGGTCGGTCAGGTACAGCAGGGCTGCGCACACCGCCACCACCGCCGAGAGAGCGGCCAGCGTGATGGTGCGCTGCAGTCGTGGCCGTCGGCCAGCGAACATGGTCGCCGCCGCGCCGAGCAACGGGATCAGCACGGGCAGCGGAGTCAAGACGGCAGATGTGCTCACCGCGATCCCTCCAGCCCCGGCAGCGCGTCCAGCTCGTCGGGCTCGTCGGTGTCGCGGGCCGGCTGCGGAACCGGCCTGGCTTCGTCGAGCGCTTCGAGCTCCTCGTCGGTGAGCTGAGACACCCGGGTGTCCTCGGGATCGTTGACGACCTCTTCGTCTGTGGTCAGCCGATACGTGCGGTAGATCAACGACAGCACGAACGCCGCGATGCCCATGCTGATGACGATGGCGGTCAGGATCATCCCCTGCGCCAACGGATCTGCAGTCGCCGTCTCGCCGTCGCTGAACCTGCCGCGCACCGGCGGGTTGCCCGAGGGGCCGCCAACCATCAGCATAAGCAGGTTGACGGCGTTGCCGATGAGCAAGAGCCCGAGCAACATTCGGGTGAGGCCGCGTTCCAGCAGCAGATACACCCCGACGCTGATGAGACCGCCGACCAGCACGAGCGGAATCAGGAATGTGGTCATCGCGCCACCGCCGCCGGCCGCTGCTCAGCCATGTCGACGTCGACGCGGGCGCCAAGGCTGCGCAGCACGTCGAGCACGAGACCGACGACGATCAGGTACACGCCGAGGTCGAAGAACAGCGCCGTGACGAGCTTGACGTGACCCAGCACCGGAATGTCGAACTGCAGCACCGCCGATGACAGCACAGGCGCGCCGAGGAAAAGCGACGCGACCGCCGTGCATGCCGACAGGGCGAGCCCGACGCCGAGAACCTTGCCCGCGTCCAGTGGCAGCGTCTCACCGAGCTCGTAACGTCCGCCCGCGAGATACCGCAGCACGAGCGCCAGCCCGGCGGTGAGCCCACCGGCGAAGCCGCCGCCCGGCGTGTTGTGGCCCGCGAAGAAGAAGTAGGCCGACAACACCATGATGAGCGGGAAGATCATCCGGGTCGCGACCTCGAGCACCAGGGAGCGCTGCCGCGGATCGCGCAGTTGGCTGCCGCGCAGCCACGTGACGTCGCCCGCAGCAGGGCTGGTCGCGATCGCCGAAGTCGGCGGAATGTCGGGTTGGCCTGCGTCGGCGACCCGCGGCGCGGAGCCGAAACGCCGGTGGCGGAACACCATTGACGCCACGCCGGTCGCGGCGACCAGCAGCACCGAGATCTCGCCAAGCGTGTCCCATGCCCGGATGTCGACAAGAAGCACATTGACGGTGTTGGAACCGTGTCCGCGGTAGTACGCGGCGTCGGGAAGCAGCTCGGCGATCGGCGTGCCGGTGCGGGCGGCCATCGCGAACGCCGCAAGAGTGGTGACGCTGGCGCCGACCGCGATCGCAAGCGCGGCGCGGGGCAACCGGTGCTTGCGGATCTTGGCGCTGTCGGATTCGGCGGGCAGTGTCCGCAACACCAGTACGAAGACGACGAGCGTGATGGTCTCCACCAGGAACTGCGTCAGCGCCAGGTCGGGTGCACCGTGGAAGGCGAAGATGGCGCCGCAGCCGTAACCGGTTACCCCGACCAGAAGCACCGCGGCCAACCGGTTGCGCATCACAGTCGCACCGAGCGCGGCGGCCAGCATCAACAGGCCGACGACTACCTGCAGCGGCGAATCCCACAGCGCGAACCGGGGCCGGTCGCGCGCACCGAGCGTCAGCGCCACGACCGGCACCACTGCCAGCGTCGCGAGGATCACCGACTGAGTGGCGGTGAGGGAGCCGCGCTGGGTGCTGCCCGTCAGCCGCACGGAGAGCAAGTCCAGCCCCCGGATCGCCGCGTCGTAGATGCGGTCGGCGTTGCCCAACGGCAGGTAGCCCATCCTGGCCCGGCGCAGCCGTGCCCTTCCGAAGAAGGCCGCGGTTCCGACCGCAAGAACCAAGGCGGACAGCAGGAGTGGCAGCCCGAGGCCGTGCCACAGGGCGAGGTCGTAGTTCGCCCCGCCCGGCACCGTGTCTGCGTAGGTGTCCAGCGCGCGGTCCAGTGGGGCCGGCCACAAACCGAACAGCAGCCCGGCAGCGGCCAGGATCGCCGGCGCCGCGAGGAACGTGGCGGGCGGCTCGTGCATGGCCGCGACGCGCTTGCTGGGTTCGGCCCTTCCCTTCTTCGCGAATGCGCCCCACAGGAAGCGCAGGCTGTAGATGGTGGTGAACACCGAACCGAAGACGATACCTGCTAGGACGAAAGGCGCTGCCGAGCCCAGGGATTCGCTGTGCAGAAGCGTTTCGAAGTCGGCCTCCTTGGCGACGAAGCCGAGGAACGGCGGCAGTGCGGCCATGCTCGCGGTCGCGCCGATGGCGATGACGAACAGCGGTTTGTTGCGCGAGCCGAGCCAGGCCAGCCTGCGGATGTCGCGTGTGCCGGTGGCGTGGTCGATGATGCCGACGACCATGAACAGCGTGGCCTTGAACATCGCATGCGCGCATAGCAGCGCCAGCCCGGCCAGCATCATGTCGCTGCCGCCCGCGCCGACCATCACGGTGATCAGGCCGAGCTGGCTGACCGTCCCGAAGGCGAGGATCAGCTTCAGGTCGTATTCACGCACCGCGCGCCAGCCCGCGAGCAACACGGTCAGCACGCCGAGCGTGACCACCATCGGCCGCCACGGCGGCGAGTCGGCGAACCCCGGTGTCATCCGCGCGATCAGATACACGCCTGCCTTCACCATCGCGGCGGCGTGCAGATACGCGCTCACCGGCGTCGGCGCGGCCATCGCGCCCGGCAGCCAGAAGTGCAGTGGCACGATCGCCGACTTCGCCAGTGCACCTACGAGAATCAGCACGATCGCGACCGAAACCGCCAGCCCTGACGGCGGCGCAGCGATCAGTTCGGACAGCAGATAGGTGCCCGAGATCGTGCCGAGCATCACGATGCCGACCAGCATGGCCAGCCCGCCCGCCGTCGTTACCAGCAGCGCCTGCACGGCGGCCTTGCGGCTGGTGGCCCGTTCGGCGTAGTGACCGACGAGCAGGAACGACAGCACAGTGGTGAGCTCCCAGAACACGTAGAGCACCAGCATGTTGTCGCTGACCACGAGGCCGAACATGGCGCCCGCGAACGCGACCAGTTCGGCGGCGAAGCTGGGCAGCCGTTTCTCTTTGGTGTCGTCGTGATGGTGGAAGTAGTCGCCGCAGTAGAACAGCACAAGGGCGCCGATGCCCAGCACCAGCACGCTGATGATCGCGGAGAGCGCGTCGAACCGCAGCGCGATGTTCATCGAAAGCTCCGGCACCCACCGCAGGGTGACGGTGTGCGCCTGTCCCCGACCCGGCCAGTTCAGCCCGACCCAGACCAACGAACCCAGCGGAACGAGGGACAGCGGATAGAACGCCATCCGGCCCCACCGGTACACCAGAAGGGGAGCCAACGCGGTGGCGACCGCGTGGGCGAAGAGAATGGCGAGCATGGCACTCCGATCGGAAGTTTTGGTCGGGGTGTCAGCCGGGTGAAGGCTTTGTCTTAACGCCAGTCTACGTGGGCGGATGCAGCTACCATCGCGCCTCGTGGAGACTACCGACGTAGTAGTTGTAGGGGCAGGGCCAACCGGCCTGATGCTTGCAGGTGAATTGGCCCTCGGCGGCGTCAAGGTCCGGCTCCTCGAAGAGCGCACCGACATGCCCAACATCACCAGGGCTTTTGCCGTGCATGCACGCACCCTCGAGCTGCTCGACGCGCGCGGCATGGCCGACGAATTGCTGCCGCGAGGGGTACCGGTCTACGAGGTGGCGCCGCCGGGTGGGACCACCATAAATCTGCGCGACCTGCCAAGCCGCTTCGCGATGTTGTTGATCGTTCCGCAAAGCGGCACCGAGCATGTGCTTCAGACACGTACGGACGCACTCGGGGTGCCGATCGACCGCGGCGCCGAGGTGGTCGGGCTGACTCAGGACGACGAAGGCGTGACGGTGGACTGTGCGAGCGGCGAGCAGATCAGGGCGAAATATGTGGTGGGGTGCGATGGCGCGCACAGCACCGTGCGGCGGCTGGTCGGCATCGACTTCGTCGGCAGGCAGTACGAGACCCACATCCTGCTCGCCGATGTACAGCTCACACGGGCGCCGCAGGAGACGCTCTCGGGCGTGACCAATGAGCGCGGAGTGGTGCTGATGATCCCGTTCGGCGACGGGTGGTTTCGCGCGATCGCCTGGGACCGGCTGCGCGAACAGGCGCCTCTGTCCGAACCGGTCACAGAAGCCGAGATTCGCGACGCGTTCCACCGCATCGCCGGCGAGGACTACGGCATGAAAGAGATGCGGTGGAGCTCCCGATTCCTGTCCGAACGCAAGCAGGCCGAGCACTATCGCGCCGGGCGGGTGTTCATCGCGGGCGATGCCGCGCACGTGCATTCGCCGCTGGGTGGGCAGGGCATGAACACCGGCATCGGCGACGCGATGAACCTCGGCTGGAAACTGACCGAGGCGATCGGCGGGACCGCGCCGAGCTGGCTGCTGGACAGCTACGAAGGCGAACGGCATCCGGTCGGCGCCACGGTGCTACGGATGACCGATGCGTTCAACCAGCTGGTGCTCGGCCGGTCAAAGGCGCAGCGATTCATCCAGACCATTGCGATCGGCGCCTTGACCCGGATACCGCACACCAAGCGGATGATGGCCGGATTTCTCAGCGGCATCGGCATCTCCTATCCGCGGGCCGCTCGCGGCGACCACAAGATGGTCGGTAAGCGCATGCCCGACGTCGACTGCGGTGGCACCCGGCTCTACGAATTGCTGCGCGCAGGCAAATTCGTGATGGCCACGACCGAGGACGTCGAGGTGGACCGCACCGACGTGGTGCATGCGATACACCGCGATCCGAGCGTGCCCGCCGCGGTGCTGGTGCGCCCCGACGGTTATGTCGCTTGGGCCGATGACCGGCTGGCGACGCCGTGGCACGCCGCAGCGGCGATCGATCATTGGTGTCGACGGCCCGGTCAGAAGTAACGCAGCCAGACGTAGACCCACGCCAGTGCGGCTGACGCGTTACGCGATCCGCGCAGGCTTGATCGAACCCTGATTCGCCTGGCACGGCATCGCGAAGCGGATCGGCAGCGCGTGTCCGACGACGCCGATGCCCGCGCCGAGGATGGGCCAGATCGGCCAGAAGTACCAGGCGCCCGCAGTCAGGCCGACGGCCAGCCACACCGCGAGCACGATGACGACCATCGCGAGATAGCCGGCCATGTGGATCTGGACACCTCGGCGCGCGGCGGCACGCCTGGCTTCGCGGCGGCGCGGGTCGTTGCGACGTAGTTGGGCAAGCGGCAGGTCGGCCACGAGCAGGCGCAACTCGGCGGTGGTGTGCGCGCCGAACGCGGTCTGCAGCCGGGTCTCGTACTCGTCCATCGCGAGATATCCCTGGGCCATCGCCTGGCCGAGTTGGTCGGCGGTCTTCTCGCGCTCGCGATCACCGGCCCGGACGGTTTGTGCGGTTGGGACGGTCATGGGTGCCTCCGGTAGTCGATCTTGACAGTGCCTAGTTCTACTGATGACTATGCCCCAGTAACTTGTCACTGTCAAGATGTTGTTGAATCCCAGTATGACCTCTCGAGTCGTCAGCGCGAGCCGCGAGATCGCGGCGCCCGCGGACCAGATCTTCGAATTCTTGGCCGATCCGTCGCTGCAGCCCAAGCTGGACGGCAACGACAACCTCGCCGAGGCCGACGAAGGCCAACGTGTGCACGCCGTGGGCGACGTGTTCACGATGGCGCTCACCATGGGCAGCGTCAGGGAAAACCATGTCGTCGAATTCGACGAGGGCAGGCTGATTGCATGGCGGCCTTCGGAACCCGGCAAGAAACCGCCGGGTCATCTGTGGCGATGGCAGCTCGAGCCGCTCGATGCCGGGCGCACGCTCGTCACCCACACGTACGACTGGACGCAGCTGACCGATAAGAATCGGCTGCCGCGGGCACAGGCCACCACCGAGGACAAGCTGCAAGCGTCCGTCGAGAAACTTGCCGGGCTCGTCGAGTCCTAGTGATTTGGGCGTAGTTGGTTGCGCTGAGCGCGACTGATCACGCCGAAATCGCGAGTCAGCGCGAGGCCGAGAATGCCCGCAGGGACTCGACCTGGGCCGGGTCCAGCGACGGGCGGACGGACTCACGGGCCTTGGCCACGTCCGCGGCGGTCACGTCCGCGGCGTCGATCGATCGCCGCATGGCCGTGAGCGCGGCTTCACGCAACAGCGCCACGCAGTCTGCGGCGCTGTAGCCGTCCAGCTCGCCGGCAAGGGCATCGAGGTCGACGTCGTCGCTCAGCGGAATGGATTTGCCTGCGGTGCGCAGGATCTCGCGGCGGGCGTCGGCGTCGGGCGGTTCGACGAAGACCAGCTTCTCCAGCCGGCCGGGGCGAAGCAGCGCGGGGTCGATCAGGTCGGGTCGGTTGGTCGCACCGAGCACGACGACGTTGCGCAACGGCTCGATGCCGTCGAGTTCGGTCAGCAGCGCCGCGACGACCCGGTCGGTGACACCGGAGTCGAAGCTCTGCCCGCGTCGCGGGGCGAGCGCGTCGAGCTCGTCGAGGAACACCAGCGACGGCGCCGAGTCGCGCGCCCGCCGGAACAGGTCCCGTACGGCCTTCTCCGACGAGCCGACCCATTTGTCCATCAGCTCTGCGCCTTTGACGGCGTGCACCGACAGCCGTCCGGAGCTGGCCAGCGCGCGCACCACAAACGTCTTGCCGCAGCCGGGCGGGCCGTACAGCAGCACACCTCGGGGCGGGTCGACGCCGAGCCGCTCGAAGGTTTCTGGGTGCTGCAGCGGCCACAGCACGGCCTCGGTCAGCGCCTGTTTGGTGTCCGCCATATCGCCGACATCATCGAGCGTCACCGAGCCGACCGACACCTCTTCGGTGGCCGATCTCGACAGCGGCCGGATGACGCTGAGCGCACCAGTCAGGTCATCCTGGGTCAGCACGGGCGCCTGCTCGTCGTCGCTGGCCCGCGCCGCCGCCCGCAGCGCGGCCTCGCGCACCAGGGCAGCCAGATCGGCGACGACGAAACCCGGTGTCCGGTCGGCGATTTCACCGAGATCGAGATCCTTGGACGGCACATCGCGCAACAACACCTCGAGCAACTGCCTGCGCACGGTCGCGTCGGGCAGGCTCAGGCCCAGTTCCCGGTCGCAGAGGTCGGGGGCGCGCAGACGAGGGTCGAGATCTTCCGGACGCTGCGAGGTGGCGATGAACGCGACGCCCGGTGTGGCGACGGCATTGCGCAGCTCGGTGAGGATCAGTGTCGAGACTGGGTCCGCCGTCGCGGGCAACAGCGCGTCGATGTCGGTGATCAACAGGACCCCGCCGCCGTCGCGCACCGAAGCCACCGCCGATGCCACGCTCTTGAGGCGGTCCTCGGCGCGAAGCGCGCCCACTTCAGGGCCGTCCAGTTCCACCAGCCGTCGGTCGGCGCATACCGCACGCACAAGTGCAGCCTTGCCGACGCCTGCGGGACCCGAAATCAACACGCCGAGATTGGGTTTGGCGCCAAGCGTATGCAGCAGGTCCGGCTGGTCGAGTGCGAGCTTCAGCCACTCGGTCAGCCTGCTGGCCTGCGCGTGCTGTCCCTTGAGGTCGTCGATGTTGACAGTCGCCGACTTCTCCGGGGTGATGACCACGTGCTGGCCCGTTATCGCCTGTGGCGATGGTGTGCCGCCGTGATCTGATGTCGCCGCCGGTGCGGCTCCGACGCCCCACATCACCACCGAATTCGGTTGCACGCTAACGGTTCCCGCGGGGTCGACATCAGTCACCGTCAGCAGCTCGGAGGTCCAGGTGATCCCGACGGCCGACGCCAGCGCGCTGCTGGCCTGCGTCGTCGGGATGTCAGGCCCGAGTTCGCGCGGCAGCAGGGATACCGTGTCGCCGACCGTCATCACCTTGCCGAGCAGGGCCTGGCGCAGTGTCGCCGGCGCGATCGACTGGGTGGCCAGATTCGATCCCCGCACCGACACCGACCTGGCGCCGTACACCGTGACGGGGGCGACGAGCACGGTGGTGTTCTCCCGCACCCCGGCGTTGGACAACGTGACGTCGTCGAGCAGTGCGGTCCCCGCCGGTGTGTCGGCCGGCGCCTCTCCGACGACCGCCGCCGTCGTTCGCGAGCCGGTCAGCGAGACGGCATCCCACTCCCGAATACCAAGTGCTGCAATGGCTTCCGGATGAAGCCGGACAACACCGCGACGTGAGTCGAGCGCAGACGTGTTCAGTCGCGCAGTGAGGGTGAGTTGTTGGCGTGGCACCGGAATGTCCGCGACGTCGAACCCGGTCATGTCAGTGGCCCGGCGGTCTGCGTAATCCGAGCCTGGCCATGGACCGGCGGTGCGGGTGTGCCCGGCGGACCGCCCGGCTCGCCCGCCGCGCCTGGCGTTGCGCTTTCGGCTTGTCCCCCCACACCTCGGGGTGCTTCTTCAGCCACGCCTCCGTTCGGACCGCGAACGGGATGTGGATCACGTAGCCGACGATGATCACCATGATCACGATATAGCCGTACAGGATTGACGCGGCGACACCGATCGCGAGCAGCACCAGCAGCGGGACGACCATGTTCTGCGAGATCGCGAAGGTATGCACCTTGCGCATCGGGATGGCGCTGACCACAAGTAGTGAAACGCCGATCGTCCAGATCACCACGGCGGGTTCGGAGGTCCACCAGCCATCGCCGAACTGCATCTTGGCGGCCAGCGGTCCGATCGCGCCGATCGCGCCGGCCGGTGCCGGCATGCCGACGAAGAACTCCTTGGTGTAGGCGGGCTGGTCCTCGGCAAGCATCGCGTTGTAGCGGGCGAGCCGCAGCACGATGCAGACGGCGTACAGCAGAACGACGATCCAGCCCACCCGCGAGTGCGACAACAGCGTGCCGTAGACGATGAGTGCCGGTGCGACACCGAAATTCACCGCGTCGGCCAGCGAGTCGAGCTCCTCACCCATCTTCGATGTGGCTTTGAGCAGTCTCGCGAAGCGGCCGTCGAGTGCGTCGAGGATCGCGGCGATCGCCAGGAACGCCATCGCCTCGGTCGGCCGGTTGTCCAGCGCGAACTTCACCGCTGACAGCCCGAGGCAGATCGCTGCGACCGTCATCGCGCTCGGCAACACCTTGAGGCTCACCACGGGCCTCTTGACGCGGGGCTTCATCGGGGCAGCTCCGCGAGGATGGTCTCGCCGCCGACCGCCCGCTGACCCGGCAGCACGAGCACCTCGGACCCCTCGGGAAGGTAGGTGTCCAGCCGCGACCCGTATCGGATCAGGCCGTAGGTAGCCCCGATCGACACCTTCTCGCCCGGCTTGATATCGCAGACGATGCGCCGCGCGACCAGTCCCGCGATCTGCACGGCCACCACCTCGTGACCCTCGGGCGAGCGGATCAGCACGCTGTTGCGTTCGTTGTCCTGGCTGGCCGCGGCGAGCTCCGCGGATTTGTAGAGCCCAGGCCGGTGCACGACCGTCACCACCTCACCGCTGATGGGGATCCGTTGGACA
>Ga0318562_10000865_pt1 | contig 13543 bp, 13 predicted proteins | sample GRESIP066b5f18_FD_203688 | JGI IMG/M metagenome (GOLD analysis project Ga0318562, IMG submission 203688) | Tropical soil microbial communities from Luquillo Experimental Forest, Puerto Rico - GRE.SIPMG.066b5f18 | ecosystem: Environmental > Terrestrial > Soil > Tropical forest > Bulk soil... | reverse complement strand
GTGCGCTTGCCGACCAGGTCTCATCGGCCGCGGTCCGGACAGAGGCAAGCGTGGAGAGCCTCGCGCTTCAATGGTTCGAGCGGATGCGGACGGGCCAGATCGACCGTGGCGAGATGACCGCGACCTACAGCGCTCAGCTGACCGACGACGCCGTCGAGGGGCTCTCGCATTTCCTCAAGGAGTATGAATATGGGGCCTCCCCGACAGGCGCACAGGTTCTGATGACCCGTACGATCGGCGATCAGACATTCTACGTGGTGAAGCTCGTATTCCCGCGTGGCGACGCCGCGAGCCTGATGTTCGGTTTCGATACCGAAGGCAAGATTACGGGCATCAGCCTCATGAGCATGGCGGGAGACTGATCAAAGCAAGCCGGACTCCGGCGAAAGCCCCCGCTAGAGTCCGATCTTATTGAACCAGGTCGAACTCCAGATTTTTATGATGATCGCAGTTTCTCCGCCGAACCGGTGACCACTTCCGCCGAGAGTAATCCAACGGCAGACGCGCACCCCGCCAGTGTAGTAGTAGCGTGGGGCGACGACAGGCCGCCTTGTGACGACGGCGCCTCGCGGCCCGACGCACCCTGCGCGATAGACGCCGCGGGCGCAGACAACTGCATTCGCGGCCGGGATTTCGGCGGATATGAAGAGAGGTGCGAGAGCACCCGACAGCAGATATCTCACGCGAAGACCCTTGTGCCTGCGAGCGATGCCCGCTGCTTGCTGTGCCGGCATGTCATCCTCCCCGATGTTCATTTCGACAGCACTATGCTGCGCTTCGCCCGCATATTCCCGAGGACGATGCTCGTGCTCATCTCAAGACTGTTCTGCTACGCCTCAGGCAGCGCGCCCGGTCGATGAATCGAGCGATCGAATTCGCCGTTCTCAGCGGCATAGGGTCTGGCCCTAAGTTGGTGCAGGGGTGGACAGGTGATCGCGATGCCCTGTGAGTCCCCGGATGGGGCAAAAGTCGGTACATTTGGGGCTTGGCAGCTTGCGTGTGGGTTCGGTTTCCCGCTCTTCGAGCGGCTGGACGATCAGTGCGGAGGGCCAAGACCACGCAGCCTGCCCTCAGCGTCGAACGCGTTCGCGTTCGCGGCATAGCTTCTACCGGCGTCGCGTCCGAGATCTGCCCATTCAGGGTGTGCCCGTTCTCATCGACTTGAAGGTCAGCCGATGGCGTTGCCGCAACGTTGGCTGCGAACAGAAGATCTTTGTCGAGCGACTGCCGAGCGTGGCGCCTGCGCACGCGCGAATTTCAGAGCGCCTTGCTGAGATCGTTCGCCTCCTCGGCCATGCCGCTGGTGGGCGACCGGCGGAGCGATTGGCAGGACGGCTTGGCTTGATCGCGAACAGGAACACGGTTCTCCGGCACCTCAAGCGATCGGTCTGTCGGAGTGGCGGAGGTTCACAGCTCCGAGCGGTCGGGATCGACGACTGGGCTTGGTGAAACCGTGTCCTTCATCAGTCCCAACGTGCTGAGCGACATGCACGATGGTTGCGGCCCCTCGCCGCGACTGCGACTGCTCGGGTGATGAGATTCGCGCCGCCGAAAGGTGCACCGTAGCCGAGAAGTCTCTATCGCCTTTTTTCACGGAATCGACCCATTTGGACATCACCCGCCAAACGTCCGGAATCCACCTATGGTGGCCGTTCATGTCACCGCTACATCACTGCCGGTTTGGGGCCGCCCGTGCTTCAGCGCATTCGAGATCGTGCCTAAAGTTTCCTGATATAGGCGATGTTATGCGCCTTCAATCGCTTGTTCGTGCCGAAGAAGGCGTGCTTCGACATGTCGGGCGAGTAGCGGCTGGCCGGCGGCTGCCGCCCGAGTGCCTCCGCCATGCCGCGGATATGGTGGGGTCCGGCGCCGCAGCAGACGCCGAGATAATGCACGCCCAGCTCATAGGCTTGCCGCGCGAACTCGCCGATCTCATGGCGGTTGCAAACGAAGGGATCGAGCGCCGTCGGGAATGGCCGCCCGCCTGGGAGGTCGTGCCAATGGGGATCGGTGAGCGACTGGAAGGTCGGCTCCGAGGGCGTCGTACGGTAGGGGACGGGGAGTGCCGCGACATGGCATTTCACTGCAGCGCGCACTTCCTTCAGGAGGGGTAGCATGGTCCAGGGTCCGCGGCTGCAATTGAAGCCGACGACATCTGCGCCCGCCCCTTCGACCCGCTTCGCGGCTTCGCCGAGCGCCAGGTTCTCGCGCGAGGCAGCATCCTTGTGAACCGCCATGGTGACCACTGCCGGCAATCCCGCCTCCTTGATCGCCTGCGCCGCGAGCTCCGCCTCGGCGGCGTAGCTGTAAGTTTCGCCGATGATGAAGTCGACGCCGGCATCGACCGCCCAGCCGATCTGCTCGTCGAACATGCGGCGCACTGCGTTATGCGTCTTGCGGTCGCCGGGATCGTAGATATTGCTGTTGCAGATATTGCCGGCGAACAGCGTGCCGGTTGAGCGCGCCACCTTCCTGGCGATGCGCAGCGCTTCGCGGTTGATGCGCTCGAGATCCTTCTCGCGGCCGATGATCTTGAGCTTCTCGCGATGCGCGTAGTAGGTGAAGGCCTCGACCACGTCGGAGCCTGCATGCACGAACTCCCGATGCAGGTTTTCGACGAGCTCCGGATGCTCGAGCACAACCTCTGGCACGAAGGCGCCGGCTTGGAGATAGCCGCGCCGCTCGAACTCGAACAGATAGCCCTCGGCGCAGACGACCGGCTCGGTGTCCAGCCGCTCCAATAGGCCTTTGCGTTTGGCCTTCGGCGCCTGAGGCTTGCCTGCGCCTGACCTGGATTTTGCCTTCGTCTTGCTCGGCGCCATATCCTCCTCCTAGTGCGGTGAATTTGTGGAGTTTAGTCGTGGTTACGAAAGACCGGCAAGCCGACCGAAGGGAAGCCATGCCACACAACGAGCTCGTCTTCGCCGTGAGCCCCTATTTGCTGCAGCACAAGGACAATCCGGTCCACTGGCGCGTGTGGGGGGTGGCGGCTCTCGAGGAAGCGAGGCGCCTCGACAAGCCGATCCTGCTCTCCATCGGTTACGCGGCCTGCCATTGGTGCCATGTCATGGCCCATGAGAGCTTCGAGGATGCCGAGGTCGCCGGGGTGATGAACGAGCTCTTCGTCAACATCAAGGTCGACCGGGAGGAGCGCCCCGATGTGGACCAGGTCTACATGTCGGCCCTCCAGGCGCTGGGTCAGCCTGGCGGTTGGCCGCTCACCATGTTCCTGACACCGGCCGGCGAACCTTTCTGGGGCGGCACCTACTTCCCCAAGGAACCGCGCTACGGACGTCCGGGCTTCGTCTCGATCCTCCGCCAGATTGCCCGGATTTATCGAGCCGAGCCCGACAAGGTGGCGAAGAACGCCGCAGCACTGCACAGCGCCATCCTCGAGACGAAGCCCGCACCGTCGGAGGGAGAGATCACCCCGACAATGCTCGACCTCTACGCGGAGCGGCTCCGCGCCAGCATGGATCGCGTGCATGGCGGATTGAAGGGTGCGCCGAAATTTCCCAACCCGTGCGTCCTCGAACTCCTCTGGCGCCACGCCGCCCGTAGCAACAATGCAGCATCGCTCGAGCCGTCCTCCTCACTTTGCGCAGGATGTGCCGGGGGGCATCTATGATCAGCTCGGGGGCGGCTTCGCGCGCTACTCGGTCGACGAGCGCTGGCTGGTGCCGCATTTCGAGAAGATGCTCTACGACAATGCCCAGCTGCTCGAGCTGTTGTCGCTCGCTTGGCACGAGACCGGCGAGGCGATCTTCGAGGGCGCAGTGCGCGAAACCGTCGCCTGGCTGCGGCGTGAGATGCGCACGGAGCGCGGCGCGTTCTACGCCAGTCTCGATGCCGACAGCGAAGGCGTCGAGGGTAAGTTCTACGTCTGGACGCGCGCAGAGATCGAGGAAGTGCTCGGACTGGACGACGCGGCGTTCTTCGCCCGTCACTACGATGTTGGAGCCGCCGGCAATTGGCTGGACGAGCATCACCAAGAGCCCGTCACGATCCTGAACCGGCTGCAAGCCCGGCCGGCGACCGCCGAGGAGGAGCATCGCCTTGCGCTGCTGCGCCGCAAGTTGCTCGAACGGCGCGGCCAGCGCGTTCGACCCGGGCTCGACGACAAGGTTCTCGCCGACTGGAACGGGCTCACCATCGCGGCGCTCGTCAACGCGGCGGTCACCTTCGGTGAGCCATCGTGGCTCGCCATGGCGCTTGAGGCTTTCGACGTCATCGTCGCCGTCATGCTGCGCAGAATCGACGGGGAGAGTCGCCTCGGCCATGCCTTTCGTGACGGGACTCTCACCTTTCCCGGCATGGCATCCGATTACGCTGCCATGATGCGCGCGGCGCTGGCTCTCGCGGAGGCTGGCGCTGAGACGGATGCCTTGCACCTCTGCGATCTCGCCCGCGGCTTCGCCCAGGTCCTCGAGGCGCATCATATCGACCGGGATACGGGCTATCTGTGCACCTCGGCGGACGATGCGCGAGACATCGTGTTTCGCTCGCAGCCGACGGCCGATGACGCCGTGCCCAATGTGCATGCGCTCTACGCGCAAGCTCTGCTGAAGTTCGCTTCGCTGACGGGCGAGGCCTCGATGCGCAACCGGGCAGACGAGCTGATCGCTACGCTCACTCCCTCCTGGCGCGCCAACCCCTATGGTCACGCCGCGCTCTTGAACGCGCTCGATCAGCGCCTGCGCAACATCGATATCGTCATTGTGGGACGAGATAGCGAGGAGCTGCATGCCGCAGCACTTGCCTCGAGCTTCCTCAACCGGACGGTGCGGCTGGCCGAAAGCTCCGCCATTGGAGACGAGCTTGCCGAGATCGCCGCCTATCCGCGGGACAAATCCGCGGCCTTCGTCTGCGCCGCAGGCCGGTGCTCGCTCCCTGCGACGCGCCCGGAAGACATCGCGTTGCGCATCGCTTCGGCCAAGACCTCACTCTAGACCACATGTCCGTCTGAGGCGGGTCACCCCACCCTCAGACGGACATGTGGTCTAGAGGCCAAGATAGGCCCGCCTGATGTCGGGCAGCGTCGCGAGCTTGGCTGGTGGCCCCTCGGTCACCAGGCGGCCCTCGGCGATCACATAGGCATGGTCGCTGACCGCGAATGCGAGCCGCACATTTTGCTCGACGAGCAGGATCGTCAGTCCGGCATTCTTGAGTGCCTTGAGCGTTGCGAACAATTGATAGACGACGATAGGCGCGAGCCCCAGCGACAGCTCATCGATGATCAAGATCTGCGGGTCGGTCATCAGGCCGCGGCCGATTGCGAGCATCTGCTGCTCGCCGCCCGAGAAGGTGCCGGCTCTCTGCCGACGCCGCTCCTTGAGGAGTGGAAACAGGGTGAAGACCTGCTCGAGGCGATCGGCGTAGTTGCACGCACCCCTCTTCGAAAAGGCGCCCATTTCGAGGTTCTCCTCGACCGTCATGGCGGCGAACAACTGGCGGCCTTCGGGGACGAGGACGATGCCGCGTGCCGCCTTGGCGTGAGCCGGCAGACGCGTCACGTCCTCGCCTTGGAAGAGCACCCGGCCGCCTCGCGGCGCGATCGTCCCCATCAGCGCCCTCAGCGTCGTGGTCTTGCCTGCGCCGTTGGCACCGACGAGCGTAGTCAGCCGACCGCGCGTTGCCGCGAGCGAGATCCCCCACAGCACCTGCACCTCACCATAGCCCGCCTCGAGCCCCTCGATCTCGAGCAGCGCGTCGGCCATCCTATGCTCTCCCCTCGTACAGCGCCTCGGCGAGCGCGGGATCGCCGAGATAGGCCTCGATCACCGCCGGATCATGCGCGACCGCGATGGGCGCCCCCTCAGCGAGTTTCTGGCCCGAGCTCAACACGACGATCTTGTCCGAAAGGCCCATGATCGCCTGCATGAGGTGCTCGATGATCAGGATCGCGACGCCCCGCTCGCGGATCATCCGGATCACCCCGATCATACGCTCGATCTCGGTCGGGTTGAGCCCGGCGAGCACCTCGTCGAGCAGGAGCAGGGTGGGCTGCCCCGCGAGTGCGCGGGCGAGCTCCAGGCGCCTCTTTCCGGCAATGGTGAGCTGGGATGCTGGGGTCGAGAGCCGATCCTCGAGACCGACGAAAGCGACCATCTCGCGTGCCAGCTCGCGTGCGCGGGCAAGCGGCAGGTTCTCGCGTCCGAAGCAGGCACCGACTGTGCAATTCTCGAGCACGCTCATCCCGGCGAGCGGTTGCACGATTTGGTGTGTGCGTGCGAGTCCCTGGCGTGCGACGCGATAGGGGGCCATGCCCGTGATGTCGATGCCGCGGAGCATCACGCGACCGCGATCGGGCGCGACTACGCCGTTGATAAGGTTGAACAGGGTCGATTTTCCAGCGCCATTGGGGCCAATCAGGCCGAGAATCTCGTGCTCGTGGAGAGTGAAGCTCACGCCGCTTACCGCCCTCACTCCGCCGAAGCTCTTGCAGAGATCGTCGATCTCGAGGAGCACGCTCATTCGAGCACCCCGCGCAAGCGCGGCCAGCGCCTGTAGAGCCAGCCCATTAATCCGCCCGGCGCGAAGAGCACGATGACAAGCAGGAGTGCGCCGGAGATGACCATCTGGAAATTCGAGAAGCTTTCGGAGGTGAGGAGATAGCCCCGCAGCTCCTCGTAGAGATAGGCGCCGATCGCTGCGCCGGTGATCGTGCCTTGGCCGCCCAGCATGACAATGACCATGGCCTCGGTCGAAAGTCCGAGATCGAAGGCGTCGACAGGTTGAATAAAGGCGCTCTTGAAGAAATACAGGCCGCCGGCCAGAGCCGGCAGGAAGGCGGAGACGCTGTAGGCAAGGGCCTTATAGAGCGGCGCGGGCACGCCGAGCACGATCGCCGCAGCCTCGTTCTGGCCGATCGCCATCAAGCCGAGCCCGAATTTCGAGATCTTAATGGCGTAACTCAGATAGAGCGACGCCCCCATCACTGCGACGAGCAGGAAGTAGATAATCCATAAGGCCCGCTTGGCGCCGCCGAGCGGGGCGAAGAGTTCGGTCGACAGATAAAGTCCGGAGGAGCCGCCCCAGGGATTGAAATTGGAGACGAAAGCCTGAACGGCCTCGTTCACGCCGATGGTCGCGAGCGCGAAGAACGCGCCCCGGAGGCGGAGGATGCCGAGGCCGAAGACCAGAGCGAATACGCTGACCGCGACGCCTGCGGCAAGTTCTGCCGTGGCTAGCGGCCAGCCATGAGCGCTCATCAGGAACAGGCAAATATAGCCGCCGAGCCCGAAGAAAACGATGCTGCCGAAATTGACGTAGCCGGTATAGCCAAGCATCAGGTTCAAGTTGCTTGCCAGTGTGATGTAGACACTGGCGAGGAGCAGGCTCTCGCGCAGTTCAACGTTGTTGCCGATTGTGGGCGCGAGCGCGAAGATCGCGATGACGACGCCGATGATCCAGAAGAACGGGCGTCGGAGCATGGCTGTGCGTTTAACCTTCACTGGGAACCGTGCAGAGCGTGGCGCATATCAGGAACGCCTCAACGCGAAGATGCCGCCCGGGAAGACAATCAGCACCGCGACGAACAGCACGAATTCGATGACCAGCGTCCAGCTCACCGGCATAAAGGGTGCGACGAGCCCTTCGATCAAGCCGAGCATGATGCCGCCGAGCAGCGCCCCGGCCGGATTGCCCAGGCCGCCGAGAATGGTCACGACGAAGCTCTTGAGCTGATAGCTTTCGCCGGCCAGCACCGTGAATGGGAACAAGGTTCCGATGAGCATCCCGGCGACGCCGGCAAGAGCAACACCAAGGCCGAAGGCGAACGATAGTATCCGGGTCGTGGGAATGCCGGAGAGCTCGGCCGCTTCACGGTTGCCGGCGACTGCACGCACCGCCTTGCCCGGGCGCGTGTGGTAGAGGAACAGGTAGAGGAGCCCCGCCATCGTGGCCGTTAGCACGGCCGCGAGGATGTGCGTGCCCGGAAAGGTGTAGCGCTGCCAACTCAGGCCGGGCAGCGAGACCGGGACGTTGAACAGGCCCGTACCCCAGATGGCGGTGCCGAGCCCGATCAGCACCAAATTGACCGCGAAGGTCGACAACAGGCTCATGAGCGGTGGCTGGCCGATCATCCGGTGCACCGCGATCCAATAGAGCAGCAAACCGACGAGGAACCCGCCGACCAGGATGGGCGGCAAGGCAGCATAGACGGGAAGGCCGAGCCCGTTCGTCAGAAGATAGAGCGCGAGCATGCCCGCGACGATCGCGGCGCCGTGGGTGAGGTTGATGACGTCCATGACGCCCCAGATGAGCGTCAGCCCCATGGCTGCCAGGCCATAGACCGAGCCGATCAGCACCCCGTCCATGATCGAGGCTACGATGCCAGACATGCAAGTGAACCAGACAGAAGATGGTGGAACAGTTCAATCCCAGAAGGATCGGAAGGGTCGGCCGCCGAGCCGTCCTTCCGCATCTCCCGACCTATTGCGCCGGGTAGAGGATGCTGGCGGTCTGCGCCGCCGCGGGCCAGACTACCTCCCTGGCCAGGTTGCCGTTCCTCATTTGCCATTGCGCGAGCACCATCTCATGGGCGATCTGCAGCCCGTGATGGGCGGCGTCGCTCGCGAATTTGATGTGACCGAAGAAGGTCGTGACGTCCGTCGCGTTCAACACGACCGCAACCTTGTCGGGGTCAATCGAGCCGGCCGTCTCGATGGCATACTGAAGCAGGGCCGCGCCCGCATAGCCCGAGGCCGAGTGATAGTCGGCCGGGATCTTGAACTTCTCGGCGAAGGCTTTGGCGAACTCCGCCGCCGTCGGCCCGAATTGCGGCTTGTAGGTCGCCTGGATCTCCCATTGCGACGGCACGGTGACGCCAAGCGCCGCGGGGCCGAGCCTTGCGAATTCGTCACTGCCCGGCGCGACGAGCAGCGTCAGCCATTTGAGGCCGGCCCGCTGGTCGTAGAGCTCGCGCGCCAGGGTCGCCCCGTCGGGATAGTGCCCGCCGCCGAGCAGCGCGTCGGCCTTCGCGGCGATGACCTTGTTGATGATCGGGCTGAAATCGGTGGTGGCCGGCGCATAGGATTCGTCGAGCACGATCTCGAGCTCGGCTTGGCGTGCCTGCTCACGGGCCGCCAGCATCACGGCCTTGGAGAACGGATCATCCGAGTAGACGAGGGCCACCTTGGCTTGCGGGTTCTTGGAACGCAGCGCCTCGATCGCGCCGCTCAGATAATGGTCGGCCGGGCTGATCACCTGGAACAGGTATTTGTTGCCGAGCTCGTAGGTCTTGGGCTCGGCCCCCCCGGTGATCACCATCAGCTTGCCGTATTGCTCGCTGATCACGGCCGCCGTCGCGGTCAACCCCGACGAATAGGGACCGAACAGGAATTGCGCGTGGTCCTGGTTGATGAGGCGCGTGTAGAGCTGCTGCACGCGACCGCCCTGCGACTGGTCGTCGTAGGTAACGAAGCGCACCATGTAGTGATGGTCGCCGGCCTTGATCCCGCCGGCAGCGTTGACCTCGTCGCGCCACACCTCGAAGCCGCGCTGCTGGGCGACGGAATCCACGTTGAGGGGACCGGTCTGCGACACGGTCATACCGATGGTCAGCGTGTCGTGCTCGGTGCCAAAGGCGGGGGTCACGGCGATCATCGCAAACGCTGTAATCAGGTGGAGCTGTCTCATGACTTCCTCCCGGGCTCTTGTTGCCTTTGCTGCACACTATCTTACGAGCACTTATTGCGAACCGCGTTGACCATGATGTCGCACGGATCTGTCGCAATTCCCGTTGGTGGCTCAGGTGTGGTAGGCCGCCCTCGGGAGATCGTGCAGTGCTGAGGCGCTAGACCACATGTCCGTCTGAGGCTGGGGTGACCCGCCTCACAATAGGGGAGCAGGAAAATCAGTGAGGTGCCGTCGGCTTGATATGGATGAACCGTCGACAGCTCTGGGCCACTTTTGCAGGGCCAGATGCGTGAAACGGCTACCACTTGACCACGCTATCAGCGTCGCTACCCCACGGATTTTCCTGCTCCCCTACCAGAGATCCCTCGGTGCAAGCCTGATCTCAAAGTCACCGCCGACCACCTGCGCAGCGACAGAATGCCCAGGCAGGTGCGAAAGCCTTGCTCCGACAGGAGCGGGTTGGACCCTCTATCCACCTCAGGCGATCTTGACGCTGCGAGATGTCCAGCGGCGAAGGTGTCGCAAGGGCAAAAGAGGACGTTCGGTCGCTACCGACACTTGGTATTGGATACTCGGAATTCCTAAGATCTTATAGGGCGTCTTGCGGGGCCGTTCCAGTTGAGCAGCACGGCGTATGCAGCCATGGATACGGCGTAGAGCGCGGCGACGAGGCCTTATCCGCCGAGCTGCCGGACAAGGGGCGCCTTCGGGGCGAGCCACCAGCCGAACGCCTTGAAGGCCGCGGGCACGACGAGCCAGCCGAGCAATTGACCGACCGCTGCCTCGATTGAGCACTTGCGCGCCAACAGGTGTGCTGCGTTCGCGCGACGGCTTGGCTCGCGGCATTGAGATTGATCGCCCACGCGGTCTCAACGCGTGCGGGGTAGCAAAAAGGCCCGGCCTCAGTTACGCGAGAGACCGGTCCAGGAGAAAGAGGATGCTATGGCTCCGGGACCGAATGGAGCCAGCGCCATGATCGCGCGCCAGATCGAGCGGCTCGAGGCTGGCCACAAGCTCGAGCATGTGGTCGAGGCGAGCGGGGCTATTGAGCGCTCCTCAACTCCCGTCCGACACCGTCGCGATGCTGCTGGTCACATAGGAACGCCGCCGGCGAGATCATGCACCTACAACTCAGCCGCATCTACCCCTCGCAGCTAGAGCCTCGAGCAAGCGAGTTTTTCGACTGCATCGACCACAAGCGGACATGCTGCCTCGTACCAAAGAGCTTCCAGAAGCTGGCCTCGGCCTGGTCCTTGAGCGGTCTCTCGTGAGTAAAGAGACTCACCCGGCCCTTGGATTCAGCGAGACACGTCGCACCGGCATTGGGAACGCGAGTATAGCCAGGCGCGAAGCCACACAGCCTGCATTGGGTCATGGACATTGTCTTCCGCGACGACGAATGCCGCGTGCGGACCCAGAACGCACCCGCGAATTTCGTCACACTCAAGCACATGGCCAATTCCTGGGGAGGGAGGTGAGCCGCGACGGAGCCCGGCTTGCAGGCGGGGGCCTCTTCGTCAGCTTTCGAAGGCTTCAGGCGGTTGCCAGTCTCGCCGCAAAACCGACCTAGTCAAATGTGACCGGCCTTGCTCACCTCTTAATTCATCTCCATTTTTGAGATGAATTAGAAGCAACAGGAGGCGTACATGCCCGCCGCCGAGACACTCACACTGGCTGAAGCCGGTTATGTTCTCAATCGGTCCGCCACCGCGCTTAACAAAGCCGTCGATTCCGGCGTCATTCGCGCTCGCCAGCGCCGCGTCGGCAGCGCCGTCCAGCGCCTGCTCGGTCCGGCCGAGATGCGCTTCCTCCTGATTGCCGGCCGGCTCGAGAAAGACCTGACGCCGGCTGGGCGGCGCCGTCTCTATGAGGCGATCCGTCAGCTCTCGACAGAAGTCCATCGCGTCACGTTGGGAGAGATTGGGCTTGATCTCGCCAAGGTCGATGCGGACCTCGATAGTGGGCTGCGACGCCTTGACGATGTGCGCCGAGGGGTGGAAGCGGGCGAGGAACGCGGCGAACCATTCATCAAGGGCTCCAAGATTCCCGTTTACTTGGTCGCTGCGCTCGCCCGCGAGCAGTCGGCCGCCGAGATCGTCGAGGATTTTCCGTCGCTCTCACGGGATCAGGTCGAAGCTGCGATTGAATACGCCAAGGCGTATCCCAAGCGGGGGCGACCTTACCCCGCGCGCAGCCTGAAGCGAGCGCTCACGGAGCTGGCTGACCTTGGTGCGTTCGACGAAGAAATCGAAACGACGGACGTCGCGCCGCGCAGGATTCCGTGACGGCGTATCTGCTCGATGAGAATGTGCTCCGCGAATTTGGTGCGCGGGGCAACATGAACGTACGCAAGTGGCTTGCCTCGGTCGACGACGCGGACCTCCGGCTGAGTGTCGCGACACTCTGCGAAAAGCGCCGCGGCGCCGAGATGCTGAAGCGGCGCGACCGGGAACGAGCCGAGCGATTGCTGAAAGCGATCACGGCCCAGAACGCATCCATCGAGGAGCAGTGGCTGACCAAGTATTCGCGCCAGACCAAGGTAAAGTTCGTCGGAGTCTGGGACACCGTCGGCTCGCTCGGACTTCCCCTGGCAAGCGTAGCAGTCAAGGTCCGCAAATACCGGTTTTTCGACACGCATCTGCGGCTCGACAACGAATATGCCTTCGACGCGCTCGCGCTGGACGAACACCGCAAGAACTTCGAGCCGACCTTCTGGACCAGGACCGATAAGGTCGGTCACGAAGGAGCGGCCGAGCGACGCATCGACAGCGTGGAGCAGCGCTGATTCGTCGGAGCGCACGCGAACGTCGGAGGCGGATACGCGAGCGACCCGCTTGCGCAGCGGCCCCTGAGATGTGGCTGATGGACAAGGCCGCCGGCCTCGGGCTCGTCTTCCGCGACCGGGTCGCGATCGACGTCTCGCAGGTCGCGCCGCCCGTTACGGATTCCTACCGCGAATTTGCGTGGGGCCTCTACCGCTTCATCAGCCGCCCAATCGGCCCGTCGGCCTGGCGCCGGAGAAGGGAACGCAGGCCGCGACGTCGCGCATCAACGAGACCATCGACGGCTCGGTGTTCGCGCGCTGGCGCGCTGACGCAGCCTACCGTCCGCCGAACCTCGTGGCGTAGGCGAAGGAGAATGGCGTCGATCCCACCAAATTCAACAGCACGGTCCGGGCGACCGACCCTAACGTCGGCGTGCCCTGATGCTCGACGTCCTGCGGATGGACATCACGGAGGACCTCCTCCGCAGATGGCGAAGGAGGAGCGCTGTCTGTTCCTCACGCTCGGTCACGCAACCAACCAGGTCAACGCGCTCTGGAAGCTGGTGATCATCCTCACCACGATGACGAGAGCGATCCGGCGAAGCGAGGCTGGAAGGCGCGCAGACCCACATATTCGTCAGGCTCACCATCGGAGCGATGCAGGAAGCCTGGAGGCTGATCGAAGGCCGGTTCCTCAATAGGCCGCTGGGCCAGGAATACCTACCGTTGCTCGATGCGCCTGCGGCTCAGGCGTTGGAGCGGCTCAAGAAACGACTCGGAAAGCTGAATAGGCTGGCGGTGATCCGCAACAACTACGCGTTCCGCCATCCGGAGATCGACGAAGTAGAGGCCGCCTTCGAGAAGGCGACGGCCGGAGAAGAGAGCGAGGACGCCGATTGGGCGATTTACTTCAACAAAGCTCTGCTGAACACGTTCTTCTTCGTGTCCGACTTCGTTCTGGTTCATGGCATGGCAAACGCGCTTGAAGCGGCCGACGTGAACGCGGCACACCGACAGCTTCTCGGCGAGATGGCGCCGATCGCGAACGATCTTTCGGAATTCACCTTCGGGTTTGCCGCAGCCATCTTGAGGCGGTACGTCCGCCAGGAACTGACGATGACGCTGGTCGCGCAGGTGAAG
>Ga0318562_10000864_pt1 | contig 13562 bp, 13 predicted proteins | sample GRESIP066b5f18_FD_203688 | JGI IMG/M metagenome (GOLD analysis project Ga0318562, IMG submission 203688) | Tropical soil microbial communities from Luquillo Experimental Forest, Puerto Rico - GRE.SIPMG.066b5f18 | ecosystem: Environmental > Terrestrial > Soil > Tropical forest > Bulk soil... | reverse complement strand
AAACTGGCATAATTTCTATTTATTTTTCATGGAGTATCATATTATATATCTTGATGTGGTCGAAATATATATAGAAAATTCGAAAGAATCTCTGATATCTTTTTTTAGAAGAAAAAATAAAGAAATTAATGACGTGATTGGTTATCTTATTATGAGTTCAACAAATGATAAAAGCAAATACGAGGAACCGCTTTTTAATAATGCTGACGTATATAAATTTTTAGCCAATATCAGAGATCCTAACCCCAGTGCTAAAATTTTTATTTCTTTAGGTAATATAATTATTCGTGATGCTCTATTTAATTTAATATATGATGAAAAAACCAGAATTTTTTTGCATGCACCAAAAAATACAGCTCAAAATAAAAAATCGCTTCCCAATAGGCCAAAAGTATCGATTGCAGAAAATAATACAGAAGAAAAAGCGATAGACGAAGATGAAATACCTGTGCTTGTTGTCATACCATCACCTAAAGCAAAAAAAGGCTTTAAGTTAAGCTGTTTTAAATAATTTTTTGGTTGCTTGTTCAGCACGGAATATTTCTTGGATTATGAACCCGAGTGTCCCTGTTAAAGACGCATGTTTATACGGAGAATATTATGTGCTGCAAGAATATTTTTTCTTGGCTCTTATTAATGAGCTTGCCAATAATCGCGATGGATGAACCCAAGGTAGAGGGACCATTGAGTGAGGCTAGTTTTCAATTTTTTGTTACTGACGATGGTACGCCGGGCAAATTGCATGACCGTAGTTATACCGAACAAGAAATATATATAATTGAGCAATACCTCGAGAAACTTTCTGCACCGCGTTCGCGTGAAAAAGACGAAATAATTGCGAGGGCTCTGATAAGTAATATTAAGTTTTTGCACCATCAATCAAACTTAGATGCGGCGGCCAATTGTTATTTTTGGATACCTAACTCGTCGTTTCCTAAAGGCGCAAATTTAAAATCTATAGCTCGTCATGGCATAGACGGCAGAAAATTTCTATGCTTTGGGCGCAATAGAACTTTTGATATTCTTAAAGAGCGCCTTCGTTGGATAGATGGCAATAATCAACCTACAGCTCTTTGCCCCAGCGTTTTTAGAGAAATTTGGCAAGAAGCCCTTGAGAACCGTCGTTGAGTAGTAATTTAAGCTATCTTAAATCCCATCGTGTAAGTATATTATTAATACTAAGAGAGAGAAAACGCTGTTCGTGGGCAAAGACTATTTGCTGAATCTCTTCATTGTTGGTGAGCGTACCACCGCCTTGAAAATTAAGACTCGCATCATAGACGGCCACTTGTCCCTGAACAGAGCCTACTGCAAAAAGCTTATCGCTGGGAGAGAATGCTCCGGCTACTACAAAATTAAAGAACCCAAAGGGTTCTATGACATAGAGCATAGGGTCATTTACTTTTTGGATATTGAGGCTGAAATTTTCATCAGCAACGGCAAGTATTTTTGTGTCATTGCTTGTAAACATGGCCAAAGGTGAAAACCACATAAACGGGAATTGGCCTTTACCTGTTTGGGCATCAAAGCCTACGGCAAACTCATTCACGTTTGAGTTTACAGCGAGCATGTTTCCTTGACCCCAATAAAAGAGTGTTTGATCCGGTGAGAATTCATCGTCTGGCATGGGAAATTGTAAGTCGAGTTCTTTTAATAACACGCCCGAATCGGTGTCGCGAATTCTAATAGTCTTTGCTGTCATATCTTTAATGGCTATTTTTTTGGCCGTGGGGTCGAAGCTCAAAGAGACGATACTCGCAAAATTATGTTCTATTATTTTTCTTTGCTTTTTAGTTACGAGGTCAACTATTTCTATCTCGTTGCCAGCACCTGCAGGGACATAAGCCAAGAGCTTGGTGCTAGAAAAGGCGAATTTACTTTTCTTAGTTCCACCCCAAATAAAAGTATTAAATTCTTGTTTTTGCAAATTAGCCGTCGAAACTACAATAATTCGACCTCGCGTTGCGAGGCCCGTGTTGTTTTCACTGCTATCGAAAATAATATGATTTTCATCAGGGGAAAAACTTATATCTATAAAAATTTGTCCTTTTGCCGAATCGGCCATTAATTCTACATAGGGAAACTCGGGTCTTTGTAAAGACCAAATGCGCGCATTACCTAAAGAATCAATTTGACCAAAAAAGTTTCCTTGCGGACTAATAATGGCATATTGAGTTTGTGCAGGCTTATAGTTACCCAGCGTAACTGGTGTTTGTATGAGCCTATAGCCAATTCTCGCTAACACATGCGGCGCATGCAGTAGGCCTATTAATAAAACCACGTGGTAAAAACGCGTAATCAACATGATTGAAATCCTCGATATTTTAACAGATGCGTGTTGAGTTATATTCGTCTTCTTTTGACTTTTCTAATATAAAAAAAAGAATGGTAAGAATGAGTTCTTTAGGAATAAAGCATAGGCCTAAGTATATGATCTTTGCTTTTTGCGCCTCTTTTTTTTGCAAGATTTTTCTCAGTTTTTTATTAGAGCTATTTATATTAATTTGCCGATCTATTTCGTCTGCGGCATCCATTTCTTCCTGGGGAACGGGTTCAAAAGGATAAAATCTCGCTAAAGAGATCAAAGTAGGATTGAGCTTGAGTGCGTGAGCAAGAACTTCACTTCCTCTAAGACTCATCGTGTTTTCCTGTAATGCCAAAGAATCGAGCGTTCTGTTAGTTTCCAGCATTTTTGCGATACTTTCTATGCCGTCATCGCCTATGTTGTTATATGATAAATTAAGATGCAAAATATTCTTATTATATTTGAGCACTTCGGCAATAGCGTGCGCCCCTTCATCTTGTATATTATTAACAGCAAGATCAAGATGGATTAAACTGCTGTTGTATTTTATAAAATATGCGAGGCCCTTGGCACCTTCTATGCCCAAATTATTATGGGCCATGAGGAGATATCTCAAATTATTGGTCATGAGCGTGGTGGTGATAATAAAAGCTTCGCGATGATCAAATTTTTGGGCGTTATCTGCATTTTGATTAAGATTATTCGTTGAAGCTTTAGCACGGTCGGTATCGAGGATTATTTTTACCAAGCGCCTGCTTTGTGACGATCGTTTGGTATATGCTTTTTTTTCATTATCTGGATAAAAATCTTGAAAATTATTCGGCAGACGCTTAAAAATACCCCTCATATGCTTGGTAGGCTGCATAGCTGAGGCTTCCTGATAACAGGCGAATAATACGAAGAAAAGCATAATTGAGCGGTATGTCACAGTAGGGCCTGGTATTTTAAAAAATTAATAAAGCAAATGTAATATATTCTAGCGGTTTATAATTTCGCGTTTTTCAAATTTTAACAATACCGACGGGGGATGGTCGTTTCTCAAGGGGTAATTTTTATTGAAAAATTACCTGATTATTTCTTAGTAATTGCTATATCTAGAATAGTTCAAAAATAGACCTAAAGCTAAGAGGATGGTTTTATGAAACTACTGACCTACGTGATTTTGGCGCTCATATTTTCTTCTTCATGTGCGCATAAAAAAGCCACTACACCTATGATGACCACGAGCACGACGAGTGAGTATCTCGATCATGAACACGAGCATATGAATTTGCTTCAGCCTTTTTATGCTGTTGATCCGGGTATAAAAAAATATGTTAAAAAATCAGTTGGTTATATAGTTTTCCCGCGCATTGAGAAAGGCGCGATCGGTATTGGAGGAGCATATGGAAGGGGAAAAGTATATGCGCGCGGCGCTCATACTTTTGGTCTTATAGGTTATGCCGAACTTACTCAAATAAGTGCTGGTCTACAACTTGGTGGTCAAAGCTATAGCGAAATTATTTTCTTTGAAAATAAGAAAGCTTTTAACAAGTTTAAGCGTGGTGAAATACAGTTGGGAGCTCAGGCCTCTGCCGTTGCCTTGAAAAAAGGCGTCTCAACAAAGGCTGTTTTTAAAAATGGCGTGGCTGTTGTTATTCTTAAAGAAGAAGGGCTTATGGGCGAGTTATCAGTTGGTGGCCAAAAGCTCAGTTACCAGCCTCTTCATATGCACAAAAAATAGGCTTAAAAGTCATAAAAATCATGCAAAATATAAAAATTTTGCATGATTTTTTTATATCTAATCTAATCTAATAAGTAGGAACGTTTGAGTCGACACGACGAGACCACGCATCAATACCACCGCTCAGATTAAACAGGTGCTTAAATCCCTTGGTTCTGAAGCTCTCAGCAACACGTTTGCTTCGGCCACCGTGATGGCAATGAAAGACCAGCTTTAAGTTCGGATCGAGCGCTGCTATATCGCTTGCACTAAAGTCATCAAGGCGTTTGGCAAAACTTATATGGGCAAGTTCCCATTCATCGTGAGGGCGAACGTCTATGAGAAGCATTTCTTCGCCCTGTGAGCGCATATGTAAAAAATCTTGTACTGAGAGTTCTTGAACTTGAGCGGCTTCGTTGGGATTATTAAAAGCAAATCCGGCTTCGAGCTGGTCTTCAATGAAATCTATACTTAAATTATGTGCTCTATGAGCGCTATAAGGGTCAAAAATGAGCTCTATGTTATTTATATTTACTAGAAAATCGTTTTTAGTGGCTTTATCAAATTCTAAGCTATGAGCAAAGTTAGCACCAATAGTAATTCTTATAGATTCACCTTCAGCTTGATCCGCAAGGGCATTGATAAAAGCTTGCTCAGCACTTGGGCTTAAACTAATTTGTGGGGCACTCAGAGCTTTTTCTAATTTGAGCATCTCATGAAGTTGATTTTTTTCAGCAAGGTCTAAGACTATATCGCAACCACCGATGAATTCTTGGTTGATATAAAGCTGAGGAATAGTAGGCCAATTCGAAAAAGTTTTGATGCCTTCGCGAATTTCAGGGTCAGCCAAAACATCGACTGTAGCAAAATCATTGAGCAATTCGTTGAGCACAACGATAACTTGCTTAGAAAAGCCGCACTGAGGACGCTCTTTAGTGCCCTTCATGAATAAGATTACGGCGTTATTTTTTATAAGCGATTCAATGTGTGTTTTTACTTCTGGTCTCATGGGCCACCTGACAACTATTTTTATCTTAAAGCCCTATCAAGCTGGGGGTATTTTGGCAACCATAGCTCTAGTCACTCTTATGCCAATCAAAGTCAAATTTCATGCCTTTATTTTGTTGTAAATAAAAAGCAAACTGAAAAGAAAAGCCTTCTTGGGTATTAAATAAATCTCGTGGTGGAAAAGGAAAAGGAGCGGCTTTCTTAAAAGCTCGTTCAGCTTCTTCATCAAGATAAGCAACGCCGCTACTAAGTGCTATGTGAAGCGCCTTAAGCTTACCCTTAGGGTCTATAGTGACAGACAGAATCGTGACGCGGTCTTTTTGACCAAGCAGCGTGCCCTGGGGATCAAAACGCTCGATTTGGCGAGCAGGGGCCCACGCGTGACCTACTTGAGTTTTAATGCGATTAAAAAATGGAGCATGGCGCCAAGACCAGGTATTAAGCTTAGTTTCCTGCTCTTCTACAATATTGGGAAGATGCTCAGCAAGAGCATCAGAATTGGGAGCATGAGCCATAAGCCCTAAGGGATCAGGAGTTTTTGGTTTAGCCAAAAAATCGTTAGCGCTTCGCGTTTTTTGTGTTTTTTGTATTTTTTGTATTTTTAAAGGCCTTTGGCGAGCTTTTTTTTCCAAAAGTGTGCTTTGATCGATTTCAGCCAAAAAGTCGGCTTTTTTTGGGGGGGGAGATTGAGTCGGCGCAATTTTAATAACGGGCTTAAATTGGATTTCGACTTTTTGCGATTTTTTAGGGAATATATCAGCAAGAACCTCGAGTTTGGGTACCCACAAAAATACGAGTAATCCATGAAAAAACAACGATAAAAACCAAGCTGCGAAGATCCAGGGCTTAAGTTCACGCTGAGGGGCGCTTGTAGCAACGACAGGGTAACCCGTGTTCAATAACCTAGGCTTAGCTTTAAGATTTTCCTGATCACTGCTCAGTTTTTGCCCCACGCTTTATCAGCTCCTTTGTGTGCTCTACTCAAGACAAACTAACATGGGAAGGCATGAAATATTAATGTTTTTGAAAATTTCATAAATTATGATATAATTTAATATAATAAAAAAGTCTAAATTGGGTGTGCTTATGTCGCATAATTGGTGGTTTTGGGGGAGAATTATCTATGGTGTTCCTCTTAGTCTAACTGGTTTAGTATATATTATTAATCCGCATGGCACGGTGGAGAGTTTTACGAGCTTTATTCCCGGTGAGCTTGCTTTAGTATATATCAGTGGCTTTCTCTGGCTCATGCTCGGGTGTGCTGTTGCCCTTAATTTTCACACGCGCTTAGTTTGTAGGGGAATAATCGGGCTTTTATGTGCTTATCTTGTAATTATTCATATACCTGCGCTTACGACGGGTGAACATATTAATATTGTCTGTTTTGAACTCTTGCGTAATTTGAGCCTCATGGGAGGCGCTTTTTTTATTTTGGCACTTGATCAGCAAGCTTCGGTTCATAGGGCCAAAAAAGAGCATCAGACTATATATTAATATACTTCTTCATGGGCTAATAGAGAAACTTGGGTAATTTAAAACCGGGAAACTAAATGGCCGAACCTATTGAAATATTAAATAACGAAGAGCTTGTTAAAATGCGCGCTGCTTGTAAATTAGCCGCACAGATGTTGAGCCATGTTGGTTCTTTGGTGAAAATTGGCATAAGCACGCAAGATATAGACGATGCAGTCGTACAATTTGCCAAAGACCACGGTGCTACCAATGCGCCTTTGGGCTATCACGGCTTTCCTAAATCAGTATGTACCAGCATCAACGAAGTTGTTTGTCATGGCATCCCCACCAAGAAGCGTCTGCTTAAAGACGGCGATATAATTAATATCGACGTCTCGCCGATCTTAAAGGGTTTTTATGGTGATACGTCAAGAATGTTTATCGTTGGTAACGCCAGTGCTAAAGCCAAAGAACTCGTGCGTGTCACTGAAGAATGTATGTGGGCAGGTATTCGTGAAGTTGCACCTGATAAACGCGTTGGTGATATTGGTGCGGCCATTCAAGATGTTGCTGAAAGCCATGGCTATTCGGTGGTACGTGATTTTGTTGGCCATGGCATTGGTAAAGTTCTGCATCATCCCAACTTGCAAATACCTCACTTTGGTAAACGCGGTACAGGGCGTCGCCTGGTTGAGGGAATGATTTTTACCATTGAGCCTATGATCAACGAAGGGGTTTGGCAGGTGGAAGTGCTTGCTGACAAATGGACCGCGGTGACCAAGGATCGCAAATTATCTGCGCAGTGCGAGCATACCGTGAGGGTTACCAAGAGCGGGGTTGAAGTTTTGACCCTGAGGGAGGATGAAACGGCAAAACTCTAACCAAGAGAAACAAAGATGTACGCCTTACAGTCGCTCGTAGTTCTTGCTCTTTTGGCGGTGTGCGCTTATTTGTCGATCGGGGCTTTGCTTAGTATTTTCGCCATGGTCAAGACTGGGCAGCCCGAAAACTTATTCGCCCAGGTGAATAGACGCATTGATGCTGTCATAAAATATGTGTTTTTGCATAAGGGCGTTTTAGAAGACAAAAGCTACGGCTTTATGCATCTGTTTTATTTCTACGGTTTTTTGATCTTGGTGATCGGTCATATAGAGCTCTTATTTTATGGCCTGACCAAGTTTTTACTGCACTGGGATATCAGCCCCTTCTTGTTGCGTTTGTTCTTGCCTGGAAGTCTCAGTAAATTTATAGAATTTAGTCAAGATTTTATGGCTTTTTGTGTTGTCGTTGTTGTAGCCATTGCTTTATTTCGCCGTATTGTCATACCTAAGCCGCGTTTATTGCCCCGATCAAAAGACGCAGAAACTATTTTGTGGCTTATTGGATTTTTATATTTAACTTTTTTTATATATATACCTACTGAAACAGCACTAAGAGTTGGTAGTGGTGAGCTTCCTACGGGTTTTTTGTGGCATCTGCCGGTAAGTTCAAGTCTTGCTGTGCTTATGCGCGGCATATCCCCTGATGTGGTTCATACGGTAAATAATTTTGGTTTTTGGAGTCATCTCGCAATATTTTTAGGATTTGCTGTTTATATTCCCCGCTCGAAGCATTTGCATCTTATTGCAGCAGGTCCCAATATTTATTTTCGCCATTTTGATGCTGTAGCAAAGCCTCAGCCTATTGATTTTGAAAAATCTGAAGTCTTTGGTGTAGACCGCGTTTATAATTTATCCTGGAAATCTTTGCTCGATACTTTTGCTTGTACCGAATGTGGTCGTTGTGATGCGGTTTGTCCAGCGGCTTTAACCAATAAATCCTTACATCCAAAGAAAGTTCTTCATGATATCAAGCTTAACTTGCGTTATGATAACTGGGCTCAGATAAAGCAGTTTAAAAACTATAAAGGCGAAACGCTGCCGGGCAAAGAAGAAGAGCTTTCAACGCTTGATCTTAAAGTACCGCTTATAAATCGTGAAAAAATATCTGCAGAAGCACAATATCCTGATGGCCAGGTTCATCTTGACGACATTTGGGCTTGTACTACCTGTGCTGCATGCGTCGATGTTTGTCCTGTTTTAATAGACTCTGTGCCTATTTCTCTCATAGACATGCGACGTCACTTAATTATGACCGAAGCAAGCGATTATCCTAAAGAGCTTAACGCGGCAATGAAAGGCATGGAAAATCAGGGCAATCCTTGGGGAGTAGGACAAGATAGCCGTACAGAATGGGCCTTATCGCTTGATGTGCCGACCATGGCTGAAAAATTAGGCGAGCCTGTAGAATATTTATTCTGGGTTGGTTGTGCTGGATCGACCGATGATCGAGCTAAGAAAATTCAACAGTCGTTGGTGAGAATACTTAAAAAAGCTCAGGTTGATTTTGCCATTTTAGGCTGCGAAGAAAAATGCACGGGAGATCCCGCGCGCCGCATGGGGAATGAATACTTATTTGATATGCTCGCAAAAGAAAATATTGCGACGCTTAGTAAATATAAGTTTAAGAAAATTTTCACGAGCTGTCCTCACTGTTTTAATTCTCTCGGGACAGAATATAAAGACTTTGGGACAAATTATACTGTCCAGCATCATAGTGAGCTTATCAACGAGCTCTTAAAAGACAATCGTTTGCCTCTGCATATAAAAGAAAAACTTGCGACAGAGGTTACTTTTCATGATCCCTGTTATTTGGGACGTTATAATAATACCTATGAAGCGCCTCGCGAAATTATTCAAGCAGCAACAAATAAGCAGCCTCTAGAAATGGGCATGACCAAACGCAAAAGCTTTTGCTGTGGCGCAGGTGGAGGCCGTATGTTTATGGAGGAGCATAGTGGCAAACGCATAAATCATGAGCGCTGTGATCAAGCGATTGCGACAGGGGCCAAGACTATTGCAACGGGCTGTCCTTTTTGCATGACCATGATGAGTGACGGTATAAAAGATAAAGGCCGGGAAGACATAGAAGTCAAAGATATTGCTGAAATTATTGCCGAGCAGCTTGAGAATTAATATGACAAATAAATATCATCAAATTCTTGCAATTAATATAAAGCCCGAATTGGTTTCTCAAGCAGCTTTGTACTCTGAGAAGCCAATAATACAAGCGCCTGATGCTACTGTGCAGCTTGATAATTATATTATGCAAAAAACCGATGCGATTTTGGTTTCTATTTATCAGGATCTCAGTGAATCTTTTTTAAAGAAATTTATTAATCTTAAATATATAGGAGTTTTGGGGACATCGTCTAAGAAAATAGCGCTTAATTATTGTGAAAATAATAATATAAAAGTCTCCTGTGTTTATGATTATTGTGACCACGAAACTGCCGAATGGGTGATTTTACAAATATTAAAATTTTATCGTGATCAAGAAAAACCCCAAAGCGTTTATGAAAAAACCCTTGGTATTGTTGGTGCTGGTGCCGTTGGCACAAAGTTAGCCCATAAAGCCTGGGCCTTAGGGCTTCAGGTTAATTTTTATGCTCCAAGCGTGCATTCCGAGCTTGTTAGCCTTGGGGCGCATGCGCTTTCTTTGGAAGAGCTTTTTAAAAATTCTTCAATAATTTCTTTTCATACGCCCCCACAGGTCGTATGGCTCAAGCGTGAGTTCTTAGACCAATTACCCGAAGGCGCTCTTCTTATTAACACCTGTATGGGTAAAATAGCGGCTGATCACGTGCTTGAGCAGTTTTTATCTCAAAGACCCGATGTGACGCTAATTATGGATAGCATTGCGGCTCTTAGTTATGGCGAACTTAAAAATCAAAGCCTCATGAGCACGCGATCAGCCTATGAAACTATTGATTCTAAAAATAGGCTTGCGCATAAATTTCTTGCGAATTTGGCAAAGAAATAAAGAGCGTAAGCTATGAGTTTGTTGGGTGCTTACGTGCTTAGGGTAACATCATGAGAATAATAGTTTTGTTTAATATATTTATAGGTATATTATTTTCAAACTCTTTGTTTTCTTGTGATTATAAAAATATAGAAATGCAGAGTTTTGATATGTTTTTAAGTTATAAAAATAATAATTTAAAACAATTTGTGGATAGTGCTGAAATTATCCCGATTAATATAAATCAAGTTGATCAACATGGTTTTAGTCTTGCGCATCGAGCTGCACGCGAAGGAAAAATTGATTGGCTTGCTGTTTTAAACTGGCTTCAAGCAGATTTGGAAGAACCCGATCAGGGAGCAAGGGGATGGCCGCCCATAGCGTGGGCTATTTCCATGGGCCAAAAAAACGTGGTTCAATTATTATTGCACTATGGCGTGTCTTTAGTAATGCCCAACGCGCGCCTGTATGCTATAGCTGGCCAGTAAATTCTGGGAGCTTTTAAGCAATGGGTAGAACGGCCGTAGCAATACTTAATACTGAAAACTTATTACATAATCTTACTATTATTAAGAACCGTGCGCCCAAAAGTGCCATTATGGCCATGATTAAAGCAAATGCTTACGGTCACGGACTTCGTTCTACTGCTTTGCGTCTTGATGGGCATGTTGCGAGTTTTGGTGTTGCATCTATCGATGAAGCTTTGGCGCTCAGAAAAGTAGGCATACGATCAAAAATAACCCTCATGGAAGGAGTATTTGAGCCTGCAGAGCTTGTGAGTGCCTCGTTAGAAAATTTTGACGTGGTTTTTCATAATCACGAACAAGTTAGTTGGCTTGAAAACGCTGCGTTAGCATCGCCCTTAGGCGTATGGCTCAAAGTTGACACCGGCATGGGGCGTTTAGGTTTTCATGTGGATGAGGCTCAAGCTCTATTAAAAAAATTAAGCTTGTGCTTTGTGCAAAGGCCCCTTGGCATCATGTCTCATTTTGCTTGTGCTGACGAGCGAGAACATGTGCATAATAATTTTCAAATCAAGCAATTTCAAGATTTGATAGCCAACTTTTCGGGCACTAAAAGCATTAATAACTCTGCCGCTATTTTTAATTTTCCCGATTCTAATTATGACGTTGTCAGGCCAGGATTAGCTCTTTACGGTGTTTCCCCTGTTTTTGGTACGCTGGGTTCTGATTTATTGCTTAAGCCTGTGATGACCTTGCAAACGAGTCTCATAGCGGTACGTCAGGAAAAGAAGGGGGCTTTCGTTGGCTATGGCGGAACTTATCGGTGTCCTGAAGACATGCCAGTAGGTATTATGGCCATGGGTTATGGCGATGGCTATCCTCAAAAAAATTCCAATAATACGCCGGTACTTGTCAATAATACCCGCTGCCAATTAATAGGACGCGTATCCATGGACATGGCTGCAGTTGATCTAAGAGCATACCCGCAATCTCGTTTAGGTGACCCGGTTACTTTATGGGGGGCTCAACTACCCTTGGAAGAAATAGCTAGTTATACTGGGCGTACTCCTTATGATTTACTTTGTGCAGTGCAGTCGCGAGTAAAGTTTCAGTGGACTTAAAGAATTCTTTGAAAATTTAAAAGACGCACGCCTTTTTCTCCCTCTCCCCTTGCGGGAGAGGGTTGGGGAGAGGGGGACATCTTGTGAATTTTTGAGTTCGTATATTAGTTTTGCTCTTTGCTTGTTAAATAAACTTATTAAAAAAATATTTAAAAAGACAATACGCTCAGATCCATAGGATAAGCATTGCTTATTTTTTCGTTGGTGGTCGATTTAAGACTTAAGGCAGTTCCCAAGCGTTCTGCTTTATCAAAATCTTCGGTGCTTTGTGCCAAAGCAGTGAGATTATAGGAGCGAATAAGATAGGGAAGACCGTTGGCGTTGAGGGCCGATGGGGAGTCCATAATTTGAAAATGCAAATGAGGTGCGAGGCTATTGCCGCTGTTACCAACGAGAGCAAGTGTTTGTCCAAGCGCTACCTGATCACCTTCTTTTACGCGTATGCTTCCTGGTTGCAGATGGGCATAAAGAGCATATTTATCAGGGGCGATTTTTAATATGAGGCTGTTGCCATCGGCATTTTGAAGCGTTGTATCGAGCGGAAAGGCACCGGGTATGGATTCTTTAAGGCCATCAATAACTTTAACGACGATGCCGTGAGCAACAGCAACAACTTCTTGGCCATAGATATGAAAACTTGTTAATTGGTTGGGCGGACCCTTGTAGAGCGTATTGTCGGCGTCTATTTGTTCATAATCGACGGCGAAGCGTTGGGCATACTTGAGTTTTCCGTTAATAGGTAAAGCCGCACGCATGTGCCGGATTGAATCACAACAACTATCGGCAGCCAGGAAGTTTGAGCCCTTAAGTGGCGCGCTAATTAAGAGAGGTTCTTGTTTATTTACTTCGATTAAAGCTAGTTGTTCGCTTATGCTCGTATTATCTAAAAATTTAATTTTAACTTCATGGATTAAATATGATGGAATAGCCTGGCTGTTATCAAATATAAGATGAATAAAAGCCGCGCTTGATTGGCCGGCGTCAAGAATATTAGTAAAAATTTGTGCTCCAAAGGGTCTTAGGCGGGAGGAAAGTTCTTTTTTATTAAAACTAAAAATTACTTGATTATCAGGGACATTAATAATTTTAATTTTTTCTATAGAGCCGCTTAATTTATTATAGTTAACTAAGTTTAGCTCGTAGGCGAGGTGATATTTTTTATCCGAGCCATAAAAAGCCTGTGGCATATCGTCAATATGTGCCAAGAGTGGGGTCAAGTGTGCTTGTTCATGGGTATAAATATCGGCGAGATTAAGCCTAGGTAAATTCGTGCAACAAAGAAAGTTGAATCCTAATAGGAGTGCTGTCCACCTATGAATCATGCTGAGCCCTCGCGCTAGTTTTAACCAGAGGCTGCTAAACCCTGGTGAGTCCTCAGATAATCCCAATAAAAAAGAGCAACAAAATGTTGCTCTTTTAATTATTTTTCTAAGCGAGCTTAGTAGTACAAGCCATAGGAAGGATATACGTAGGAGTAGTATGGCCAGTAGCTACCATACAATCCACCCCAACCGAGGCCATATCCGCCCCAGCCAAGACCGTATCCACCCCAGCCACGACCGCCCCAGCCGCCGCGACCGCCACGCCATTCATCGGCGTTGCTTTCGTTGAGGGAGAGATCAGCTGCTTGAGCATCGATATTTATATCTTGGTTGTATACTTCGGTAGTT
>Ga0318562_10000863_pt1 | contig 13569 bp, 11 predicted proteins | sample GRESIP066b5f18_FD_203688 | JGI IMG/M metagenome (GOLD analysis project Ga0318562, IMG submission 203688) | Tropical soil microbial communities from Luquillo Experimental Forest, Puerto Rico - GRE.SIPMG.066b5f18 | ecosystem: Environmental > Terrestrial > Soil > Tropical forest > Bulk soil... | reverse complement strand
GCACTTGTTGCGGCCACCCACGCCTCCTCAAGGCGAGAGGCGCGGATCACCGGGCGGAGCTCGGTCGGGTCGTGCCGGGCCTGGAAAGCGCGTCACTAGAATCTCTCGGGCCGGACGAGAGTCATGACCAGATAGCCGCCGAGCAGAAGGGCGACCACGAGACCGAGGATGGGCTCGAACATGGGCGCCTCCTCACAAACGGTCGCAGAGCACGGCATAGCCGGCTCCGACGAGGAAGAGCGCGCAAGCGAGCGCGAGGAAGACAAGGTCGAGCATGAGAAGCTCCCGCAATTGAGCCCAGTTTTGCCTAGTTATCCCGCCCGTCGGGCGCCCGCCCCGGCAGTTTCTGTTGTGTCGACCGCGCTGATTGCCGGCGCGGCCCTGGCCTCGGGCGTCAGCGCGCTTTCACAACCCCGCGCGGCGCCGAAACGCCGCAACGCGCGCCGCGCTCAAGCTTGAGCCTGCCGCGAAGCGCGCCATAACCGGCCCCGGCGAGATAAATCACGAAGCCGATCACGAGAAAGATCACACCGAGCACGAAGGCGCTCCGAACCAGGGGCGCCTTCTTCCACGAACCCGCATAAACGGTCCATGCGAGAGGTGGGGGCGGGGTATAAACGGAGCGTAAATGGAGGTTAGGGACGGAGGATGGCACGCTGTACGACGGCAATGGTCGCAACAAGTACGGCCATGACGAGTTAGGGCGGACTTCACCCTCATGGCCGGGCGTCCGTCCATGTCTTTCTTATTCTCGGGTTTTGCGCTGCATCCGAGCGGAGGCACCCCTACTCCCAGTCCAGTATCACCTTCCCGCTCTCCCCCGACAGCATCGTCTCGAAGGCCTCGCGGTAATCATCGACCGGGAACCGGTGGGTGATGATTGGCCCGAGGTCGAGGCCGCTTTGCAGCATGGCGACCATTTTGTACCAGGTCTCGAACATCTCGCGCCCGTAGATGCCCTTGATCTCGAGGCCTTTGAAGATGACCTGGTTCCAGTCGATCGCGGTGCTGGCCGGCGGGATGCCGAGGAGCGCGATCTTGCCGCCGTGGTTCATGTGCTCGAGCATGCTGACGAAGGCGCTCGGTGCGCCCGACATTTCGAGGCCGATGTCGAAGCCTTCGGTCATGTGAAGCTCCGCCATCACGTCGCGCAGCTCCTCGCGCCCGGCATCGACGGCCCGCGTCACGCCCATGCGGCGCGCGAGCGCTAGGCGATACTCGTTGATGTCGGTGATGACCACGTGGCGCGCGCCGACATGGCGCGCGATGGCGGCAGCCATGATGCCGATCGGGCCGGCCCCCGTGATCAGCACATCCTCTCCGACGAGGTTAAAGGAAAGCGCCGTGTGCGTGGCGTTGCCGAAAGGATCGAAGATCGCGGCAAGCTCGTCCGAGATGTCATCCGGGATCTTGAAGGCGTTGAAGGCCGGTATCGCGAGATATTCGGCGAAAGCCCCTTCGCGGTTGACACCGACACCGACCGTGTTGCGGCAGAGATGCCTGCGCCCCGCCCGGCAATTGCGGCAATAGCCGCAAGTGATGTGCCCCTCGCCCGAGACGCGGTCACCCGGTTTGAAGCCGCGCACCTCCTGCCCCACCTCGACGATCACGCCGACATATTCGTGACCGACCTGCATCGGCACCGGAATGGTCTTCTGCGCCCAGTCGTCCCATTTCCAGATATGGATGTCGGTGCCGCAGATGCCGGTCTTGGCGATCTTTACGAGCACGTCATTGTGCCCGACTTCCGGCTTCCTGACCCGGGTCAGGGTGAGGCCGGGGGCGCGCTCGAGCTTTGCCAGTGCCTTCATGATCGACGCTCCGTCTGTGCGAGGGCTGCCCGGACGCGCCTCAGATCACGCCGAGAGCCCGGCCGGCCTTGGCGAAGGCCGCGACCGCGGCATCGACCTCGTCGCGGCTATGCGCCGCGCTCATCTGGGTGCGGATGCGCGCCCGCCCCTTGGGTACCACCGGATAGGAGAAGCCGATCACATAGACGCCCTCCTGCAGCAGCCGATCGGCCATGCGGGTTGCGAGCTCGGCCTCGCCCAGCATGACCGGGATGATCGGATGCTCGCCCGGCACCAGGGTGAAGCCGAGTGCCGTCATCTCGCTGCGGAAATGCGCGCCATTGCCGCGCACGCGCTGCCGCAGCGCCGTGCCCTCCTGGCTGCCGATGAGCTCGAGCGCCCGCAGCGAGGCAGAAGCGATGCTCGGCGCCAGCGTGTTCGAGAAGAGATAGGGGCGCGAGCGCTGGCGCAGCAGCTCGACGATCTCGGCGCGGCCGCTGACATAGCCACCCGAGGCTCCGCCCATCGCCTTGCCGAGCGTGCCGGTCAGGATGTCGACCCGCTCCTCGACGCCGCAAAGCTCAGGTGTGCCGCGCCCGCCCGCACCGATGAAGCCGACCGCATGCGAATCGTCGACACAGACCAGCGCATCGTAGCGATCGGCGAGGTCGCAGATCGATTTGAGGTCGGCGATGATACCATCCATCGAGAAGACGCCGTCGGTCACGATCATGGTGAAGCGGGTGCCTTCGGCCTTTGCCTCCTCGAGCTTGCGCTCAAGGTCTGCCATGTCGTTGTTGCGGTAGCGCAAACGCTTCGCCTTGCTGAGGCGGATGCCGTCGATCAGGCTCGCATGGTTGAGCTCGTCGCTGATCACCGCATCCTCCTCGCCGAGTAGGGTCTCGAAGAGGCCGCCATTGGCGTCGAAGCAGCTCGAATAGAGGATGCTGTCTTGCGTCTTCAGAAATCGCGACAGTGAAGCCTCGAGCTCCTTGTGCACCGTCTGCGTGCCGCAGATGAAGCGCACGGAGGATAGGCCGAAGCCGAAGCGGTCGAGCCCGTCCTTCGCCGCCTCGACGAGGCGCCGATCATTGGCGAGGCCGAGATAGTTGTTGGCGCAGAAATTCAGTACACGCTCGCCGCCGGCGAGGCTGACCATTGCGGATTGCGGGCTCTCGATGACGCGCTCGGCCTTGTAGAAGCCGTCGGCCCGGATCCGGTCGAGAAGGCCGCGAATATGGGAGAGATAACGGTCGCGCACGGCTGGCTCCTTTCTCGCTTCCGCAGATAGGGCGCCAACGGAGGCGCTTGCGCAAGCCCGAGCGTTCTTCCTTCTCCCGGAAGGCAGGGAGAAGGAAGGGTGCCTCACCTCGCGCTGGAGGTCGCGATGCCGGTCCTTGTGAGGCCGGCAATGATGCGGTCGGCGTCAGGGGCGTCGGCGGCCTTGAGGGCGTCGAGGGCGGTTTTGGTCAGGGCCGGACGGTCGCGGGCGATGCGGCCGAGGAGGACGCAGCACTCTTCGTCGGCGATGGCCGACACCGCGTCGATCACCTCTGCGGTCGGCGCTTTGCGCAGCAGGCGTCCGAGAAGCGTCCGGGCCTCCGGTCTTCCCACCCGGCCGAGCGCGCAAGCTGCAGCGCTTGCCACCTCTTCATGCAGGTCATGGAGGAGATCGACGAGCAACGGCAAGGTCGCGGCATGCGGGCGAGCGCAGCGGCAGGCATTTGCACGCGTTTGCGGGTCCGCGTGGCGCAGCAGCTCGATTGCGATATGCGGCGGCAGGCTCACCTTCAATTGGGCAGCCGCTTGCGTCGCGATGGCGAGGGTCGGACCCTCGACGACACCGCTTGCGAGGATGCGCGCCACCGCATTCGCGGCACTGCTGCCGCGGATCATCGTCAAGGCTTCCAATGCCGCAACCTGCTCGGGCACCAGGCGGTGATGGCCGAAGCCGATCAGCCGGCGGCAGAGCGTCTCTAGGGCCGGGATGGCGGCGTTGAGGCGGCGACGCCCCGCTTCCGCGGCCAACGCGCGGCTCGCGACCATCGAGGCGTCCGGGATCGCCGCAATGAGCGACTCGTCATCGAGTGCCGAAATATCGAGTTCCGAGACGTCGAGGCATGGAACGCGGCAGCCCGGCTGCCTGCCGGGCTCGACCGGCGGCATGCTCGCCGAGAAGAGGTCGAGCTGGCCATCACACATCGCGCCATTATGTGCGCCGGGCATCGGCGAGCAAGCCTCGGCGAGGGTCATTCCGGCGATATCCACTGGAACAGGTCCGGAGCATTGTTCCGAGGATGCTGCGCGCCGGACGCCCTCCCCCGCCCTCACTGTCGCGATGCCGGTTCTCGCGGCCCAGTCGTGGAGGTCGGCGCGGCAGAGCACCTGCGCCATGAGATCGGGGAAGCGGTCGGGCGTGCAGGCGAAGACCGGGCAGCCGAGTGCTGCGAGCTTCTGGGCGTTGCCGGTGTCGTAGCTCGGGCGGCCGTCATCCGAGAGGGCGAGAAGCGCAACGAGGTTGACGCCGGACGACACCATCGCGGCTGCGCGCTCCAGCATCTCGGCTGCGTTGCCGCCCTCATAGAGGTCCGAGATCAGCACGGGATGCGTCTTGCCGGGCTGCGTCACCAACCCCTGGCAATAGGCGAGCGCCGCGCTGATGTCGGTGCCGCCGTCGAGCTGCACGCCGAACAACACCTCGACGGGATCGGCGAGCTCGTCCGAGAGGTCGAGGATCGCCGTGTCGAAACAGAAGAGCTTCGTCGCGATCACCGGCAGCAACGCCATCACGGCCGCGAAGATCGAAGCATAGACGACGGAGGTCGCCATCGAGCCTGATTGATCGACGCAGAGGATGACCTCGTCGAGATCGGCCCTCGTCCGCGTCCGCCGCGCATGCCCGTTTGGTGGTGAAGAAGGTGGTGGACGAGAGTGAGCCGGCGGGCCTTTATCCCTCCTCCGCGCAGCGGGCGCTCGGCCCTTGGAGCGGACGGGTGGGGGACCTCTCCGGAGAGGCACCCCACCCGTCCCGCGCTCCGCGCGGGCTATCCTCCCCTGCTCCGCATGAGGGATGGGCACTACGCCAGCGGGTTTTCCGATTTCGGCAGGTCGTGCAGATGGCAGGCGGCCAACTGCCCGTCGCCGAGCGGGCGCAAGAGCGGCTCCTCCTCGCGGCAGCGGGCGAAGGCGAAGGGACAGCGTGTGTTGAAGCGGCAGCCCGTCGGCGGGTTGACCGGGCTCGGCACGTCGCCCTTCAGGATGACACGATTGCGCGAGGCGCCAGGCTCGGGCACCGGCACAGCGGAGAGAAGCGCATAGGTATAAGGATGCTTCGGCGCCGCGAAAATCCGGCGCTTCGGGGCCATCTCGACGATCTTGCCGAGATACATCACCGCGACGCGATGCGTCATATGCTCGACGACCGCGAGATCATGGCTGATGAAAAGGAGCGCAAGGCCGAGCTCCTTCTGCAGATCCCGCAGCAGGTTGACGATCTGCGCCTTCACCGACACGTCGAGCGCCGAGACCGCCTCATCGCAGATGATCAGCTCGGGCTCGGCCGCGAGCGCGCGTGCGATGCCGATACGCTGGCGCTGGCCGCCTGAGAATTCATGCGGATAGCGCGAGGCGGCATCGCGCGGCAGGCGTACCGTGTCGAGGAGCTCCGCGACCCGCTTGTCGATCTCTGACGACGTCGTCGCCAGGCCGAAATTGCGCATCGGCTCCGCCAGCGCCTCGCGGATACGCATGCGCGGATTGAGGCTCGAGAACGGGTCCTGGAAGACGACCTGCATGCGCCGCCGCATCGGCCGGAAGGTGCCGGCCGAGAGATCATCGATGCGCTGTCCGGCGAGGATCACCTCGCCCGCGGTGATGTCGTTGAGGCGAAGCACCGCGCGCCCGACCGTCGACTTGCCGCAGCCGGATTCGCCGACCAGCGACAAGGTCTCGCCGCGGTCGATATGGAAAGAGACGCCGTCGACGGCGCGGATGAAGCCGCCGGCGCCGCCGCGCTTCGAGCCGCGTACCGCGAAATGCTTCTTCAGATCTTTGACCTGGAGCAGCGGCACTTGCTGCGCAGGCGCTCGCTCCGGAGCAGTTTGCGTCAGGGGCTCGCTCATGCGGCGATCGCCTCCTTCGGAGCATGGTGGCAGGCCGCGATATGGCCCGCGGCCTTCGTCTCGAGCTGCGGGGCGACCTTGCGGCAGATATCCGTGACCAGCGGGCAGCGGCCGGCGAACACGCAGCCTTCGATCTTCTGCTTCAGGCTCGGCACCAGGCCCGGGATCTCGGAGAGCCGCGTCTCTTCGCCGGCGAGCGAGGAGCCGAGCTTCGGCACCGCGCCGATCAGGCCGCGCGTATAGGGATGGCGCGGCGAGCGGAAGAGAGCGGCGACCGGCGCCTGCTCGACCTTGCGCCCCGCATACATGACCATGACGCGCTGTGCGACCTCGGCCACCACGCCGAGATCATGGGTGATGAGAACAATCGCCGCCCCGGTGCGGCGCTTGAGATCGGCCATCAGATCGAGGATCTGCGCTTGGATGGTGACGTCGAGCGCGGTCGTCGGCTCGTCTGCGATCAGGAGCTTCGGGTTGCAGGCGAGCGCCATGGCGATCATGACGCGCTGGCGCATGCCGCCCGAGAGCTGGTGCGGGTAGTTGCCGATTCGCCGCCGCGGCTCCGGTATGCCGACGAGCTCCAGCATCTCGATGGCGCGCGCCTCGGCCGCCTTGCCGTCGAGCCCCTCATGCAGGCGCAAGGTCTCGCCGAGCTGGCGCGCCACGGTGAGCACCGGATTGAGGCTCGTCATCGGCTCCTGGAAGATCATGCCGATATCATTGCCGCGCACCTTGCGCATGGCGCTCTCGGGCAGTGCCAGAAGGTCGCGCCCCTGGAAGCGGATCTTGCCCGCGATCCGCCCCGGCGGCTCGGGGATGAGGCGCAGGATCGAGTTCGCGGTCACCGATTTGCCGCAGCCGGATTCGCCGACGACAGCAAGGGTCTCGCCGTCATCGACATGGAAGGAGACACCGTCCACCGCCCGGTTCACACCGTCCGGCGTACGGAAATGCGTCTGCAGATTCTCGACCTCGAGCAGCGCCATCGTCAGATCTTTTTCGCCATGCGCGGATCGAGCGCGTCGCGCAGCCCGTCGCCGAGGAGGTTGATGGCCAGCACCGTGAGCGACAGGAAGATCGCCGGGAACAGCACGATGTAGAACTTGACCTGCCAAAGCGCCCTGCCCTCGGCCATGATATTGCCCCAGGACGGGATGATCGGCGGGGTGCCGACGCCGAGGAAGGACAGGATCGCCTCGGTGATCATGGCGCTCGCGCAGATATAGGTTGCCTGCACGCTTAAGGGAGCGAGGGTGTTCGGCAGGATGTGCTTCAAGATGATCATCGGCACGCGTGTGCCGGCCGCGACCGCCCCGTCAATATAGGGCTGCTCGCGCAAGGAGAGTACGACCCCGCGCACCAGGCGCGAGACGCGCGGCACCTCGGCGATGGTGATCGCGGTGATGACGTTGCCGACGCTGCCGCGTGTCAGCGCCATGAGCGCGATGGCGAGCAGGATCGGCGGGATCGACATCAGCCCGTCCATGATGCGCATGAGGAAGCCGTCAGCCCAACGCAGGAAGCCGGCGACGAGGCCTAAGGCGAGCCCGATCACCGAGGCAAGGAAGGCGACCGAGAAGCCGACGACCAGCGATACTCGGGTGCCGTAGAGCACGCGCGAATAGATGTCGCGCCCCAGCATGTCGGTGCCGAACCAATAGATGGCGGACGGCTCACGCGTGCGCTTCGCCGGCGCGAGCGCGGTCGGGTCGACTGTGCCGAGATAGGGCGCGAAGATCGCGATCAGGAGCATCAGTACGAGGAGGCCGCCGCCGATCACGATGGTCGGATGGCGCACGCAGAAGCCCCAGACGGCGCTGCGCTTCTTTGCGGGCGGGAAGAGGTCGCCGAGCTCCGGCGCCGCCGCAACCGTCTGGCCGGTCGACATGTCCGATACGGCGCTCAATCGCTTGCCCTCGGTCGTGACGTCTTCATACGAAATCCTAAATTCGTTTTTGAGAACTTGGCTCGAAACCTCGATCAATATCGTATTCTTGGATCGATCAACGTATAGAGAAGGTCGATGCCGAGATTGACGATCACATAGGCGAAGCTGAAGAGCAGGACGAGGCCCTGGATCACCGGATAGTCGCGGCGCAGGATCGAATCGACCGTAAGGCGCCCGAGGCCCGGAATGACGAAGACGCTCTCGGTGACCACGGCGCCACCGATCAGCACCGCGATGCCGAGCCCGATCACTGTGACGATCGGCACCGCGGCGTTCTTCAGAGCATGCACGAACAGGATGCCGCCCTGGCCGATGCCTTTGGCGCGCGCCGTCTTGATGTAGTCCTGCGCCAGCACCTCGAGCATGGTCGCGCGCGTCATGCGGGCGATCAGCGCGATATAGACGGCGCCGAGCGCGATCGAGGGCAGGATCAGGTTCTGCAGCCAGGGCCAGAAGCCTTGCGAGATCGGCGTGTAGCCTTGAACGGGGAGCCAATCGAGCTGCAGTGCGAACACATAGGCGAGGAGATAGGAGATCACGAAGACCGGCACCGAGAAACCAAACACCGCAAAGAGCATGACCAGCCGGTCGATGATGCTGCCCGCCTTCCAGGCCGCGACCACGCCGAGCGGCACGGCGATGGTGATCGCGAGAACGAGCGTGACCAGCATCAGCGACACCGTCGGCTCGATGCGCTGCTTGATGAGATCGAGCACCGGCAGGTTGGTGAAGATCGAGGTGCCGAGATCACCATGCAGGATGCGCCAGGCCCATTCGCCGAACTGGACGAGGAAGGGCCGATCGAGGCCGAGGCTTGCACGGATGCGCTCGATATCGGCCGGTGTCGCCTGGTCGCCGGCGATGATGGCGGCAGGATCGCCTGGCGCGATGTAGAGCAGGCTGAAGACGAAGAGCGCCACCACGGCCATGACCGGGATGGTCGATAGAATGCGCCTGCCGACGTAACCTCCCATGTAGCAAATCCTTTGGCAGCGAATCCTTGAGCGGTCTTGCGTTCAGGCTGTCTTGCTGACGCCCCAGGCGAAAGGCAAGGGCCCTTTGACCACGCCGGTCACATTCTTGCGCCAGGCCTGATAGGCGAGGAAGAAGCCGGTCGGCGCATAGACCACGTAATCGAGCGCATCCTTGTTCAGCTTGCGCATCGCCGCCTTCTCCTCGTCGAGGGTCTTGGCGTCGAACCAGGTCGTGATGTCGGCCTCGACCTCGGGGCTGTTCGGCCAGCCGAACCAGGCATTGTCGCCATTGGCGCGGATCGCCGTATAGGCCGCCGGATTGATGCAGTCGGCGCCCGCATGCCAGGTGTGGAACATCGACCAGCCGCCCTGGCCCGGCGGGTTCTTCATGGCGCGCCGCGTTCCGGTCGTGCCCCAATCGGTCGCCACGAAATCGACATTCATGCCGAGCTGCTTCAGGAGATCGGCCGTGACGTCGCCCATGGCCTTGGTGATCGACTGGTCCTGCGCCACGATGCAGGTCACCGGCTCGCCTTTATAGCCGCCCTCGGCGAGGAGGCGCTTCGCGCCCTCGATGTCGCGCTTGCCCTTGAGGATCTCGCCGCCCTCCTCGTTGTAGAGCGGCGTGCCGGGCGTGAAATAGCCGGGGATCGGCTTCCACAGATTGTCGTCCGAGCCGACGATCGAGCGCATATAATCCTCTTGGTTCATCGCCATGAGGATCGCTCGCCTGATCCTCACGCTGTTGAAGGGGGGAAACAGCGTGTTCATGCGGAAGGAGCCGATATTGCCGAGCGGATCGGCGATGTCGACGAGGATGTTCTTGTTCTGCTTCAAGAGCGGCACGAGATCGGGGATCGGCGTCTCCCACCAATCGACCTCGCCGTTTTGCAAGGCAGCCGATGCGGTCGCGGCATCCGGCATGACGATCCACTCGATGCGGTCGACCAGCATCCGCTTGCCACCCGCGAGCCACAAGGCGGGCTCGTCGCGCGGCACATAATCGGCGAATTTCGTGAACACGGCCTTCGCGCCCGGCACCCATTCGTCCTTGGCGAAGCGCATCGGGCCCGAGCCCACATATTCGGTGATCTGCTTGAAGGGATCGGTCTTGGCGATACGCTCCGGCATGATGAAGGAGCAAGGCGCGTTGTTCTTGGCGAGCGCGAGCAGCATCTTGGGATAGGGCTTCTTCAGCGACCATTTGAAGGTCCGGTCGTCGACCGCCGTGAGCTCGTTCTGGCTCGCCCGCAGCATCAGCCCCATCGGGTCGCGCGCCGACCACCTGACGAGGCTCGACACCACATCCTTGGCGCGCACCGGCTCGCCGTCATGGAACTTGAGCCCCTGGCGCAGCTTGAAGGTCCAGACGAGGCCGTCCTCGGTGACCTCTTCCTGCTCCACCATCTGGCGTTGCGGCATCAGCTTGTCGTCGACCCCGTAGAGCGTGTCCCAGACGAGGGCCGCAGCGTTGCGAACCACATATTGCGTGCCCCAGATGGGGTCAAAATTCGCGAGATTGGCCTGCGGCACGAAGCGCAGCGTGCGCGCATTCGCGCCTTGCGCGAGCGCGGGCGCCGTGAGCCGGGTCGTCCCGACCGCGCCTACAATTCCAGCCCCTCCCAACCCCTTGAGCAGCGTCCTGCGGTCCATCGCCTCACCCCTCACCTTCGAGCGCCTGACCCATTTCGCCATAGCAGCCTCAATCCCGGAAATTGGCAAGGGGTCGCAAGCTTTGTGCCAGGAGCTTCGCCTCTCCCTGGGAAAGGGAAAGTCGTGGGTGGCCGGGCCAAGCCCGGCCACGACGGATAGGGTTGCGCCAAGGCGGCTGAGCAAAGCACATGCAATGCACCCGCGTCATGCGCGGGCTCGGCCCGGGTACCCACGACTTCGCCGTTTTGATGTGCGCCGGCGCTGCCCCCCGGGCGCTCACACCTTCTTGACGTTCCAGAACACCGGGAAGCCGGTGAGCGTGCCCTCCACATAGGTCTTGTAGGCAACGGGAAGATAGTATTGGCCGAGCGGGATATAGGGCACGTCGATCAGGACCTGCTTCTGGATCTCGCGGGCGAGCTTCTTTTGCGTCTCGACATCGGGGGCCTCGATCCAGGCGGTGCGCAGCTCCTCGATCTTCGGCGCCGTCGGCCAGCCGAACCAGGCATCGGCCCCGTTGCCGCGCAGCGACAAGTGGCCGATCGGGTTGAACATGTCGATGCCGTTCCAGCCACTGAAGAAGATGTTCCAGCCGCCTTGGTCGATCGGGTCTTTCTTGGCCCGCCTGGCCACCACCGTGCCCCAATCCATGGTCTGGTAATCGACATTCATGCCGCAGCGCCGCAGCATGTCGGAGCCGACATCGCCCTCGGCCTTGAGGTTCGCGAGATCGGTCACGCCGAGGATCACGATTCTCTCGCCCTTGTATCCGGCGGCCGCGAGGTCGCGCTTGACCTTGTCGTAATCGCGCTTGCCGTTCAGCACCTCCATGCCGGCATCGTTCTGGAGCGGGCAGCCCGGCGGGAACACGCCGATGGCGGCTTTCCACATGGCTTCGTCGCTGCCGGCGACGGCGATCATGTAGTCTTCCTGGTTCACCGCGCCGAGGATCGCGCGCCTGATCGCCGGATTGTCGAAAGGCGGGATGAGCTGGTTCATGCGCAGCACCGCGACCGCACCCGTCGGGTCGTTGTTGACGACCTTCACGGTCTTGTCCCTGGCGAGGAGCGGCTGCAGATCCGGCGCCGGCTGCTCGAGCCAATCGATCTCGCCCGCCTGCAAGGCGGAAGCCGCGGTCGCCGTGTCGGGAATGGTGACCCATTCGACGCGATCGAAATTGACGATCTTTGGTCCCGAGGTCCATTCGGGCTTGCCGCCTTCGCGCGGCTTGTAATCGGCGAAGCGCTCATAGACGGCGCGCGAGCCGACCATACGCTCCGAGGCGACAAAGCGATAAGGCCCGCTGCCGACCATCTCGTTGACCTGCGTGAAGGCATCGGTCTTGGCGAGGCGCTCGGGCATGATCGCCGGCGGAAAGGCCGTACATTTGGCGAGCGCGTCCGGCAGAAGCGGGAAAGGACGCTTCAGCCGGAATTGTAGGGTTTGATCGTCCGGAGCCGAGAGCTCGTCGGTCGCGGCGAGCAGCGTCTGGCCATAGGCATCGCGCTTGCCCCAGCGCCTGATGCTGGCGACGCAATCCTTGGCGAGCACCGGCTCGCCGTCATGGAATTTCAGCCCGGGCCGCAGCGTGATCTTCCACAGCTTGCCGTCGGCCTCGGTCGTGGCGCCTTCGGCCATTTGCGGCTGCGCCCGATAGGCATTGTCCTGGCCATAGAGCGTGTCGAACACCAGGAACGCGTGGTTGCGCGTCACCGTCGCCGTGGTCCAGATCGGGTCGAGCACCGAGAGGTCGGCCTGTGGCGTGAAGCGCAGCACCCGCTTATCGGCGCCGAGCGCGAGCGAGGGCGCGGCGAACGGAATCGCGGCGGCAGCTTTCAGGAAATCGCGTCTAAGCATGGTGGCATCTCCCCTTCCCGTCCTGCGCAGGGTTTTTGGTTGTTCTTATCGGAGATGTGCTCCGCCCAAGGGCGGCGGCCCGATATCACCACGCAAGGGACGCAAGAAGCAAGCCGCTCGCGCCGCCTTCCCTCTCCCGCGCTCTTCGCGCGGGAGAGGGTGCCAAGACGAAGTCGGGGCAGTGAGGGTGGATCACAGATCCGCTGATCGCGAGCGTAGGCCCAGCGGCATTTAGGTGGATCCGGCCCGACCGCCCCTTCATCCGTCGGTCGCTGACGCGACCGACACCTTCTCCCGCATCGCGGGAGAAGGAAGAGTGATCAACCCCGCAGCGTCGCGGCGTAGCGGCGCGCCATCTCGGCGACGATCTTGCTCGAGACCGCCTCGATCTCGGCGTCGGTCAAGGTCTTCTCCTGCGGCTGCAAGGTCACCTCGAGGCCGATCGACTTCTTGCCCGCCTCAAGCCCCGCCCCCTCATAGAGGTCGAAGACCACGACATCCGAGATCAGGACGCGGTCGACATTCTGCGCCGTCTTGACGAGATCGCCCGCGGCCACCGACTTGTCGACCACGAAGGCGAAATCGCGCCGTACCGGCTGGAAGGCCGAAAGCACGAGCTTCGGCTTCATGCGCGTCGGCTTCGCCTTCGGCGCAGGAAGATGATCGAGCGTGATCTCGAAGCCGACGACCGGTCCCTTCACGTCGAGAAGCTCGAGGGTGCGCGGATGCAACTCGCCGAACACGCCGATCTGCGTCTTCGGCCCGAATTGCAGCTTTGCCGAGCGGCCGGGATGGAACCAGGAGGCACCGCCCGGCACCACCTGCACGCCCGCAAGCGGGATGCCCAGAGCCTCGAGGAGCGCGAAGGCGTCGGCCTTGGCGTCGAAGGCATTGGCCTCGGCGTTGCCCGTCCAGTGGCGCCCCACCCCGGCGGCTCCCGCGAGCCCGCGCCTGATGCCGGAGGCGCGCAGCGTCTGCCCATCGGGCTCATCCGAATGGAAGACCTGGCCGACCTCGAAGAGCGCGACATCGCCGCGGCCGCGATCGACATTGCGCTGCGCTGCGCGCAACAGGCCAGGCAGCAGCGAGGGGCGCATATCGGAGAGGTCGGCGGCGATCGGGTTCGCGAGCGCGAGCTCGGGTGAGCCGCCGCCGAAATGCTTGGCCTCGGCCTTGGCGATGAAGGACCAGGTGACCGCTTCGACCATGCCGCGCGCCGCAAGCGC
>Ga0318562_10000862_pt1 | contig 13577 bp, 11 predicted proteins | sample GRESIP066b5f18_FD_203688 | JGI IMG/M metagenome (GOLD analysis project Ga0318562, IMG submission 203688) | Tropical soil microbial communities from Luquillo Experimental Forest, Puerto Rico - GRE.SIPMG.066b5f18 | ecosystem: Environmental > Terrestrial > Soil > Tropical forest > Bulk soil... | reverse complement strand
GATCAAACAAGTAATAAGCGTCGACACGTTTGAATCCCGGATACTGGTCCAGGCCCGGTCAAATGCCACTTCTACCGCCGACACAAAGCTCTTGCCGGCTCGCAATTCCTCTTTCATGCGTTCAAAAATCAGGATGTTCGCATCCACTGCCATACCAATGCTCAAAATGAACCCAGCAATTCCCGCCAGCGTCAGCACAATCGTGTAACCCGGCAAAAACACGCTCAGCTTGTACAGGGTTAGCGTAATCGTGGTGTATATCAGCAACGCAATCACTGCCAACACTCCCGCCAGCCGGTAGTACAGGATCATAAACAGCGCCACCACTCCGAGGCCAATAATCCCGGCAACTAGCGAATGCTGCACGCTCTCCTTCCCCAGCGTTGGGCCCACCGTCCGCTGCTCCACCAGCGTCACCGGCACCGGCAATGCGCCTGCGGTAATCTCTTCTGCCGTCTTCCGCGCCGTCGAGATGTCCATGTTGCCGGTCAAGATGGCCGTTCCGTCGGTGATCGCCTCGGTTTTGGCCGGGCCAAAGGTTGGAGTTCCATCCAATACCGCCAACAGGTAGTTTCCGCTTTGGCTCAGCTTGGTCGTTAAATCGCCGAACTTTTTGGTGGAATCACCAGCCTTCAACTTCAGTACCACATCCGGCTGCGCCTTCTGAGGGTCGTAGTCAGCCGTGGCCGAAGCAATGTCTTTGCCGTCAATTCCCGTTGGCGTGGTGGCCTGGGTTTGGGAGTTTACTTCGACAAACTCGAGGTTTGCCGTTTTACCGATCCGGTCGATCGCTTCATTTACATCCTTTACGCCCGGGAGGCTGACCGTGACTTTATCGCTTCCTTGCCGCTGGACCGTAATCTCGCTCGTACCGCCGTAGTTCGCCCGCCGCTGGATGACCGCAATTAGAGAATCCATGGCAGTAGCCCGGTCAGCCGGTTTGGTCTTGCCCAGATCGGCCTGGAACACCAATTGGGCCCCGCCTTGCAGGTCCAACCCTTGGCGGACACTAAACAGGTGGTCGGTCTTCTTCTCGAGATGCAGCGCCTTGAGAATATCGTCTTCCCGCGGATAGGCCACCACCGCCGTCACGACCGCCAACAACAATATCAGGGCAAATTTCAGTCGTAAACTCATAACTCCCAGCACTATACCCGAGATATATCTGCGGCGTCAATCCAGATTACATCCAGCGTGAAACCACATTGTTGAGCCGGTCCATAACTTCTTCAGTGGTAATTTTCTCTTCATCCGTATAGTAGTGCGCCACTCCGAAAAAATTGTCCGGAATGTACAGGTAATGCAACTCGTCTACCAACATATGTATGCGCTCGATCACTTCTCCGGGCCCAATCGGAACTGCCCCAATCGTCTTCTCCACACTCACCCGTTTCAGGAAGTGGATAGCCGCATCATAGCTCAACCCGTTCTTCACCCCGTCAGTCGCAATAATGATATTGCGTCCCGAAAGCTGGGCCGGATCGGTTAGGCCATGCTCCCCCACCACCGACGACATCTCATACATATGATGGAGCTTCTGCTCCTCCAGGTACCCGCGCATGTCTTCCATATACTCTTCCATTTCACCGGCCGAAATCATGGAATTGTAGGTAAACACGCCGGTATGGTCCATGGTGCCGAGCACCAGGCTCTCGTCGCCCGGCGCAGAAATTTTCGCCGTCAGCAGTAGAGACAGAGCGCAGTGCAGCCGTCTGGCGATTTGCTCGCCAACCACCACCCCTCCAGGAGACAACGCCATAACAGCGGTGTTCTCCCACCGGTAGTCCATGAGCTCATCGGCCAGCTTGTCGCCTGCCTCGGCGCGGTCGTGGAAGTACATAGCCCAATTGTATCAGCGCTAAGCACTAGCGCAATAAATGCTTGCCCGGACCCATATAATATTCCCATGGAGATGAGTTTGTATTACCTGGTAACCCCGCTTGCCTATACCGGCGCCACCGGGGGCTTTACCTACCATTCCGACTCCCAGCTTGCTCCGGGACAAATCGTGGTCGTTCCGGTGGGACGGCGGCTCCTTACCGGGGTAGTCATCCAGACCGTCGCCCGCCCGGACTTTAAGACCAAACCCATCCATCAGGTCGTAGGCCTGCCGCCGGTACCGGAAGACCTGCGCCGCCTCGCCGAATGGCTCAGCGAGTACTACGCCGCCAGCCCAGCCAGTGTCTGGTCAAGCCTGCTGCCCGCCGGTATCACCAAAAATCGCCGCGTCTCAACCCCAGCCAAATCCAAATCCGCCGCCGGCCTGCCTCAAGTGCCGCTCAGCGCCGAGCAAATCGCCGCGCTCAAACGCATCCGCTCTTCTACCCGCTCTACCCACTTGCTCCAGGGCGTCACCGGCTCCGGCAAAACCAGGCTGTACCTCGAACTCACCGCCGAAGCACTCGCCGCCGGCCGCTCGGTCATCATTTTAGTACCTGAAATAACCCTCACGCCCCAGATTGTCGGGCAGTTTGAGTCCGCGTTCGGCGACATTGTGATTGCCAGTCACTCCAAGCTCACCGAAGCCAAGCGTCATGTACTTTGGGAAAACGCGCTGTCTGCCGCAAACAGCCATGAGCCTCGGGTTATCGTGGGGCCCCGCTCGTGCCTCTTCCTGCCTGCTTTTCACCTCGGGTTAATCGTGGTAGATGAGTGCCACGAATCCAGCTACAAACAAGACCAGCATCCTCGCTACCACGCAGTAACTGCTGCCGCCCGCCGGGCACGTGACACCTCCGCCCAGCTTGTCCTCGGCTCGGCCACGCCGGGCCTCACCGAACTATTTTTGGCCCAATCAGCACGCCTTGAGCACATTTTGCTCACCAAGCGAGTAAATAATTTACCCCGTCCACAAGCTCAAATTATCGATATTCGCGATAAGGAATTGTTCAAATTGAGCAAATATATTGCTCAACCGCTCGTGGAAGCCGTCGAAGGCACTTTAGCCCAAAACCGCCAGTCCTTGCTCTACCTCAACCGCCGCGGCAGCGCCTCCAGCCAGGTCTGCGCCGACTGCGGTCACATCACCACCTGCCCCAACTGCCGTCTGCCGCTCACCTTCCACGCCGATCTTATGCGACTCATCTGTCACCATTGCAACTTTCGCCAAGCCAACCCCGCCGTCTGCCCCGAATGCAACGGCACCGACCTCAAACTCATCGGCGGCGGCACCAAACGCATTGAAGCCGAAATTGAGCGCCTGTTTCCCTCAGCCCGCATCGCCCGCCTCGACCGCGATAGCGCCACGCTGCGTCATATCCAGCACGTTTTGCGCGACCTCAAATCAGGCGACCTCGATATCGTAATCGGCACCCAAATGATCGCCAAAGGGCTCGACCTGCCCGCCATCGACACCGTTGGCATCGTGAACGCCGACACCATGCTCCACCTACCCGACTTCACCGCCGCTGAGCGCACCTACCAGCTCCTCAGCCAGGTTTCCGGTCGAGCCGGGCGCGGTGACCGGCCCGGGCGCGTATACATCCAGACCTACACCCCCGACCACCCCGCCATCCAAGCCGCCGCCTTCGGTTCTTTCGAAGATTTTGCAACCCCCGAACTAGCCGAACGGCGCACCCTCAGCTACCCTCCGTATGTCTACCTGCTCAAGCTCACCATCGCCTCACCGTCCGCCGATGCCGCCCGCTCCGAAGCCACCGGGTTCGCACAGCAACTCCGCCGGGTACCCGACATCGCCGTCACCGGCCCCGCACCTGCCTTTCTCGAAATCCAAGGCGGCAAATTCCGCTGGGTCATCGCCGTAGCCGCCAAGCGCCGCGCCCCGCTCGTCCAAATCGCCACCGCACTCCCCTCCGACCGCTGGACCGCCGACCTCGACCCAATCAACCTACTATAGACTCTACCGGCGTTCGTTGGCTTCTAGAAGGGATTGTTCAAGTTGGTTCATACAAGCATTATACCCGCCGAATTTAGACAGTTGGCCTCGAAACAGATAAAATAGCTCCAAATGACTGCCAAAGACATTATCACCCTCCCCAACCCCAAGTTGCACGAGCGCTCCAAACGCATCGGCCACGTCGACGACGAGATCAAACAACTGGCCGAAGACATGATTGCCGCCACGCTCGATTGGGAAGACGGCCGCGAGCATGAGTTCGGTGCCGCCTTGGCCGCTGTGCAAATATCCAAACTCTACCGGGTAGTAGTAATTCGTAACGACTTCGACAACAAAGAAGATAAATCCTTTAGCGTTTTCATTAACCCGGAGATTGCCAAGTACGAAGGCGAACCCACCGAGGAGCTCGAAGGCTGCCTCAGCGTAAAGGACATCTACGGCTCCGTCGCCCGGTACCCAAAGGTTAAAGTCAAAGCCCTCAACCTCGATGGCAAACCGGTCCGGGTCACGGCTACCGGCTTCCTGGCCAGAGTTTTCCAGCACGAAATCGACCACACCAACGGCACCGTCTTCACCGACCGCGTCGACGACCCGCACAAACTTTTCCGCCTCCAGCCGAACGGCAAATTCATCCCCGTGGCCACCCAGGAACCGGCCGCCCAATGACGACGTCTGACAGGTTAGTATTCTTCGGCACCGATGCCGTTAGTGTGCCCTCGCTCATCCGGCTGCTGGCCGAGGAATGGAACCTCGTAGGCGTGGTAACCAAACCCGATTCCCGCACCGGCCGCGGCCAGGAAATGTCGTCGCCGGCCGTTAAGCGCCTCGCCCAGGCCAAGCGCATCCCCGTCTTCCAGCCTACCAAGTTATCCGAAATCAACGACGACCTTGCCAAACTCAAACCCGACGCGGGGGTGGTGGTGGCCTACGGCAAGCTCATCCCGGTTTCCACTCTGGAACTCTTCCCCAAAGGCCTCATCAACGTGCATCCATCCCTGCTGCCCAAATACCGCGGCGCCACCCCCATTGAAGCCGCCATCCTCAACGGCGACGACACCACCGGTGTTACGCTCATGCAAGTCGAAAAAGGCATGGACTCAGGACCCACCTTCGTGTGCTCCAAGCTCCAGCTCTCCGGCACCGAAACCCGCGCCGACCTCTACGAGCAACTGTCCGAAATGGGCGCCGAACTCCTGTCGGCCCACCTCAGCGCCATCCTCCAAGGCCAAATCGTGCCCATCCCTCAAGACCACTCGCTGGCCTCACACGTGAGCCTCATCACCAAAGCCGACGGCAACATCAACTGGAGCGAGCCCGGCGACGTCATTGAGCGCCAAATCCGCGGCTATCTCGGTTGGCCCGGCAGCCATGCCAAAGTAGCCGGCGCGGACGTCATTATTACCGCCGCCCGCACCAACCCCAACTCCGGGGTCGCCGGCACGCCCTACAAAACCGCTTCCGCCGAACTAGCCGTCTATACCGGCCAAGGCAGCCTCATAATCGACCGGCTCAAACCAGCCGGCAAACGCGAAATGACCGGCCCAGAATTTCTGGCCGGCCATCCGCTTTCGTAAGTTAATCGGTTAAGCTCCGAAAAGTAACCGCCGCCAACCCGTACGGCGTCGCGGCGCAGTAACCTGCTCAGCCGTTTCGGGTGGCATACCAGTGCTTTCCAGGAACTGTCGCCGACTCCGTGGTGCGGGCAACCCCGGCCCTCTGTACCCAGACCAATCAGCATCACGGTCACCGCCGCCCCCTCCTCCGCCAGTACCGCCGCCGGCAGCATCAAAATTCACTCGAGCGGCACCAGGCGTTGCATTCCGATCGGCCGCCATAATCCGGTTGCGTAACCTTTCGGCCAAAAATACTCGCCCTCGCCGTCCATTCCGCGTGGTTCCACCCGCTTGGATCATCACGTCCGCGCTCAGCATGCGGCCCTCAAGATCATATCGCACTACCAATGCCACGTTTGGACGGTTGGGAGAAACGTAGACCATATCCCGAACCGGCTCGCCGTTCGGTCCAGTCGCTTCTTCAACCGCAAATGGCCGGGGAGGCATATTGAACCGGTCCCGCGCATCGTTAACTATGAGCTGGTTGATCTCCGGACTCACGCTGCTTCGTCCTAGGTTAATGCTGGTTTCCTGGCCTCGTTGCGAGGCGTCAAGAATTTGCGACTCCACCTCGTTATTCGATTCCCGCACCCGTTCTTGTTTAGCTTCATATTCTGCCCTAACTCCTTCGGTAGCCACAAATGCTTGCCTGAAAAACTCCTCGGCTTGTTCTCGAGTCCCACCGCGCAACGCCATCGCTGCCTGGTTCAAAAGCGGACGGGCTGCCTCCCGCTGGATTTCTATCATCTGATTCCACTCGCCACCAGGATCATCATCTAGCCATTGGCCGGAAGCCTCGAACTGCGCTACAACAGCGGGATCACTCAGCCACAAATTTATATCTCGCCAGCGACCTGCAACAGCCGGATCCCGCGCCAGCACTTGGGCGTTTTCTGCCACCCGCTCGGCTTGCCGCGTTTGGGCATCGCCCCCACCCTGTCCCTGCTCCTCTCGCAGCCGGGTCATGGCTTCTTCCAGGCCTTGGCGTAAATTCCGGTCAGTAGTGGTATTAATTTGCATCTGCAAGGCATCGATCCGGGCATTGAATTCATTGTGAGCCCTGCCTCCGGCCGCAGCGACAGTGTCTTGGGCATAGGCCTCTTCGTATAATCTCGCCGTAGGCGCGTACAACGGTTGGCCCATTACGTCCCGCTGGCCCCGTACCCGATACGTCGATCCCTCACGCCGCTCCGTCGCCCGCCGTTGACGGTTCAATCGCGCCACTTCCGCCGGATCCAAAATCGGCGCAAACCGTTGGTCCTCCGCGTTCAGCGCCTCTATCCTCGCCCGCGCCGCGTCCGCCGCCGAAGTATCTACTCCCTGCCGCAACTCAGCGATATGCTGCTCGCCCTCATCTTTATAGCCGGGGAGTTTCTTGTATATCGTATCCATGTACGCTTTGAAGTCGTCACCTTTCGGGGGCTTATCGATATCATTCGCGCCAAATGCATCCTTAACTGCATCAAGGTAAACCTGTGACATGCTAGCGTACTCGTCACCTCCCGCCAATGCAAAGGTGTACCGCTCAGGCGGATCGTTTTTTCCGGCACCTCTAGCAGACTTTGGAATTACCTCAATTTTACCGTCACGAACCGCTTGCTCCACAAACCTGGCAAAATTTTGTCCTTGATCGGCTGGATCAGTCCCTATTCTAGCGGTAATTCGGGTGTCCTCCGCGCTGCGAAGCAGTCGCTTGGCTTGAGACTCAAACCGATCGTGAAGTACCTTCCCGCCTTTATAGGTTTCGGAATTTTTGCCTCCGCCCACGAATCCATCACGAGGACCGTTCGTCGCCTCTTTCCAAACTCCTGCCTCGCGAGCCCGGCGCGCGACTTCATAGACATATACTTCCGGATCCATTCCCGCAGGCACCTTGGAAAGACTGAGCCGCCCATATTCCTGATCCAACTGACCTCGAACTGCCGGCTGTTCAAAGTACCTCTGACGGTTCGAGCGCATTCCGGTCAATATTGCGCCAGCCTCGGTCTCTTTCCCGGGTGCCGGCTGCACATTATCTCCAACAAAGTTGGGATCAGGCGTACCCTCCTGCCGGATAAACAGCCCGGCCGCAATGCCCTCTTCGATCAAAGCATCGGTCTGCGCTGCCGGCACAACATCGGTGCGGGTTACATACGTTTCAGTCCAAGTCCGCTCCAGCCCTCTCCTGCGCTCTGCCGCGGCCTGAATATCCTCTTGTCCTGAATTGCCGGTCTCAGCGCCGTTATTCTGTTCCGGGTTCGCGCTCAAAGCCTAGTGCCTCAATTAGAAATTAGGCCTAGTATACCATAACAGGTATGAATCGAGGCTAGATTTCGCGCAGGAGACGGTCGATTTCGGCCGCGTACTCGCCGCCGGTATCACGCTTAAAATGCAACCGCGGCACAAACTTGGTCGCCATCTTGCGCCCCAGGGCTTCCTGGATTTCTTGCCGGCTGGCTTCCACCAGTTCCCATAACCGGTCCTGCTCAACCGCTCCACCCAGTAACCCAATCCATACGGTAGCGTTACGCAAATCGGGAGCCGCATCCACACGCGTCACGGTCACAGCCGCTGCATTGCGCTCGAGCAGCTCGCTCAACCTGGTAGCCACGACCTGTTGGATAATGCTTTCGACTTTTGCAACCCGTTGCGACATTATCTGGTTCCTCCGCTACAGCGAGCGGGCCTTCGTCTCAACCGTGTAAAACTCGAGCTCATCGCCCAGTTCGATGGCCGTATTGGTAGCAACGTTAATGCCGCAGGTTTCCCCCTCAAATGCCTCTTTCGCATCCTGCTTGTCTTTCTGCAGGCTCGTGAGCGTGCCCTCGCCGACCACCTCGCCGCCGCGCTTTATCCGCAGCTTCAATTTCGGCTCAATCCGACCCATAGTCACGGTGCCACCGGTAACCACGTTGGTCTTGGTAGTTTTAAACACGCCCTTGATCTCGAGCGTGCCCACTACCGTCTCGGTTACCTCAGGAGCCAGCATCTGGCTCAAGGCATCGCGCAAATCGTCGGTCAACTCATAAATCACTTTGTACAGCCGCACGTGCACGCCTTCGCGGTTGGCCAGCGCCTTCAAATTCGAGCTCAAACTCACGTTGAAACCAATCAAGAGCGCCCCGGCGGTCTTCGCAAACGCGATGTCGCTCTCGTTTAAGTCGCCCACCGCCGAACTCACTACCTTCACTGCCACTTCGTCGTTCTTCAGCGCTGCCAGACTTTCCAACAGCGACTCCATCGAGCCCTGGGTGTCGGCCTTCAACACCACGTTCAATTCCTGCACGTTTCCAGCGGAAATCGCTGCCGAAAGTTGGCTGGCGTCAATCTTCTTAATCCCCAGCGACTTGGCTTGCTCCCGGCGCACCACCGCTGCCGCTGCTTCTCTGGCCTCTTTCTCAGACTTCACCTCATGGAAATAGTCACCAAATGACGGCACGGCCTTAAAGCCCATCACTACGGCCGGCATGCCCGGATCTGCGTCGGTTATCCGCTTACCACGGTAATCACCCAAACTCCTCACCTTCGCATACGTGCCGCCGGCTACAATGTAGTCGCCCACGTTCAGTTGCCCGTTTTGTATCAACAGCGTCGCCACCGGACCCTTGCCTGGATCCAGATGCGATTCAATGATTGCGCCTTCGGCCGGGCCATCCGGGCGGGCTCTCAAGTTTTCAATGTCTGCTACTAGCAACACGACGTCAATCAGCTTGTCGATGTTGGTCCCGGCCCTTGCCGACACATCGACCATCACAGTGTTGCCACCCCACTCCTCCGGCACCAGCTGCAATTCCGATAATTCCTGGCGCACCCGGTTGGGGTCAGCCCCTTCCTTGTCGATTTTGTTAACTGCTACCACCAGTTGCACCCCGGCCTCCTGGGCGTGACGAATCGCCTCTTTGGTCTGCGGCTTCACGCCGTCGTCGGCCGCCACCACAATAATGGCCACATCCGTGAGCCTGGCGCCGTGCTGACGCAAGGCCGAAAACGCCTCGTGCCCGGGTGTGTCAATGAACGTTATCCAACGATCGCCCCGCTTAATCTGGTACGCCCCGATGTGCTGGGTAATTCCTCCGGCTTCTTTGTTGGCCACGTTGGTGCTGCGAATGGCATCGAGCAGCGAGGTCTTCCCGTGGTCCACATGACCCATCACCGCCACAATTGGCGGCCGGTTCACGCCCTCGCCCTCGGCCAATTTCACCTTTTCCGGAGCCGCTTCTTCAACCGATTGCTCCTGCTCCACCTCATACCCCAGCTCAGATCCTATAATTGCCGCCGTATCGTAATCGATCTGCTCGTTGATCGTGGCCATCACGCCATTCTTCATGAGCTCGCCAATCACCCTCGTTACCGGCAGGCCCAATTTTTCGGCAAACTCACCCACCCCGATAACTTCGGGGATAATTACGGGCTCTGTTTTGAGGGTTTTTTCGACCATTTCGTACCTACCTAATTCGCTTTACCAATCTTTACCGTCTTGGGCAGAATTTCGCTACACTTGCCCGGGCAGCTGTAGTAGCCGCGCCCTGGAGCCGTCTGGGAGGAATCCTGGGTCACGAGCCCATCCCGGACGGTCCAGCGCTGCAATTCCCCCTTGGGCGCTTGCCGCCGGCAAACGCGGCAGCGCCTCAGCGGGGTGTGAGCCATTATTTCGCGTCGGCCTCTTTGGCCTTGCGGCTTTTCAAGGACAGGCTCAGTTTGTGAGCTTCAGGGTCAATCGCGATAATCCGGAACTTCTTGGTCTCGCCCAGTTTTACCAAGGTGCTGGGGTCCTCCACGTGCGACTCGCTCAACTCGCTAATGTGCACCAGCGCCTCAATCGCGCTCGTTACCTGCACAAAAGCTCCAAATGGCGTAATGCGGGTAATTTTACCCTCTACTTCGTCGCCCACTTGGTACTTGGCAGCATCCTTGATCCACGGGTCGGGCATGAGCTGCTTCATACTCAAAGACAGCTTATCGCGGTCAATCGAGATGATCTTTGCCTGCACCTTGTCGCCCACCTTCACGTAGCTAGCGGGATTATCCACGCGATCCCAGGCAATCTCAGAGATGTGCACCAGGCCTTCCACGCCGTTCACATTCACGAAAATTCCGAAGTCCACCACGCCGGTCGCAACTCCTTCTACCACGTCGCCCACCTTCATCTTGCTCACTTTGCTCTCGGTGTCCTCGCGCTTAGCGGCCTTCTCGCTCAAAATCAGCTTGTTGTCGCGGCGGTTCAGATCGAGCACGCGCACCTCCAGCTGCTTGCCCACCAGGGCATTCAGCCGGTGCAGGATCTCGTCCTTGTCGGCGCCGCTCACACGCGGGTAGTTCTCGGCGCTCAGCTGGCTCACGGGCAGGAAGCCCCGGATACCGTCAACTTCTATCAGCAGACCACCCTTGTTGGCGTCAAATGCGCTCACACCAAAGACCTCACCCTTCGAGAACCGCTCTTCCAGGCTTTCCCAGCCCTTCTCCTTAGCAACCTTCTTGAGGCTCAAAATGGCGTAGCCGCGATCGTCCTCAGGGTCAAGCACCGATGCCGAAATCACGTCACCGGGCTTAATGTCTTGGCTGTGTTCAATCTCACGGCCCACCACCAAACCGGTGCCGCGCGGCCCCAGGTCGAGCCAAACCTCGTGCTTCTCAGCTGCAATCACGGTGCCTTCGACTACGTCTCCGGCCCCCATCGCACTTACCGGCGCTTCAGCCAGCAGCTGCTCCATTGTTATTTCTTTCGTTGTTGCCACAAAATCGTTTCCCCTCCCGCATAGCAGAAGAGTACTTCTCCTTCCAAAAAATATTTCACCCTCATGTGACTCAGAGTGATCACCCCTCATTCTACCTCAAGTTCACCGTAAGGTAAACCCGAAGAGACCAAGGGTAACAATGGCGTAGGTGCGCTCTCGCGAGGCAGTCGGAGCTCTACCAGGTTACAGGCAGGGAAAAGAAAACGTATCCTTATTCGACAACCACGAGCGAGAACGTACCGAAGCTATAGCAACTAGTTATGCTTGCGAGCAGCATCAATAACGGCTTGGCGCGAACGGCGCACGTACAGTACGGCGACCACAATCACGCTAGCGCCCAGCACCCCAACCAAGGGTGAGCCGGTTTGAGGCAACGTGGTACCTGAGCCGCCGGTCTGCGGAATCGAGCTAGCTTGAGCACCGGCCACCTGGCCATTGTTTGCCGGAGTAGGTGTGGGAGTAGCCGCAGGCTTCGGCGTACCGGTGGACGAACTCCCCTGGATATTGTTCGAGCTCGGAGACTGGACGGCGGCGGTCCCAGACTTAGGCGAACCGGTAGCAGTGGCCGTAGCAGACGCCGAAGGAGTGCTGGATTTCGTAGCTGAACTTGCCGTGTCCTGCTGCTGGGCTTTCACTTGTTGGTCGTGCTTCAGTTGAGCTTGGCGTTGGGCATTGCCATACATAAACGTCGCGACTACAATCACGCCGATAATTACCAGCCCTGCCAAAGTCTTAACTGTATCGCGCTTCATTCCAGCTCCTTTAGGTATACTCTTTTGTACGCTATCTGGACGCCCCCTTCAAGCATAACTTCCATTTATTTCTCTATTTCGCACAATTGCGAGCCTAGCGTTGCCAAGGAATGGACACCTTGGAGGGGCCAAGACCCAAGCAACGCTAGACCATCGTGCGTTTGCACTCGATATGAGCGCTGGTTGGGGCTTTGGCCGTTACCAAATTGCAAGGAGGTGAGCACTCGCATCCGGCTTGGTAAAGCCCCAACACCACTCATCACCCTCACTGATCAGCCTTTAATTTACCACATACCTCATAAAAAGTCAACATTAAAGTGCTGCATAGTCTTGTAAGATCTACCAACCTCCCAAAAAGCTTACGCTTTTGTATAATAGGAACCATGACAGCCCGCAAAACCCCCTCGCGCCCGGCCCGCTCTCATCCGGCCCGCCCCCGCAAATCCACCGCTAAGCCAGCTTCTCGGCGCGCCAAAACTTCCCGCCAATTCACCTGGCGGTCTCTCCTCTCAACCCCCCTCCGCCGGGTGGCGGCACCCTTTGTCGCCCTCTTGCTGCTTGTTTCCGCTTACGCTCTGAGTGCTCTGCTCGCTGCTTCCGCCTATAGCCGCCACCTTTCGACCGGCAACTTTGACTTCTCCGGCCACATTGCCTTTACCGGCCAGGATTTCCTCTCACCCCTCAACTCCGACATGGCCTTTAACGGCAGTTACGCCGGCACCCAGAACCTCCGCGCCAGTACCAGCTTCACCGGCAACTGGGCCAGCCACACCTATTCCGGCTCCGGCCAACTCGCTACCGGCCGGCTCTACTTCAACCTCTCCGGCCCAGTCATGCCCGTTATCCGCTACCGCCAAGGTTCGTTCTTGCTACCCTTGGCCGATTCACAATGGTACTCCGCCAAAGCCGACGAATCGCTCTATAGCAACATTTGCGCGCACAACCAGCCCTCAACCCTCCAGGGCAAACTCGAGTTTTACCGCCTTATCAAAAACCTCAAGTTAACCCCTTCACCGTGGGTCAACTTCTTCTCCAGCGCCGGGAGCACCCCCGCGACACACCTGTCCGCCACCCTCAGCGGCGACCAGCTGGCCGCTCTTTGGACCGCCTACGGCAAAGCGGCCCCTCCCGGGTGCGCCGACCCCAACACCATCGGGTTCACCGCCGATGATCTCAAACATGTCACCACCAACATCGACTTATACACCGCCCACGCCAAAGACCAGCTCGTAATCTCTTTGAGCGACAAAACGCTCGGAGCCAAAGCCACAATCACGCTCGTTACCTCCAATTATGGCCACGCCATGCCCGCCCCGGTACCGGCTAAATCCACCGATTTAAATGCTCTCTACTCCAGTTTAGGCCTTAACTAAGCCACCATACTTCTTAAGCTCGACACTGGAAAACCCACCGGTCTATAGTTAATACCAACATTCAGGAGGGTGAGCTAATCTTGGAACTTCTCGAGCACTTTACAGACCAAACCTTTGTCCCCGGGCGCTACTTCATGTGGTCCCCCAACACCCGCACCATCACCTACGACACCCGGCGCATGAACTCCAACAACGGCCGCCTCGCTCTCCTCCACGAACTCGGCCACGCCCGCCTCGCCCACCGCATTTATAAGTACGACATGGAACTC
>Ga0318562_10000860_pt1 | contig 13596 bp, 13 predicted proteins | sample GRESIP066b5f18_FD_203688 | JGI IMG/M metagenome (GOLD analysis project Ga0318562, IMG submission 203688) | Tropical soil microbial communities from Luquillo Experimental Forest, Puerto Rico - GRE.SIPMG.066b5f18 | ecosystem: Environmental > Terrestrial > Soil > Tropical forest > Bulk soil... | reverse complement strand
CTAGGCGGCCGCGAGCCCCGACGTCGCCGGCTCGCCCGCACGATGCCAGGCGAGGATCTTGCGGTACTCCTGCGCCCGCCGCCCGCCGAACACACAGCCGCACAGGATCTTGATCCACACCACCGCGCGCAGCGCGCGGTACACGGCGGGCGAGCGGTTCTTGCGAAAGAAGATGTAGCGGCTGCGGTAGTACTCGATGCGGGTGCGCAGCGGCAGCTTCTTCTTGGTCGACTCGCCGTACAGGTGGATCACGTGCGCGTCGGGCAGGTGGAACACGCGCCAGCCGGCCGCGCGCATGCGGTGACACCAGTCGGTCTCTTCCAGGAAGAAGAAGTAGTCCTCGTCGATCAGCCCGATCTCGGCGATCACCTCGCGGCGCACGAACAGGCAGGCGCCCAGCACCGCTTCGACCTCGACCGGGCCCGGGTAGTCGACCCGCTTGCTGGGCCAGCGGCGCGGCAACACCCGGCGCAGAAACGACTGGCCCACGATCTCGGAGACCAGCGTGGGCGAGTTGTGGATGCAGTTCTGCTTGCTCCGGTCGGGATTCAAGAGCTGCGGGCCGACCGCGCCCACCTCCGGATGCTCGTCGAGGAAGCGCACGCAGGCTTCGAGGCCGCCGGGCAGCACGATGGTGTCGCTGTTCAGCAGCACCGCGTGCCGCCCGCGCATCACCTCCAGCCCGCGGTTGTTCCCCGCGCCGAAGCCGATGTTCTTCGGCAGCGCCACCACGCGTGTGTCGGGGAGCTGGCGCACCACCGCCTCCACGCTGTGGTCGACGGAGCCGTTGTCCACCACGATCACCTCGTAGGAGAGCCCGAGCTTGGCGTCGGCGATCGAGGCGAGGCAGTCGAGCACCAGGTCGCGCACGTTCCAGGCCACGATCACGATCGAGAGGTCCACCTCGCTCAAGGCGCGAGCTCCAGCTCGACCGAGCCCTGCCAGTCGGGGCGCGACAGCGCCGCGCGCGCCTCGGCCAGCACGCGCGCCGGCACGAGCCGGGTCATGCAGCGGTGGTCGATCGGACAGACTTTGAGCTGACACGGCGAGCACTCGACCGGCTCGCGCATGAGCCTGGTGCGCTTCAGGTTCAGGTTGGTGTAGCCCACCGCCGTCGGCCCCATCAGCACGAGCGTGCGCAGCTCGAACGCCGCCGCGATGTGGCGCGCGCCCGCGTCGTTGCAGATCAGGAGCTGCGCGCGCGCGAGGACGGACTTGAGCAGCGAGAGCGACATACCGTCGCCGCCCAGCAGCGCGATGCCGCCTCCCGCGCGCCGCGTGATCTCGTCGGCGAGCGCACTCTCGCCCGGCCCGTGCACCAGCGCCACGTCGGCACCGTCGGCACGGAGCGCGCGCGCGACCTCAGCCGCGTACTCGAGCGGCCACAGCTTCGAAGGCCCGAAGCCGGCGCCGGGAGCGAGACAGACCAGCGGCCGTGCGCCCAGCCCCGCGGCGCGGAAGCGCGCGTCGCACTCGCGCTCGGCGTCGGGCTCGAGGAAGAGCTCGACCTGTGTCCCCAGGTCGGGCGCGCCGAGCCGCCGCACCAGGTCGAGGTAGTAGCGCTCCATCGCCGTGGGCACGAAGCGCCCGTTCTCGCGCCGCGCGGCCACGGGATCGCTGAGCAGGAAGCCGCGCCCCCGGCGCGCGTAGCCCACGCGGACGCGAGCTCCGCTGGCGAAGGCGAGCAGGCTGCTCGCGAACGAGTTCGGCAGCACCACCACCGCGTCGCTGCCCCGCAGCTCCCGCGCGACGCGCAGGCGCGCGCGCAACTGTGCGAGCTTGCCGGGGCGCGCGTAGATGTCGTGGGCCACGAGCCGGTCGATCCAGGGGGTGCCGCGCAGCACGCCGGCCAGCGAAGCCCGCACGACGGCGCTGATCTCAGCGTCCGGCCGGCCGCGCCGCAGCGCGCGCAGCGCCGGCGTCGCCATCACCACGTCGCCCAGGTGGTTCGGCAGGACGACGGCAATTTTCTCTTTGTCTACGCCCACTTCGGACGGTAGCTCCGCTCGATTCCCCGCCTTCCTAGATACCCTGCCGGGGGGCGTCTAGCAACGCGAGTGCGGCCTCCGTCACGGCGTCGGGCGTGACCGCGCGCATGCAGGCGCGCGCGGCGCAGCCCTCGCGGCAGGGGTTGCAGCCGACGTCCACCCGCACGATCCGCTGCGGCACCGTCGAGCTCGGCGCGTTCTCGACCGGGTCGGTGGGCCCGAAGATCGCCACCACCGGCGTTCCCGCCAGCGTCGCCAGGTGCATCGGGCCCGAGTCGCAGCCGATGAACAGCCGCGCCCGGCCCAGCAGCGCCAGCAGCTCGGCCAGCGACTCGGTGGGCGGCGCGAGCTCCGCGGCACCGCCCGAGGCCTCCACCACGGCGCGTGCCGCCTCGCGCTCGCCCGCAACCGGTCCGAACGCCACGCGCGTCTCGACGCCCGCGCGCGCGAACAGCCCGCGCGCCACCGCGGCGAAGCGCTCCGCCTCCCAGCGTTTGTAGCCGGTTTTGGGGCTCGTTCCCGGGTGCACGATCGCGAAGCGCTCGGGGAGCCGCGCGAACAGCTGCGCGCGCGCCGGGTCGAGCTCGAGCACGTGGGGATGCGCGGGCACCTCGCCGCCGAGGTAGCGCACCAGCGCCGCGTTGCGTTCGAAACGCGAGACGTACCGGGCGGCGACGGGGGCGCTGGTCGTCTGCAGCCAGTGACTGCCCTCCTTCGCCACCGGCGGCGCGTAGCCGACGCGCACGGGGATGCGTGCCGACCAGGCCAGGAACGCCGAGCGCAGCACCCCGTGGAAGTCGATCGAAAGGTCGTAGTCCCGCCGGCGCAGCTCGCGCGCGAACTCGCGCAGCGTGGCGAGTGCCACCAGCGGGTGTCGGGCGCGCAGCCGCCGGCGCGGCAGCTCGACGCGCTCCGCCAGCCCGGGCAGGCCGACCAGCCCGGCCGCGGCGCGGTCCTCGACCAGCCAGTCGATGCGCGCGTCCGGGTACAGCGCGCGCACCCCGGCGAACGCGAAGCGGGTGCGCACCACGTCGCCCAGCGCCCCGAGGCGGATCACCAGGATGCGCTTGGCGGGGATCGGCTGCGGCATCCCCGCGATGGTGGCTCCTGGCTCCGCGCGGCGCTAGACCGGCGCACCGTTGCGGAAGAGCCAATAGTCGCCCACCGCGCGCAACACGTGGAAGCCGGCGAGTGACTGCGGTGCGAGCCGCGCGAAGTACTTGCGCTTCACCAGCAAGAGCTGGCACGAGGGCCGCTCCGCGAGCGCGCGCAGCTCGGACCCGCCGACGCCGGCGAGGCGCACCTCGCCCTCGGTGTAGTACGCAGCGCTCCACGGGATGCTGCCGACCGACGCGATGGTGCAGCCGCGCAGCGCTGGATCGTCACGCACGAAGTGGGCGAGCTGCTCGGTGCTCTCGTACGCACCGAGCTCGCGCGCCAGCGTGGTCCGGATCGCCGCGTCCCCGAACGGCAGCAGGAGCGCCGTGGCCACCACCGCCGCGACGCCGCGGCGCGAGCCGCACAAGAGCCGCAGCAGAGCGAGCATCGCCGCGAACGCGAGCGCCACCCCGCCGAGCTTCGCGAGCGAGACGCCGTGGCCGCCGAGGTCGAGCTGCAGCCGCGCCGCGAAGGTGAGCACCGACGCGTAGCCGCTGAGCTCGAGCAGCCGGATCGATCGGCGCGCGCTCGGCCCGGCTGCGCTGCCGTCCAGGTCGAGCAGCTCGTCGAGGCCGTGCGCCGCAAGGATGGCGAGCGGCGGAAGCGCGGGCAGCACGTAGGTGATCGTGACGTTGCGGCTCGCCGCGAACAGCAGCAGCGGCCCGAGCGCCCAGGCCGCGAGGAACACCACCTCGCGCCGCTCGGCGAACAGGCTCGAGAAGCGGCCGCGCGCCTCGCTCGTCGCGCAGGCGAGCAGCGCGGGCGCCCAGGGGATGGCGCCGAGCAGGAGCATCACCGCGATCGCGCCACGCGGGTGGCTGTGCCCCTGCCCGTACAGGTCGCCGTAATCCTGCGACAACAGGCGCAGCACGTTCTCGTTCACGAGGAAGTAGCGCAGGAAGCCCGGCGATCTCGCCTCGGCGACGGCGTACCAGGGCAGCGCCAGGCCGAGCGCGAGCGCCGCGCCGCTCCACCAGGGGACGCGCCGCAGCCAGCTGAAATCGCGCTCCGCGAGCGAAGCCAGCAAGAGCGCGCTCGCGCAGAACGCCGCAGCCACCGGCCCCTTCGCCAGGAGCCCGAGACCGAGACCGGCGAACGCGAGCCGGAACCAGCGCCGCTCCTCGCGAGACCCCGCCGCCGCCGAGCGCGCTGCGAACAGCGCGGCGAGCGTCGCGCTGTTGCAGGCGGTGAGCGTCATGTCGGTCAGGCAGTTCGCCCAGCGCAGGTGGAACTGCGCCGTCGACGCGAGGACCAGGCACGCGAGCAGCGCCTGGCGCCGGCCGAACGCCCGGCGCGCGCACAGGAAGGTGATCGCGAGCACGCCGAGCCCGCCGAGGAAGCTCGGCAGCCGTGCGGCGAGCTCCGTCGGCCCGAGCGCCGCGATCGCCGCCGCGGTGGCCCAGAAATGGAGCGGCGGCTTGCCCCAGAACGGGATCTCTGGGGACAGATGCGGGGTGACCCAGTCGCCGAGCGCGACCATCTGCCGGCCCACCTCGGCGTAGCGGCTGTCGTCGGTGTCCACGAGCGGCATGACGGTGAGCGTCGCCGCACGCAGCACGACGAGCGCGAGCAGCGTCGCCGCCAGCGTCCGCTCGACGGACCGGGCCTCGGCGTGCGCCGGAGCTTCCATCGCATGCGAGAGTAGGCGCCCGCCCGCGCCGCTCCGCGTTCATTGCGGTGAATTCATCCCGCGATCCTTACACTTCGATGTGTACCCGCTCAGCGGGCGAGGCGAGGGCCGTCGGGGGCGAGGCGAGGGCCGCCGCGCGCAGTGAGCCGGAGGCGAACGAAGTCAGCTGGTGCGCGGAGGCACTGGGGGCCCTACTGTGATGCTCCGATGGTCGCCCCTCGCCTGCTCTGGCGGTACATGTTCGTGGACATCCTCATGCACGCGCTGCTGGGGCTGTTCGCGATCATCCTGCTGCTGGTCGTCACCAACCTGCTGCGCTTCATGGAGGATCTCGCCGCGGCGGGCCTCGGGCTGTCCGCGCTGGGGCAGCTGGTGATCGTGATCCTCCCCGCCTACGCCTCCTATGCGCTGCCCACGGCGCTCCTGTTCGGGATCCTGCTCTCGTTCGGGCGCATGTCGCAAGACGGCGAGATCGTCGCGATGCGCGCGAGCGGCATCAGCGCGAGCCGGCTGCTGCCCCCGGCGCTGGCGCTGGGCGTGATCGCCACGGTCGGCGCGGCCTACCTGATCTTCGAAGTCCAGCCGCGCGCGAGCAATCGCATCCGCACCCTGACCCGGGAGCTGGCCGGCTCGGTGCAGGTGATCGAGCCGGGGCGCTTCCTCGAGTTCGGCGACCGCATGCTCTACGTGCACTCGGTGTCGGACCCGAACTGCCCGCTCGAGGGCGTGCTGCTCGGGAGCGCCGAGCAGGACTCGCGCAGCTTCTACGCGGCGGCGCACTGCGGCACCATCGCGAACAGCGACGACACCCACACGCTCTCGTTCGTGCTGCACGACGGTTCGATCCACTTTCGCGACCCGGACCCGTCGCGCTACCGGCGCATCCGTTTCGGCGCGATGAGCACCGCGATCGACATCTCCGACTACACCGACCCCAAGCCCGGTGCGAGCCAGCTGACCTTCGAGGAGCTGCTCGCGGTCTCGCGCCTGCCGAAAAAGGATCCCGAGTACATCCGCTTGAACGGGCGCTACGGCCGCTCGATCGCCTGTCAGATCCAGCGACGGCTGGCCTTTCCGTTCGCCTCGATCCTGCTCGGCGTGGTGGCGGTGCCGCTCGGCATCCGCCCGGTGCGCTCCGGCCGCTCGGCGGGAGCGCTCACGGCGATCGGTGTGATGGCGCTCTACTGGCTGCTGTTCTCGCTCGGCGACATGGCGGCGTTCCGCGGCGTGCTGCCGCCCTGGATCGGCTACTGGATCCCGAATGCCGTGGCGCTGGTGATCGGCGTCTACCTGGTCAGCCGCGTGGGGAAGAGCGACGACTGATGCGCGGCCCGGTGCGCACCGTGCCCCGCGGCTACGTCGTGCACCGCGTGGGCGACGCCTGGCTCGTGTTCGACGCGGAGTTCGCGCACGAGCTCGTGGGCCTGCGGCTGGCCGATCCCGACGCGCGCAAGCGGCTGTTCGCGCGCGCGCCGAAGCGCGGGCGCGGCGCAGCGCCGAGCGTTTCGCTGCGGCGCGACGCGCACGTGGTGCTGCGCCGCTACCAGCACGGCGGGCTGTTCCGCGGCATCACGCGCGCGCTCTACCTCGGACCGTCGCGCGCGCTCGACGAGCTGCACGTGACGGCCCGCGCCGAGGCCTCGGGCGCGCCGGTGCCGCACGTGATCTGCCTGGCGCTGTGGCCCGCGGCGGGGCCGTTCTGGTCGGCCCTGATCGGCACGCGCGAGGAGCGCGGCGCGCGCGACCTGCTCGAGGCGCTGCTCGCGGCGCCCGACGCGCGTGCACGGCGCGCGCTGCTGCGCGAGGTCGGCGCCGCGGTGCGCAAGCTGCACGACGCGGGCGTGGACCACCGCGACCTGCAGCTGCACAACGTGCTGGTCGTCGACGAGGCCGGCCGCCGGCGCATCGTGGTCGTCGACCTGGACCGCGCCGTCTACCACCCGCGCGGCCCGCTGGCGCCGCGGCTGCGCGCGCGCAACCTCGGCCGGCTCACCCGCTCCGCCGTGAAGGCCGGCTTGTTCCGCGGGCCGATCGGCAAGCGCGAGCTCGCCGCGTTCATCGGGGCCTACACCGGAACGGATCGCCGGCTGCGCGCCGAGCTGCGCGGCTGGATCCGCGGCGAGCAGTGGAAGCTCGCGCTGCACAGGCTGGGCTATCGCCTGTGGGGCGACGCGCGCAGCGCTACAGCGGTCTCGCCTCTTCCACCAGCATGACCGGGATTCCGTCCTCGACGGGATAGGACAGCCGGCACGCCGGGCAGTCGAGCGACTCCTCCGCGCCGTCCGACGCGCGCACCACCGAGAGCTCGGACTTGCACTTGGGGCAGACCAGGATCTCGAGCAGCTCTGGATCGATGCGGCCGCTCATGCGTGGCCCTGCGCGCGGACGAGCTCGGCCAGCGCGGTGGCCTGCATCATCAGCCCTTCCAGCTGGTCGAGCGGGAACTGGCTGGCGGCATCGCACAGCGCCTCGCGCGGATTCGGGTGCGTCTCGAGGAACACGCCGTTCGCCCCCGCGGCCACGGCGGCGCGCAACAGCGTCGGGATGTGCTGCGGCGCGCCTCCGCGCGGGTCGGCGCTGGAGATGCCGTAGCGGCGGACCTGGTGGCCGGCATCGAAGACCACCGGGACGCCCAGCTCCTTCATCTCGGGGATCGCGGTCATGTCCGCGACCAGCTGGTTGTAGCCGAACTGTGCACCGCGCTCGGTGACGAGGATGCGCGTGCAGCCCGCGCGCTCGAGCTTGCCGATCGGGCTCGACATGCCGGACGGCGCGATGAACTGGCCCTTCTTCACGTTCACGGGCTTGCCCGCCTTGCCCGCCGCGACCAGCAGCGAGGTCTGCTGGCACAGGAACGCGGGGATCTGGATCACGTCGAGCACCTCGCGCGCGGCCGCGATCTCCTCGACGCTGTGCACGTCGGACAGCACCGGCAGCTCGAACTCCTTGCGAATCCACGCCAGGAGCTCGAGCCCGTCGTCGATCCCCGGGCCCTGGTACGAGAGCTCGTCGCCCCGGTTGTCCTTCAGGTAGGAGGACTTGAACACCAGCGGCACGGAGAGCTTCTCCGACAGCTTCTTGAGCCGTTCCGCCGTGGCGCCCATCAGCGACTGGCTTTCGATCACGCACGGGCCGCAGATCCAGGCGAGCGGGAGCCCGGGGCCGAAGCGGACGCGCCCGGACGTGCCGTCGCCGATCTCCACGGTTCGCATCGCGCTCACGCCGCCCTCCCTCGGGGAACGGCCGCGGAGCTTAGCCCGGCCCCGGGGGAGCGGCTAGCGCAGCGTGGCCAGCACGGCGGGCTTCAGGATCTTCTCGTCGCCCAGCACGCGAAAGACCTCGTCGAGGCCCAGCTTCTCCCAGGGCAGGATCTCGCCCTCGGGCCCTTCCACCACGAAGCCCGCGTCGCGGATCATGCGGTAGGTGTCGACCGCGCTGCGGCCCTTGGTGGTGAGGTAGCCCTCGACGAAGAGCGAGTTGGCGGGCCAGAGCGCCAGCGCCTCGAGCGAGCGCAGGTGCCCTTCCCGTCCCGCCGCGACGCGCACCTCGGCGCGCGGGTTCGCGAGCCGCATCATCGCCAGCACGCGCAGCGCGCGCTCGGGCGAAAGTGAGCCGTCCGATTGGATCGGATTGCCCTCGATCGGCAGCAGGAAGTTCACCGGGATCGAGGGCACCTCGAGCTCGCGCAGCGCGAGCGCCACGTCGACCAGGTCGCCGTCGTCCTCGCCCATGCCGGCGATCAGCCCGCTGCAGGCCTCGAGCCCGGCGGCGCGCGCGGCGCGCAGCGTGGCGACGCGGTCGGCGTAGCCGTGCGTGCTGCAGATCGCGGGATAGCGCCGCTCGCTCGTGTTCAGGTTGTGGTTCAGCCGGTCGACCCCCGCGTCCTTCAGCGCGCGCGCCTTGGGCTCGTCCAGCAGGCCGACCGACACACAGATGCGTACGGGCACCTCGGCGCGGATGGCGCGCACGGCGTCGGCCAGGAACTCGACCTGGCGGTCGCTGGGCCCGCGCCCGCTCGCCACCATGCAGTAGCGGAACGCGCCGGCGGCGTAGGCGGCGCGCGCCTCGGCGACGAGCTCCTCCTTGGGCTTCCAGGGATACGGCCGCAGCGGCGCGTCCGTGACCGCCGACTGCGAGCAGTAGCCGCAGTCCTCGGGACAGCGCGCGTTCTGCGCGTTGTTGAGGATGTGCACGCGCACGCGGTTGGCGAAGCTCTGCTCGCGCACCAGCCGCGCCTCGTGCAGGAGCGGCAGCAGCGGCAGCTCGGGCCCGAGCACGCGCAACAGCTCCTCGCGCTCGAGCGGCGGTCCCTCCAGGCTGCGTCGTGCGAAACTCATTTCGGGCGCGCAGCATATCAAACCCGGTTTCACCCGGGTTCAAAGAGGGAGTCCATCATGCGGGGTCGCAATCTGAACATTGCCGCGTGGGTCGCGAGCGTGCTGCTCGCGCTGCTGTTCGTCGTGGTGACCGGCTTCGGGAAGGTCGCCGGGTCACCCCAGTTCGTCGAAGGCTTCCACAAGTTCGGCTACTCCGACGGGTTCCGCGTGTTCATCGGCGTGTGCGAGGTCGCCGGCGGTCTGGGTCTGTTGATCCCGCGGCTGGCGACGTGGGCCGGGGCGGGCCTGATCTGCATCATGATCGGCGCGGTCTACACGCACTTCTCGATCGGGGACGCGGCCCACGCGCCCTTCCCCGTCGTGGTCGGCCTGCTCTGCGCGTTCATCGCCTGGGTGCGGAAGCCCCAGGCGCTGCTGCTGTCCTAGCCGAGCCGCCCTGCGACGAACTCGACCAGCTCGAGCGCGCCCTCGCTGCGCTCGACCTCTTCCTCGAGCACCACGAGCTCGCTGCGCTCCGCCCAGACGGGCGGGATCTTCACTGCGTCCTTCGCGGTGGTGACCCAGAGCAGGCCGGGATCGAGACCCGCGAGGTCGGCTCGCGCGTAGGTGTGGTGGTCGGCGAAGACGCGGCGCGCGCAGATGTCGGCTCCGAGCTCGACCAGGTCCGCGGCCAGGCGGTCGGGGCGCGCGATGCCCGCGAGCAGGCCCACGCGCGCGCCCTCGAGGCGCGAGAGCGGCAGGCGCTCGCCCCCCGCGACGGGGCGCAGGCCGAGCTTCTCGAGCGCGACGCGAAAACGCGCGGGCTCCCGGGGAAGGAGCGCGGCGCCCGGCGGCGGCGGATCGCCGGAGCGCGCGCGCGTGAACACCAGCGCGTCCGCGCGCGCGAGCGCGCCGACCGGCTCGCGCAGCGGACCGCGCGGCAGCACGTGGCCGTTGCCCAGGCCCAGCCGCGCATCGAGACAGACCACCTCCACGTCGCGCGCGAGCGGGTGATGCTGGAAGCCGTCGTCGAGCAGGAGCACCTCGGCGCCGAAGGCCGCGATCGCGCGCAGCCCCAGCGCGGCGCGCCGCACGCCGGCCAGCACCGGAACTCCCGGTGCGGCGGCGGCGAGCAGGCACGCCTCGTCGCCGACGTCGGCAGGCGAGGCGAGCACGCGCGTGCCGTCGGACACCACGGTGAGCTCGCGGGCGCGCCGCCCGCCCACGCCGCGCGACAGCAGCGCGACCCGCCGGCCGCGCGCAGCCAGCTCGCGCGCGAGGAACGCCGCGAGCGGTGTCTTGGCCGAGCCACCGACGGCGAGGTTTCCGATCGAGACCACGCGCGCGTCGAGCCGCGCGCGCGCGCGCAGGCCGACGTCGTAGGCCCAGCGATGGATCCGCGCACCGCTCTTGTACAGCGCTTCGGCCGCGGAGAGCGGCGCGAGCGCCAGCCGCCGCAGCGGCGGCTCTTCGACGCGCCAGAGATACTCGGGCAACGCTAGCCCCGCGCCGCCAGCACCAGCGCGAGCGCGCGGTCCGCGGCGCCGCGGTGCTCTTCGAGACGCTTCGCGGCCTCGCGCGCGGGCGCATTGCGCTCGGGGTCGTTCCACAGCTCGCGCAGCGCGCGCTCGAGCGCCGCCGCGTTCTCGATCGAGCGCAGCACGCCGAACGGCTCGAGCAGGGCGACCTGGGTGCGCTGGTTGGCGACGTTGGGCCCGTGCACGACCACCCGTCCCGCCTGCACCGGCTCGATCAGGTTGTGTCCGCCCACCGGCGCGAGGCTCCCGCCGACGAACACCAGCTCCGCCAGGTGGTAGAGGCTCGCGAGCTCGCCGACGGTGTCGACCACCACCACGTCGGCGTCGGCCGCGCCGGCCGAACGCAGCCCGGCGCGCGCGCCGTGGCGCCGCGCGGTGCGTGCGACCTCGGGCACGCGCTCGGGATGGCGCGGCACCAGCACCAGCCGCAGCTCGGGCGCGCGCGTCGCCCGCAGCCGCTGCCAGGCCTGGAGCAGCGCCTCCTCCTCGCCCGGGTGCGTGCTGCCGCCAACGAGGAGCGGCCCGCCGCCGACCGCCGCGCGCAGCTCCGCCGACGGCTCGGGCGCCGCGGGCCGGTCGAGCTTCAGGTCGCCGATCACGCTGGCGCGGTCGTCGGGCGCACCCAGCGCGACGAAGCGCGAGCGGTCGAGCTCGCCGCGCGCGCCCAGCGCGTGGATCTTCGCGAGCAGCGGCGCGAAGAACGGCGCGAAGAAGCGGTAGCGGGGGAAGCTCCGGTCCGAGATCCGCCCGCCCGCGACGACCACGCGCACGCCGCGGCGCGCGGCGGCGGCGATCGTGTTGGGCCAGAGCTCCGTCTCGATCAGCACCAGCACCGCCACGTGCGCCCGCGCGAGCGACCACTGCACCAGCCCGGGAAGGTCGAGCGGAGCCAGCCGCGTGCGCACTCGCGGCAGGGCCGCGCGCAGGCGCGCGCGCCCGGTCAGCGTGAGACAGGTCGCGATCACCGGGACGCCCCGCTCCACCAGCCGCGCGACCAGCGGCGCGGCTGCCTCCACCTCACCCACGCTCGCCGCGTGGACCCACACCGTCGACTCCGGCATGCGCGGCAGCGGGCGCAGCCGCTCGAGCACCGAGCCGCGCGGGCCGAACGCGCCGGCGAGCGCGAGCAGCAGCCAGACCGGCGCGAGCAGGACCGCGAGCGCGACGACCACGAGGTCGTAGACGGCGATCAAGCGCGTCCTACGAGGCCGAGCGCCAGCTCGGCGACCCGCCCCGCGGCGCCGGGCGGGCCGAGCTGCGCGACTGCGCGCGCGAGCCCGCGCTGCATCTCGGCGCGCGCGGCCGGATCGCGCAGCAGCTGCGAGACCAGCGACGCGAGCGCGGCGGGACGCGCCTGGCCCTGGATGCGCTCCGGCACCACGCCCTCGCCCGCGACCAGGTTGACCATGCAGCTCGACGAGACGGTGGCGAGCCGGCGCGCGAGCTCGAAGGTGAGCGGGCTGGTGCGGTGCGCGACCACGAGCGGCACGCCCAGGATCGCCGCCTCGACCGTGGCCGTGCCCGCCGCGCTGACGAGGCAGGTGGAGACCGCCATCGCCTGGTGCGAGCGGCCGCGCACCACGCGCAGCCAGTCGGGCGCGGCGAACTGCTCGAGGTCGAGCGTCGGAGCGACGATCAGCTGCACCTGCAGCTGCGGCAGCGCGGAGCGCACGAGCTCCGCGGTCTCACGCATGAGCGGCCAGTTGCGCTCCACCTCGTTGTGGCGGCTGCCGGGCAGCAGGCCGAGCACGGGGCGCGCGGGATCGAGTCCGAGCTCGCGCGCGAGCGGCGCGCGGTCGCGTGTCTGGGCGAGCGGGCCGAGCCGGTCGACCAGGGGATGCCCCACGAAGGTCGCGCGCACGCCGGCCGCGCGCAGGAACGCCTCCTCGAACGGGAAGATCACCGCCATCTGGTCGGTGCGGCGGCGCAGCTTGCGCACCCGCCCCGCTCGCCAGGCCCAGACCTGCGGCGCGACGTAGTACAGCACCGGCACGCCGTGGCGCTTCGCCACCGAGGCGAGCGGCAGGTTCAGGTCGGGCGAGTCGACGAAGACTGCGAGGTCGGGGGTCTCGCCCACCAGCGCCCGACGCAGTCTGGTGTAGGCCCCGAGCACGCCGGGCGCGCGGCCCAGCACCTCGACCAGCCCCGCGATCGCGACCTCCGACTGCGCGACCACCGGCCGGAAGCCCGCTGCGGCGAGTGCGCTTCCGCCCAGGCCGAACGCGTCGAGCACGGGCGTGCGCTTGGCCAGCTCTTCGACCAGGGCAGCCGCGTGCAGGTCGCCGGAGGCGTCGGCGGTGGAGAGGAAGACCTTCACCCGTTGCCCTCCACGGGTTCAATGGCCTCCTGGATGCGCAGCGCCAGGTCGAGCGCGCGCTCGCCGTCGGCCCCGCTGACCTCGGGCTCGGCGCGCGTGCGCACGCACTCCGCGAAGGCGCGGTCCTGCGCCAGCAGCGCGTCCGCCGCGTCGAACTCCAGCTTCTCGGCGGTGATGCGCGGCGCCTCCGCTCCGCCGGGCGCGCCCTCGCGCCGCACCAGCGTGATGCGGTTCTCGCCCAGATCGAGCGAGACGTAGGCGTCGGACTGGAACAGCCGCACCTTGCGCAGCTTCTCCAGCGACACGCGGCTCGCGGTCAGGTTCACCACGCAGCCGCCCGCGAGCCGCAGCCGTGCGTTGGCGATGTCCTCGGTCTTCGACAGCACCGGCACGCCCACGGCCTCGACGCGTTCGACCTCGGAGCCCGCGAGCTCGGCGACGATGTCGAGATCGTGGATCATCAGGTCGAGCACCACCGACACGTCGGTGGCGCGCGCGGGGTACGGCCCGATGCGGTGGGCCTCGATGAAGCGCGGCCGGCCGAGCGCGGGACGGATCGCGCGGAACGCGCGCGAGAAGCGCTCGATGTGCCCCACCTGCAGCACCCGCCCGTGCGCCTTCGCGAGCTCGACCAGGCGCCGGGCTTCTG
>Ga0318562_10000857_pt1 | contig 13639 bp, 14 predicted proteins | sample GRESIP066b5f18_FD_203688 | JGI IMG/M metagenome (GOLD analysis project Ga0318562, IMG submission 203688) | Tropical soil microbial communities from Luquillo Experimental Forest, Puerto Rico - GRE.SIPMG.066b5f18 | ecosystem: Environmental > Terrestrial > Soil > Tropical forest > Bulk soil... | reverse complement strand
ATATCGCCCGGGTAGATGATGAGACCGCCGATGCTCACCGGCACATGAATCTCGCCCGGCCCGTCCTTGTAGGGGCCCTTATGCGTCTCGCCGCGCGCGTAGCAGGGGAAGTCGGAGCCCGCGAAGGCGGCGACGTCGCGAATCGCGCCGTCGATGACGAAGCCGACGACGCCGCGCGTCTGCGCATAGGATTTCATCAGCTCGCCGACCAGCGCCTGGCTGACATCGCCGCCGCCATCGACCACCAGCACATCGCCCTCCTGAGCGAGGTCGAGTGCCTTATGGATCATCAGATTGTCGCCGACCCTCACCTTCACGGTCAGCGCCACGCCGACGAGCTTGCCGCGCTGATTGTAGCGGCGCAGTCCGACCGCCCCGCAGATGCGGCTCATATTGTCGCTGACATGCGGTGTCACGATATCGCGGAACTGCGCGACGAGCTCCGGCGCCGGCCGCGGCGGAGCCTGATGGATCTGAAAACCGATGGGCATGGGGTTTCCTCGTGCGAATGATGGCGATCGCTGATGCCTCGTCACTATATCGCGTGGCGCGCTTTCGGAAGCTTTGGCACGCATTCGGCCACTATCCGGACAGGAACTCACGCATCCCTGATGAAATGACGCATTTCGCGCATTATATTCGCGCCCATGCCGGCACAGACCTCCGCGCAAGATGAGCGCTCGGATCGCGGCTCGCGACCGAGGGAGCGCGAGCTCTCGATCCTCAATTCGGTCGCTGCTGCGCTCAACGCCTCGGCCGATCTCGAGGCGTCGCTCGGGGCCGCGCTGTCGCAGGTCGCGACGCTCTTCGGGCTCGAGACGAGCTGGGTGTTCCTGATCGACCGGCGCAGCGGCGAGCCCTATCTCGCGGCGGCCCAGAACCTGCCGCCGGGCCTCGCCAACCATCCCTCGCGCATGGCGGGCTCCTGCTATTGTCTCGACACCTTCCGGCAAGGGGATCTCAACGGCGCCGCGAACGTCAATGTCGTCACCTGCAGCCGGCTGAAATGGCTCGCGGGCGAAGGCACGGGCGGGCTTCGTTTCCATGCCAGCATCCCGCTCTACGCGCATGGGCGCGAGCTCGGCGTGTTGAACCTCGCAAGCCCCGAATGGCGCAAGCTCTCACGCGAGGATCTGCGCCTGCTGCACACGGTCGGCGACATGCTCGGCGTCGCGATCGAGCGCGCCTGGCTGTTCGCCGACAGCCTCGAGGCGGGCGCGACCGAAGAGAGAAGCCGGCTCGCACGCGAGATCCATGACACGGTGGCGCAGGGCCTGACCGCGACCGCGCTGCATCTCGACACCGCCGATGCACTGCTCGAAGCCGGCGCCGATCGCGAGCGCGTGCGCGCCGTGCTCGGCGAGGCGCTACGCGTGACACGTGCCAATCTCGACGAGGTGCGCCGCTCGGTCCGCGACCTGCGCGCCGCAGCGCTCGAAGGGCGAAGCCTCGATGTCGCGCTCGCCTGCCTGGTCGAGGGTGCGCGCCGGACGGACGGGCCGGAGCTCGCCTTCGAATGCGTCGGGGCCCGTCCGCTCTCGGCCCGGATCGAGACCAATCTCTACCGCATCGCGGAGGAAGCGCTCGCCAATGCGGTGACACATGCACAGGCTCAGCACATCACCTTGCGCCTGCGCATCGAGCCCCGCCGCGCCCTGCTCAGCGTCGAGGATGACGGCAAGGGCTTCCCGCCGCAGGCGCCCGGGCCTGATCGTTTCGGGCTGGTCGGCCTCGAGGAGCGGGTGCGCCTTCTCGGCGGCGAGCTCCGCCTCGCATCGGCCCTGAGCGGCGGGGCGCTGATCGAAGCCGTGTTGCCACTCGCGTGACGGCAAGATGCGCGAGATGAGCACCAGGACCATCACCATCCTGCTCGCGGACGACCATCCGGTGGTGCGCGACGGCCTTGCGGCGATGCTCGCGACCGAGCCCGATTTTCATGTGGTCGGGGTCGCCGAGACTGGCGCCGAGGCGATGCGCGGCGTCACCGAGCTTCGCCCCGACATCGTGCTCCTCGATCTCGAAATGCCGTCGGGCAACGGCATCGAGGTGATCGAGCGGCTGCGCGAAGCCGCGTCCGCCGCGAAGGTCATCGTCTTCACGGCCTTCGACCAGGACGAGCAGATCATGGCGGCGATCCGGGCCGGCGCCCAGGGCTATCTGCTCAAGGGCGCACCGCGCCAGGAGCTGTTTCGCGCCATCCGCACCGTGATGGCGGGCGGCTCGCACCTCGAGCCCGCCATCGCCACGAAGCTCATGCGCCGCATCCGCCAGCCCGACGATCTCCTGACCCAGCGCGAGCGTGAGGTGCTGGCGCTCGTCGAGCTCGGCCATCCGAACAAGGTCATCGCGCGCGAGCTCTCGGTGAGCGAGCGCACGGTAAAGTTCCATGTGGGCTCGATCCTCGCGAAGCTCGGCTGCGGCAACCGCACCCAGGCGGTCGCCACGGCACGCCAGCGCGGCCTGATCTGAGGCGGCCCAAGGGACTCTGCGGCGAGCGAGACTCTTCCAGAACCCCTCGCGGCGGTCATCCCGGACGCGGCGCAGCACGCAAGTGATGCGCCGCAGATCCGGGACCTACGACTTGCCCCGACACGATCGTACCCTTCGCGCTCAATGATGAGTCTCGTGTCTGCACCGCAGCACCGCGTGCCGCAGTGCGCACGGGACGACCCCTCGTTTTGCAATGGGCTCGCCAGCGTCTTGGCCGAGAGCGTCTTGGCATCCTTGACAATGCGCACTTCGTTATATAACATATTAGTTATATACACGAGAGGTTATGCACGCGTCATGATGCGGGGCCTGGACGCCACCTTCTTCGCGCTCGCCGATCCGACACGGCGCGCCATCCTGGCGCGTCTCGCGAGCGGCGAAGCCTCGGTCGCCGAGCTGACGCAGCCTTTCGCGATGAGCCAGCCCGCGATCTCGCGCCATCTCAAGGTGCTGGAGAATGCGGGCCTCATCCGCCGCAGCCGTGACGCGCAGCGCCGACCCTGCAGGATCGAGCCCAAAGCCCTGATGGAGGCGAATGCCTGGATCGAGCGCTATCGCGTGCTTTGGGAGAGCGCCTATCAGCGTCTTGACGCCCTGTTGGCGGCAGAGATGGCGAAAGAGCGGGCGGCAGCACCCGGCAAGTCTTCTTACGGCAGGCCAGCGAAATCCGGCAAGCCGCCGGGAACCCGTCGAACGTCCAAAGCCCGAAACCCGTAGAGCTCACCGCAAAGGAGGCCATCCATGCCGAAGAGCGTCGAGGTGACGACCCCGTCTGAACGCGAGATCAAGGTGATGCGCCGCTTCGATGCGCCGGCGCGGCTCGTCTTCGATTTCCACACCAAGCCCGAGCATGTGCAGAAATGGCTGCTGGGGCCGCCCGGCTGGAGCATGCCGATCTGTGAGATCGACCTGCGCGTCGGCGGCCGATATCGCTTTGTCTGGCACAATGACCAGAGCGGCGTCGAGTTCGGCGTCAGCGGCGAGTATCGAGAGATCGCGGTCCCGTCGCGTATCGTGCAGATCGAGCGCATGGACGGCTGCGAGGGAGAGGTGAAGGGCACGCTCACCCTCAGCGAGTCCGGCGGACGAACGACGCTCAGCGTGAACCTCGAATTCGAATCGCAAGAGTTGCGCGACCGGGCCCTCGAATCCGGCATGACCAACGGAATGGCGGCAAGCTATGATCGGTTGGAGGGGCAGATGGGCGCGAAGGCCGCCTGAGCGACGCCGCTTCGGGGAGGCCGTCGCGGGCAGGCTCGCGCCGGCCGGCCTACCTGGACCTGCGGACAGGTGCGGCCTGTCCCTTCGACGCGACGGCGCTTTGCCCTGGCGTACGATGCAAGAGACGGCGTGGCGGTGCCACATGCAGGGCCAAAGAGGCATGGCCGTCCTGGCCGCCTCGCGGCCCTGCGGAGCATCCCATGCATCATGTGGCTTTGATCACCGGCGGCAGTCGCGGCCTCGGCGCGACACTCGCTGCCTTCCTCGCCGCCCAGGATTACGACCTCGTGCTCACCTCGCGCCATGCCGACGAGCTCGAGGCTGCGTCTCGCGCCATCGCGCATTACGGCGGGCGCATCCTTCAGATCGCCGGTGACGTGGCCGATGAGGATCACCGCCAGAAGCTCGTCGCCGGCGCGTGGGAGCTCGGCGGGCTCGACCTTCTCATCAACAACGCCTCGGAGCTCGGCCCGAGCCCCTTGCCGCCGCTCGCTGACTTGCCGCTCGACCGGCTCGAGCGCCTCCTCGCCGTCAATGTCGTGGCGCCGCTCGGCCTTGCCCAGTCGGCGCTGCCCTTGCTGCAGCAGCGGCAAGGGCTGATCGTCAACCTGTCGAGCGATGCGGCGCTTGGTGGCTATCCCGGCTGGGGAGGCTACGGGGCGACGAAGGCTGCGCTCGACCTGATCTCGCTCACGCTCGCCAATGAGCTCAAGGAGCACGGCGTCGCCGTGGTCAGCGTCGATCCGGGCGATATGCGCACCGTCATGCATCAGGCGGCCTTTCCGGGCAGCGACATCTCCGACCGGCCCTTGCCCGAGGCGACGATCCCGTTCTTCGCCTGGCTGCTCGGCCAAGAGCACGGCCGGGTGTCGGGGCGTCGCTACCAGGCACAATCGACGCTGTGGGAGATCGCCGCGTGAAACCCGCCGATTTCCTGTTCGAGCGGCCCGCCGGCCAGGTCGCGACCATGCCGCCCGAGATGCGCGGATTGGCGCGCGACGAGGTGCGGCTTCTTGTCAGCACGCCGCGTCGCCACGCACATGCGCGCTTCAGGGACCTCGCCTCATATCTGACGCCGGGCACGGTGCTTGTCGTCAATCGCAGCGCCACCCTGGCCGCGAGCCTGCCGGCGACCGGCCGTCTCGGCCCTTTCATGCTCAACCTCTCGACGCGTTATCAGGACGGGCTGTGGCTCGCCGAGCCGCGCTGGGACAGATCGCGCCCAGGCCCGCTGCCACTGCATCCGGGCGTGAGCATCGAGGCCGGAGGCCTCGCGGGGCGGCTCATTGCGCCCTATCCCGGCCTCGCGCGGCTCTGGTTCACCAGGATCGACGGCGATGTCGAGGCTGCGATAGCGCGCGCCGGCGAGCCGATCCGCTATGGCTATATCGAGCCGCCGCTGCCGCCGCTTTCCGCCTATCAGACGCTCTTCTCGACCGTGCCCGGCAGCGCCGAGATGCCCTCGGCCGGCAGGCCCTTCACGCCGCGCGTCGTCGCCGAACTCGAAGCCGACGGCATCGCGATCCTGCCGATCGAGCTGCATGCCGGTGTCTCGAGCCTCGAGCTCGACCCGGAGACGATCGACCGCCCGGTGCTCTACCCCGAGCCTTTCCGCGTACCGGTCGCGACCGCGGCGACCATCAACCAGGCGCGCCGCGAGGGCAGGCCCGTGATCGCGGTCGGTACCACAGTGGTGCGGGCCCTGGAATCGGCCTTCGCCGACGGCCAGGTGCGCCCGGCCGAAGGCTTCACGCGTCTTTACGTCCATCCCGCCCGCAGGGTCCAGGCGGTCGACGGCCTCCTCACCGGCCTCCACGACCCGCTCGCGAGCCATCTCGCCATGCTGCATGCGCTGGCCGGCACGGAACTCATCCGCGGCGCCTATGCCGAGGCTTTGCGCGAAGGCTATCTCTGGCACGAATTCGGTGACACTCACCTGATCTTGCGCGACAGCATCCGAAATGGGTGGTGAGGCAGGGCGGGACGTGAAAAGCAGACATCAAACCGGAGGTCGTGATTTCAGGCGAGCCAAGGCGTAAGCGCCGATGATCACAGCTACGACGCCTGATGCCGTGTCGACGCCGAGCGCCCAGCGCGGCCCCCAATGATCCGCCACCCAGCCGACGATCGGCGCGCCGATCGGCGTACCGCCTAGCGCGATGCCGACGCGAAGGGCCATCACCCGCCCGCGCAGTGCTGGCACGGTCGAAAGCTGCATCAGGCTGTTGGTCGTGTTGGTCACCGTGAGTGCGGCCGCCCCGATGATCACGAGCGTGCCAGCGAACAGCCAATAGTTCGGGGCGAGCGCGGCGAGCATGCAACCAATCCCGAAGACCGCGGAGCCCAGCAGCAACGCGCCGAACTGCGCCTCGCGCCGGCCTGCGGCGAGCAATGCCCTGGCAACGGTTCCGATCGCCATGCTCGATGACAGCAGACCATATCCGCGGGCGTCGGCGTGGAAGACCCCGACCGCCATGGTCGAGATGAAGATCGGGAAGTTCAGGCCGAAGGTCCCGATCAGGAACAGCATCACCAGGATGGTCTTGAGGTCCGGGCGGCCCCACACATAGCGCAATCCTTCGGTGAAGCCTCCCTTGGCACGGTGAGCCCGCGCATGCAGATGAAGTTCGGGCAGGTGAAGCATCGACAGTGAGATCAGCACCGCAAAGAAGGAGGCGCCATTGATCAGGAAGGCCCAGCCGGTGCCCATCGCGGCGATGACCGCGCCCGAGACGGCAGGCCCGATCATGCGTGCGGCGTTGAACGAGGTCGAGTTGAGCGCCACCGCGTTGTGCAGATCATCGTCCCCGACCAGTTCCGCGACGAAGGTCTGGCGTACGGGCGCATCGAACGCCGCGGTGCTGCCGAAGAGGAACGCGAAGATATAGACGTGCCAGAGCTGAACGATGCCCGTGACCGTCAGAATCCCCAGCGTCAGGGCGAGGGCGCCCATCGTCGCCTGCGTGGCGATCAGGAGCCTGCGCTGGTTGAAATGATCGGCCGCGAAGCCCGACACTGGCCACAGGAGGAGCTGCGGGCTGAATTGCAGCGCCATGACGACACCGACTGCCGACGCGCTGCGATGGGTGAGCTGTGTCAGCACTAGCCAGTCCTGGGCCGTGCGCTGCACCCAGGTGCCGATGTTGGAAACGAAAGCCCCCGCGATCCAGACCCGATAGTTGAAACTTCGCAGGGGACCGGAAGATGCCGGCAAAGGCTGGCTTCATGGACGCTCCGGCGGATTGCCGCCATGGAAGCGGCCGAAATGCCGCGCCATGAAGAGGCTTATGAGCAGGCCGCCGAGCCCGAGCGCGACGACATCCTCCGTCTCCTTCAGGTTGAAATCACCAACGCGGCGGACCAACAGGTAGCCGATAGCGAGGTTGAAGAACCCCCACAGCACATTGACGGTGGATGAGGAGAGCCCCTGCCCCCGCGGCTTGGCGAACGGGCTTTGGAAAGGCCGGCCCATCATGCCGCTGACCGCATGCGGCACTGCATTCGCGAGGAAGGCGCCGCCGAAGACATACGACATGAGATCGAGCCAGTGCATGTCAGGCGTTCCTCGCCACGAGCAGCGCGGCGATGTCCCGGCATGTGCCGGTCTCGCCGAGCCTCGGGAAGACGTTCTTGATGCTGGACTCGTGAGCCTCGGGACGCATGTCGGTCATCGCGTCGATGGCGAGGGTGACATTGAATCCTTGCTCATAGGCTTGGCGCGCGGTTGCTTCGACGCCGGTTCCCGTGGCCACGCCCAGGATCACAACCTCGGTAACGCCAAGCGCCTTCAATCGCGATTCGAGATCCGTGCTCGCGAAGGCGCCCCAGCTCCGCTTCGTAACCAGGATGTCACTGGGCTGTTGATCGAGCTCCGGGATGAGGTCTGTCCACCCTTCCAGGCGGGGGACCGTTGGACGCGGCTGTTCCGTCCGGCCTGGCGCAACGCCAGCCACATTGACGAGCACCACGGGCAAGCCTCGCGCACGGAAAGCGTCGGCCAGCGCACGGGCCCGCTCTATGATGTCGCCGATGGGGTGGGTGACGGGCAAGCCGACGATGCCCTTCTGCAGGTCGACGACGATCAGGGCGGTGTTCGGGTCGAGCGTGATCAGCGCCATCGGAATATCCATTCGAAAGACACGATGCGGTTCCGCCGGGCATGAGCCCCAGGACATGCCGTCAATCGTCGACGAGCCGCTTGAGCAATCCGACAGAAGCCGCGAGTTCGTCTTGTTCCCGCGGGGACAGCCGCGCCTCGATGGTACGGGTCAGCCAATCCTGTCGTGCAGCCCGCCCCTCCTGAGCCCATTTGCGGAAGGTGTCGGTCAGCGAGATGAGCGTCTGCCGGCCATCATTTGGGTCCGGCGTGCCGTTTACCAGCCCTGCATCCTCCAGCGCAGTAATGACCGGGCCCATCGATTGCGGACGCATCCCTTCCGCTCGCGCAAGGGCCGCAGCCGTTGCCGGACCACCCTTCTCCAATCGCAACAGCACGGAGACCTGGGATGGCTTCAGGTCTCCCGCATGCCCCTGCTCGCGCAGCCGGCGCTTCAGCTTGCCAAACAGGGCCCGAAGCTCCTGCGCCAAGGTTGAAGCGCGGGTGGATTGGGCGAGGGAGGATCGATGGCCCTTCGGCTCAGCGTTCATGCCGACGGGCTAACAGATAGTAAGATAAACTGTCAAGTTAATCTTCTCAGATGAACTGCCAAAATCACCCGCTCGGCAACACCGTTGGGCTCGTGACGGGAGGGTGTCGGTCGGCGAGGGATCGGGCGCCAGCGCTCTCGTTTGGCCACTACGGAGCCGGTTGGCTGGTATATCGCGGTTCACGCCTATTGCTGCCGGTAGCAGTTGCAGCAAGACGTGCCGCAGAGGCACGCTCAACCTACTCAAGGATCTCGTCGGCCGTGAGCGGCCATGCGCCAGCCGCGCCACCGATGAGCACCATGAATTTGCGCCGCCTCATGAGGCTCCCTCAGGCCGCTCCAGCCGCACCTCGGAAGCCGGCTTATCCTCGCGCAGCCCTTGATAGACGACATGGCGCAACAGCCCGTCATCCGTCCAAGTTGAATACGTCACCTCGACAACCAGCACCGGCCGCACCCAGTGGACCCGAGACAGCTCCAACCTCGATCCGAAGTGGCTTTCGCGTGGGGGCGGCAGGGCAAGCGGCATCTTGGCGACGGTGAGTGGCTTGAGCCGCACCGCGAGATCAATGAGCTCGCGATCCGTCATCCCGGTGCCGACTCGCCCGGCGTAGAGCAGCTGGCTATCCGGATCATAGTAGCCCAACAACAAGGCTCCAAGGCCTGAGCGGCCGCCTTTCGGCTCGGTCCAGCCCACGACTACGAATTCCTGCCTTCTCAGGCATTTCACCTTGACCCAGACGGTGCGATCGTCGGGCGCATAAGCACGGTCTACTTGCTTCGACACGATACCCTCGGCGCCGAGCCGACAAGCTTCGCGGAGCACCGCAGAGCCATTGCCGATGATTTGATCGCTGTAGCGCAGCCGCCCATCGGCGCCGGCGAGCAGAGCCTCGAGCTTCTCCTTCCGCTCGAGCAGTGGCCAGCGCGCCAAATCCTCGCCGTCGAGGTGCAGCAGGTCGAATGCGAAATAGACAAGGTCACCCGTGTTCGCCGCATCGGTCGCGGCCTGCATTGCGGCAAATGAGGTCGTGCCATCCGGATTCAGAGCGCAAAGCTCGCCGTCGATGTAGGCGCGGCGTGCTGGCAATGTGTTCAGTGCGGCGGCGGTTCCAGGGTAGCGATCGGTCCAGTCGAGCCCCGTCCTGGTCAGCAGCTTGACGCTGGCCACGTCGATCCTCGCATGGATGCGATAGCCGTCAAATTTGATCTCGTGAGCCCAGCGGTCACCGCTCGGCGGCGTCTCGCGCAGCCGACAGAGCTGGGGCGGCACGAAGGAGGGGAGGCCGGCGGACCGGCGAGCAAGGGCTTTGGGCATACGATGTCCCGATGCCCGGCCGATTGCCCTTTCCGGCCTCGAACCTACTCGAGCGCTCGCAGTCCGTCGATCACTACTTCGGATTAGCGACGAGAGATGGACATGACGCGCGGAGCGCTTGGTCGGCTTCTCCGTCGCGCGGCGAGGAGACCAAGTCTCATGGTGTAAGCAGCGACCGGCCAACCCGGAAGCCGAGCCAGACGTCCCTGGTATCGATCGCATATGCGAGGCGGCTCCCAGAGCGAAGGTACTCCGCGTCGTAGTCCCAGGATCCCCCGCGGATGATGCGGCTTGTGCAGTCACCGGTGGTCCAGGCGGAACCGTCACCTGGCGCCCCCTGGTTATTTTCGTGCCCGCAGTCTTCCGTCCATTCGTAAATGTTGCCGTGGACTTGGAAGAGACCCCAGGCATTGGGGGCAAATAGGTCAACTGCTACGGTGTGCCCTCGGTATTCGCCTTTCGCTCCGATCCCATAGGGCGTGCCATTGTAGTTAGCCTGAGTCGTCGAGATGGTATTCCCCCACCAGAATGGCGTGGTCGTCCCGGCACGCGTGACATATTCGCGCTCAGCCTCGCTGAGCAGGCGATAGGACTTGCCGGTCACCTTCGTGAGCCAGGCGACATAGGCCTTGGCGTCGTCCCATGATACGTTGATTGCTGGCTGGCGCCCGCGACCCCAGCCCTGACTGTCAGGCTTGTAGCCTTGGCAACCGCCGTCGGCGACGCACGCGTCCCACTCTGCGAATGTGAGTTCGAACCGTCCGACGGCGAAGTTCCGCGTAAACGTTACAGTATGCTGCAGGCCTTCCTTGGTCGTACGTCCCGGTTCGTTCGCGGGCGAGCCCATAAGGAAACTCCCGGCTGGCACAACGACCATTTCCGGACAGTCGCTGCATTCTTTGAACAGATCCATCGGCTTCAGCGCGCGTTCGCGTTCGGGCGAAAGCGCGGTAACAGTCATCCGTGTCGGTGCGACGGCAGTTGGCGCCGGCGCAGCGGAGGTTGGGGGAACCCCGGTTGCCGGCGCGTGGAAAAGCCAAGCGACAATAGCGGTAAGCAAAGTCAGACTGATCAAAGATGTGGCCAGCAGCGCCGTTCGCGGCAGCGGCCATCTAGGGCGCGACTCTTGACGCCGGGGCCGGCCGGGCTCTTGCGCCTCATCGGCATAGCGGTCGGGTTCGGCTTGGGTGCGGACGCGCTGGTCCTTGGCCCCCTCCGCTCCGCTTCTCCTTCTTGCCTGCGGCGTTCGCGGCCGGCAGCGGAGTTAGCGACCAGAGGTGGTTCACGCTCTTGAAACGCCCGATCCGACGTCCCTTCAACAACGGCCTCTGTTTTTTCTTGGGAAACGTCTTGACCAACTCGTCGATCGCCATTTCGCGTGAAGCGAACCCGTCGAGCCAATGCAAATCGGAGAGCCGCACGCGCAGGCCGTGCTTGGGCTGCGCATTCTCGATGCGAAAGGGGATCACCACCTTTCGGCTCTCGCCCGCGACCGTCACCTCCCGACGGATATATTCGCTTTCGTTTGCAACGCTCGGAGAAGATCAGGAGCATGGCCCGACTACTGTCGATCGCGGCGGCGATCTCGTCATCGAATGGCCTGCCGGGCCTCACGTCACGCGGCGCAATCCAGCAACGCAGCCCTCGTCGCTCCAGTTCCTCGACGATTTCCATAGCGGCGGCTCGATCTTCGCTGACATGGCTGACGAACAGGAATATTTCGGGCGTCGTCATACTTCCGACCTCTCCGCGGTCCGTTCGATGCCAAGGAGCGTAGCACAACCCCGTATGAAGGCGGGTCCGATCTTGCGCGCTATTAGATGTCAGGCGGCCTCTGCAGCCGAAGCGGCTGGCGTGAAGCCAGCCCCTATGGTTTGATAATCGAGGTCGCGAACGGGGTGCTCAGTGACCGACAAAGGCGTGGCGCGCCGACTGGCGTCGGTGCTGGCCGCGGATGTTGCCGGCCACTCGCTCCTGACGGGGGTGAAGAGGTCGAGTGAATGATGTCGGTCGGCCAACAGGCCCGGGCGAGGAGGCCGCAGCAGCGATCGGGCGCCGCGCGCACAACCTTCCTCGCGGTCGTCATCCTATGCCTGGTGAATGCCTCCATCGCCGGCGCTCAATCGATCCCCTGCGACGTGGAGGCGCCACCCTCTGTGCAATTGGGCGAGCTATTTCACGATGTGCAGATGAAGGAGATCTTCCACGACAGCAAAACCTTCACCGATCTGAAATACGACGAAACCGCAGATGCGATCCTGGCCGAGTATCGTGCGCACAAGGACGATCCGGGCTTCGATCTCAAGGCGTTCGTGCAACGCCATTTCTCGATGCCGGCTGAAGGACAGACAGTTCACCTCGCCGAGCGGGGCCAATCGATCGACAACTATATCGCAACACTTTGGAACGTGCTGACGCGCCAGACGGGCGAGTTGTCCGGGCATTCGTCGCTTCTGCCGCTGCCCCATCCCTATGTCGTGCCGGGCGGGCGGTTCAGCGAGCTCTACTACTGGGACTCGTATTTCACGATGCTGGGGCTCGAAGCAGACGGCCGACACGACCTCGTGCGCGACATGATCGAAGACTTCGCATTCGAGATTGACTGCTATGGACACGTGCCCACCGGCAATCGCAGCTACTATCTCAGCCGATCTCAGCCGCCCTTCTTCTCGTTGATGGTGGACGTCGTCGCCAGGCGTGAGGGCGACGCATCCTATGTGAAGTATCTGCCGCAGCTGAAGGCAGAGTACGATTATTGGATGGACGGCTCCGATGCCCTCGCGCCCAACCAGGGCCATCGCCGCGTCGTCCAGCTCGCTGACGGAACGCTTCTCAATCGCTATTGGGATGACCGGCCCGAGCCGCGCGACGAGTCCTATCGCGAGGACGTCGAGACGGGCTCGAAGCGCCGCGCCGATCCGGCGGGTGTCTACCGAAGCCTGCGAGCGGGCGCCGAATCGGGATGGGATTTCAGCTCCCGATGGTTTGCCGATGGCCGTCACCTCGACACCATCAGGACCGATTTCCTGGCCCCGGTGGATCTCAACTGCCTCATGGTTCACCTGGAGCGAACGATCGCCAAGGCCTACAGGATCAAGGGCGACGCGGATCAGGCGTCCCGCTTCGCCGCGGCCGCGGATCGTCGCGCAGCGGCAATCCGCCGGCTCATGTGGGATCGACGTTCTCGTATGTTCGTCGACCACCTGTGGCAGGGTTCCAAATCGGCTTTGCCCGTGACCGCCGCGGGGCTTTTCCCGCTCTTTCTCGAGGTCGCGGAACCACACCAGGCCGCGATGGTGGCCGAAACGGTGCGCCGACGCCTATTGATGGCCGGCGGTGTCGCAACGACACTGACCGTGAGCCGCGAGCAGTGGGACTATCCGAACGGCTGGGCCCCGCTGCAATGGGTTGCGGTCGTCGGGCTCAGGAATTACGGCAAACGGCAGCTGGCGGCGGCAATCGCCAGTCGCTGGAACTGTGAAAACCTCGCCGGGTATCGCGCCTCGGGAACATTGTTCGAGAAGTATGACGTGGTCGACGAGAAGCACGGTGGTGGAGGGGAATACGAGCTCCAGATCGGTTTCGGCTGGACCAACGGTGTATTGCGCGCGCTTCGATCCATGTATCCCGACCTTACGAGTGCGGCGCCTCCGTCCTGCGAGGCATTGAGCGCCACCCCGCGGAAGCCGTGAGATGCCTGCCGCCGTGAAGTCGCGATCTCGGCCGTGAAGATCTGTCGTCACAGATAGCGCTCACGCTCGCGAGCTTGCGGGTTCAAAGGTCTCGAGCTCGCGGATCCATCATTTCGACAAATCATTGAAGTTTCAGCTTGACGCACACACACACGCTGCCCCGAATAGGTGTCGCGGTCGCGCCCGAGTATGTCGGGAATGCCATAGGCGATGCCAGCGCACCCAGGCTCGCCGATCGCCGGTAAGCCTCCGGCGCCGAGCGGATTTTGATG
>Ga0318562_10000855_pt1 | contig 13658 bp, 13 predicted proteins | sample GRESIP066b5f18_FD_203688 | JGI IMG/M metagenome (GOLD analysis project Ga0318562, IMG submission 203688) | Tropical soil microbial communities from Luquillo Experimental Forest, Puerto Rico - GRE.SIPMG.066b5f18 | ecosystem: Environmental > Terrestrial > Soil > Tropical forest > Bulk soil... | reverse complement strand
TGTTGTGTACGGAGCGCTAAAAACCTGTATCTTGATCCTTGACGGCATAAACAGCCCTGATAAGGCCCTTGTATAGCCGTTTTTAGGATTTATTCTCTCACCTGTATAGTTTTCTTAGGACAAGTCAAAAAGTAGCGAAAACGTTCATCAGCTGTATCAAAATCGAACGATGGGGTTGATTTGGTGATGATTATTTCACTGGTTATCACTGCTGTAGAATCCGGCACGCTGTTCGAATGAGGGGAATATGAATCCATCATAAGGACAGATCTGCATGATCAAAAACTATCTTACAACTGCCTTCAGGAACCTTTCCCGTCACCGGGTCCAGTCCATCGTCAATATTTCCGGACTGGTTGTTTCCATAGCCGCCTTCCTGCTTTTGTACCTGATCATTCGCTATGAAAGCAGTTTTGATGATTTTCATAAAAATAAGAACAGTATCTACCGGGTTGTCCGCATCGGAAAAAATCCGGTTAACCGGGAATACAGAACTGGTGTTCCATTCCCTGTGACTTTTGCCCTGCGCAAAGACTTTCCCCAACTGGCAAACACCGCAGCCATCTGTGCCGATAACGATGTACAGGTGCAAATCACCGGGTCAGACGGAACTGTAATAAAGAAATTCAAGGAAAAAACAGGCGTATTTATAGCTGAGCCTCAGTTTTTCCAAATATTTGATTTCGCACTAGATGCGGGCGATCCCAAATCTGCCCTTAAGGAACCCAACACGGTGTTATTGACCAGCGACGTGGCCGAAAAGTATTTTGGAGAGACAAATGCAGCCATAGGAAAAACCCTTAAAATTGATGGCATCCTGGTTAAGGTTACTGGGATCCTGCACAGACTTCCAGACAATACGGATTTCCCGCTCAAGGCAGTGATTTCTTATGTGACCTTAAAAAATTATGCAAACCTTGATAATTGGATGAATATTTCGGACAATAACTATTGCTTTGTCCAACTGGAAAAAAATGGTTCACCGGGCGCTTTCGGAAAATTACTCGACCAGTTTACTGAAACGCACATAAAGCCCGTAAACCCGGGGTATACCCTTTCCCCTCAGCCGCTCAGTGAAATTCACTACGATGAGCGATATGGTAATTTCAACGGGCGAACCTTCAGCCGTGATCTGATTCTGGCGCTTGTCCTGATTGGTGTTTTTTTACTCATCATAGCCTGCGTCAATTTTATCAATCTCAGTACCGCCCAGGCGATGAACCGCTCCCGCGAGGTCGGAGTAAGGAAAGTGCTGGGGGGTAAGCGCCTGGAGCTGATCCTGCAATTTCTAGGCGAAACGGGCATAACGAGTCTGCTTGCTTTCATTTTCGCCTTGTTTATCGTTCTGGCCTGCCTTCCTTTGGTTAACACTATTCTTGATATTCACCTTTCTCCCTCTCATTTATTCAGCCTTTCTTCTCTGATGGCCATGCTGGGTATTCTCATCATGGTGACTTTTCTTTCCGGATTTTACCCGGCCATGGTATTGTCGGGATTTAAACCGGCGATTGTGCTTAAATCGGCAATTGGCCCGGATAACCACAAGGGGGTTATGTTCCGCAGGGGTCTTGTCGTATCGCAATTTGTCATTGCCCAGGCCCTGATTGTCGGGACGATGGTGATTGCCTTCCAAATGGACTATTTCAGCAGGGCCGACATGGGTTTCAGAAAAAACGCCATTGTCAATGCGGGTATACCCGGTGACAGTCTAAGCCTGAGCAGGGTAGACGGAGTCAAACAGGAACTGGAGAAGATTCCGGGAGTCGAGCAGATAAGCCTGAGTGCGTTTGCTCCTTCATCTGTGGGCGGATGGTTTACGGATCTCCGGACCGGGGAAAATACGAGCAAGCAGGCCGATATGGTCGTTTGTATGAAACTGGCCGATACTGCTTTCTTCCGGTTGTACGGGTTGCACCTGGCAGCAGGCCGGGCCTATTTCCCCTCTGACACAGTCCGTGAATACGTCGTTAACGAAACACTGGTTCGAAAACTCGGCTACAGGCGCCCCGCAGACGCTATTGGTAAAGAAGTAAATGTAAACGGCAAACTTTTCCCTATCGTTGGTGTCGTCAAGGATTTCCATGAAAGCTCGCTGCGCGATCCGATCAGTAATATAGTCATGACCACCTGGAAATCACAATATGGCCTGGCTAATGTGAAAATAGACCTGCATAAGGCCAAAGAAGTCCTTGCTTCCATGGAGGCAGTCTGGAATAAGAATTTCCCTGATTATGTGTTTGAATACCACTTTCTGGACCAATCCATTGCCGAATATTACATATCGGAAAACCAGCTGTCCCTGCTTTATAAAATATTTTCAGCGATTGCGATATTTGTTTCCTGCCTCGGGCTTTACGGGTTGGTTTCCTTCCTGGCTGTTCAACGGAAAAAGGAGATTGGCATACGCAAAGTACTCGGCGCCCCGGTGCATGATATTCTCATCATGCTTTCCAAAGAGTTTACCATACTCATTACGATTGCATTTTTGATTGCAGCGCCCATAGCCTGGTATTTTATGTCCAGGTGGCTGGAGCAGTACACGTATCGGATTGTACTTAGCATCTGGTTCTTTGTGGCTACTATATTCTTTTCGCTATGCGTAGCCTGGCTCACCGTTGGATATACGGCCGTCAAGGCAGCCAGGGCCAACCCCGTCAATAGCCTGCGCTCCGAGTAAAATCGAACCATGGAATGGCAGGTCTTGGAAACTGAAATCCGGATGACGCAACTCTCCAGAAAGATCAGGACTGCTTATCGCAAGGCAATTCCCTTCCCTTTATGAAAGTTATTGGCACAAGCATACCAAAGGATCAGGAATACAAACTCAAAGAATTTTGGAGAATCCATGGGATGGAAATTGTTGGGCCACCGTTAAAGTTTTGAGGGGAAATTTTCCAGGGATGCTGGAGAAATGGGGGTATGATCACCCGACCGGGTGCTTGGATTTCCGGTCATCTTTGAATTTTGGCATCAGCAGGCAGCAGATTTAAGGGTCTTTCACCCTTGTTTTTTCAATTTGCTGCTGCGCCTTTGGTTAACCCTAACTGCTGCCATTGCGTATTTCTTTGTTGAGCCTCATCCCTGCCTGACTTCCACCAGGAGCTCAGCTGTACTTAGAAATCTCAATTAGCTTTTTAACATCCAGTACAAGAATTTTTCTGCCCCTTGTTTCAAGAATCCCTGCTTCCCTGAATTCGGAAAGTATCCGGACTACATTCTCCCTGGCTGTTCCCACCAGGCTCGCCAGGTCATCCCTGGACCAATCTATTTCAACCTGCGAACCGGGCTTAAAATCCAACTTGCTTTTTTCCCTCAGAACAATTAATTGGAGGGCCAGCCGCTCCCTGACGGATCGCTTGGCAAAAAGTGTCAGGTTATTGATCAGGACAGTAAATTCATGACTTAGGGTTCTGAGGAGCCGTTTGCTAAGGAGATCCGACCGGTTTACAGCAAATAGAAAATCTTCCTTTGGAATAAATGCGACCGTGCTTTCCTGCAGGGCGGCAGCTGAATCTGGATAGCGGTCTTCAGACAATACGGCATGATAGCCGATCAGTTCCCCTGTACCGGCGACATAAATGATTTGTTCCCTGCCTTCCCCATCCAGCTTGTACTTTTTCACCATGCCCCCCAGGATCGAAAAAACCCCCGATGGATATGCCCCTTCCCTGAAAATGACATCACCCCGGTTATAGCACTGGGTCCTCTGGTACTCACTCAGCATCCGCACATCCTCGTCGGGTAAATCTGCCAGAATGGACTGGCTGTTAAAATCCCATTTATCTATCGGAAAGATGCCCTGGAGACTCATAGATGATTTCAAAGTTACCGTTTAAAAAATTGATAAAACTCACTTTTTGGAGTGATAAAGTTCACTCCAATGGGTTTCTATTGCGGATAATTTTACCCATAGAAATTACCAGCGAGCAATCACCACATTTTATGACATGGACCTCATGACCCGTTCTTTCCATAATCTCCGGAATAACCAGATTCAAGAAGAACATCTGCAAAATCTTTACCCGGGGAATGTCCGGGAATTGGCCCCGAGGCATTGGACACCCGCGGACATAACCCGCAGGGCGGTTTGCTACCTTGTCGGGGAAAATGAAGGTCCTAAAGTCCTGGACATTGGAAGCGGGGCCGGCAATTTTTGTCTTGCAGCAGCCTGTTACCGGCCCTGGGCTTATTTTTTTGGTATTGAGCAGCGCAGGGACCTGGTCAAGCATGCCGAAGACGCCAGGAAGAAACTGGAATTGCAAAATGTCTTTTTTATGCAGGGCAATTTCACGCGGCTTGATTTCCGGAAGTTCGATCATTTTTATTTTTACAATTCATTTTTCGAAAATCTGGAAGGAACAGACAAGATTGACGCGACCATAGCCACCTCACCGGAGCTTTATGATTATTATAACCTTTATCTGAGCAGGAAACTGGAAGAAATGCCGGCGGGGACCAGGATTGCAACTTTTCACAGTCTGGATTTTGAAATACCTTCGGTTTACCGGCTGGTGAAGACAGAATTATCCGCCCTCCTGAAATTCTGGGTCAGGGATTAAGAGCTGGTAATGAATACTGGTGAGAGTGAAAAACAGGGAATGTTTATTATCCGGTAATAAATTTTTCTTGGAGGAAACCTAAAAAAGAGACTGGGAGATGTTCAGACCGAAGTTATTTGATGCATTGCAGAACTACAGCAGGAGGCAGTTCTCCCGGGATTTAATGTCCGGGGTAATCGTTGGTATTGTAGCCCTTCCGCTCGCGATCGCTTTTGCGATTGCCTCCGGGGTCTCACCGGAAAAGGGTCTGTTCACGGCGGTAGTAGCCGGCTTCATCATTTCCGCCATGGGCGGAAGCAGGGTACAGATTGGTGGCCCCACAGGGGCCTTTATCGTCATTGTGTACGGGATTGTTCAGCAGTATGGCGTCAACGGCCTCGTCATCGCCACGTTTATTGCCGGAGTTATGCTGATCATTATGGGTCTTGCAAGGCTGGGTATGGCGATCAAATTTATTCCCCATCCCCTGATTACCGGATTTACCAGCGGTATCGCCCTGATTATTTTCTCTTCCCAGGTTAAAGATTTCTTAGGATTGCGAATGGGTGTGGTGCCCGCGGATTTTATTGACAAGTGGGAAAGCTTTGCCCGAAATCTCGGTTCAATAAACGGGTATGCATTGCTGGTAGCAGTCCTTACCCTGCTCATCGTATTCCTGTGGCCAAAAATTACACACAGGATACCGGGCTCCCTCGTTGCTATCCTCGCAGCAACGGCTGCGGTGCAGTTGTTTCACCTGCCCGTAGATACCATTGGCAGCCACTTTGGAAAGATCCCGTCTTCACTCCCTGCTCCGGTCCTGCCCCACCTGGATTTGGCGACGGTAAGGGGACTCATACAACCTGCCTTCACTATTGCCCTGCTGGGGGCGATCGAATCGCTGCTTTCAGCAGTAGTTGCTGATGGTATGATTGGCGGTCATCACCGCTCTAATATGGAGCTTGTGGCACAGGGTACTGCGAACATATTTTCATCCATTTTCGGGGGCATCCCCGCAACGGGCGCCATCGCCAGGACCGCCACGAACATTAAAAACGGGGGAAGGACACCGATAGCCGGAATGGTTCATGCGATCGCCCTGCTCCTGATCATGATGAGTGTGGGAAAATGGGCTTCCATGATCCCGATGGCTACCCTGGCAGGAATACTGGTCTATGTTGCCTATAACATGAGCGAATGGGAAAATTTTATGGCCATTTCCAGAGGACCCCGCGGTGATCTTGCCGTCCTGCTGACCAGCTTTTTTTTGACCATACTGGTTGACCTGACCGTCGCCATAGAAATTGGGATGCTCCTGGCAGCATTCCTTTTTGTCCGGAAAATGGTCAAATACTCCGATGTGGCCATTTTGACCAGGCAGACCGGGGAAGAGGAAAACCCCAACGAGGCAGACCCTCTTTCAAACTATAAAATCCCACCGCAGGCTGAAGTATTTGAAATCACCGGGCCTCTTTTTTTTGGAGCTGCGTATAAATTCAAAGATGCGATCAGGTATATCGAAAAAACACCCAAGGTCCTGATCATTCGAATGGGTCAGGTTCCGATTATCGACGCAACGGGCATCAAGACCATCCAGGAGGTGTATAAAGAATCCAGCCGCCGAGGCACAAGACTCATTTTGTCGGAAGTCAACAGCGAGCAGGTAAGGGAAGAATTGAAAAATGCCAGGCTGCTCTTTGCCATTGGAAAAGCTAATGTGACACTGACTTTTGAAGGAGCCATGGAAAGATGTCATGCAATTCTGGCCGACCCCTTTCACCAGAAGGTTTCACCGGTTACTGACTGACTGGCTCCCTTACTGTATTGGTAACATCAAGAACATAAATTCAATGAAAAACGAAACTGAAAAAAACCTGCCTCCCGCGGCCAAACTGACTCCGCAAGCACTTCAGAGGCTGAGAGAAAAGGGTTTCCTGTATTTTCAGGTGAAAGGCCTTTCCCGGGACCGAAGGCCTGATTATATGCATCCCCGTTTCCTGATACTTACCCCGATAAAAGAACTCCCCAGCGATCCCGGGAAAAAGGAGATCTATGAACCCATTAACAGCCATATCCTTACTGAGTGGGCAGACTCTCCGGACATGGGCTTTGAGGTATTTGTGGCGGCGGACCAGCATTAATGGACATAGTGCTGTAAGTCCTCCCTTTTGCGATACCCTATCCAGCCTATTGAAGGTACATTCCTTAAACCAGTACCAACCCCTCTTTCAATGCCTTGTCATAAACCTTTTCATTGAATTTATAAAAAGTGGGGGACCGGTGGGCGCCTATTTTTTTCTTCTCCCCCAGTTTGGAGATAATGCCCAGGGAGATCAGTTTGTTGGGAAAATTGGTGGCGTTTAATTGTTTGCCCGACATTACCTGATAGAAAAGCCTTATTTCTTTCAGCGTGAATTTCGCGGGCAGGAGGTTTTTGCCTATGGGAAAATGGTAGAGGTGTATTCTCATGGCAAATAAGGCTTCGCGAACCATTTCCTTATGATCAAACCCGAGGGCTGGCAGTTTCGCAACGGGAAACCACCGGCATTCACTGGAAAAAAAGTCAGCTTTGGGTTTAGTATTCACAATATCGGTTATCGCGTAAAAGCCTACTGACACGGTTTCGCTGGTAAGCCAGCTCTTCTCTGTGATCCTGACGCCCGACAGCCTGTACAGATTGTCCTCATCAATGATGCCATTTGGCTGGTTGCGGCCCGGATCACCGAATGTTTTGAACTGTTTGAAAAAAAGACCCCGGATGCCAGTCCGATCCTTGGTGATTCTTGCGGCGGCCAGCTCCAGATTCTCCCCTTTTTTTACATACCCGCCCGGCATGCACCATTTGGTAATTATTTTATTCTTTACCAGGAGCAAACGCAGTTCACCCTCGTGGTAGCCGAAGATTGCGCAATCGACCGTAAGGTTGGACCGGTAGGTAAGATAGCCTTTCCTGATAAAATCCTGGAATTCAGCAAGTGTCTCCATGACAGGACAAGTTAAGGAAATTTTATTTATTAAATATTAATAAATAATAAAAGAATTCCTGTACCTTCATTGATTAGGATTTAATAAATGGCATATCCCGCACCCTTCCGTGGCTACCTGAATAAGCTCTATTTCATAACCTTTCAATAGTTGATTGCATGAAAATTCAAAAAACCCTGTTGTTTACGGCAGGTGCGGCAACCCTGGCTACTGCACTTTCCTTTTCCCGGAAGTCAGCAGAAATGAAATTGCCGGAAGCAGTGATTGCCCACTCCGGGCTGATCCGGACAGATAGCAACTTCACCTACCGCGACCTGAATAAGAACGGCAGGCTGGATATTTATGAAGACCCGCGTCAGCCCATAGAGAAGAGGGTGCAGGATCTGCTGAGCCAAATGAATCCGGAAGAAAAAGCGGGCATGATGTTCTATTCGCCCACGAGGGTCAATAAGGATGGGACCATCGAAGAAAAACCGGCCAGTGACATGCTGTCCAATTTGTCCCCGATTGGCATCAATGAAATGGACATTCGGCACATCACCCATTTCAACCTTTTTGCGGTGCCTGCGCCGGATACCCTCGCGATGTGGTACAACAGGATGCAGCAGCATGCGGAAAAAACAAGACTGGGTATTCCCCTGACCATTGCTTCTGACCCCCGCAACCAGGATGCAGGAGGCCTTTTCAATATGTCGGCAAAGACCTTTTCCATCTGGCCGGATCCTTTGGGACTGGCCGCCATTGGGGATGAGAAACTGATGCAGCAATTTGCTGACATATCACGGCAGGAGTATCTCGCCGTTGGTATTCGCCAATGCCTCCATCCGCAGGTTGACCTCGCGACGGAGCCGCGGTGGCCGCGCATTTCCGGAACTTTTGGTGAAGATGCCGCCCTTTCCGCCCGCCTGACTACCGCCTACATCAATGGCTACCAGGGGCAGAAACTGGGTGCCGGAAGTGTGGCAGCCATGACCAAACATTTTCCGGGAGGAGGGCCCCAAAAGCAGGGTATTGATCCTCATTTTGAATTTCAAAAAGGCCAGGTTTACCCCGGTAACAATTTTCAATATCATCTAATACCCTTTGAGGCCGCCTTGAACGTTCATACCGCTGCCATCATGCCCTACTATGGCGTTCCGATGGGACAACAAAACGTGGAAGAAGTCGGGTTTTCCTACAACAAAGCCATTATTACCGGCCTGTTGAGAACGAAATACCATTATGACGGCGTGGTATGTACCGACTGGGGTCTTGTGTCGGATGCCAAAATTGGCAGCTTTATCTGGCCGGCCAAAGCCTGGGGGGTCGAAAAACTCAACCGTGAAGAACGGGTGCAGCGGATCATTGATGCAGGCGTGGATCAGCTTGGCGGGGAGAACCTGACGGACATAGTGGTGAAACTCGTCAGGGATGGAAAGGTCAGTCAGCACCGGATTGACGAATCGGTAGTCAGGCTGCTTCGTTTGAAATTTGAGCTTGGTCTTTTTGACAATCCGTTTGTCGATGAAAAAAAGGCCGGTGATATTGTCGGAAGTCCGGATTTTATGAAAGCAGGTCAGGATGCCATGCGCAGATCGCTGACCCTGTTAAAAAATGCCAACCACACCCTTCCGCTGGCACCCAACAAACTTAAAATCTATATCAAAAACATCAATCCCAAAGTTGCTTCAGAATACGGCACTGTTGTCAGTGATCCAAAACAGGCTGATATTGCCATCATAAGGCTCAAAACTCCCTATTATCCGATCCCGGAAGCAAAAGGGAACCCCATCGCGGGATTCTTCCATTTCGGCGATCTTGATTTCAAGGGCCAGCAATTGCAGGATATTCTGGATCTGGAAAAATCAGTGCCCACCGTTGTTGACATTTATCTGGACCGTCCGGCCGTTATTCCGGAAATCAGCCAGTATTCAAAGGCGCTTATTGCAAACTTTGGAGCCAGTGATGCAGCCGTGCTGGATGTTATTTTTGGCAAATACAAACCCGGGGGGCATCTTCCGATGGAATTGCCCTCTTCCATGGAAGCGGTTCGCAACCAAAAAGAAGACATGCCCTATGATTCCAAAGATCCCTTATATAAATATGGATTTGGACAGAGTTACTAGAAGATCCGATCCAGATAAAACACACAACTAAAATTGAATAATCAAAATCACCCACAACATGAAAAAGACCCCTTTTGTAATCATTGCCTTATTCCTTTCCCTGCTGACGGTAAATGTAACAGCGCAAAAGTCCAGCATTGAATACTTCTCCGGTAAATGGAACGTACTCGTAAAAGGACTTCCAGACGGAGATACCAAGATGATCCTGAACATGGAAAAAAAAGACAGCAGCCTGGGCGGTGCCATACAGGATTCCACAGGTACGGAAATTTCCAAATTCTCCAAGGTGGAATTGACGGACAGCAGCGTGACTGTTTATTTTACGGCCCAGGGCTATGATGTAAACCTTACACTGAACAAAAGAGGGCTGGACCATGTGGAAGGCAGCATGATGGGTATGTTTGATGTAGATGGGGACCGGGTGAAGATGATTAAGTGATTGCGGATCAGGAGGAACCGGACTTCCGCTAAAGCCGGGATTTGTGGTTTCATGCCTCTTCCTGCATCGGATGTTACGAGCTCGGGTACAGGACCTCTCATGGCGCTATCTTTAAGAGATTCATCATATTCAGTACATTCTTAACCTTTGCGACGCCTGGCAAAGAAAATCATTTGACATGCGTTTTATGTTGTCCACCTGCAAGCTTGTTGTATCCAGGCAAAGGATTGCCTGAACCTCTTCTTTAAATACATACTAATATCAGAGGGAACGGCTAAATCAATCTCCTGGAATAAACCAGGGCCGGTAATAAATCTCGTTTGAACTTTTACCTAACTTTTGTATTTTGGGTACTTGTGTATGTCGAGGATAGATAGGCGAACTCTCCATGATTCAAGAACCTTGAAAGAATACCAGGTGAGTTTTCCAGGAGACTGCCAAGGTATGCCCGGGTCGTCCCTGAACCAATGCTGACTTTATGAAAAAAATCCTGATTCCCCCTTTCCTTTTCGCCATGATCTTATTGTCCTGCTCATCCGGTAAAAAAACCGGGTCTGGGGGGAATTCCACACCAGATACAGCTTTTTCTGCCGGGAAGAATGCAGAAGACGGGCTGTCCTATTCGACAGCCGTGATCATCCGCGAGAAGACGGAATCAAAAGGTGTGGATGCAGAATACGCCTGGTTGAGGAAACAATACCCCGGCTACCGGTTTCAGGGACAAAGTCTGAAAGGGAGCGGCAAAAAAAACTACGATGTAATTGACATTCAGACCGCGGAAGGAAAGCCGCTGAGCATTTATTTTGACATCTCCAATTTCTTTGGAAAATTCTGAGACAGCAGGCGCCCCGGAAGAGACCTCTAATATCTGCTCCTGGCCATTCTGGGTTCGGAATGGTCGGCGACATAATTGATAGCCAGTTCACCATTTTCGAATTGCCTGGTTGCGACAATCCTGAGTCTTATTCTTTTGGGCAGCCGGGTGAACAAGGGGATGCCCTCGCCGAATATGACCGGGTTGACAAATATCCAGTAGCTATCTACAAGCCCGAGACCCATGAGGCTCTGAGCGGTGGCCGGACTGCCAAAAACCAGGATATCCTTTCCGTCCTCTTGCTTGACGCCCGAGATGGTCTCGAAGACATGATCCCCAATTACGGTGACATTTCGGGAATTTTTCTGTGGCAGCGTTTTGGAAATCACGATTTTTTTTGCCCCATTATACCAGTTTGAAAAAGCAATTTCAGCTTCTGAAGCACCCGGACGATCTTTCTTGGTTGGCCAGTCGCCGTCGAGCAATTCGAAGGTAATTCGGCCGGATAAAATGGTGTCAGCCTGTCTGGCCAGCTGGCAGACAAACAGGAGGTTTTCCTCGCTGGCCTCAAATCCGTCAAATTCGCCCTTTGGTCCGGCTACAAACCCGTCAAGGGAGGTATGTTCGAGAAGTACCAGCTGTCTCATCTGGATGGGTTGTTGAGTTAAATAATTGTATTTGCGGATAAGGTATTGGGTTATGTGTCGAAACAAACCAGCCTGGCTGCTATCCTTTTACATAAGCCAGTTTTTCAGCCACTTTTCCATCTTTAACTTTAAAAACATCCACGCCCCTCAGGTGCCAAGGCTTTCCGTCCTTGGTTTTGTGATATATCCACCGGACAACACAGCGGTTACCTGCTGCGAACATATCCTCAGCTTCAAAATAGGCGTCCGGATTGGAGGTAAAAAATTTCTGCCAGTACGCCCTGACAGCCGCAGCCCCCTCAACCCTGTTGCCATCAGGGGATGGGCTGGTGTTCTCAAATACACAGTCCTCCGTCATGGCCTTCATGACCCCGTCCACATCATGTCGGTTAAATGCTGCATTGAATTTTTCAACAACCTCCAAAGTGATTTTTGAACTGTCCTGCATCTTAAAAATTTTTTCATTGAAGGAAAGGGAAGCATTTGTCTGCTCATTTTTGCCGGGGCTGATCCATGCTCCTGAAATCAGAACCGTAGAAACAATCACAGGTAGAATCTGTTTCATATGAATTTGTCATTTTGAAATGAGACGGATGACCGATTCCACGCTAAATTTAAGTAACTTGGAGTGGATTTTATCTGCCCTGCTGGTATGCAACCGGATTACAAATTTCATTGGGAAAAGGTTTTTTCTACAAAAGCGGAGGAAGAGCTGAGCTGGTTTCAGCCCTATCCCCGGACATCTGTAGCTTTTTTGAAGCTCTTCGGGCTTCCGCCGAACGCGAATATAATTGACATAGGATCCGGGGACAGTCATTTTATCGACGCCTTAATAGCAATGGGATACCAGAATATCTACTGCCTGGATATCTCAAGTCAGGCTATAGAAAGGCTCAAAAAGAGGCTGGACAAAGATGCAGGCAAGGTAAATTACGTCATTTCAGATGTCGTGGATTTCTCTCCGTCCATTCAGTTTGACTTCTGGCATGACCGGGCTGCCTTTCACTTCCTGACCCAGGAAGATCGTATCGAAAAGTATGTTTCCATCGCCGAACAGGCAATCCGGCCCGGAGGATACCTTGTGTTGGGAACATTTTCAGACAAAGGACCCGAAAAGTGCAGCGGCCTGGAGATAAAAAGGTACACGGAATTGTCTATGTCGGAAAGGTTTTACCGGAAATTTGAAAAAATAAAGTGTATCGAGGAGGAGCATGTTACTCCATTCCATACTTCCCAAAATTTTCTTTTTTGCAGCTTTCGGAGGAAGCCTTTTGTGTGAAGGCATCGTAATTCCCGGGTATACTGTCATTTTTTTGCCGAACCTGGCAATTTTAGCAGGAGCAGAGTATCCCGCATATGACCAGGAATCCCAACGTCTACGAGTTCATGAGTAAACTCAACAATCACCTGAAACCAGAAATGGAGGCCGTCTGGGATGTTATTCTTTCCACAACCGGGAAGATTCCGGAAGATAAAAAGTGGAGACACCCAGTTCTTACTATAAAGACAACAGGTGCAGCTTTAACCCGAACGGGAAAGACAATATTATGCTGATCTTTCACAAGGTGCTCCGATCTAAGATAAGTCCGGCCTCCTGGAAGGGGATTTAAAAGAGGCCCTTGCCGCCGGGTTCGTGAACATGGAGGATATAAAAAAGAAAAAGGAAGACCTGGGAACAGCGGTGCGGAGATGGATAAAGCCAGGGGGCAATATCAGATGATAGACGATAAACAAATATTTTCAGTTGCTGTAGTAACCATGAAACATTCACAACCAATCCATAATTTATGACATTTAGGAGCACCAGCGAACTGGTGCTGGTTTATCATGATGCCTTTCATAAAGGGAAAAAAGAAGCTGTTCGCCAGTTGCTCCTGGGTGACGGTGAATTCACCGGGCCGCTGAATTCCTATCACGATGCGGATAAATTCCTGGAAGGGTCGGCGATATTTATGCGGCTATCCAAAAATTCAGCCGTAAGGCAGGTTGTCGCTGACGGGGATAATGTCTGTATCATTTATGACTACCGGACCATCGTTCCCTCCATCCCTGTCATTCCGATCGTTTCCTGGTTTCAGGTTGAATCCGGGAAGATTAAATTATTTCATACCTTTTTCAATCCCTGCCCCT
>Ga0318562_10000853_pt1 | contig 13677 bp, 12 predicted proteins | sample GRESIP066b5f18_FD_203688 | JGI IMG/M metagenome (GOLD analysis project Ga0318562, IMG submission 203688) | Tropical soil microbial communities from Luquillo Experimental Forest, Puerto Rico - GRE.SIPMG.066b5f18 | ecosystem: Environmental > Terrestrial > Soil > Tropical forest > Bulk soil... | reverse complement strand
CGTGACGATGAGCGGCACGCGACAACAGCGCGAGAGGCCCGCCGGTGGCAAGGTCCTACGGGCGAACGGCCCCGCCGCGCAGCGCCGTGGGCCGCCGACCATCCGCGATGTCGCCGCCCGCGCCGGCGTCGCGACCGCGACGGTGTCCAACGTCCTAACCGGCCGGCGTCCCGTAGCGGAGAAGCTTCGCGAGGCCGTGCTCGAGGCGGTGCAGGCGCTCGGCTATGAGCGAAACCACCTCGCGGCGAGTCTGAGGCTGCAACGCACGCGCACCGTCGGGATCGTCGTGCCGGATCTGACGAACCCGTTCTTCGCCGAGCTGGTGCGAGAGATCGAGGAGGTCGCAGCTCGCAGCGGCTTCCAGATCCTGCTCGTCGACAGCAACGAGAATGCGACGCAGGAGGCGGCGCGGATCCGCGCTCTGCTCACGCGCCGCATCGATGGGCTGATCCTGGTGCCGACGACCGACGAGGTCGCGAGCTCCGCTGCCACCCATGGCGCGCCGCCCACGATCCTCGTCGATCGCGGTCTCGAGCTTGCGGGATTCGACTCGGTCGGCACCGACAATCTCGAGGCCGGCTATCTGGGCTGCCGCCACCTGCTTGAGCTCGGCCATCACGACATCGCGCTTCTCGTGACCACGCGAAGCCTCGGCAATATCCGCGACCGCATCGATGGCTATCGCCGCGCGCTCGCCGAGGCCGGCTGCGCCTCCCGCGAGCGGATCGTGGTCGGCGGGCCGACGATCGAAGCCTGCCGCAGCGCGATGGAGGGGGAGCTCTCCGGTCGCGCCCGGCCGAGCGCGATCTTCGCGACCGCCTATGTGGCGACGCTCGGCGCGATCCAGGCAATCCGCGCCGTCGGGCTCGCCTTTCCCGAGGAGGTCTCGCTGCTCGGCTGCGACGATTTCGACTGGATGAAAGTGCTTCATCCCTATGTCAGCACCATCCGGCAGCCGGTCGCGGAGATGGCGGGCCATGCCTGGCGCCTGCTCGCCGCGCACTGCGCCGGGGAGGTCGAAGGATATTCCCGCATCCGATTGCCCTGCACCATCGAGGTGAGGGAGACCACAAGGCCGCCAGGGAGCACCGCTCGGCGGGGCAACCCGACGGCCACAATAACGGCTACCACAGGGAGGAGAGAAAGATGAGACTACGTGAATTCCTCGTCGGAACAGCTGCCTTGGGAACCGCTGCCGCGATGCTGATCGCGGGTCTCGCGGCATCGGCGCAGGCCGCCGACAAGCCCGTCTATGGCGTGCTCCTCAAGACGCTCTCGAATCCGTTCTGGGGAGCGATGGAGAAGGGCATCCATGACGGGGCGGATGCCGCCGGCGTCGACTATTTCATGCAGGCCGTGGAATCCGACCAGGCCGCGGAGCCTCAGCTCAATACCTGCAACACGATGCTCGAGCGCAAGCCCGTGGTGATGATCACCGCCGCGATCAATTCGACGATCCTCCTGCCCTGCCTCAAGCGCGCGAACGAGCTCGGAATGCCTGTCGTCGACCTCGACGCCAATCTCGACCATGCGATCGCCGCGAAGGCTGGCGTCAAGCTCGCCTTCACGATCGGCTCCGACAATGTGGCTGCCGGCGCACAAGGAGCAGACTGGCTCGCGGGCAAGCTCGGCAAGGAGGCCAAGGGGCCGGTTCTCGTCATCGAGGGCCTCGCCGGCAACATCACCGGCCAGAAGCGGGCGCAAGGATTCAAGGACGAGCTTGCGAAAGCGGCGCCTGGCCTCAAGGTGGTCGCCTCTCTGCCGGGCGACTGGGACCGCCAGAAGGCCGCGAACATCACCAACGATACGCTGACGCGCAACCCCGACCTCGCTGCGATCTTTTGCGCCAATGACACGATGGCGCTCGGCGCGGTCGAAGCCGCCTATGCTGCCGGCAAGGGCGGCAAGATCACCATCATCGGCGTCGACGGCAATGTCGACGCGGTGAAGTCGATCAAGGCTGGACGCCTCGACGCCTCGGTGGCACAGCTTCCCTACCTCGTCGGAAAGCAGGCCGTCGAGAAGGCGAAGGCGGTGCTCGCCGGGCAGAAGGCCGACGAATACACCTATGTGCCGACGCTGGTGTTGACGAAGCAGGTCCTGGAGGAGAACAAGGACCCGATGCTGCAATATGTGAAGTAACGCAGACGAGCTTAGGCTCTGCCGGCGCCCTCCCAGGCAGAGCTGTTCCCGAACAGGCAGGCGAGAGCCTTTCATGTCAACGGATGCCGCGACCGAAGCTCCAGCTGCACCGAAGCGATGGGCGCGGCTTGCCGTGCGCACGGAGTCGCTCGGCGTGCTGGCGATCCTGGTGATCGCGCTCTCGATCCTGTCGCCCTATTTCCTCAGCGTCTCTAACTTCCTCAACATCCTGCTCGCGACCTCGGTGATCGGCGTGCTCGCCTATGGGGCGACCTTCGTCATCGCGGCGGCGGGCATCGACCTTTCGCTCGGCTCGGTGCTCGGTCTCTCGGGCGTCGTCGGCGCGCTCGCCATCAACACGCTCGATCTGCCCTGGCCCATCGGCATCGTGCTTTGCCTCGCGACGGGCGCCTTTTGCGGCCTGATCAACGGCCTCCTCACGACGCGAGCCGGCATCCCGGCCTTCATCGCGACGCTGGGCATGCTCGGCGTCGCGCGAGGGCTCGCCCTCGTGCTGACGAATGGGGTGCCGGTCTATGGTCTTGCCGATCCGGTGCTCTATCTCGGACAAGGCAGGCCGGCCGGCATCCCGACGCCGGTCATTATCTTTCTCCTCGTCGGAGCGGTCTCGCATTTCGTGCTGGCCTACACGCGCTTCGGCAAATACGCACTCGTCATCGGCGATAACGAAGCCGCCGCTCGCGCGATGGGCGTACGTGTGCAACGCCAGCGTGTCGCGCTCTACGTCGTCTCGGGGACGATGGCCGGCATCGCAGGCCTTCTGTTCACGGCGCGCGTCAATTCGGGCGATCCGACGGCCGGGCTCAATTACGAGCTCACCGCCATTACCGCGACCATCCTCGGCGGCACGAATCTATTCGGCGGCCGCGCCACGATCATCGGCACTTTGATCGGCGCGTTGATCATGGGGGTGCTGCAGAACGGGCTCAACCTGCTCGCAGTCTCGTCCTTCTACCAGCAAATGGCGATCGGCACCGTGCTCGTTCTCGCCGTCTGGCTCGACCAGGCGAACCGCTCGCGGAGGCTCGCATGAGCCTTTTGCAGCTCGACGATGTCCGCAAGCATTTCGGCACGGTTCAGGCGCTGCGCGGCGTCACCTTCGGGATCGAGGCGGGCGAGGCGGTCGGCCTTGTCGGGGACAATGGCGCAGGCAAATCGACGCTGATGAAGACCATCACAGGCGTGCATGCGCCCGATGGCGGCCAGATCCACTTCGACGGGATCGAGCTCAACGGCAAGCATCCCGGCGAGATCCGGGCGCTTGGCATCGAGATGATCTACCAGGATCTCGCTCTCGCCCACATGCAGGATGTCGCCTCGAACATCTTCCTCGGGCGCGAGCCGACGCGGGCGCTGCTTGGAACCCCGATCCGTATCATCGACCGCGCCCGCATGGAGCGCGAGGCCGAAGCGATGATCCGCAAGCTCGGCGCCCGCTTGCCGTCGGTCGGCTATATCGTCGGCCAGCTTTCGGGCGGCCAGCAGCAATCGGTCGCCATCGCCCGCGCGCTGACCTTCAACCCGAAGCTCGTCATCATGGACGAGCCGACTGCGGCGCTTGCCGTGCGCGAGGTGGACCATGTGCTCGACCTGATCCGCGAGCTGAAGCGCCGACAGATCGCCATCATCCTCATCAGCCACCGGCTGACGGACGTGTTCGCCGTGTGCGACCGGATCGTCGCGCTGCGACAAGGGGTCGTGGTCGCCGACGATCCGGTCGCCGCGACTAGCATGAACGACGTGGTCGCCCACATCGTCGGAGCCGCCTGAGCGCATGCTCAGGCTTCAAGGAGAAAAGGCCCGCATATGAATACACTAGGCGTCCACACCTTCGCCGTGGCATCCGAATGGCGGCCCGACATCATGGCGGCCGAGCTGCCGCGCCTGAACGCGCTCGGCGTCCGTCTCGTCGAGATCCCGCTGCTGCGACCGGACGAGCTCGACGCCGATGCGGCGAGGCATCTCGCTTCCCGTAACAGCGTCGCGCTCGTCTGCTCGCTCGGATTGCCGGGCCGGCTGAGCGTCGTCGAGCGGCCGGACGAGGCGGCGGATTTCCTCGCCCATGCTCTGGCGGTCACAGCCCGCGCTGGGGCCACGAGCCTCTCCGGCGTTCCTTACGGCACGCTCGGCTATACCAGCGGCAAGGCGCGCACGGAGAAAGAAATGGACGCGGTCTGCCGCTTGCTCGAACGGGCCGCGCGCAGCGCGAAGGAGCTTGACCTCTCGCTCGGCGTCGAGCCGTGCAACCGCTATGAGACGCATCTCCTGAACCGCGCCAAGGATGCGCGCCAGGTGATCGAGAGGATCGGCGCCGACAATCTCTTCATCCATCTCGACACCTATCACATGAATATCGAGGAGGAGAGCTTCGAAGCCGGCTTCGCCGATGCCGGATCGTATCTCGGCTATGTCCATCTCTCGGAGAGCAACCGAGGCGTGCCAGGGCGTGGGATGATCGATTGGGCGAAGGCCATGACGGCGCTCGCGAAGCTCGGCTATGGCGGGCCGCTCGTCCTCGAGAGCTTCAACCATTTGCATCCGGACATCGCGAGCAGCCTCGCCGTGTGGAGGCCAGTTGCAGACGATCCCGAGGAGGTGCTGTCCGTCGGGCTGCCGTTCCTGCGCGAGGCGGCCGCAACGGCAGGGTTGAACGTGAGGCAATAGCGGGGCGAGGGGACGCCTCTCCCTCCCCTCGGGTTGTCCCGTGCACGACGCAGCAAGCAAGTGATGCGTCGCAGGCACGAGAGCCAGGCTCAAGCGTGGTCGCGTAGGCGTCGCGTTGCACTCAATCGTACGATTCAGCATCGTACGATTCAGCCGAGTTCCACGATCTCATGGCACTTAATCGCGAGACAAATTTCAGCTCCGTCTCACGACTGCAGCAATTGCTAGACGACTTGGCGAATGCGAATTTCGGCCCGCAACTGCAAGACAATCTTTTCGAATTGAACCTGGTATCCCCCGATCGTCGCCCCAGCAAGGGCTTCTATCGCGTCTGGCCTTCGATCGATGACGATTGAGACAGCGGCGAGAAGCGCAGGGCGGATTGATATTGGCAGAACGAGCTGCCGCCGCTGAAGCGGTCGGCTTCGCCGCTGCCGCCAGGCGCTCCGCCCGGCCGGGCATCGACGCCCACCGGCACCGGAGGTAGCCCCGCGCGGTGTGATCATATCGATCGGCATTCGCGATCTATCTCTAGGCTACTGTATTGGTCATCATGCCCATACAGATCGCCAGAATTGTATTTTACTGTCTCTGTTCACCCAAGTCGTGTCTCTTTAAGTGATCGTCCTTAGAAAGTGCGGGCGAATTGGCGACGGGTTGCTGGGAGTTTGATTCGAGCCTGGTCTTGCGGGGAGGTTGAGGCAAGGCGGCAGAGCCGCCCAGAGCTCTCAGATACGAGCGGTGGGGGCGACGGCTGGCTGACGGCCACGGGACGGGGAGCCGAAGCCGACCAACCTCGGTTCGGCTACGCTCTCCTGACGTTCACCCCGCGATCCGGCTGTTCTGCAACCGAATAGTCACCTTGGAGACGCCAACGAATGAATATGCCACCATCTCCAATTGGAGCAGAGCCGGCTGACAAATCAGCCGTCCGGATCGGCGCTTTGGTTCCGCTAAGCCAGCCTGGTTGGGTCGAGGCAGGTCAACACTTGCTGGCTGGACTTGAGCTGGCCGTTTGCGATGTCAATGGAGCCGGCGGGGTTCTCGGAAGACCGCTCGAGCTGGTCGTCCGGGACACCGCGGCTGATCCACAGAGGGCCGCGGCGGCCGTGGACGAATTGGCTCGCCTGGGCGTGGCTGCATTGGCGGGGGAGATCACAGCGTCGTCGCCCGCGTCGCTGCTTCCAGGGCCGACGCCCTCGGCCTGCCATTCCTCTGTTCGTCAGCAGTTCTCGACGCGCTCACCGAACAGCCAACCAAATGAGTCGCGCGTCTCGCTCCGGCGCAGTCTCACGGCTGGCAGATCTACGCAGACTTCCTCCTCAGCGCGGGCCACGATCGAATCGCGGTAGCCGTCGAGCCGAGTGTCTATTGGACATCTGGAGCCCGCATTCTGTGGGACTACCTCGCCCCACGCGGCAGCACCGTCATTGAACTCGACGTGCGCTCGCTCACCCCCGCGGCGATATGCGATGAACTCATCAATAACCGCGCGACAGCCCTGCTTCTTCTGGTCGGCCACCCGGAGCCGGTGGTGTCAATCGTCAAGTCCGTCCGCCAGGACCGGCGCCTCGCCGGAATCATGATTGGTGCTCCGGCCGCGCAACCGGAGTTCGCCGAATGGGCGACGTTGTTGGGAGACGACGGCACCGCGATCCCGTTTCTGCGCTATCTACCCCAGTGCCTCGGCGCACTCGGCGCGCGAGTTGAAACAGCCCTCCGCGGGCGGTTGGCCGAAGCGCCCTCCTTCGTCGCCTTCGAGGGCTACGACACGGTAGCCGTACTCGCCGATGTGCTGCGTTCTTGCGGCGTGGACCGAGCGCACACTGCCGACTCCTGGCTGCGGGTCGCAGTTGAAGGCACTCGCGGGAAAATCCAGTTCTCCCGTGCGCCGGGGATCAGTGTGTGGCAATGGGCTTGGGCGCCGATCCAAATCGCTGATCGAGGTCCGGCGGAACCAGATCGCTTTCGGATCCTCCACAACAGTTGAGGGACCACAAAGGCCCGACTGTGGACAAAGGTTATGAGGTGATGAGATCGTTGGGAGCGGCTCGATATCCTTGATGATCGAAGCTCTCCTGGGACCGGGGCGCCCCTGGAAAGACCGCCGCGCCTGCGCTGCTAGAGGCGCATCGATTCGGCCGATGCGCCTGGTCCGACATTGACAGCGCGGGCATTCGTGGCCATCGCCGGGGCCGCTGCATGGGCGTTCATCAGATGCTGGCGCATGAGGCCGGATGCGGCATGGAGGTCGCCGCCGCTCACCGAATCAATGATGGCGAGATGTTCCTTGCACCATACACGGATGCGGCGCCGGTTGGTGTAGCCGCTGAACTCGAGAAGGCGCCGCAGCCGGTTTTGCTGCTGGATCGCCTGTAGGAAGAAATTGTTGCCGCTGAAGGCCGCGAACATCTCGTGCAAGGCGGCATCCGCCTCGAAGAACTCACTGCCGTCGACCGATCCGATGTCGGGATGGGAGACGAAATAGACATGCTGCAGCCTCGAGCGCTCAAGCGCTGCCGCATCCGGGCGAAAGCTACGAAGGAGGAACAGGGCTGGCTCCATGGTCAGCCGGAAATCGTAGCTCGCGCTCAGCGTCGAGATCGAGTCGAGTGTCGGCAGAAAGGTCCAGCCATTCCCCCTGTTGCGGGTGACAAGGCCGTCCTCGGCGAGGCGCGCCAATGTTCGCATCATCACGACGCGGTCGACCTTGTAGCGGCGTGCGATCTCGCTCTGCGTGAGCGAGTTCGCCAGCTCGCCGGCGAGGCGGTCCTTGACCAGCCGCTCATAGAGTTCCTGATCGGCGCTCGAAGGCACATCGATCTCGATGCGATGCAGCTGGTCGAACGGCTTGACCAGGAAGAAACCCTGGTTACGCCGTGCCTCGACGATTCCCTTCTCGGCGAGAAGGCCGAGCGCCGTGCGTATCGGCGTGCGCGAGACGCCGATGAGATCGCCGAGCTGCTGCTCGCGCAGATGATGCCCGACCTCGAAGCGCGCATCACGGATGAGCTCAAGGATGCGGTTCGCGAGGCGATAGCGGCCAGGATTGGATGAGCGCGACATAGTGCCGGGTCTCGACCTAGCAGCGGTTAACGCGGCGGGTAGGGCCCTTTCCGACGCCTACTCCACCTATGACGCCCCTAGGGACAAGCCCGAACGGCGCGCCACTCTCCACTACTAGCAGGGGAGGGATGGGTGCATTCCAATTCACGTGGCGACCTTCAACGGCTCCGATCGCTGCAGCGGTATTTTCAGGCGAAGGCGATGCAATCATGGCGTTGGAGATCTCTCCCGTTCATCACGCGCTTTGCCCATAGCACGGGCAGGCACTGCTCGAAATTGATGCTTGACACTGCCTACGCCCTCGATTGTACATATTGGATCATAAAGAGCAATCTTGCTCGCACAAGGAAGGGAACGGCGATGCCTCGCGGACTCATGGCTTTTTTCGTTGTGTGCCTTTGCGCCGGCGCGGCCGCAGCCGCGGATCTCTCCTCGGCGACGCTGGTCGAGAAGGGCGCGATCACCTATGGGGTCGCCGCGACCTTCGCGCCCTTCGAGTTCCAGAAGGATAACAAGCTCACGGGCTTCGACATCGACATGATCGACGCGCTCGGTAAGAAGCTCGCCGTCGAGCCTAAGGCGATGAATATGGATTTCAAGGGGCTGATCCCGGCACTGCAGGGCGGGCGGCTCGATATCATCAACTCCGCGATGTACATCAACCCGCAGCGCTCCGAGCAGGTCGATTTCATTCCCTATCTGAAGATCGGGAACGAGGTGCTCGTTCAAGCTGGCAACCCGTCGAAGATCACGGGCCGCGATAATTCGCTGTGCGGCAAGACCGTCGCCGTCACGCTCGGCGCGATCGAAGAGACCTTTGCGCGCGAGGATGACAAGCGCTGCAAGGATGCTGGCCTCGCCGGGGTGACAGTGCAGACCCTGCCAACCGCCCAGGATTCCGCCTTGAGCGTGCGCCAGGGGCGCGCCGACGCCTTCTTCGATTCGACGCCCGGCGCCGTCGAGATGATGGACAATCTCCCGGGCGTCTATGCGGTCGCCGGCCCCGAATTTGAGCAGAGCACGCGAATCGGCATCGCGACCCGCAAGGGCGACAAGGCGACGCACGACGCCGTTGAGGCGGCGCTGAAGGAGATCGTCGCCGACGGCACCTACAAGGCGATCATCGCCAAGTGGAAGCTGCCGCCGACGGTCTCATTGTTCGACTGAGGCTCGAGATAGAGGCGATCCGGACAGGCCGTCATGTCGCTCGCGCTCATGTTCCAGTATCTCGTGTCGCCGGAGTATGTCCGCGGCGCGATGATGACGCTACTGCTGACGATCTGCTCGCTGTTCTTCGGGATCCTGGTCGGCCTTGTGATCGCGCTCGTGCAGGAAGGCGGGACGCGGATCGGCCGCATCGCGACCCTCGCCTATCTCTGGCTGTTCCGCGGCACGCCGGTGCTGTTCCAGATCATCTTTGTCTACAACGTGCTGCCCTCCTTCGGCATCAGGCTCTCGGCCTTCGTCAGTGCGGTGCTGGCGCTCTCGCTCAACGAGGGCGCCTATATGGCCGAGATCCTCCGCTCGGGGCTCCAGGCCGTGAGGAAGGGGCAGCGGGTCGCGGGCCTCGCGCTCGGCATGACCGGCGCGCAGGTCATGCGCCATGTCGTGATCCCGCAGGCGGCCCGCATCGTGCTGCCGCCGATCGGCAACCAGATGATAGGCATGCTCAAGCTGAGCGCGCTCGTCTCGGTGGTGGCGGTCGAAGAGCTGCTCCTCGTCTCGAACCAGATCGCCAGTGCCAATTTCCGCTATTTCGAGGCGCTGACCGCGGCCGGCATCTGGTACCTCGCGCTCACCACCGCCTTCATGGCGCTGCAGATGCTGCTCGAGCGCTCGCTCGACCCGCGTCGACGGCAGAAGACGCGGCCGATGTCGCTGACCGAGCGTCTGCTCGGCATCTCCGGCGAGCCGGCGGTCCGGTGAGGGTGTCGGCCATGGACGCGCGCACCGACGCTGCGAGGCGGACACCGGACCTCCTCCTTGAGGTCATCGGCATCAACAAGAGCTTCGGCACAGTGAAGGTGCTCAAGGGCTGCTCGATGAGCGTTGCTCCGAAGGAGACGGTGGTAGTGATCGGCCCGTCGGGCTCGGGGAAATCGACGCTGCTGCGCTGTCTCAACCTGCTCGAACCGGTCGATAGCGGCGACATCGTCTTCCAGGGACAGCCCATCACCGGCGAGTGGAAGAACGCGCACCGCATCCGCCAGGCGATCGGCATGGTGTTCCAGAATTTCGAGCTCTTCCCGCATCTCTCGGCCGTCGAGAACATCATGCTCGCGCCGTTGAAGGTGCTGGGCATGAGCCGCGCAGACGCGCATGACATCGCTGTCGGCCTGTTGCGCAAGGTCCATATCCCCGAGAAGATCGACGCCTTCCCGGACGAGCTCTCGGGCGGCCAGCAGCAGCGCGTTGCGATCGCGCGGGCACTCGCTATGAAGCCGAAGCTGATGCTCTATGACGAGCCGACCTCGGCGCTCGATCCGGAGATGATCCGCGAGGTCCTCGACGTCATGGCCGAACTCTCGGCCGAGGGCATGACGAGTGTCGTCGTGACGCATGAGATGGGCTTCGCCCGCCGCGCCGCCGACCAGATCGTGTTCATGGAGCGCGGCGAGGTGATCGAGACCGCATCGAGCGAGCAGTTCTTCGGCGGGAGCGTCAACGAGCGCGCCCGACGCTTCCTTGACCAGATCCTGCATTGAGCATTGAGTCCATCGAACGCGATGACAACCACTCATTCTCCCGATACCGGCCGCCTGAAGCGCGATCTCGCCGCCTTCATTGGCTTCGATACCCAGAACCCGCCTGGCCGCGAGGCCGATCTCGCGGAGTTCCTGCGCGGTCTCCTTGCCGGCGAGGGCTTCGAGGTGACGCTGCAGGAATACAAGCCCGGCCGGGTGAACCTCGTCGCTCGGCTCGCGAACGGCTCGGGGCCGGTCTTCGCGCTCAACACGCATATGGATGTGGTGCCGGCTGGCGAGGGCTGGTCCTCCGATCCCTTCCGGCTGCGGGAGGCCGACGGGCGGCTCTATGGCCGGGGCGCCTGCGACTGCAAGGGGCCGCTCGCCGCCATGATCGAGGGCCTGCGGATGCTCGCGGCGAACCGTGCTGCCTGGTCCGGCACGCTCATCGGCGTGTTCGTCGGCGACGAGGAGATCGCGAGCGAGGGGGCCAAATTCTATGCGGCCGGCAAGCCGCGCATCGACTATGCGATCGTGGGCGAGCCGACCTCGAACGCCACCTTCACGGCCCATAAGGGCAGCTTGCGGCCTGTCGTGCGGGTGCATGGAGTGTCGGCGCATTCCGGAACGCCCGACCTCGGCGAGAACGCGATCTACCGGGCGGGCGAACTCCTCGGCCTCGTCAAAGAGCATCATGAGACGGTGGTCCGCCAACGCTCGCATCCGCTGGTCGGGGCGGCGAGCCTGACCGTCACGCGCGTCAGCGGCGGCCATGCGGACAATGTGCTGCCCGGAAGCTGCGAGCTGCTGCTCGACCGCCGCATGATCCCGGGCGAAAACGAGGAGGCGGTCAAGGGCGAGATCGCGGCGCTGCTGCGCGCGGCGCATGAGCGCTTCGGGTTGCGCGCCGAGATCGTGGACTATCGCGCAACCACGGGAGGCGCTACGCAGACCGCTCCGCATGAGCCGATTGTGCACGCGAGCCTCGCGGCGGGGCGCGCACATGGCGTCGTCGACGCAGGGCCGTTCGGCTTCCAGGGGGCTTGCGACCTCGTGCATTTCGCCGGCATCGGCGCGAAGGGCGTTGTCATCGGGCCGGGCGCGCTTTCCGTAGCACACAGGCCTGACGAGTTCGTGCCGGTCGACGAGCTCGTCGCCGCGAGCCTCATCTATCGCGACGTTGCGCTCGCCATGCTGCGGCCAGGCGGCTGAAACATGCGCGTCTCGCTGTATGTCGCCAAGTTACACTATGGCGGTGGCCTCGTCCTGCACACGGCTTCATCGGGCAGCGTGCCGCATCTCGAGGAACTCTACCTCCATCTCCGCGACGGGGAGCGGTCCGGCATCGGCGAGGTGCGTGCCAATATCGCCTATCTCAACGGGCTGGCATCAGAGACCGTGATTGCTGCCGCAATCGCGGCTGCGGAGGCAGTCGACTGGTCGAGCGAGCCCCGCGAATTGTTGTGCTCCATACCCGAGCTCGGAGCGGACTGGATCGCCCCGGTGCGCATGCTGGTCGATGGCGCGCTGCATGATCTCGCGGCTCGCGACGCGGGCCTGCCGGTCGCAGCCTGGATCGGCGGGACAGCGGGACGGGCGAACTCGCCGACGAACCAGACCCTGTTCTGGTCGTCGCATGAGAGCTTTGTCGCGCGGGCCGAGGCTTATGTCGAGCGTGGTTTTCGCGACTTGAAGGTCCGCATCGGCGTTGCCGATATCTCTGAGGATCTTTACCGGATCGCGGCGCTGCGCGAGCGGTTCGGCAGCACGGTGAAGATCGCAGCCGACGCCAATGGCCAATGGGGTGAGGACGCGGCGCTCGCCAATCTGCGCGAACTGGCGCGCTTCGACCTCGCCTATGTCGAACAACCCGTCCGGGCAGGGGATTGGCGCTTGACCGAGCACCTTGCCGCCTCGAGCCCCGTGCCCATCATGCTCGACGAGAGCATCGCCGCGGCAACGGATGTCGAGCGGGTCTGCGGCCTCGGCGGCAGGGTGCTCGCCCATTTGAAACTCGTGAAGCTCGGCGGCATCGCGCCGGTGATGGACGCTGCCCGCAAGCTCGGCGCTGCCGCCGTGCCCTTCATGATCGGGCAGATGAACGAGGGAGCGGCCGCAACGGCAGCGGCCCTCCATTGCGCGTGTGCGGCGCGGCCAGCTTTCGCCGAGCTCTACGGCGCCGACGGCCTCGTCGACGATCCGGCGCACGGCATCGTCTATCGCGACGGCGCCGTCGCGGCCGATGCAGGGCCAGGGCTCGGCGTGACCTTCGATCCAACGAGAACACGCCTCATCTGGGAGAACTGACATGACGGGCGAGAGCCGAGACACAACCGGAGTGCGCCAGGGGAGCGAATCCGCCCTTCCGAAGGCGGAATATGATGGGCGGATCGCCCGCGCCCGATCCCTGCTCGCCAAGGCCGGCATCGACGTCATGGTCGTGACCGGGCCTGAGAACATCTTCTATCTCACCGGCCAGCAGACGCCGGGCTACTACACCTTTCAGGCGCTGGTGCTGCCGGTCGACGGCGAGCCGGTCTTCGTCATCCGCCAGCTCGAATTTTTTAACTTCATCGCCAACACCTTCATCCCGGATGCCGAGGTTTATCAAGACGGCGACGAGCCGGTGAATTTCCTCGTCGACGTGATCGCGAAGCGCGGCCTCGCGGGCAGGCGCATCGCGATCGATAAGCGCGGCTGGTTCCTGCCGATCGCCGTCTACGAGGCGTTGCAAGGGAAGCTCGGCGCGATCCGCGACGGTGCGCGCCTGATCGAGGAGCTGCGCGCCGTGAAGTCGCCGGCCGAAGTCGAGAAGATCGCCAAGGCTGCGACCTATGTCGATGCCGGCATGAATGCCGGCCTCGCCGCCGTGAAGATCGGCGCGAGCGAGAACGATCTCGTGGCCGCGATGATGCAGGCCGCGATCGCGGCCGGCTCCGAATATATGGGCATGGAGCCGCTCGTCTCGGTCGGGCCGCGCACCGGAGTGCCGCACGGCACCTGGCGGCGGCGTAAGATCGCGGCGAACGAACCGGCCTTCCTCGAGATGGCCGCCTGCCATGACCGCTATCACGCGGCACTCATGCGCTCGGCTTGGATC
>Ga0318562_10000852_pt1 | contig 13694 bp, 16 predicted proteins | sample GRESIP066b5f18_FD_203688 | JGI IMG/M metagenome (GOLD analysis project Ga0318562, IMG submission 203688) | Tropical soil microbial communities from Luquillo Experimental Forest, Puerto Rico - GRE.SIPMG.066b5f18 | ecosystem: Environmental > Terrestrial > Soil > Tropical forest > Bulk soil... | reverse complement strand
ATCTTGCCGTCTTGATCTTGCATGCGCGTCGCGCAGCCGCGCGACGACAGCCGTGCGGGCTAACAACAGAGGCTGAAGATCCGACTAAGGGCCCGGAGCGAGAACATGAGGCTCTATCGCTCCGCAGGTCGCCGAGGTCAAGCGCGCTCCCTCCGACAGCGCCGCTCCCTCCGGCAGGCGCAGCCGCCGCTAACGCTTTCTTAACGACGAGCGCCGATGCGGCGAAGCCGCGCGGAATCGCGCTGCGCCCGAAATCCCCAATCTTCTCATGCGCTTCGCTGCGCTGTGCCAGCGCGCCCGTAGAGGCGATTTTGTGGCCCGCCGCAACGCCGCCGCGAAGCTTAACGTTCCTTAAGCAATTTACTGACAAATTTCAGCGATCGGCAGACGAGCGGTGGGTGGAGCGATGCGTCAAGCGATCATGTGGGGCGCCGGCATTTTGGTGTCGGCTGGCCTGTTGGCCTACGAGCCTTTGGCGTCGGCTCCCACCCACGGCCCGAGCCGGGCCGTGGTCTCCGCCAATGATGGTTATGGAGTGAGCGAGTGCCTGACGAGCGGTGATGCCTGCGGCGCGCTCGTGGCGCAGGGCTGGTGCCAGTCCAACGGCTATCGCCGCCTGATCGCCTACCGCAAGGCCAATCCCGAGGATGTGACAGGCTCCGTCGGCACGCTGGTGAGCGGCGATGATGGCCATTCGGTCGTGATCAACTGCGGCTCCTGAGCCGCCAGCGCATCACCGTCAGCAGCCATCTGCCGCCGCGGCTCAAGGGTTCGCGGCGGCCTCTCGCTGCAGGGGCGATGGCACCTTGCGGCGCGTCTTGCGGTCGAAGAACAACGCCTGGCTGACGACGGCTTTGAGCGTGTCGTCATTGAACGGCTTCGTCAGCAGGAAGGCGGGCTCGGGCTTGTCGCCGGTCAGCAGCCGCTCCGGATAGGCCGTGATGAACACGACCGGCACCTCGAAGCTGCCGAGGATGTCGTTGACCGCATCGAGACCCGAGCTGCCATCGGCAAGCTGGATATCGGCGAGAATGAGGCCTGGCCTCGTCCGCTGCGCTTCGCGCAGTGCCTGAGCGCGCGTCCGTGCGACGCCGACGACGCGATGGCCGAGCCGCTCCACCACAGCCTGGATGTCCATGGCGATCACCGGCTCGTCCTCGATGATGAGCACGTCGGTCGCAATCCGCTCGGCGATCTCGCGCCCTGCCTCGTCGATGAGCGAGGAGGCCTCATCCGGCGAGCAGTCGAGCGCATAGGCGACACGGTCACGATCAAAGCCCTCGAGCGCGCTGAGCAGGAAGGCGATGCGCGGGCGCGGCGTGATCGCCTCGAGGCTGCGATCCGCGACCGCGGTGAGCCCGCTCTTCAGCTCCGCCCCGGCCTCGACATTGAGCCTGATCGAGCCCCAGAGCCTCAGGAAGATGCGGTAGAGGCCGGCCCGCATATCGTCGTCAGCGTCGAGAGCGGCTGGATCGGCGACGATCGCCTCCAATGTGGTGATCGCATAGGCATCCCCTCCGGCCTGCGAGCCGGCAAGTGCGCGGGCGAAGCGTCGCAAATAAGGGATGTGAGGCGTGAGCGTCTCAGCAATCGACATGGATTCCTCCATCAATGATCATTTTGCGTCGATGATCATGTTCCATGTTCGCATCGATGATCATTTCGTTGGGGTAGCCTGCTGCAGGGCGCAAACACTACGCCCCGCCGGGCTCATGACGCGGCACCGCCGGCAGGGGCAATCTTCCAAGTTGCAGCATACCGCCCATCAACGCGGTGCCAGCCGAAAGGTTCCGCGTCGCGACCGTGCGAAGCGTGAGTGGCGGGAGAGGGCAAGGGGGTTGTCAGGTGGCGGGTCGGGCCGGCGCCGCGTTCGAGCGCAGCGTTCGGGCGATCTCGATCAGCCCGTCGACATCGGAGCTGAGAAGAAGCGGAGACAATTCGCTGATCGAGGCATCGTCGAGATCCCACCATGCGGTCTGCAGCAGGCCGGCGATCTGCATGGCCGAGAAGCGCAGGCGCGCCACGCGTCCCGGATTGCCGACCGTCACCGAGTAGGGTGGGATATCGGCCGTCACCACGGCGCGCGCGCCGATGATGGCGCCGGGACCGATGGTGACCCCGGCGAGGATCGCGACGCCCGCTCCGATCCAGACATCGGAGCCGATGACCACGTCGCCGCGGCCCGGCGCCACCGGATCGACCTTTGGCGCCTTCGGCCAGCGCTGCGGAAAGGCTGGGAACGGGTAGGTGGTCACCCATTCGCTGCGGTGATTGCCGCCGAGGAAGATCTCGACGTGGTCGGCGATCGAGCAGAAGCGCCCGATGCTGAGGCGCGCCTTCTCGCCCCACCAGCGGATCTTCGGCGCGCCATAGGAATGGTCGCCGATCTCGAAGCCGCGCTTCTCCACATATTCGGCGAGATGCAGGCGCGTCAGATTATGCGGATTGCGCGACCGCTGCAGGCGCTTGCGGAAGCGGTCGAGCATGGCGCCCTCTCAGATGCAGCGCCCGCCATCCACCTCGAGCACCGAGCCCGTGATCATGGAGGCTTCGTCCGAGGCGAGGAACAGCGCGGCATTGGCGATGTCCTGCGGTGTCGAAAGGCGCCCGAGCGGCACGCTGGCGCGGAAGGCCGCGCGCTTCTCGGGCGTATCCTCGCCCATGAAGGCGGCGAGGAGCGGCGTCTCGCCGGCGACAGGGGCGAGCGCCACGACCCTGATCTTGTCGGGCGCGAGCTCGACCGCCATCGACTTCGAGAGCAGGTTCACGGCCCCCTTGCTGGCATTGTACCAGGCGAGACCCGGGCGCGGCCGGATGCCGGCCGTCGAGCCGATATTGATAATCACCCCGCCGCCCTGCGCCCGGAAATGCGGCACGAAGGCCTTGGCGGTGAGGTAGATCGATTTCACGTTGACCGCGAACACCTTGTCGAACTCGGCCTCGTCGACATCGAGCATCGGCTGATTGCGATGGGTGGTGCCGGCATTGTTGACGACGATGTCGACGCGCCCGAAGGCGGCAAGCGTTGCCGTCGCGGCCGCCTCGACATCGGCAGCCTTCGACACGTCGCAACGCAGCGGCAGCGCCGCCGCCCCGAGGGCCTTGGCGACGGCCTGGGCCCTGTCCAGCTGCAGATCGGCGATGACCACGCGCGCGCCTTCGCGCGCGAAGGTTTCGGCGATGCCTTGGCCGAAGCCTTGAGCCGCCCCGGTGATGAAGGCCGTCTTGCCCTCGAGCCTCTTCATGGACGCAATCCTCAATCGATTCTCTCACCCTGTCATAGTCGGGGCGTGGTCGAGGCGAAAGCACTCTTTGGGGGGCAGGATGCGCGCCGCACGCACGCCCCGGCTGCGACGGCCTCCTGCCGGAAATCCCCCTCCGATCACCATCCCGGCACCGGCGCATATCGGGCGCGCCGAGCCTGCGCCTCACGCTTGCGGCAGGGCCGCCGCCGTATCCGGCCTGTTCATCGAGGAGCGCGCCTCGGCGATGCGGTCGATCTCGAAGCGCACGTCGCGATTGTCGCGCATGAAGCGGTCGAAATCCGCCTTGCGCAACACCAACAGCCGGCAATAGGTGAGCGCCACCACATCGGCCTTGCGCGGCGTGCCGCTGAGCAGCGCCATCTCGCCGAAGACATCGCCGCTGCCGAGCGGAATTCGGCGATCGGGCAGAACCACTTCGGCGGCTCCGGACGCGATGAAATAGACCGCGTCGCCCCGCTCTCCCTTGCGCACGATGCGCTCATTCGGCACCGTGAAGCGCGGGCGCAGGAGCTTTTGCACGCGCTCGAGCTGCGTGTCGCTGAGGCTCGAGAAGAGATCGAGCCGCGCGATCAGATGGCGCGTGTCGAGGCCGAGATCGAAGCGCGGGCGCTCGACCTCGGTCTGGGCGTCGGCGACGCTACCCTTCAGGTCCTGATAGACTTCGGACGCGATCAGCCCCTCCTCGAACAGCGACTGGTAGCGGCCCATCTCGCGCCGCAGGGCCGATTGACGCAGGAAGCGCGTCTCGAGGGTTGCCGCGTAGTCGGGAAACTGGCGCCGCAAGGCATCGAGCGCCGTCGTCGTCCGCTCGAGGCGCTGGCGCAGCATATCGGCGATCAGCGAGGCGACCCGCTCGCCGAAGAGCGGCCGCGAGCGGGCCGCACTGGCGCCGGCGAGACCCTGGATCAGGAGGCGCGTCACGAGCAGCATCTCGAAGCGGTCGCCGAGCCGCGCTGCGAACAGGCGCTCGATGCCACAGCGGCGGTAGAGCATGTAGGCGACGCGAAAGGCAAGCGGGAAGGCGAGCGCGGCCTCGGCCGCGCGCTTATAGCCGAGGCGCCCTGCGCTGCGCGCGCCCTCGGTCAGTGCCTCGGCGTTGCGCAGCAGCGCCTGCACCGTGGCAGGCGAAGCTGCGCGCTGCGCGAGCGTCTCGAGCACGAGCATGCGCTCCTGGTTGCCGAGCGCCACGAGGCCGATGGCGAGGCGCTCGCGATCCGTAAGGATGCGCTCGGCCTCACCGCGCGCGCCCGCGGCGCCTATCCAGGCCTCGTAGGGCGTCAGCGCGCTGCGCACCGCCGCCGGCGAGAGCTCATGCTGCACGCCGAGGCTGCGGATGGTCTCGCCGATCTCGGCATAGGAGAGCGCCAGCACCCGGTCGCGCAGCACCTGATCGACAGGCGAGAGCCGATCGAGCCCGAAGAGATGGATGACGGGGCGCAAGGTCGTGCCGTTGACGAGGAGCGTGAACAGCACGAGGCCGGTCGCGAGCACCGCGACGAAGCGGTGCACCTCGGTGGATAGCTGCGGATTTTCGGTGACGGCAAGCGCCAGCACCAGTGTCAGGGCGCCCCGCAATCCGCCCCAGGCGATGGTGAGCTTGTAGGCGGTCGAGATCGGCTGCGTCAGCCCGGTGAGGCTGAGCAAGGGCAACAGGAGGAAGAGCACAAGCAGGCGCGCCGCGAAGGCCGCAACGATCAGCACCACGACCAGCACGAGATCGTGGAACTCCACGTCGAGCAGCAGCTTGGGCACCAGGATCGAGGCGAGCAGGAATACAAGCGAATGGGCCCAATAGGCGATCTGGTCCCACAGATCGATCAGGAACGACCAGTTGTAGGGCGTGATGCGCGCCCGCCCGAAGGCGCTCACCGTCAGGCCTGCGCCGAGCACGGCGACCACGCCCGACACATGCCCGAGGCGCTCGGCCGCGATGAAGACGAGATAGGCGAGAGCGACCGTCAAGGTCGCCTCGGCGAGCCGGTCGCCGCGCGTCCAGGGAATGACCTGCAGGAAGATGCGGCCGGCGACGACACCGAGCACTGCTCCCCCGAGGAACGCGCCCATGAATTCGAGCGCGCCGCCCGCGATATCGGGCTCGCGCCCCGAGACGATCATGCCGAGCAGCACCGCGAAGAGCACGATCGCCACCGCATCGTTGAGCAGCGCTTCGCCTTCGACCAATCGGGTCAATCGGGCGGGCGCGCCGACATCGCGAAAGATCGCGATGACGGCTGCGGGATCGGTGGTCGCGACGACCGAGCCGAGCAGCAGGCACACCACGAGCGGCACGGCGGCGAGCAGCGCGAGCGCGAGCCCCACGGCCGCCGTGGTGACGAGGGTCGCGACGACGGCGAGCATCAGGATGGGCGCCCAATCCTCGACGATGCGTCGCACATCGCTGGTGATCGCCGCCTCGAAGACGAGGAGCGGCAGGAACACATAGATGAAGGTCTCGGAGCCGACGGGCAGATCCGCGAAGAGCTTGGCGATGCGCCCCATATCGGTCGAGAGAGGCGTGCGCAGCACCATCGCCGACACGCCTCCGATCGCGACGCCGATGACCGCGAGCAGCACGACGGGCGACAATTTGAGGCGCACCGCGAGCGGCTGGCTCAGCGCCACCACGACCAGCAGGGCCGCGAAGACGGCAAGGACGAGGACGATATCGAGCATGGCTCCGCTCCGCGGCAGCATCTCAGAGCTGCCGCCGGTGCCCGATTATGCCGATATCCTCTTCGCGAGCCACCGAAATCGGCCAAACCGATATCCCGCTGGCCGGAATCAGCGATCTTGCCCGCGGCGTCCGGGTTTCAGGGCCCGACGAGCGAATCCTCGGGTGCCGTGGACCGCCCTTCGAGCAGCGCGAGCCGTCGCTCGAGCCTACACGCCTCCTCGGGGCCGAGCTTCGCCACACAGCCTTCGACAATGCGTCGGCCGCGCGACGCGAGCTCGGCCCGCATTTCACCGCTGGCGAGCGTCGAGGCCAAATCGTCGAGAGCGCGCAGCAGTCTCAGGCTCACCACCGCGTCGCCTGCCGCGTAGTGCCGAATCTGCTCGAAAGCCGTGTCGAGGAGGCCGGCAAAGCCAATCCATGGGATTACGACGCGCACAACATAGGGAGGATGGAAGAGCAGGGATGGAGGCGGCTCGCGGCCAGCCCAGCGGATCATGATGCGGCCGAGCTGGTCGATGCAATTGATCGCCGTGCTGGGATCGTTCACGGCAGGCGATATGGCCCTCAAGGCGATGTCGACGATCTGCAGGACGCCGATTTCGACGTCCTGCTGCAGGGTGCGCGCCGGACCAATATCGAAGGCGGAGATCAGCTCGGCGCTACGCTCGCGGCTCATCCGATCCTCGCGCGACACCGAGAAAAGCGGAACGCCCTCGGGAATGAATTGACCGACGCGGCGCAGGACGCGGACGCGCAGACGGTAACTGGTGGCAAGCACGGCGAGGCGCGACGTGTCGATGAAGCGGATGTAGCCGGAGACACGGCTAGCCACCTGGTGCTCGGGACCCGTGGCCTGAAAGGTCGGGGGAGGCACGCGATGGATGTTCGCACGCTTATGCGGCATCAGATCGTCGATAACGTCCTCGGTCTCGCGTGCGATGCGGTCGACGATGAGCGTCACGCTGATCGCCTGCGAGATATGATGGATGAAGAAGATCAGCCCGACGGCCGAGGCAAGGGCCAGCAGCATCGCGCCCGTCACCGTCAGCACGGGTGCGAAGGCGAACGGCGCGGAACGAGCGGCGGGCAAGGCGCACAGGCAATACAGGAAGGTGCCGAGGAAGATGCCGAGCGTCCATTGGGTGACGCGATCCTTGACGAAGCTCACCAGAATGCGTGGTGAAAACTGCATCGAAGCAAGCGTCAAGGTCATCAGCAGGATGGCGAAGACGATCGAGACCACCGTCATGACCGACGACGCGGTCGTGCCGAGCATCACTTGCGCGACCTGCGCGTCGGATCGCGACGGAAACAGGATGGCGGGCACCCAGTCGCTCAATATCGGGAAGCTTTCTTCGAACGAAGAGAGGGCCATGCCCGTTGCGCCAAGCGCATATCGATATCAGGAGCGGCCTCACCAGGAAGCCACCGCGCAGCGCGTAGGTGACGTGCCGGAACAGGAGAGGCAATCGTCCGATCACAATTTGGCTCCAACCTCCAGCGGGAGACGAACGATAGAAATGTCGGCAAGCACGATCGAAAGAATCGACGATCAGCCTCGAATCAAGGCAAGCGAGTGTCCTCGTGATCATGTGGCAGCCATGCGGACGGTCGGCAAGCCGGGCTGGCCAGGCGTCTTGCCTTCATTCGTGATCGGCGGCTGCGCCTTCTCATCTTGATCACGCCGCCTCCATAGTGTCCGATCCGCCTCGAGCGATCTGAACACCCCTCAATTCGCGCACTGTCCTGGAGCCATCACAATGTATCCGACGCCACGCAGCCATCGCCCGCTGATCATGGGCCGCAACGCAGCCGTGGGCGCAAACCACCCGATGGCGGCGCAGGCGGGCCTCGACCTCTTGCGCCAGGGCGGCAATGCCGTCGATGCGGCGGTCGCGGTCTCGCTCGCGCTCGGCGTCTGCGAGCCGATGATGTCGGGGCTGGGAGGTGACGGCTTCTACCATGTCTTCATGGCGAATGGCCGCGCCGAGGTGTTCAACGGAACGGGTCCGGCGCCGACCTCGGCGACGCCCGAGCGCTATCGCGACGCCATACCGATCGTCGGCCCGCAGAGCGTGTCGGTGCCGGGCTCGCTCGCAGGACTTGCCGCGATGCATCGGGCCCATGGCAGGATGCCCTTCGTGAAGCTCTGTGCCCCCGCGATCGAGCTCGCGCGGCACGGCTTTGCGGCGACGCATGGCTACCGTCACTTCGCGGCCGACAGCGAGGCGAGGCTCGGCGCCGATCGGCGCAGCGCCAGGACCTTCCTCGGCCATGGGCTCGCGAGCCTCGTTGTGCAGGAGGAGCTGGCGCGCAGCCTCGAGGAGATCGCAGCCGACGGAGCTGAGACCTTCTATCGCGGCCGCCTCGCCGAGCGGCTGGCGAAGGGAATGGCGGAAGCCGGCGTGCCGATCACGGCCACCGACCTCGCCCGCTGCCAGGCCGAGGTCCAGGCGCCGCTCTCGATCCGCTACCGCGGTTTCGAGATCCGCCAGACGCCGCCGAATTCGACCGGCTTCGTGATGCTCGAGATGCTCAAGATCGCGGAGCGTTTCGACCTTGCGGCGCTGACGCCGGCCGAAAGGGTGCATGTGCTCGTCGAGGCGAAGAAGCTCGCCTTCCTCGACCGCGAGGCGCACGGATCGGATCCGCGCTTCGAGCCGGTGCCGATCGAGCATCTCCTCTCGGACGCGCATGCCGACGAGCTCGCCGCGATGATCGATCTTCGCCACGCCGCCTCGCGGCCGCTGCAGAGCGAAGGCGTCGCTGCCGACACCACCTATTTCTGCGTCGTCGACGCACAGGGCAACGCCGTCTCCGGCATCCAGAGCATCAACTCCGCCTTTGGCTCGGGCGTCACCGCGGGCGATACCGGCGTGCTCCTCAACAACCGCATGGCCTATTGGCATCTGGCGCGCGGCCACGCCAATCGCCTGGCGCCGGGCAAGCGGGTGCGCCACACCATGAACGCGCCGATGGTGTTCAAGGATGGCGCTCTCTGGGGCGTGCTCGGCACCCCCGGCGCCGACAACCAGGTGCAGGTGAACACGCAGATGCTGGTCGCCATGCTCGATTTCGGCGCCGACCCGCAGACCGCGCTCGAGATGCCGCGCTGGACCAGCAGCCAGAGCGGCCAGGGCGCGAATTGGCCCCATGACGGCGATGGCTCATTGACCATCGAGGTCGATTACGGCGAGACGCTGCTCGCCGAGCTTGAGGGCCTCGGCCACCGGCTGCAGCGGGTCGGCCATCTCGAGGGCCCCTGCGCCATGCAGGCGATCCGGATCATGGCGAACGGCGTGCGGGTCGCGGGCTCCGATCCGCGTCGTGACGGCTGGGCTTGCGCTTATTGACGCGCGAGCTCGACCGCCCCTCTGGCCTCGCTGCCGCCGCGGCGCGAAGATGTGAGGCCCGCGAAGCCGCGACGATCGCTATGCTGATCGCGGCCTTTCGCCCTGAAGCCCGCGCACTCACCACCTCTCGTCAAACCTCGGAGCAGAAATCATGATCCATGTCATCGCCGTGATCACGGCAAAGCCCGGGCAGCGCGCCGCGATCCTCAAGGAATTCCACGCCAATATCCCGGCAGTGCGTGCCGAGGCCGGCTGCATCGAATACGGCCCCGCGATCGACACCGACGCGCTCGGGCCGGCACAGGCCAATCTCGGCCCGGACACCTTCATGGTGATCGAGAAATGGGAGAGCGCCGAGGCGCTGAAGGCCCATGCCAAGGCCCCCCACATGCTGGCCTATGGCGCACGCACCAAGGACATGGTGGCGAACCGCGCGATCCACGTTCTCACGCCGGCCTGAAGCAAAGGCCCGGCCCGCTCTTGGACCGCCGGCCTCCGGCCAGCTCTCTTTCGAGGCAGCGCAGCGCTATTGATGGGCGACGCCGCCGCTCACGCCCACGGACGCTCCCGTGAAGTCGTGAGCGCCCTCATTCTTGCCTGCGAGGTCGGCGGCGCAGCCGGCGAGCAGCGCTGCGACGCAGACGATTACACAAAGCCTGATCATCCTGTCCTCACTGCGGCTTTTCCAGCCATGAACCTGCCAGCCAAGAGCTTGCTGGCCAAGAGCTTGCCAGCCGAAACGAGCGGGAACCGAAGCGCCGGCCGCCGCGTTCGCCACATGAGCAATGCATGAGGCGCATTCATGGCGAAAGTTGCGGAATTCGGGATCTTCCCGGTGTTCATCACGGTCGACGGAACGCTGTCGGTCCAGCCCGAAATGCTCTTCCCGACCGAGGAGGAGGCGAAACGCGCCGCCGAAGTGTTCGCAGGCGTGCTCGGAGGCGCGGTTGCCTTCACGCGGATGGCCGATCGCGAGGCGGGCCTCGTCGAGGATGGTGTGATCATCGCCCGCTATGGGGTGATGGCGCGGGATAGCGTGGGCCAGACGGCCGAGGAGCCGGACGTCGAGGCGCAGGAACGCCCTAAGGCGGCCTGAGGCCTGAGCTCCCGCTCGGGCCTCAGTTCGTCAGGCGCGCGGATTGCCGCAGCGCCTTCGGAAACATCTGCTGCATCGCAGTGTGGATGTCGCTCGCGCTGCTCGCCTGGAAGAAGAAATTGGGCGAAGCGCAGGCCTGCAGAGCGGGCGCGATATTCGCCGCAAAGGGCGCCACCATCTGGGTGTAGCGATAACGCGACGGATCGGTCAGCGAATAATAATTGGTGTAGAGCACCGCGACCGTCACGCCCTTGGCCTTGACGCTCGAGCAGGCAGCCGAATTCAAGACGCCACTATAGACCGTGCCGTACCAGCTTCCGGTCGGGGACTGCAGATTGTCATAGGCGCCGGGAATGATGTTGAACGCCTGGTCCTCGACGCCGTCGGTGACGATGAACACATATTTGTAAGGCGAGGCCTGCGTTCCGGATTCCGAAGCCGTCACCTTGATCTGTGCGAGCCCGTTGATGGAGTCGCCGATCTGTGTGCCGAGATCCGTCGTCGGCAGCGCGATGGCCGAATTGGGCGTCTGCTACGACGGAGAGATTGGTGGTCACGTCACTCAGCGTCGTGACGCTGTTCGCGAAGGTGTAGAGGCCGATGCGGAACTGGTTCGGCACGGTCTGCTGGGCGATCCCGGTCGAGATCAGCTGGGCGGAGGCCGACCGCAGCGCGTCGATGCGAAGCTGCGTGGCGGGGACGAACGGCAAGTGAAGTTCGAGCCGAGCAGGCCCGAAGCCAGGCTCTTGATCTTCGCCGAATAGGTTACGGTCGCGGTCAAGGATTGCGCACGGTCGCGGTCGCAGCAGTCGGCGTTACCATGACGCTGAGCGAGGTGACGCTGACGCCGGGAATCATAGCAGCCTGGGTGGTGAACAGGTTCTGCGCATAGGCTTAGCCGGTCGCCGCCGTGCTCTGATAGGTTGTGGTGGCGCTCTTCGACACGGCCCAGAGGGCAGCCGCATCGGCGATCGCGGCCAGCTTCGTCGCCGCCGACTCGACCATCGAATATTGAATGCCGCCGAGGATCAGCAAGGTCGCCGGCAGGAGGCAGACGCCGAAGATGATCGCGGTATTGCCGCCCGCATGCGCGGCAAAGCGGCGGACGGCTTGGAACAGCCGATGCAAGCGCCGTTCGCCCAACTTCCCTCCAACTGGCTTGGGCGGTTGCACAATGCCGTTAAGTTAACTAAGCGTGTATTGGTCGGCGCCGCACACGAAGCCGGGCCGGCGCGATCGTCTCAGGCTTGCAGTGCTCCGCCGCCATTCACTCCCGGAGTGGTGCTATCTGGTCGCGCGAGGCCGTCGCGGATCCCGATTTGGGCGCCGGCGTCCTTCCCGGCATTGCCGAGCTGCGAGCGCAGCTCACAGCCCGAGGCGCAGGCATAGGTCGAGTGCTGCTGCTTGCGCTGGACGACGAGATCGGCCGCGGCGGGTGGAGCGACGCGGATGGACGACTCCGTGACGATCGCGCCCTTGCCGTCGAGCACGACCATATTGGTCTCGCCGAAGGCCTTGCCGGTGAGAACCGCCCTGCCGCTGTCGGGGAGCCGCGTCAAGCCGACAATGATCGGGTTGCCGAGGATGATTTGGATCGGCCCCTTCAGCAGGGTGACGATCTTTGCCCAGTCGAGATCGACGTTAATCAGGCGTGAAGCATCGCCGGCACGCGCCGCATCGACGGCCCCCGCCAACGCCAACGCGACGGCGAGGAGGCGCATGGGGATCGTCGATCCCATCCGGCTACTTGTGCTCATCACGGGAGTCTCGCGAGATCGGAATGTCGCTCCGGCTCGGAATCATTTGTGAATAATATTAGCATCCGCTAAAAAGTCCTCCGATGCCAACTTCGAATCGCCGACCTCGCCCGAAGGACATGATGACGAAAGCGTCTCGCGGTGCACGCGGGGAAGCGGTCACGCTTATCGACACCGAGACGCAGGTCGAGAGCTTCCGCCAGGCGCGCGAGGCGCGCCGTCTCGAGCTCGTCGAGGATTACATCGAGCTGATCGCCGACCTGATCGCCGATGGCGGCGAAGCGCGCCAGGTCGATATCGCGGCGCGTCTCGGCGTAGCGCAGCCGACCGTCGCCAAGATGCTCAAGCGCCTCGCCGATGAGGGCTTCGTCTCGCAGCGGCCTTATCGTGGCGTGTTCCTCACGCAGCTCGGTCAGGATCTCGCGGAGCGCAGCCGCGCGCGGCATCAATTGGTCGAGACCTTCCTGCGGGCGCTCGGCGTCAGCGCCGACACCGCGCGGCGCGACGCGGAGGGCATCGAGCATCATGTCAGCTCCGAGACCTTGCTGGCTTTCGAGACCTTTATCGCCCTCAAGGCGCGGGACTGAGTGAAACCCCCGTAGCGCAAACCTGGAATTGGCTCCGGACGACGAGGCTTGCTCAGCCAGGTTCGGTCGGCGAGCCCGAAACTCGACCGAAGAGGAGAACGATATGATGACGCAGACGAGCCCGGAGAACTCCGCTCCCTTGCCGCAGCTCTTGGAGGTGGCGGCAGCGCTCGGCGCTGCCGGCCAGCCGCAGCCGAGCCTCGCCGCGCTCGACACGGCGTTGGCGCAGCTGGTCGGCCATAAGCTCTTCACCGTGCTCGTCTTGAACTTCGCCAAGAACGAGAACCAGCGCTACTACTCGAACCAGCCCAAGGCCTATCCGACCGGCGGCGCGAAGCCGATCGAGAAGGAGAGTGAGCTCTACAAGGAGGTGGTGCTCGGCGGGCGGGCGCGCATCTGCCACGACGCGCAGGATATCCGCCGCGCCTTCTTCGACCATGAGCTGATCGCGTCGCTCGGCTGCGAAAGCTGCATCAACGTGCCGGTGCGCTGGAACGGCCGGACGCTCGGCACCATGAATCTGTTGCATGAGGCGCATTGGTATCGCGAGGATCACGCCCCGATGCTGCAGGCTTTCGCCGCGCTCGCCGTGCCGGCCATGCTCGAGATCATCAGGCGCTGGTAGGAGGCACGGCGCGCGGAACGACGCCCTGAGCTGATGCTCGTCTTCGGGATGGAGCGGCGGGCCGATCAATTGCCGGCGAAGGGTGTGCTCAAATTTGAGTGCCTCGAAAAAGCGTCATCAAAACATATGCCGTAACTCGTGGACCATCATGCGATCGGCACGATAAGCGGCCCGCAAGCGAGGTCGCGGATCACACATTCGACTGTGACGATTTCGAAGGCGCGATCTCGAGCTCGCATTGCAGGCGGACGGGGAACTACGCCAACCGCAATGCGTTGTTAGACGTTGCGATCAACCCGTGGCGTCCCGTGGCGTCGCGAATTCGAGACATTCGCG
>Ga0318562_10000850_pt1 | contig 13702 bp, 8 predicted proteins | sample GRESIP066b5f18_FD_203688 | JGI IMG/M metagenome (GOLD analysis project Ga0318562, IMG submission 203688) | Tropical soil microbial communities from Luquillo Experimental Forest, Puerto Rico - GRE.SIPMG.066b5f18 | ecosystem: Environmental > Terrestrial > Soil > Tropical forest > Bulk soil... | reverse complement strand
CTCAAAAACTATCCTGCCTATGATTTTGTAACTATTGAGAGAAAAGATGATAATTTCATGGCGGTAAGTGTTACTTATTATGATAAAAATAAATGGTCAAATGTTTCCAAACAACATGAAGTAGCCTGTGCAAGCATTGCTGACAAAATGAAATGCTTTAGCGCAACCAATGGAAAAATAATTGTCTCTGCTTTTGAACATAAACAAACAAAAGAAATTTGGTATGTTTCCAATATTCATGGCGATTATGGTAAAGCCAATAAATTTGATAAACCAGTAAATGATCCTTGGGACATACAGGAAGAATTATTGCTTTCGCAGCCAGGTCTTATCTGCGCTGGTGACTATAATCTCATGAAGAAGAATGAGGATTTTATTAAGGGCAAGCCTTCTATGAAGTTACTCACTCCTGAGCCAGCAGAATTTAATCCAACCTGGGATGCTATCTTCGTTTCTTCGAAATAATTTATAGGCCCTTCTCTAGGGGGTTTTGATTCTACTAGATGGCTTGTGTGTGTTTTAAAAATATATACAAGCCGTTAGTGTTAGTGTTTCTGTGTATTTATATTTATTTATTTGCTAATCGTAAAATGCTGTTAATCTTTATGTCCTGACAAAGCGTAATAACAGGTTAGACGAAAGCCATGCTTATGGGCCTTGAGGGGAATTGATAAAATATATTTTCCGAGAGCCCAGAAATAGCACTTTTTCTCGACATGTATTTGGTTTATAAACCAACGGGTTTCAAGTTGTTTTTTTGTGGCAACAAGTGCGTTGTTGTTAGTTGTAATAAAGTTTAGCAAAACAGGGAGTTTAATCGTGAAAAATAGTAAGAGATTGAATTTGTATTTACTTATGCTGCCAATTATTTTTCTCATGAGCAATTTTCTGCTCGCTGCGAATGTGTCTTATCAAAAAAAACTCATAAAGCTTCCTCCCGAGGCAGCGATGATGGATATAATCCAAGTAGGGGCTAAGCTCTATTTTACAACATATCCCGTAGATACTGTTACACCTATTGATGCGGCCACGCTTGAATTAGAAAAACCAATAGCAGTAGGTTCAAAACCCAGGTCTCTTGTGGCAGCAGGTACTAAAATCTATGTGGGAAATTCTGGTGATAATACTATTTCAATAATCGATGCAACAACTGATACAGTCATTGGTCAGATACAAGCTGGTATTGGCAAGCCTCTGGGTATTATAGACGGTGGAGTCACTAACCTCGCTATTGTTGGGGATAAGCTCTATGCTTGGGTTCGATCCGATAAAACCCTTTTTGTCATTGATCTTCGATCTGAACAGGTCGTAGGAGAGCTTCCATTTCCAACTGATGCAGTGCACACTATGAAAGCCGTTGGCGATATTCTCTATGTTTTGACTGCGAAGAATATTGTGATGGTTGATACAAAGACTGACAAAGTGAGCGCTCCTTTATTGAATGATGAGGCGGTTGTATTTTGGAAAGGCGAGCACATCCCAAATACTTTGGTCATAGCGAGTGATAAGGCTTATGTGTTGAGTGAGGTAGGAAGGCTATTTATCTATGATCTTAAAACCAAAGAAGAAATTAAAGATGCTATCCAAATTAGCGATGTGGCTTCTTTAGGAGAAACATTGGTTTTTGTCGGGTCGAAGCGCGAAAAAACTATATCTATTTGGAATAGTGCCTCCAAAAAGGGCAATGAAAAAGTAGGCTCTATCGAGATTCCTTATTATGACTCCACAATTTTCGTAACGAGCGATACGCTTTACGTATGGAGTTTTGGCCAAGATGAAATGGTACAGATAAAAAAAGAAAATTAATATTTTTAAAGACCACCGGGAAGATTGCCGGTGGTCTTTGTTTATATTTTTTAATTTAAATTTAATATGTTGGGTTTCAAATTTTTTTTATGGCCGACAAATTAGGTTGTTGTTTTGTTATATTTAAGTGTATAAAAATAGGGGTTTAATTGTGGGGAATATTAAGAGATTGAATTTGTATTTACTTATACTGCCAATTGTTTTTCTGATGAGCAATTTTTCACTCGCTTCGAATGGTGTTAGCAGCGAAAAGTTCGTAAAGTTCAAGCCTAAATCAGGAGATGCCGTCGCTATTCCCTTAAAAGACGCGCGCTTAAGTAGTGTTATTGAGAGCATGTTGAACGATTTGGATGACGAAGCTGTGCTTACGGCGGAAATTCCGCTTCCTGATGTAGATCACGATGCGCTCGTAGCCATTGGAAAGTCCTTAGCGAAATTAGGCGAGATGAAAGAGGGTGGGCAAAGCTATACTTATAAGCCTCTGCGGGAATTAATAGAAAAAAATTTGCCGGCGCTTGATGAAAAATCGCTTCATGAGTTTCTAAAAGCGGCGCTTTTTCTCGACTTGTCTATGCTTTATAAGCCAGCTGTAGCCCTATGGGTGGACTTACTTATTGGGGAAAAGCCGGTGACACCGGAACAAATAGCTCAGGCTGAAGTTTTACTTAAGAAGAATCTTGAACGGCTTAAGAAAGATCGTCTTTTGGCCCCCGATCTTGAGCCTCTTTTTCATGGATATTTTGGGCATTTTAAAAAGCTTGTGCCGACTCAACAAAAGAACATAAAGCTCCCTCCAAAGGCAGTTATGATGGATCTAATCCAAGTAGGGGCTAAGCTCTATTTTACAACATATCCCTCAGATATTGTCACACCTATTAATGCGGCTACGCTTGAATTAGAAAAACCAATAACAGTAGGCTCAAGACCCAGAGCTCTTGTGGCTGCAGGTAATAAAATTTATGTAGGGAATTCAGGTGATCACACGATTTCAATAATCGATGCAACAACGGATACCGTCGTTGGTCAGATACAAGCTGGCAGTGGCAAGCCTGTTGGTCTGCGAGCGAGTGGAATTCTTAAACTCGCCATTGCTGGGAATAAGCTCTATGCTTGGAATCAACACGATAAAACCCTTTTTGTTATTGATCTTCGATCTGAAAAGGTCGTAGCAGAGCTTCCATTTGAAAGAGTGGGCGGTATGAAAGCTGTTGGCGATGTTCTTTATGTTATGACTTCGCAGAATATTGTGACGCTTGACACCAAGACTGACAAAGTTAGCGCTCCTTTGTTGACGGATAAGGCGGTTAGATCTTGGAAAGGCGAGTATATTCCAAATACTTTGGTCATAGCGAGTGATAAGGCTTACGCGTTGAATTCAGGAGGAAGGATATCTATCTATGATCTTAAAACCAAAGAAGAAATTGAAGATGTTATCCAAATCAGCGATGCGGCTTCTTTAGGCACATTGGTTATTGTTGGATCGAAACGCGAAAAAAGTTTATCTATTTGGAATAGTGCCTCTAAAAAGGGCAATGAAATGGTGGGCTCTATCAAGATTCCTTATTCTGAACCAAGTATTTTCGTAGCGGGTGATGCGCTTTACGTGTGGGGTTTTGGTGAAGAGGAATTGATACAGATAAAAATAGATAGTTATTATTTAGTTGATTAGTGTTGCACGTTACCTGTAAGAAAATTAGCGAATTGTAATATGTTTTTAAAGACCACCGGGAAGATTGCCGGTGGTCTTCGTTTATATTTTATTGATTTAAATTTAATATGCTGGGTTTCAAGTTTTCTTTGCGGTAAACAAATATGTGTAGTTGTTGTGTTGTAATTAATTGCATCAAAATAGGGAGTTTAATTGTGGGAAATATTAAGGGATTGAATTTGTATTTAATAATGCTGCCCATTATTTTTCTCCTGAGCAATTTCTCACTCGCTTCGAATGGTGTGAGCAGCGATAAGCTCGTAAAATTCAAACCCAAAACAGGAGATGCCGTAGCTATTCCTTTAGAAGACGCACGCTTAAGCAGTGTTATTGGGAGCATGGTGGGCGATTTGGACGATGAAGCTGTACTGACAGGGGAAATCCCGCTTCCTGATGTAGATCATGATGCGCTCGTAGCTATTGCTAAATCTTTAGCGAAATTAAGAGCGATGAAAGAGCGTGGGCAAAGCTATACTTATAAGCCTCTGCGGGAATTAATTGAAAAAAATTTGCCGGTGCTTGATGAAAAATCGCTTCATGAGTTTCTAAAAGCGGCGCTTTTTCTCGATTTGTCTATGCTTTATAAACCAACTGTCGCCCTATGGGTGGATCTCCTTATTGGAGAAAAGCCAGTGACACCGGAACAAATAGCTCAGGCCGAAATTTTACTTGAGAAAAATCTTGAACGGCTTAAGAAAAACCGTCTTTTGGCTCCCGACCTTGAGCCTCTTTTTCATGGATATTTTGGGCATTTTAAAATGCTTATTCCTACTCAACAAAAGAACATAAAGCTCCCTCCAAAGGTATATATGGTGGATATAATCCAAGTAGGAGCTAAGCTCTATTTTATAAATGATTTCTCAGATACTGTTAAACCTATTGATGCGGCTACGTTTGAAGTAGAAAAACCAATAGCAGTAGGCCCAGACCCCAGTGTTCTTGTGGCTGCAGGTAATAAAATCTATGTGGCGAATTCTGGTGATAATTCTATTTCAATAATCGATGCAACAACTGATACGGTCATTGGTCGGATACAATGTGGTATCAAGCCTCCGGCTAGAATATACGGTAGTCTTAATCAACTCGCCATTGTCGGGAATAAGCTCTATGCTTGGAATGGATTAGGTAAAATCCTTTTTGTTATTGATCTTCGATCTGAACAGGTTGTTGGAGAGCTTTCATTTCGAACTGATGCAGTGAGCGATATGAAAGCTGTTGGCGATGTTCTTTATATTATGACTTCGCGGAATATTGTGATGCTTGACACCAAGACTGACAAAGTTAGTGCTCCTTTGTTGATGGATAAGGCGGTTAGATCTTGGAAAGGCGATGATATTCCAAAAACTTTTGTCGTATCGAATGATAAGGCTTACGCGTTGAAGGCAGAAGGAAGGATATCTATCTATGATCTTAAAACCAAAGAAGAAATTAAAAGTATTACCGACATCAGTTCTGTGGCTTCTTTAGGTAGGCTGGTTTTTGTTGTGCCGAAAAGCGAAAAAAGTATATCTATTTGGAATAGTGCCTCCAAAAAGGGCGATGAAATGGTGGGCTCTATCGGGATTCCTTATTCTAAACCAAAAATTTTCGTAACGGGTGATGTGCTTTACGTGTTGATTTATGGTAAAATTCAGGAACTGATACCGGTAAAAATAGATAGTTATTATTTAGTTAATTAGTGTTCGCCTATAAGAAAGTTAGAGAATTTTAAAGACCACCGGGAAGATCGCTGGTGGTTTTTTGTTTGTATTTTATTGATTTATATTTAATATGCCGATTCTCAAGTTGTTTTTTTGCGGCAAACAAAATGTGTTGTTGTTATATTGTAGTTAAATGTATCAAAATAAGGGTTTAATTATGGAAAGTATTAAGAGATTGAATTTGTATTTAATTATGCTGCCCATTGTTTTTCTCATGAGCAATTTTTCACTCGCTTCAAATGGTGTGAGCAGCGAGAAGCTCATAAAATTCAAGCCTAAAACAGGAGATGCGGTAGCTATTCCCTTAGAAGATGCGCGCCTAAGCAGTGTTATTGAGAGCATGATGAGCGATTTGAACGATGAAGCTGTACTGACCGGGGAAATCCCGCTTCCTGATGTAGATCATGATGCGCTCGTGGCTATTGCTAAATCTTTAGCGAAATTAAAAGCGATGAAAGAGCGTGGGCAAAGCTATACTTATAAGCCTCTGCGGGAACTAATAGAAAAAAATTTGCCAGTGCTCGATGAAAAATCGCTTCATGAGTTTCTAAATGCAGCGCTTTTTCTCGACTTGTCTATGCTTTATAAACCAGCTGTAGCCATATGGGTGGACTTACTTATTGGGGAAAAGCCAGTAACGACAGAACAAATAACTCAGGCAGAAGCTTTACTTGAGAAGAATCTTGAACGGCTTAAGAAAAACCGTCTTTTGGCCCCCGACCTTGAGCCTCTTTTTCACGGATATTTTGGGCATTTTAAAAAACTTGTGCCCAACGAACAAAAGAGCATAAAGCTTCCTTCAGGAACGGCGATGATGGATATAATCCAGGTAGGGGCTAAGCTCTATTTTACAACACTTTCCTCAGATACTGTCACACCTATTGATGCGGCTACGCTCGAATTAGAAAAACCAATAGCAGTAGGCCCAAAACCCAGAGCTCTTGTGGCTGCAGGTAATAAAATCTATGTGGGAAATTCTGGTGATAATACTATTTCAATAATCGATACAGCAACTGATACGGTCATTGGTCAGATACAAGCTGGTATTGGCAAGCCTCTGGGCCCTGTACTCGGTGGAGTTATAAACCTCGCCATTGTTGGGGATAAGCTCTATGCTTGGGTTCGATACGATAAAACCCTTTTTGTCATTGATCTTCGATCTGAACAGGTCGTAGGAGAGCTTCCATTTCGAACTGATGCAGTGCACGCTATGAAAGCCGTTGGCGATATTCTTTATGTTTTAACTGCGAAGAATATTGTGATGGTTGATACAAAGACTGACAAAGTTAGCGCTCCTTTGTTTAATGACGAGGCGGTTAGATTTTGGAAAAGCGGGTATCCCCCAATCAATTTGGTCATATCTGGTGATAAGGCTTACACGGTGAATGAGAAAAGAATGATAGAAATCTTTGATCTTAAAACCAAAGAAAAAGTTAAAGATGTTTTCGAAGGCATCGCTATAGCTTCCTTAGGCACATCGGTTTTTGCTGGGTGGTATGGCACAAAAATGATTACTATTTGGAATAGTACCTCCAAAAAGGGCAATGAAATAGTAGGCTCTATCGAGACTCCTTATTCTGTCGGACAAATATTCGTCGTGGGTGATACGCTCTATGTTCGAGGTTCTTACCATAATGATGAATTGACACAGATAAAAATAGATAGTTATTATTTAGTTGATTAGTGTTGCCTACAAGAAAGTTAGAGAATTTTAAAAACTACTGGGAAGATCGCTGGTGGTTTCAAGTTTTTTATGTCTAATAACTGCGTGTTTTTAGGTTATAATTAAGTGTATTAAAACAGGGGATTTTTTGTGGAAAATATTAAGAGATTGAATTTGTATTTAATTATGCTGCCCATTGTTTTTCTCATGAGCAATTTTTCGCTCGCTTCGAATGGTGTGAGCAGCGAGAAGCTCGTAAAATTCAAGCCTAAATTAGGAGATGCCGTAGCTATTCCCTTAAAAGACGCGCGCTTAAGCAGTGTTATTGAGAGCATGATGAGCGATTTGGACGACGAAGCTGTGCTTAGGGGGGAAATCCCGCTTCCTGATGTAGATCACGATGCGCTCGTAGCCATTGCTAAGTCTCTAGCGAAATTAAGAGCGATGAAAGAGAGTGGGCAAAGCTATACTTATAAGCCTCTGCGGGAATTGATAGAAAAAAATTTACCGGTGCTCGATGAAAAATCGCTTCATGAATTTCTAAAGGCAGCGCTTTTTCTCGACTTGTCTATGCTTTATAAACCAGCTGTAGCCATATGGGTGGACTTACTTATTGGGAATAAGCCAGTGACACCGGAACAAATAGCTCAGGCCGAAGTTTTACTTGAGAAGAATCTTGAACGGCTTAAGAAAAACCATCTTTTGGCCTCCGACCTTGAGCCTCTTTTTCATGGATATTTTCGGCATTTTAAAAACCTTGTGCCCACTCAACAAAAGACCATCAAGCTTCCTCCAAAGGTATCTATGGTGGATATAATCCAAGTAGGGGCTAAGCTCTATTTTACATCATTTCGCTCAAATACTGTCACACCTATTGATGCGGCTACGCTTGAATTAGAAAAACCAATAACAGTAGGCCCAAAACCCGGAGCTCTTGTGGCTGCAGGTAATAAAATCTATGTGGCGAATTCTGATGATAATACTATTTCAATAATCGATGCAACAACCGACACGGTCATTGGTCAGATACAATGTGGGCCGCGTAGAAAATACGGTGGTCTTGTTCAACTCGCCATTGTCGGGAACAAGCTCTATGCTTGGGAGCATTTCGAAAATATCCTTTTTGTTATTGATCTTCGATCTGAACAGGTCGTAGGAGAGCTTACAATTACGACTGATATATGGAGCGATATGAAAGCTGTTGGCGATGTTCTTTATTTTATGACTTGGAAGAATATTGTGATGCTTGACACCAAGACTGACAAAGTTAGCGCTCCTTTGTTGACGGATGAGGCGGTTAGATCTTGGAAAGGCGATGATAGGCCAGAAAATTTGGTCATATCGAGTGATAAGGCTTACGCGTTGAATAATACTCGGGAAGGAAGGATATTTATCTATGATCTTAAAACCAAAGAAAAAATTAACAGTATTACCGGCATCAACTCTGTGGCTTCTTTAGGCACGCTGGTCTTTGTTGTGTCGAATAGCTCAAAAAATATATTTTTTTGGAATAGTGCCTCCAAAAAGGGCGATGAAGTGGTGGGCTCTATCGGGATTCCTTATTCTCGACCAAAAATTTTCATAGCGGGTGATGCGATTTATCTGTGGAGTTATGATAAATCAGAGGAATTGATACAGATAAAAATAGATAGTTATTATTTAGTTGATTAGTATTGCCTATAAGAAAGTTAGAGAATTTTAAAGACCACCGGGAAGATTGCTGGTGGTTTTTTGTCTATATTTTATCGATTTAAATTTAATATGCTGGATTTCAAGTTGTTTTTTACGGTAAACAAATATGTGTTGTTGTTATGTTGTAATTAAATATATTTAAAATAGGGGTTTAATTGTGGAGAATATTAAGAGATTTAATTTGTATTTAATTATGCTGCCAATAATTTTTCTCCTGAGCAATTTTTCACTCGCTTCAAATGGTGTGAGAAGCTCATAAAATTCAAGCCCAAATCAGGAGATGTCGTAGCTATTCCCTTAGAAGACGCACGCTTAAGCAGTGTTATTGAGAGCATGATGGGCGATTTAAACGATGAGGCTGTACTGACAGGAGAAATCCCGCTTCCTGATGTAGATCACGATGCGCTTGTAGCTATTGCTAAGTCTTTAGCGAAATTAAGAGCGATGAAAGAGAATGGGCAAAGCTATACTTATAAGCCTCTGCGAGAATTAATAGAAAAAAATTTGCTGGTGCTTGATGAAAAATCGCTTCATGAATTTCTAAAAGCAGCGCTTTTTCTCGACTTGTCTATGCTTTATAAACCAGCTGTCGCTCTATGGGTGGACCTCCTCATTGGGAAAAAGCCAGTGACAATTAGAGAAATAGTTCGGGCCGAAGTTTTACTGGAGAAGAATCTTGATCGTCTTAAGGAAAACCGTCTTTTGGCCCCCGACCTTGAGCCTCTTTTTCATGGATATTTTGGGCATTTTAAAAACCTTGTGCCTACTCAACAAAAGACCACCAAGCTCCCTTCAAAGACATCTGTGATGGATATAATCCAAGTAGGGGCTAAGCTCTATTTTATAACATTTTTCTCAAATACCGTCACACCTATTGATGCGGCTACGCTTGAATTAGAAAAACCAATAGCAGTAGGCCCAAAACCCAGAGCTCTTGTGGCTGCAGGTAATAAAATCTATGTGGCGAATTCTGATGATAATACTATTTCAATAATCGATGCAACAACTGACACGGTCATTGGTCAGATACAATGTGGGCCGCGTAGAAAATACGGTGGTCTTGTTCAACTCGCCATTGTCGGGAATAAGCTCTACGCTTGGGAGAAATTCGATAAAATCCTTTTTGTTATTGATCTTCGATCTGAACAGGTTGTAGGAGAGCTTCCATTTCAAACCGATGCAATGAACGCCATGAAAGCTGTTGGCGATGTTCTTTATTTTATGACTTGGGAGAATATTGTGATGCTTGACACCAAGACTGACAAAGTTAGCGCTCCTTTGTTGACGGATAAAAACTTTGATACTCTAAAAACTTTTGTCATATCGAGTGATAAGCTTTACGCGCTATATACAGGAGGAAGGATATTTATCTATGATCTTAAAACCAAAGAAAAAATTAGCAGTATTACCGGCATCAGCTCTGTGGCTTCTTTAGGCACGCTGGTCTTTGTTGGGTCGCAGAGCTCAAAAAATATATCTATTTGGAATAGTGCCTCCAAAAATGGCGATGAAATGGTGGGCTCTATAGGGATTCCTTATTCTGAACCAAAAATTTTCGTAGCGGGTGATGCGCTTTACTTGTCGTGGCCTGGGAAAGATGAATTGATACAGATAAAAATAGATAGTTATTATTTAGTTGATTAGTGTTGCCTGTAAGAAAGTTAGAGAATTTTAAAGACCGCCGGGAAGATCGCTGGTTGTTTTTTGTCTGTATTTTATCGATTTAAATTTAATATGCTGGATTTAAAGTTGTTTTTTTATGGTAAACAAATATGTTGTTGTTATGTTGTAATTAAGCGCGTAAATAGAGGTTTTAATTGTGAAAAATATTAAGAGATTTAATTTGTATTTAATTATGCTGCCAATAATTTTTCTCATGAGCAATTTTTCGCTTGCTTCGAATGGTGTGAGCAGCGAGAAGCTCGTAAAATTCAAGCCTAAATCAGGAGATGCCGTAGCTATTCCCTTAGAAGACGCGCGCTTAAGCAGTGTTATTGAGAGCATGATGAGCGATTTGAACGATGAAGCTGTACTGACAGGGGAAATCCCGCTTCCTGATGTAGATCGCGATGCGCTCGTAGCCATTGCTAAGTCTTTAGCGCAATTAAGAGTGATGAAAGAGGGTGGGCAAAGTTATACTTATAAGCCTCTGCGGGAATTGATAGAAAAAAATTTGCCAGCGCTCGATGAAAAATCGCTTCATGAGTTTCTAAAAGCAGCGCTTTTTCTCGACTTGTCTATGCTTTATAAACCAGCTGTAGCCATATGGGTGGACCTCCTCATTGGGAAAAAGCCAGTGACAATGAGAGAAATAATTCGGGCCGAAGTTTTACTGGAGAAGAATCTTGATCGGCTTAAGGAAAACCGTCTTTTGGCCCCCGACCTTGAGCCTCTTTTTCATGGATATTTTGGGCATTTTAAAAACCTTGTGCCCACTCAACAAAAGACCATCAAGCTTCCTTCAAATGACACTATGATGGATATAATCCAAGTAGGGGCTAAGCTCTATTTTATAACATTTTCCTCAGACACTGTCACACCTATTGATGCGGCTACGCTTGAATTAGAAAAACCAATAGCGGTAGGCCAAAAACCCAGAGCTCTTGTGGCTGTAGGTAATAAAATCTATGTGGCGAATTCTGGGGATAATACTATTTCAATAATCGATGCGACAACTGACACGATCATTGGTCAGATACAATGTGGGCCTCCGCGTAGGCCATACGGTGGTCTTTCTCAACTCGCCATTGTCGGAAATAAGCTCTATGCTTGGGAGAAATTCTATGGAATCCTTTTTGCTATTGATCTTCGATCTGAACAGGTCGTAGGAGAGCTTAAACTTAAAAGAGCAATTGATATAGTGAGCGAAATAAAAGCTGTTGACGATGTTCTTTATATTTTGACTTGGAAGAATATTGTGATGCTTGACACCAAGACTGACAAAGTTAGCGCTCCTTTGTTGACGGATAAGGCGGTTAAATCTTGGAAACACGATGATTTTCCAAAAACTTTTATCATATCGAGTGATAAGGTTTACGCGTTGGATAAAGGAAAAAGGATATATATCATTGATTTTAAAACCAAAGAAGAAATTAAAAGTATTACCGGCATCAGCGATGTGGCTTCTTTAGGCTCGCTGGTCTTTGTTGGGTCGCAGAGCTCAAAAAATATATCTATTTGGAATAGTGCCTCCAAAGGGGGCGATGAAATGGTGGGCTCTATCGGGATTCCTTATTCTCGACCAAAAATTTTCATAGCGGGTGATGCGATTTACGTGTGGAGTTATGATAAATCAGAGGAATTGACGCAGATAAAAATAGATAGTTATTATTTAGTTGATTAGTGTTGCCTATAAGAAAGTTAGAGAATTTTAAAGACCACCGGGAAGATTGCTGGTGGTTTTTTGTCTATATTTTATCGATTTAAATTTAATATGCTGGATTTCAAGTTGTTTTTTATGGTAAACAAATATGTGTTGTTGTTATGTTGTAATTAAATATATTTAAAATAGGGGTTTAATTGTGGATAATATTAAGAGATTTAATTTGTATTTAATTATGCTGCCCATTATTTTTCTCCTGAGCAATTTTTCACTCGCTTCAAATGGTGTGAGCAGCGAGAAGCTCATAAAATTCAAGCCCAAATCAGGAGATGTCGTAGCTATTCCCTTAGAAGACGCACGCTTAAGCAGTGTTATTGAAAGCATGGTTGGCGATTTGAACGATGAAGCTGTACTGACAGGAGAAATCCCGCTTCCTGATGTCGATCACGATGCGCTCGTAGCCATTGCTAAGTCTTTAGCGCAATTAAGAGTGATGAAAGAGAGTGGGCAAAGCTATACTTATAAGCCTCTGCGGGAATTGATAGAAAAAAATTTGCTGGTGCTTGATGAAAAATCGCTTCATGAATTTCTAAAAGCAGCGCTTTTTCTCGACTTGTCTATGCTTTATAAACCAGCTGTCGCTCTATGGACGGACCTCCTTATTGGGGAAAAGCCAGTAACGACAGAACAAATAGCTCAGGCTGAAGTATTACTTGAGAAGAATCTTGAACGGCTTAAGAAAAACCGTCTTTTGGCCCCCGACCTTGAGCCTCTTTTTCATGGGTATTTTAGGCATATTAAAAAACTTGTGCCTACTCAACAAAAGAGCATAGAGCTTCCCACAGGTGCAGTAATGTTAGATCTAGTCCAGTCAGGATCAGAGCTCTATCTTACAATGTACGGCTTAAAAACTGTCACACCCATTGATGTGGCTACGTTTGAATTAAAAAAACCAATAGAGGTAGGTTCAGCAGCTTATGCTCTTGCGGCTGCAGGTAATAAAATCTATGTGGGGAATTCAGGTAAGCATACTATTTCAATAATCGATGCAACGACTGATACCGTCGTTGGTCAGATACAAGCTAGCAGTGGAGTCGTTCCTAGGCTCGCCATTGTGCGTGATAAGCTCTATGCTTGGGATCCATACGATAAAATCCTTTTTGTTATTGATCTTCGGTCTGAACAGGTCGTAGCAGAGCTTCCATTTAAAGAAGTGCGCGATATGAAAGCTGTTGGCGATATACTTTTTGTTTTAACTTTGAAGAATATTGTGATGGTTAATACCAAGACTGACAAAGTTAGCGCTCCTTTGTTGAAGGATGAGGGTGTTAGGTTTTTCAGAGACGAGTACAACCGAAACGCTTTAAATAATTTGCTCATATCGAGTGATAAGGCTTACACGTTGGATGGGCTAGGAAATATAAATATCTACGATCTTAAAACCAAAGAAAAAATTAAAAGTGAGTCCCCAGGCAGCGCTATGGCTTCTTTAGGTACATTGGTTTTTGTTGGGTGGCAGGGCGAAAAAACTATATCTATTTGGAATAGTGCCTCTGAAAAGGGCAATGAAATAGTAGGCTCTATCGAGATTCCACATCCTATCAACCAAATTTTCGTAGTGGGTGATACGCTTTATGTTCGAGGTTCTTACTATAGCGATGAATTGAGGCAAATAAAAATAGATAATTATTACTTAGTCAATTAGTGTTGCTGGTTGCCTGCAATAAAATTAGATAGTTGTAAAACTATATTTTAAGACCGCCGGGAATATCTGGTGGTTTTTTTATGTTTTATCGATTAAAATTTAATAT
>Ga0318562_10000849_pt1 | contig 13704 bp, 14 predicted proteins | sample GRESIP066b5f18_FD_203688 | JGI IMG/M metagenome (GOLD analysis project Ga0318562, IMG submission 203688) | Tropical soil microbial communities from Luquillo Experimental Forest, Puerto Rico - GRE.SIPMG.066b5f18 | ecosystem: Environmental > Terrestrial > Soil > Tropical forest > Bulk soil... | reverse complement strand
GGACAGATTGAAATTTCTTGATATGGATCAAGTCCTTAATGAATGTAACTAGTCTCAGCTTTTCCCCTTCCTTGTAATCCGCTTGTACGCCTTTTATTGAATGTGAATCAGCCTATTTGTTAAAGGATCAACATAAAATTCTCTAAGCTCTGGTGTACTCTTAACTTCAGTCCAATGTGGGGGCTCAAATTCCTCTCCTGTCCAAATAAACAGCTGTGTTCTTTTGTTCCATGGTTTCCCTTCAATGAACTCTACCTTATCAGCCACGAAACAGTATATCATTTCTTTGTCATCCATCAGCTTTGATGGAATCCGGTTCACATATTCAGAGTAAACACTGTCCCAATCTTCCCCGATCTGACCACGTAGAACCCTGACAAGCAGGCCGTAGTTAATCTTCCCATTATAAAACTTTTTCGTGGATTGAATGCTTTCATGAGTAGACAGATCATCAAATGGCTCATCCCTCTTAGAATGCCTATTATCAGCATACCTCCAATTGCGGAGGTGCGTTCGCTTACTGCCTGAGGTCTTCATCACACCCAGCAACCATCGTTTATTATGCTCTCTCATTGGAAATCCTCTTTACCGCTTGCAGATTTAACACTTCTCTTTCTTTGGAGCGGTGCAAAATAAATGGCATTGGCCACTCCAAATATGGCAGCTGAGAGATACTTTCCCCATATTCCTTTACCAAAGGAGAAGCCCAAATCAGCAATAATTACCTCACACGTAATGATCCATGTGAATCCGAAAATGAAATCTTTGAATTTCAGCATACTAGCAGGTGTAACAGGTTAAGTGATTAGCTAATATAACTAACCTTGATGGGAAAACGAATTCATCAAAAACTAAGGGTATCCCCCTAAGGAGTTTTGTTCTTCAGCTCCCTCAATAGCTGATTGTTCTGCTCCTGAAGTTCAATCATCTTTTTCGTGTCTGTTGCCTTCTCCTTTGTTTCATAGAACAGGCAAAAAATGAATCCAATGAACGGACTGAGGAGCAAGGATAATAAAAAACTAGACCAGAATCCGATTGTCCTTGCAGTCCCAAATACAAAGGTAACGAAGAACGCTCCAAAGAGCCAGAGAGCGATAACCATTGGTTTTTAGGTTTATAAGGGTTAAAAATTAAATTCAAGATCGTGTTACCTTCTCACAGCTTGATAAACATAAATACTAACTCAAAGTATTAGGGCGATAATTCCACCTGCACGCACTTTCTCAGGCGTTGGAATAGGGTAATCCTTTAGAGGTCGATGCAGACGGGTATAGTAGCGTATTAACTGCTTAGGAAATAGAATCCACACCATGCAGAACCCTCTAAAAATAATGAACGATATTATGTATTCAAATATCAGTTTAAGCCTTTTGACTTTTTTAGTGGGACTGATGCTATTATTGGGAAACTCAGCTTGAATTATCTTTTTGCAGGGATATACCGCTCATAAAAAGCACCTGTCCCCTTTGCATCTAACCTTCCTACTATTACCTGTTCTGAACTGTTACTTAAATCATGGTTTGGTCTCAGATGTACGTGTTCCCTAGCTCCTATTGGCAGGTCAACAATGTCATTCTGATTCATGTCAGCTAGCCTTATTAGAAGAGCTGCAAATGATCTTAAGCCTGCTGGATCACCATGAATTAATATATCCTGCGACTTCATTGTTTCACCCTCAAATTCATCTTCATTTTGTACAATAGTTATATCTAAATTCCCCCTTATCTCTGTTATATATTTAGTCATAGCATTAATGTGTCAATTATAAATTAAACCAAATTCAAACCTGAATACGAAACTTGTTCTCCAGGTACAATTCAAGGAATACGAACAGCCACACAAGGGCACTTAGCACTGTAATCCTCCTTACGTTCCCCCGGTACATAAAAATCAAAAGCATTATTGTCAATACACCGAAAATGATAGTTACAACAGAATCCAACATGTAAATAGCAGATAGTGGCAAGTCCAACATTTGGAATAATATGCTATTGGGATCAAAAAAGTCTGCTACAGATATGTAGATGACCCTAATAGCCAGAGCGCATGAAATTATCCCAAAAAAATATTGTAGACCTGTCTTTAGTTCTTTCATAGGGGACAATTCATGGACTGCCATGGTAATGATTACATATACGTTTTTCGATGTGGCTCATTCAGCTTCCTGATGGTTCTTTCAAAACTCATTCTCAGAAGGTAACATGCAATCTGAGTGATTGCAAATATTGCCAGCACCATTACGACCAGTACAATAATGTTATTTTGCCTCCCATTTTCTTGACCCATGAGTGAATTGTCTCCAAAGAGAATATTAATGCTTATCAATGGCAAGAGGTACACGAGGCAGACCATTACAAGGTTGGGTGACAATACCACTTCTACTTTTGAGGCATCAGCATCTTTTTCAAATATTTTCCCTTTGAGGTAGGCAAAACGGGCAAAAGTGGGTGATGGAACAACGGGTGTAAAAAAAATTTGCTTGATAAGTAAATGAGCCATCACTATTGACCTCACCAGAAAGTCTCTTTGAAAGTTCGTACCATTTTGTCCTAAAAAGTTTTTCCATATTTTCTTTGACCCATTCAGGGGAGGAAGATATTTCGTATGTGTATTTTTTTCTCAGCAGGGCATCCATAAATGTTGGTTGCCAGTCACATCAAATATAACTAACAACAATCTAAAAACGAATTCCGCAAAGAGTAATGGTATGTATCTATCAAGAAAGGGAATCAAGAATGGCTTTATTTCAGTTTTGCTATATTTTGAACCAAATATGTTCAAAATAGCCATAAGGAATATCGTAATATAATCAATTATTATCGCTTCTTTTTTGCATTTTGAGATAGTCTGTGGGAAGGTATCCACCTAGAATTTACGTTTGGTAAAAAAACCTATTATGAATTGCGGTTAGGAATTCTGAATCCGTAATTGGGAAGCCTGACTTATCCCCAATAACTGCATCGATAATACAATATGGACATAGAGCAGTGGGAAATGGTTTATCTCCTATCCATTCTGTAATTTCTGATGGAGGGAATATCTTCATGCAATAGAAGCATCCACAGCTATTGCTCTGCATTATTTCTTTTTCATTACCGAAACTATGTTGGTGGGCAGAAGACAGATATTCAAAGGTGAAATCCATTCCGTTAAAGATAACAAGCACCTTCCAAAATCCCTATCCAGAAAGAAACCTTCATACAGTTGCAGCCAACCCCAACTTCGTGCTCTTAGTAATTGTATTGAGGTGTAGGTTTGTGATCTTCGCAACTTCCCCTGCCTTGTAAACCTTCACATGCAAGGACTCTGTCTCCTTATTGCGATTCGTATATAAGAAAGTTAACTAATTTTCGCATGGGCTTGTCTTCCTGCTCCAATAAGTTTGAGCCAGGCAAAATGAACAAAAAAAGGCCAGCTTCTCTGAAAAGCAGGCCAGGCATAAGTTCTATCGGAGTGGACTGCACTGGGCTCGAACCAGTGACCTCTGCTCTGTCAAAGCAGCGCTCTGAACCAACTGAGCTAGCAGTCCATGGACAATTTTGTTCAGAATGTCAAAGATAAGACCTCTGTACTAATCAACGGTCAAAAATCTTCATTCGGACTTTCAAATACCCCTTCGCTCGATTTCCTTTTTTATCAGAGCAAGTTCCCTTCCTGTCTGTCCACTGACTGAGCTGTTTTCCTGCGCCCTGCGCATAAGATAGGGAATGACATCCCTGATGGGGCCAAAGGGCAGGTATTTGCTTACAGCACAGCCTGCCTTGGCAAGGTTGAAACTGATGTTGTCACTCATCCCGTACAATTGGGAAAAATGAACATGCGGATGATTCAGTGGCAGACCATTATTCTGCAATAATTCGGTAGCATACAAATTACTGAATTCGTTATGGGAGGCCACGATCAGGGCTATACGGTTGATATGCCCGATACAAAACTCCAGGGCTTGGTTGTAGTCTTTGTCCGTCGCTTCCTTGTCCGGCTGAATCGGAGATAAATAATTCAGTTCAAGGGCCCTCTTCCTCTCCTTTTCCATATAAGCTCCCCGAACCAGTTTGGCACCCAGCACGAAATCGCGCAGCTCTGCTGCTTCCAGTGAATCTTTCAGGAAAGCAAGCCGGTCATGGCGGTATAACTGCAACGTATTGTACACGGTGATTCTTTCGCGGTTAAATTTCTCCATCATGAGGATCGTGAGCACATCCACAGGATCCTGAATCCACGATTCCTCGGCATCTACCAGTACACCAATATTCTTTTGAGAACCTGCAGCACAGATGCGCAGCATCCTTTCCTGGACCCGGTTCCATTCCGCTTTCTCCTCCTCTGTCAGGGACTCTACCGCCCTGGCATACCTTTTCATGAGACTTCCCGCATTTTGTTCGACGGAATGATCCAGTTTAGCCAGCAATCCAAATCTGGCAAAGCCGGTGACCTTGATACTCATAAACGGTATATTGGATTGCGTGGAGGCGTAGTTGATCACGCGTATGAACTCATCACAGGCATGGTCAAATCCCTCCTCCCCGTTATCCCCTCCTTCCACCCCATAATCCAGAATCACCTGTACACGATAAGCTCCCAGTTTCCTGGCGACTGTCGCCGTTTCCTCAAGCGTTTCTCCGCCGACAAACTGGGAAAATATGGTTTTCCTGATGATGCCTTTTACCGGGAGGCCTGCCTCGATCACCCAGGGAGTGACCCTTGTCCCCATTTTCACCAGAAACTGGTAACCCATCGAGGAGAAAAGAAAGTGTGCCTTCTTGAGCTCTTTGTCGGATTTATATTCAAAGGCATTCTCTGTATTGTCAAAAGAAATAACCGGGGTTGAAACACTCATACGGACAAATAATCATGTGGCCGCAAATGTATGAAGGAAATTTTTAATGAGGTTGCAGCAGAAATGGGCTTTGATCCCCATGGTAAATCCTTGTTACTTCGTACCGATGCAGTAAGTTTGCCCTTCTGAATCGTAAGGAATAATTTACTATTTTCGGTAACAATCATTTTATTATGGGAAAGACCCCCAACCAGAACCCTGCTTTCGTATTTGCCATTCTGCTGCTTACTTTCTGTTTCTCCTGCCAGACCAGGCCCACCTATGACAGCATCATAAGAAATGGACTCGTGTATGATGGTACCGGATCAGCCCCCGTCAAAACGGATATAGGCATCCGCGGGGATACCATTGCCTTCATCGGTAACCTTTCAGGTGAAAAAGCCAAAAACGAGGTGGACGCCAAGGGTATGGCCGTTAGCCCTGGCTTTATCGATATGCAAAGCCAGTCCATGATCACGCTTTTGCAGGATGGAAGGTCCCAGGGTGCCATCAGGCAGGGCGTTACGCTCGAAGTCTTTGGGGAGGGGGGTTCTGAAGGACCAATGACCGATTCAATGAAAATGACCGAAGAAAAACAGGAGGGGGATATCAAATACAAAGTGGAATGGAAAAGCCTGAAAGATTACCTAGACTTTTTGCAAAAAAAAGGCGTGTCAACCAATGTCGCCTCGTTTGTAGGCGCAGCCACGATTCGGGAAAATATATTGGGAGATGAAAACCGAGCCCCTACACCGGAAGAACTCGCAAAAATGAAAGCCCTGGTCAGTCGGGCTATGGAAGAAGGGGCTATGGGTGTGGGTGCAGCGCTTATCTATGCCCCTGGATTTTATGCCAAAACTGATGAACTGATAGAACTTTGCAAATCCGCAGCCCCCTATGGAGGATCTTATATAGCACATATCCGCAGCGAAGGCAACAGCCTGCTGGAAGCCGCTGATGAACATATCCGCATTTCAAAGGAGGCAAAACTTCCGGGTATCTTTTACCACCTGAAGGCATCAGGCAAGAGCAACTGGTACAAGATGGATTCCCTGATCAAAAAGATTGACAGCGCACGCAAAGCAGGCCTGAACATTTCTGCCTGCATGTATACTTATACGGCCGGGTCAACAGGATTTGACGCATCCATGCCTCCGGAAGTTCAGGCCGGGGGGCTTGATAAATGGGTGGAAAGACTAAAGGATCCTACCATTAGAAAAAAAGTATTGCAGGAAATGAAGGTACCTTCCAAATCCTGGGAGAATCTTTACCTGGGTTCAGGAGCTGACAACATCATCTGTGTCGGCTTCAGGCAGGATTCCCTCAAATACCTGACCGGAAAACGCCTGAGCGAAATCGCCCATATGCGCAACAAGACACCGGAAGAAACCATCATCGACCTGGTCATCCAGGATCATTCCCGGGTAGAGGTTATTTATTTCCTGATGAGCGAGGACAACGTGAAAAAGGAAATCAAACTGCCCTACATGAGTTTTGGGTCGGATGGCGCAAGTATGTCACCAGAAGGTGTCTTTCTGAAGAGCAGCACCCATCCTCGGGCCTATGGAAATTTTGCCAACCTGCTGGGAAAATATGTGCGTGATGAGAAACTCATTCCCTTGCAGGAGGCCATCTATCGTCTCAGCGGACTTCCTGCCCAGCAGCTGAACTTGAAAAGCAGGGGTCTGGTCAAGGCGGGGTATTTTGCGGATATTGTCATCTTCGATCCCGACAGCATCAGGGCCAATTCCACTTATGAAAGGCCACATCAGCTTGCCACCGGGGTCATCGATGTATTCGTAAACGGAACCGAGGTACTAAAGGATGGTCAGCACACCGGGGCCAAACCCGGGAGGGCGATTTATGGACCCGGATATAAAAAATAAACATCCGTTAGCTCCTGCAGGTGGGGCCACTGCTCCCGTATCCATCAGAAAATTCCATAAAGAAGAAGAAGAGTGAAAATCAAGGAAACCGTTATTTACAAATTCAGTATCCCCATGCATCCCTTTACGATTGCCACGGGGACGATGCATTCAGCCCAGAATATTTTTATCAGGATCCATACTGATGCAGACATATATGGGGTAGGCGAATGCTCTGCCTTCCCCATGATCGTCGGGGAAACGCAGGCCACCTGTTTTGAAATGGCCAAGGACTTTGCTGCCATCTGGAAAAATAAGGAAGCCCTGGACCTGGTAGAGCGAATGACTGAGCTTCATTACTTTACTGCATTCAATTCCACTATAAAGAGCGCCTTTGATATGGCTCTCCACGATCTGGCGGCCAAAAGGAAGGGCCAGCCCCTCTATCAATTCCTGGGCGGCCGGAAGAAACAACTGGAGACAGATCTCACAATCGGGATTGACAGCCCGTCCCGGATGGCTGCCACTGCCCTTAATTTTAAGAACAGGGGCGTCAGGATCATCAAAATAAAACTGGGCAAGGATCCGTCGGAGGATGTCGAAAGGGTGAAACAGATCCGGTCGGCTGTAGGCGACAGTATCATTCTGCGCATCGATGCCAACCAGGGTTGGACCTATGAAGGGGCCGTTTTGGCTCTCACGGGAATGGGGCCATACGACATCCAGTTTTGCGAGCAGCCCATGCGGCACTGGGACGATATGAAATTACCTGCCTTAAGAAAGCTGTCCCCCATTGCCATTATGGCCGATGAAAGTGTATTTGACCATTTCGATGCAGAAAGGCTTATCAATGCAGGGGCCTGCGACCATGTCAATATCAAATTTGCGAAATCGGGGGGCATTCTTGAGGCAAGGAAAATCCATGATGTCTGTGCCAGCCACCAGACAACCTGCATGATGGGTGGAATGCTCGAAAGCCGCATTGCGCTGACAGCCTTTGGACATTTTGCCCTGGCAAGTGACCAGGTCGTATTTTATGACATGGATACCTGCATGCTGGGTCACAAAGTGGATCCGGTAAACGGCGGTGTGAGGTATAACGGATTTCACCTTGAAATTCCTGACAGGCCGGGGATTGGTGCCGATGCGGATGAAGCGTTTCTGGCCACCCTGGACAAAGTGACTGTCTGATATCCCCCGTGCCCAAAATCCCGGACCCCGCCTCAGACCAGTCGCTAGCAGGGATATTTTTCACATCGATTGCTCCGCCCGCAGCAGGAAACCATTTCTCCCGAGTAGTTTTCACGGGGGGATTTTTTGTTATTGAGCCCAATAGTCCTCAGTAAGCAGCTTCATGAACAGGCATGCGGTACTTGAATTCATACAAGCCATCAATGATCATGATGTGGAGAAGATCGCTTCACTCATGACCGATGACCATACATTTATTGATGCACATGGTAATCAGGTGGTCGGAAAGACCGACATGAAAGCGGGGTGGAACGGATATTTTCACATGTTCCCGGACTACAGGATTGAACTCGCCCGGATATATGAAGAGGAAAACAATGTTGCGGCATTTGGCTGGGCCGAAGGAACTTATTTAAACCGGAAAACCCAAAACAATGAAAACCATTGGAGGCTTCCTGCAGCCTGGATGGCGGTAGTAAGCGAAAATAAGATCAAATTATGGCAAGTATATGCTGACACAAAAATTCCGTTTGAAATCATTCAAAGAAATAAATGAAGGGATTCCTTGATGTATTTCCGGTAAAATACAAGCAGAGGGTTCAAAGACTATCTTTGCCAATAAAATTTCGCTAATGACAGCAAAAGCACCCAAAGACTCGCAGATCTTCATGACCGAACTGGTATTGCCCAATGACACCAATGTACATGGCAACCTGATGGGCGGTCGACTCATGTACTGGATGGATATCGCGGCAGCCCTTGCTGCCGGCAAACATTGCAACGCGCCCGTCGTAACGGCCTCCGTAGACAATATATCCTTTGAAAATCCCATCAGACTGGGGAACGTCGTACACATCGAAGCCAAACTGAGCAGGGCATTCAATGCCTCCATGGAAGTGCATCTGTGTGTCTGGGGGGAGGATCACAGCCAGCAGTATAAATACAAGAGCAACGAAGCCTTCTATACTTTTGTAGCGCTTGACCCGAACCGTAAGCCACGGTCCGTCCCGCAGGTAATACCGGAGACCCCGGAGGAAAAGGCTTTGTTTGACGGCGCCCTTCGCAGGAGACAGCTCAGGTTGATCCTGGGCGGAAAAATGAAGCCGGAGGATGCGGAGGAGCTAAAGGCCCTGTTCACCACCACAAGGAAGTGAAAGAGGCAATCAATGAGGTAAGGCCGGTTTGGGGACGGTCTGGTGGGCCCCCATCATCATATATTTTTTACTTTGTTCAATGGCATCCATTACTTTTTCGAGGATCACCTCCGGAGTCGCTTCATAGTCCAGTGCAAGAGGTTCCTTAAAAGTGACAGAAAGAGAAGATCCCCGCTTCTTGAACCTAAGCCCTTTTTTGTTAAATGCTCTCCAGAAGCCACCGATAACTACGGGTACGACCACTGGTTTATTCTGACGGATAATATAGGCAGTCCCCTTTCTGCCGGGAGCGTACGGTTTGGTTGTCCCCTGGGGAAAGGTGATGATCCAGTTCTCCTGCAAGGCGCGGGTGATTTTGCGTGTATCAGAAGCATCAAGCCCCTTGCGCACTTCTTTGGAGGCAGGGTTCCAGGTGCGCTTTACCGTTATAGCACCCCCTATCGTAAATAAACGGCTAATCCAGCTTCCTTTCATCGTTTCTTCTGCAGCCACATAATAGACCTGGGTAAACGGGTTCAATAAATAATACGGGATACCCAACCTGTTTCTTTTTCCCCATTTCACTGCACAGAATATATGCAGCAGAGTAATGACGTCAGCAAAATAGGTCTGGTGATTGCTCACGAACAGCACATTGCCGCGGGGAAGCTTTTCGAGGTGTTCTGTCCCTTTTATCCTTAGCCTGTTTACCATGACCAGGCCGGGATAAGAAAACACACCTACCAGGGCGTATAATAATTTACGAACAACCCGGACTTTCTTAATCCGTTCCAGCAATGAGCTCATGTTTTCCATTTTAGCCTTCAATCGCATTTCGAAAGTACGGAATTGTTCAAACAATTTCCTGAGGACTCTCTTCACTACCCATGCCGTATCTTTGATCGCGTGACTTTGAATACCGTCATTTTTGATATGGATGGCCTGCTGATCGACTCAGAGCCCTGCTGGCAGGAAGCCGGCATTGAAACCATGGGGCAATTTGAGGTATCCCTGACCCTGGAACAATATCACTTCACTACCGGACTTAGGACCAGGGAATGGATCGCGTACTGGTTTGACTATTTCCGGATAGATAACCGGTTTGCCAGGGAGGCAGAAGAAACCATAATCCGCAAGGCCATTGAAAAAATAGGTGAAAAAGCCCAACCGATGCCCGGCTATGATTATATTCTTTCTTTTTTCCGGGATAGAAAGTTCAAAACAGGCCTGGCTACCTCCTCACCGGTGGCGCTGATTGAGGTAGTAGTAGACAAACTCGGTATCCGCAAATATCTTGACGGTTATCGGTCCGCAGAAAATCTTCCCCTTGGCAAACCACATCCGCAGGTATACATGGACTGCCTGCAAGATCTAGGGAGTTCCCCCATGGAAGCGGTTTGTTTTGAGGATTCCTTTAATGGCATGATTTCGGCAAAAGCAGCCCGCATGAAGTGTATTGTGGTCCCGGCTTCCGAATTCTATGCCCAGACGAAATGGGGTGCTGCGGACCTCAAATTACCTTCCCTATTACGGTTCGGCCCCGGTGAATTGAAAAAGGTTGCCGGCTAATGCTGATCCCTGCCGCGGGCCGGGTCAATATACTCTCCCCCCATCCCCTCAAAAAAAATGCTCCGTTTTTAACGGAGCATTTTTCATATTGACTTTCTTGCCTTATTGTTTGGCTTCATCCGTACCTTTTTCTTCTTTCTTCAGCTTTTCCTTGATTTCTGCCAACGCGCCCAGATCACCCAGCGTAGGTTTTTCCACCTTGTTCTGGATGGTCTTCACCGCTTTGCGGGTTTTGTCCGCGTCCGCTCTGGCTTCTTTCTTGGCTGCTTCCTTTTCCTCTACCTTTGCCTGTTCCCAGATCCTGGTGTGGGATAAAACAATCCGCTTTTCATTCCTGTCAAATTCAATCACCATAAACTGCGATGTTTCATCGGCCACGATCTGCTTGCCGTCTTCCTTGTGGAGGTGGCGGTTGGGAGCAAATCCTTCCAGGCCATAAGACAACTGCACCAGGGCACCCTTTTCATCCTTGCGGACAACGGTTCCCTCGTGGATGGTACCTACAGCAAAAGTCTGCTCAAGGGCATTCCAGGGATCTTCTTCAAGTTGTTTGTGACCAAGCTGCAGTTTGCGATTGTCCTTGTCGATGCCAAGAATAAGGATATCGATGTGCTGGCCGACCTTGGTGTATTCGGAAGGGTGGTTAAACCTTTTCAGCCAGCTCAGGTCGCTGATGTGAATCATGCCACCAATACCGGGAGCAAGCTCAACAAATACACCGTAGGGTGTAATGTTCTTCACCAGACCATTGTGCTTGCTGCCCACAGGGAATTTGGTTTCAATGCTGCTCCAGGGATCTTCACTGAGTTGCTTGATGGAGAGGCTCATCTTGCGTGCCTCCTTGTCAAGTGTCACGATCTTGGCCTGGTGCTCATCCCCCAGTTTGAAGAATTCTTTCGCATTGATGGGTGTGTTGGCCCAGGTAATTTCGCTAACGTGTACCAATCCTTCCACTCCGGGCATAATCTCCAGGAATGCACCGTAATCTTCAATATTTACAACCCTCCCCTTCACGATCTCGCCTTCCCTGATATTGTCAGGCAATACATCCCATGGATGCGGAGTCAGCTGCTTCAAGCCAAGGCTGATGCGTTTCTTGCCGTCGTCGAAATCGAGTACCACAACCTGCAGTTTCTGATCCAGTTTCAGCACTTCACTCGGATGACTGATGCGGCCCCAGCTGATATCTGTGATATAGAGCAGACCGTCCAGGCCTCCCAGGTCCATGAAGGCGCCGAAGTCTGTAATATTCTTGATGGTACCTTCCAGAACCTGACCTTTTTCCAGTTTACTCATGATCTCTGCACGCTGTGCTTCGATGTCACTTTCAATAAGCGCTTTATGTGATACTACTGCGTTCTTAATGGCCTCATTGATCTTAACTACTTTAAACTCCATAGTCTTGCCAACAAACTGATCGTAATCAGTAACCGGTTTCACATCGATTTGTGAGCCAGGAAGGAACGTCTCCATGCCAAATACATCAACGATCAGACCACCCTTGGTCTTGCTGGTCACTATACCCGTAACCACTTCGCCTGTCTTGTGTACTTCAACGATCTTTTCCCAGGCGCGGGTAATGCGTGCCTGCTTGCGGCTAAGGTGAAGGTGACCTTCCCGGTCTTCCTTTTCCACAACCATCACTTCTACCTCGTCCCCGGTTTTTAAATTGGGAATATCACGGAATTCATTCAGCGATACAAGACCATCGCTCTTGAACCCGATGTTTACCACCACGTCGGTTTTGGTCAGCCCTACCACCATGCCCTTCACCAGTTCTCCATCGGTGATGGTAACAAAAGTATTGTCATATACTTTGTCATACTTTTCCTTTTCATCCTTGTTGTAGGCAGCAACATTTCTCTTGTCGATGGTCCAGTCAAAATCATCATGCGCCCCTGCCGGTTGCTCAGGCACTGTTTGTACAGGTGTGTTTGGTGTCGCTGTAGCTTCTGCAACTGCAGACTGCTCCTGCACTTCAGCGTTTGAGTGAGTAATATTGTTTTCAGACATAATGTGAATATCCCGAAGGGTTTTATATTCGGGGATGCAAAGGTACAGAAAAATTATGATAGACAGGAATGAGATTGCGTGCCGGAGTCTGTCCATAACCAGTTCCCAATTCCCTGATTCAGTGAATGTTGTAATCCGCCGGATCAAGTTCAGTTTACCTGTCAGCCTTGGTGATTTGCCATGCACCCAGCTTCACGCGCAATCGCTTTTGCGGCAAGGTAACCACTGGTCCAGGCATGCTGAAAATTGAATCCTCCCGTAATCCCGTCAACATCCATTACTTCCCCTGCCAGGTAGAGTCCCTGGATCTTTTTACTCTGCATGGTATGCGGATCGATCTCCTGGAGACGAACTCCGCCGGCAGTGACAAACTCTTCCTTAAAGGTTGTCTTCCCCTGCACAGGAAAGTCCTGCGAAATCAAATTTCTGACCAGTTTATTCTGGGCGACGGCAGAAAGTTCGGCCCAGCGCGTATTGACATCTATACCAGACTGTGAGAGCAGGAATTCCCAGAGACGGCCGGGGAGGCCAAAAACATTTCTTCCGCCAGCCTTTTGAGGCCCCAGGTCGGATCTGATTTCCTTCAGTTTTTCCCGAAGGGTGTTTTCATTGTATTCAGGAATCCAGTTGACCGTGGCCGTAAACCGGTAACCACACACGGACAGCTCCCTGGCAGCCCAGGCGGAAAGCCGAAGCACTGATGGCCCGCTCATACCCCAATGCGTAATGAGGAGGGGGCCCCTCTGGATGAGTTTGGTTCCCGCCACCTTTACCTGTGCATCAGGTACTGAAATCCCGGTTAAGCCGGTAACCGGGTGACCAGGCATATTGAAGGTGAACAGGGACGGAACCGGTGGTTCAACAGTATGGCCAAGTTCCGTCAGCCAGGCGAACATCGAGGATTTGGGATACCCTCCCGTGGCTATACAGACAAAATCTGCCTGATGGGATCCCGAAGGAGAAAATGCCACCCTGAACCTTTCCTGGCGGGCTTCCTCCCTTGGGCCAGACTGGTGGGTGGGCTTAATCTCCTGGCCAAATGAAGTGGTTTCCTCCGCAGGTGTTCGGACTTCATTCAATGCCGGATGACCCGTCTCGATCCTCCTCGCCTCCTTAT
>Ga0318562_10000847_pt1 | contig 13726 bp, 9 predicted proteins | sample GRESIP066b5f18_FD_203688 | JGI IMG/M metagenome (GOLD analysis project Ga0318562, IMG submission 203688) | Tropical soil microbial communities from Luquillo Experimental Forest, Puerto Rico - GRE.SIPMG.066b5f18 | ecosystem: Environmental > Terrestrial > Soil > Tropical forest > Bulk soil... | reverse complement strand
ACCCGGCGGCTCATCGCCGAGTTCGCCCGCCGCCCCGAACCCGGCCAGGTGCCAGCCGGGACCCTGGAAGGCGTCACCGACCGGGAGCGGGAGGTCCTCATCCTGATCGCCCGCGGGCTGTCCAACACGGAGATCGCGCAGGCCCTGCACGTCACGATGGCCACCGCCAAAACCCACGTCAGCCGGCTGCTGGCCAAGCTCGGCGCCCGCGACCGGGCCCAGCTGGTCATGGTCGCCTACGAAACCGGTCTGGTCCAGCCGGGCTAGCCGCCGCTGGGCGCGTGAGTTGACTTTGACGTTGCGTCAACTTCTATCCGTCCGAGCCGCAGCAGGCGCTGGGCGTTGCCGGCCAGGATCTGCTCGCTTTCGGTCTGAGTGTAGGGCAGGCGCTCGGTGAGGTCCTGGGGAAGGCGGGGCGTGGCGTATGGGTGGTCGGTGCCAAACAGCATGCGGCCGGCGCCGAGCTGGGCGTAGCAGTATTCCAGCGGCGCAGCCCCGTAGCCGACGGTGTCGATGTACAGCCGGTCCAGGTACTCGCCGGCCGACCGCACCGGCGGCGGCAGGCCGGGGACCGGCGGGATGGCGTGGCTCCACAGGCCGATCCGCTCCCGGAGCCAGGGCAGCACCCCGCCCAGATGCGCGGCGATGATGACCGGGTCGCGGTCGAACAGCCCGGCGCCGATCAGGCGCAGCACGGCCAGGCTGGTGTCGACCGGGAAGGCGAAGCCGAGCATGGTGGCGGGCGCCAGTCCCTGGTGACCGGACGCCGGGGCCGGGTGCAGGTGGATGGCCGCACCCCGGTCGGCGAGGTGCTCCAGGACCGGCAGCACGCCAGGGTCATCCAGTGGCCGACCCCCTACGTTGGACCAGACCTGGAACCCGGCCAAGCCGAGCTGGTCCAGGCAGCGGTCGGCCTCGGCGATGGTCCGTGAGAGGTCGCCGAATCCGAGGTTGGCCCAGCCGGCGAAGCGGCCGGGATGGGCGGCGGCGATGGCCGCCAGTTCGTCGTTGATGCGGGCCGCCCAGTTATCGGCCTGAGCGCCGCCGAGCATGTGCGGTCCGGGCAGGCCGTGGCTGAGCACGGCCAGGTCGATCCCGGCCATGTCCATGTCCGCCAGCTTGGCCTCGACGCTGAGGATCGGCGGCCGGTACGGCAGCGACAACCCGGGTGCGCAGTGGGCGATGTACCCGGTCCCGTCGCGCACCGCGGTCGGCACGGCGTCGCGACCCCGCAGATGCTCCAGGAACGCGACGCTCATCAGATGGCTGTGGATGTCGATTTTCATCCGGTTCTCCGTAGGCGCTGATGTCACCCAGGGGGCGTAAACCCGGAGAGAACGATCCGTTCGTGCGGCCGAACTCGCCTGCTGAGCTCTGATCCCGGGCTTAAACACCACCCGCCGGAATCTAAGTACCCGCCGGGGCTAAATCCTAGGCAAATGCCCGACGCGCACCGCGGCTTCCTACTGCAATCCTCGATGGTACGGGGCTGAACGGGTCAGTTCCGTATGCGGCACATCGTGCATTGCATGCCGAGTGTGCGGCCAGGACGAGGTCGCTAACGCCGCGGGCAACCAGCGAAAGGAATGACCATGCGACAAGTCCAGGTCAAGACCAGGCCTCGGCTGCGTCGGATCGAGCCGGCGGATCCGCCGACCATCAGCCGCCAGATAGCGCGGGTATGGTTTCCCGACTCAGAAAAGGCCGATTCAGTAGATTCTGCCAGCTAGAGCAGGGTCCTGCCTATCCGGACGGGGAAGCAGGCGGGCCGCACGAGGTAACGAAGATCGGACCACGGGGTTGCGGTACACGGAAGAGGTTCTCATCGCGGGACGGCGCCGTGAGCTGGAGCAGATCGGCCGGCTGCTGGACCGCGCCGGGAGCGGCGCGGGCGGCGTGCTGGTGGTAGTGGGTCCAAGAGGTTCAGGCAAGACGGCGCTGGTGGAGGCCGCGACGATCGAGGCCCGCCGCCGAGGGCTCGATGTGCTGCGGGCCTCGCCGGCCGAGGGTCAGCCGGGGCGCCTGGTGTGGGCGCAGTTGCTGCGCGATACGGGAGCGCCGGACGGCCTGGCGGCCGACCTGGTGGACGCCGAAGCAAGGCCGCTGGACCTAGATAGCGCGGCCCGGCATCTGGTCTCTGGGCCGGCCCGGCTGATCGTGGTCGATGACGTCGATCGGGGCGGGCCGGAGGCGGTCGAGGTTCTTGCGGTCCTGGCCGCCCGCTCCGCCGCAGCTGCCACGGCGGTGATCGCCACGGCGGCGACACCCGTGGGGTTGGGACCAGAGCTGCGGCTGGGCGGCCTGAGCGAACGGGACCTGACCGCGGCGCTGGGCGGCCTTGACGCCGAGGCTGGCCATGCGCTGTGGATGGCGTCACGAGGGCTGCCGGGGATCGCGCGGCAGCTGGCGCACGAGCTGGCCGAGCTCGAGGAACACGATGACCCGGTGGTCCACCTGGCGTTGCGAGCGCCCTCCACGGCGGCCTTCCTCGACGTCGACACCAACCTGGTCCGGCTGTTGGAGGCGGCTATCGGCCATGCCGCCGACGACGGCCTGCGGGCCCGCGCGCTGGCCAGGCTGGCCCGCGAGTTGCTGGGTGACGCGTCGGCGGCCGCCCGGCGGCGGGCCCTGGCCGACGAGGCTCTGCGCCTGGCCCGACAGGCCGGGGATCCGGGCACGCTGGCGGCGGTGCTGGACGCGCGGCTGCATGCGCTGTGGGATCCGGCCGGTGCGGAAAACCGGCTGGCGGCCGGGTCCGAAATCATCGCCCTGGCCCGGGCGGCCGGTGATGACCGGCGGGAACGCCAGGGCCAGTACTGGCGGTTCGTCGCCCTGATGGAGCTGGGCCGGGTAGCTGAGGCCGAATCGGCGCTGGCCGTTTTCGGGCGGGAGGCCGCCACAGCCGGCGATGCCGAGGCGGAGGTGACGGCGAAGGCACGCCTGGCCATGCTGGCCATCCTGCGCGGCCGATTCAACGACGCCGGCCGGCTGATCGAGAACGTGGCCCAGGCCGCACGGCGGGCTGGGATGGCCGACGCGGAGGCGCTGACCGCGACGCTGGCCGGTGCGGTGGCCGCCGAGCAGGACCTCGGTACCGGCCGGGAGGCCGGGGTGCAGACGCTGCTGGCCGTGGCCAGGCGGCAGCCCGGGCACCTGTTCGAGGCGACGGCGGCGCGAATATCGCTGCTGGCCGGCCGGGACGCTGAGGCCGCCGCCGAGCTTGACCGGCTGCTGGCCTGGGCGCTTTCCGGCTCGGGGCCGCGGTGGCTAGGGGCGCTGGCCGACCTGGCGGTGGTGGCCGCCGGCGTCGGCGACACCGCTGCCGCGGCCCTGCTGTACGACGCTCTGGCCCCGTACCAGGGACGGTTGGTGGTATGGGCGGGCGCCAATACGGCTTGGGGTCCGGCCTCGCACTACCTCGGGCTGCTCGCCGATGCGCTGGGGAAAACAGAGGACGCGGTCCGGCACTTCGAGGAGGCCGTTGATCTCGAGCAGCAGATCGGCGCACTGCCATATCTGGCGCACAGCCTGAGCGGCCTGGCCCGCGCGCTGGCCGCGCGAGATGGCGCAGGGGATGCGGCGCGGGCGTCGGAGTACCGCCGCCGGGCCCGGCAGATCGCCGAACGGCTGGGCATGACCGTGCTGCTGGAGCGCCTGGTTCCGCCGGCCGATGAGTGGACGCTGGCCCGGGACGGCCAGGACTGGCTGCTGGCGGCGGGTCCGGAGCGTGCCCGCCTGCGCGACGGCCGGGGCCTGCACTACCTGCGCGCCCTGCTGGCCGCGCCGGGACGTGACCTCCGGGCCCTGGACCTGGTGGCAGGCGGCGCCGGGCTGGCGGTCACCGGGATGGGCCCGGTCCTGGACGCCACCTCCCGGGAGGTCTACCGCGCCCGGCTCGCCGCCCTCGCCGCCGAGCTTGACGCGGCCGACCGGGCCGGCGATCCCGTGGCGGCAGACCGGATCGAGGCCGAGCGGCACGCGCTGCTGGCCGAACTGCGGCGAGCGGCCGGCCTGGGCGGCCGGCGCCGGGTGGTCGCCCCCGAGGCCGAACGGGCCCGGGTCAACGTCACCCGTACCCTGCGCGCCGCCATCGAGCGGATCGCCCCGGCCGCTCCGCGCGCCGCCGCGCACCTGCGCGCCTCCATCCGAACCGGCGGGGCCTGCCGCTACGAGCCGGCCCCCGACGGCCCCGTCCGCTGGCACGTGTGAGCCGACGCGGGTCACCTGGGGTTGCGCTGCTCTCATTTCCGGCCGTTGCCCGCCGGTACGGCCGGCCGGATGTTGTTGTTGAGGCGGAAGAAGTTGTCCGGGTCGTAAGCGGCCTTGATCCGGGCCAGCCGAGGGTAGTTGCCGCCGTATGCCGCGCGGACCCGGTCCGGACCCTCGTCGGCCGCGATGAAGTTGACGTACCCGCCGCCGGCCCAGTCGCGCCGGGCCGCCTGCCGGGCGGCCCGCGCCCAAGCGATGTGCGCCCCGGGCGGGTTGCCGGGCGTCCACTGCGCATGGATGTCGAGGTGGTAGGCCACGTCCCGGTACCAGAACGCGGTGGCGTCCGCGGGCACCCGCCCGGCGACGCCGCCCATCCGCTTGAGGATTATCGCCGACACCGGTGACGGGGCGTGGGCGGCCGTCGCGATGAGCTCGCCGATCGTCTGGTCGTCCAAGCCGTGCAGCCATTCCGAGGTGTAGTAGTGATGCATGGCCGGCGGGATGAACCCGTCGACCAGCCGCTGCACCTCCTGGTAGGACATGGGCTTAGTCAGGTCGAGGGCGGGCGCGCTCGCGGCGAGCAGTGGCGCCAGCGCCCGGGCGGCGTCCTCGGCGGCGCCGAAGTAGATGGGGATCAGGCCGACCACCCGCTGCCCGCGCAGGTGCTCGGGAACCAACGGCGTAGGCGGCGCGGTCACCAGCCCGGCGTACAGGGCGAGCCGGTCCGGTGCGTCCGCGCTGATCTCGCGGAATGCCTGCAGCACCTCGGCCGCCCGGTCCGCGGGGTATCCGAGCAGTCCGCCGTACACCTCGGTCACCGGGTGCAGCCGGTAGGTGAAGGAGGTGACGACGCCGAAATTGCCGCCTCCGCCGCGCAGCGCCCAGAACAGGTCGGGGTGGTTACCGTCGCTGACTTCCAGGACCTGCCCGTCGGCGGTGACGAGCTTGGCGCCGAGCAGGTTGTCGCAGGCCAGCCCGGCCAGCCGGTCCAGCCAGCCCAGCCCTCCACCGAGGGTCAGCCCGGCGATGCCGGTGGTGCCGTCGACTCCGCCGGTGGTGGCCAGCCCGTATGCCTGGGTGGCGGCGTCCAGTTCCCGCCACCGCAGCCCGGATCCGGCCACGGCGGTACGCGCAGCTGGGTTGACCAGGATCTCCTTCAGGGCGGACACGTCGATCATCAGCGCGTCGTCCGCCACGGCAAAGCCAGCCGCGGAGTGCCCGCCGCCGCGGATGCTGACCGGCAGGCCCTGCTCGCGGGCGAAGCGTACCGCGGTGACGACGTCGCAGGTACCGCTGGCCATGGCGATCAGCGCGGGACGGCGATCGATGGCGCCGTTCCACACCGCGCGCGCGGCATCGTATCCCTCATCACCAGGCAGGATGAGCAGCCCGCGGAAATCAGTGCGCAGCCGGTCCGCGGCGGACCGGGTCAGTGCGGTCATCATGGTTCCCTTCTGTGGCGTCCTTTGCCCAGAAAGGGGTAAATCGGCGCCGAACGATCCGTACGGCACGCCCTCGTACGCAGGGTAGGCAAGGTCAGTCGAGATCGTGGCCGGCCAGTTCGCTGCGCCCGCGGATGCCGAGCTTGCGGTAGGCACTCGCGAGATGCGTCTCCACGGTGTTGACCGACAGATACAGCTCGCTGCTGATCTGCCGGTTGGTCCGCCCGGCCCGGGCCAGCCGGGCCACGGCCTTCTCCTGCGGGCTCAGCTCGCCGGGCGGGACGCGCCAGATCCGGCCGCCAGCCCGGCGGAGCTCGATGAGGGCTTGCTGTGCGTACCAGCCCGCGCCGCAGCCCTGTGCCTGCGCCAGCGCGTCGGACAGCACCTGCCGGGCGTGATCCCGCTGGCCGCGGCGGGTCAGGACCGCTCCGTAGGCGGTCAGAGTCCGGCACCGCGCCATCAGCGTCGGCAGGTCGTGCGTGAGGTCCAGGCACGCGGCCAAGGCGGCGTCGGCGGTCTCCAGGTCCCCATCGTGCACGGCCAGCGCCGCACGTCCGGCGGCGGCCGTGGCCGCGGGCCACCGACTGGGCAGCGGGCAACGCGCCAGCCAGTCGACCATGCGCGCGGCGTCGCCGCGGCGGCCCGCGGCGAGGTAGGCCGCGATGGCGTCGGCCGCGTAGGGGATGTGCGCCGGGTCGGCCACGCCCCACTCGGACATGCGCCGTTCCAGCTCGGCGAACGTCGAGCAGGCGGCGCCGATCTGCCCCTGGCGGTACGCCAGCGTGGCCCGGAGCCGGAGCTGGTAGCCGACCGCGAGGTACCACTGCTGGCCGACCGCCGGGTCCAGGCAGGCTGCGGCATCGGTGAGACGGCCGACCTCCAGCAGGGCCAGGCCCTTGGCCGCGCGCGCTAGCGGCAGCCCCACCGGCACCAGTTCGCCCACGTCGCAGGCACGTTCGGCCTCATCCACGGCCTCGCCCAGCCGGCCGAGCCGCCGGAACAGGTCCGACCGCGACACCGCGGCGTGGAACAGCAGGAACGGTTCGGCGCGCTCATCGGCGATCCGTAGCGCCTCGGTGAGCAGGCGCTCGGCGAGCGGGAAGCGTTCGGCCCAGACCAAGATGTCGCTGGGGACGGCGGCCATGTCCAGGCCCCAGTGTGCGGCGTCGGCCAGGGGCCAGGTGGCCACCGGGCTGCTGGCTGCCCGTTCTGCCGCGCTCAGCCCCGCCGGGTCGCCGGACAGCCAGGCACACAGCGCCCAGGCCCCCTCCGCACAGGCCTGCTGGTACAGGTTGGCGCCAGCGGCGGCACGCCGGGCGCGGACAGCCACCGGCAGCGCGGCCTGCGGGCCGAGCCGCGCCCAGCTCTGCAGCGTATGGTCCAGCAGCGCTCTCAGCGCCACCTCGGGATGGCCGCGGCCGGCTTCGGTGGCTACGGCGTCGAACAGGCCACCTGCCCGGTGCACGGCGCCGGTTTGAAAGGCGGCCCGGCCGAGCAGGAGCTGGACGGACAGCCGAGTGAGCGCGGACAGACCGGGACGGGCCAGGATGCGATCGGCCAGCGTCGCCGCGGTCTGGGCGGCGCCCCCGCCGAGCAGCGCATTCACCAAGTCAACCTGCAACGCGACCGGGACGCTGTCACCAGCCAGCCTGGCCGCGGCCTCCAGGTACCGGCGGGCCGCCTGGACCGCTCCCTCGTGCAAGGCGGCTCGCCCGGCGGCCGTCAGCGTCTCGATGGCCTGGGCGTCACCAATCAGGCTCGCCGCGATGGCGTGCTCGGCTGCCTCGCTGGCGGGCACGCCGCTGGCCAGCAAGGCCCGCAGGGCGCGCTCGTGCAGGTAGATCCGGATGGGCGGGGTGAGATCGTCGTAGACAGCCTGGCGGATCAGGCCGTGCCGGAACCTGGCCCATCCGGCGTCATCGCCGCGGAGCAGGTCGGCGCGGAACAGCGCCTCGATGGTCTGCGGCACTTGTTCAGCCGGCAGGTCAGTCATCGTGGCCGCGACCGGCAGCCGGAACCGGGTGCCCAGGACACTGGCCGCCCGGACGTACCGTTGCGCGATCGGATCCGCCGCGGCGAATCGCGCGAGCAGCAGCCGTCGGGTGGACCCGGCCTTCGGCTCCTCAGCCGGGCGTGGCCCGGCGGCGTGTGGATCGGGCAGCGCGAGCTGGAGCAGCAGCGGGTTGCCGTCACATTGGGCCACCGCGCGGTCGGCCGCGTCGCCGCCGATGTCACCGAAGTGATCCCGGAGCACGCCCAGGGATGCCTGATCGGTCAGCGGGGCCAGCCGCTGGATGTCGGCTAGGCCGTACGCGGCGAGCTGCTCGGCGGCGCGGAGCGCGGGATCGGGCCAGGTCCGCGCCGTGGCCACGATCGCGAGCGGCAGCGTCGAGGCTCTCCGGCAGAGCAATTGCAGGAAGGTCAGCGAGTCGGGGTCGGCCCAGTGGACGTCATCGAGAGCCAGCAGCAGCGGCCGGTCGGCCGCCGCTTGCCGGATCCAGCGCAGCGTGCCGTAGAACCGATTCGCCGCGGGCAAGTCTTCCGCCCATGTACCGGGAACGGCCAGCGCGTCCTCCTGGCCCAGCGCCTGGGCGATCAGCCCATAGGGCAAGGCTGCCTCCACGGCGTCGCCCCCGCCCATCCGGATATCGAACTGGCCTTGCGCCTGTGCCACGGCCGCCTGCAGCACGCTGGTCTTGCCTAGTCCGGCCGTCGCTACCACGAACACCGTGCCGCCGCGGCCAGCGGACGCGGCATCAAGCAGCCGCCGTATAGCCTCGACGACCGCCTCGCGCTCGTACAGCCGGACTGTCACCAGTCCCATTCTCACCTGGCCGACTGCCCGCCGACAGCACGATGACCTGGACTATGCCGGCCAGGTTCACCGGCAGCCGTGACGATAAGGGCCTGTGCCGCCGCTGCGCGGCCGCAGGATCACCGGGCCGCCGTGACGACGCCAGGCTGACACGTCGGCAGGCTGGAACACATGACAAACACCACAACCTTTGTCCTGGTCCACGGCTCCTGGCAGGGCGCCTGGTGCTGGGACGGCGTGCGCGACCGCCTGCGCCGGCACGGCCATCGCGTGATCACCCCCGCGCTCCCCGGACGAGGCGCCTTCGACGAAGACCGGTCCTGGATCGGCCACAACGACAATGTCTCGGCCGTGCTCGCCGCCGTCGACGCCGACGGGGCCGACCGGGTGGTGCTCGTCGGGCACAGCCTGAGCGGCATGACCATCAGCCAGGTCGCCGACCAGCGCCCGGACCGGGTGGCCCGGCTGATCTACTGCGACGCGTTCGTCCCGGAAGACGGCGAGTCCGCCGCCGACCTCTTGCCCGAGGAGTTCCGCAGCGCCATCAGCGGGCTTGCCGCCAGCCGGTCCGACCGGTCGATCCCGATGCCCTGGGAAGTCTGGCGGGCCAACTTCATCCAGACCGCCAGCGAGAAGCTCGCCCGCGAAAGCCATCAGCGGCTGGTCCCTGACCCGTACCGGCCGGTGTTCGAGCCGGTCAAGCTCAGCCGTCCGGTACACCGCGAGCTGCCCGTCACGTTCGTCACCTGCACCCAGGACCTGGCGCTGCCGCCCGGGCCCGCCTACTGGCACCCGGGAATGACCGGCCGGCTGAACGGCGCCACGGTAACCCAGCTCGACAGCGACCACGAGATAATGCTCACCGCGCCGGAACTGCTGGCCGGCGCCCTGCACCAGGCCGCGATGAAATAGTCCGTGAGGCTAGACCCGGGGAGCCGCCGCAGGCGGCTCCCTGGCCGACCGGCCGGGCCTTGTGATGCCCGCTGGCCTAGCCTGACGGTATGGCCTACGCGGGTGCTGACTTCTGGGATCAGTTCTTCCGGCAGCGGCGGGAGGCTGGCGATGACCTGGACTGGGCGGGCGTGTGGACCGCGCCGTTCCTGAACCCGCTACAGGAGGCGGGCGTGCGCACCGTTCTCGAGCTGGGCTGCGGAACCGGCCACGACGCGGCGCGGCTGGCCGGTGAGGGCTACGCGGTCACGGCGATCGATGTCTCGGCCGAGGCCATCGGGCAGGCCCAGGCCAGGTTCGGCTCGATGGCCAGGTTCATGGTGGCCGACGTGACCCAGCGGCTCCCCTTCCCCGACGGGGGCTTCGATGCGGTCATGTCCAACGTCGCCCTGCACATGTTTCCCGATGGGGTGACCCGGGCGGTGTTCGGGGAGGTAGGGCGGCTGGTTCGGGCGGGCGGGCTGTTCGTGTTCCATGTCAATGCGCTGGAGGACCGGCCGCTGCGCGCCCGCTGGCAGCCCGCACGCGAACTCGAGCCGGATTACGTGGCCGAGGAATCCGGCCAGACCATGCACTTCTTCTCCGAGGCCTACCTGCGCGAACTCCTGGCCGGATGGCCGGAGTTGCAGCTGACCCCGGTGCTGATCCCGCATCGGAAGACCGGCGAGCCGTTCAAGCGCGTCTGGCGCGGCATAGCCCGCCGCTGAACCAGCGCGGTGCGGCGTCCGGTTAGCGGCGCAACGAACCGGTGAACTGTTGTCGGCCGGGGGCTCGCGACGAGCACCCCGTCCAGCAGCTCGTACCGGCGGCCCCGCCAGTTGCAGCAGGTACTTTTCAACACAGCCGATGGCATCGCCTCATGACGCCGTCAGCACTGCCTATGGTGCGTCTCCGGCAGTGGGTCGCTGGGTGCCGAGCGGCGGCAATCCATACAGGCTTCCTATGTCTAGCTGCTGTGCATCGGTGAGTACCGAGTCCTGTTGTTCCTGCGCTTTCCCGGCGGTTTGCTTGGCCAGTTCTGACGCCAGGCCGCCCAGCTGCCGTACGCCGATGACATCGATAAGAACACGGCTCGCCGAGAAAATCGCGATGCCTTCCACCCGCCGCTCTTTCCGCCCGGGCGGGGAAAGAACCACCCCGATCTTCGCTGCCTCAAATGGATCGACGGTATGCGCGGTAAGTTTGCCGCATTCCTCGATAACCCACGTGTGAAACTTCATTACTGCCCCCTGTAGCGGCAGGTTCCGTACATCGTCAGTTGCCAGCCCGGAACTCCTGCCCTGGCCGAAACAGCGAGCGTAGGCCAGCAGAGCGGACGACCACAACGCCTGCGGCACAACCCCGTCCCGGTCTTCCTCAGGTCTAGCCAGCTCCGTGAGCAGCCGCTTACAGCAATCCATGACAAATTGAAGATCTTGAATGACCGACGCCTGATCGGCGAGAATCCGTGCTGACGGCGTATCAATAGCAACAGTCAGCGCACCCACCTGTGGCGATGTACGGTCCGTCCCGCCCACGACTCCTCGTTCCGGTTCCAGCCCATGGCTCTGTCCCTCGATCCTGGCACAGCGGCAACTCGCTCTCGTCTCACATCGTGACAAGCCCGTACGACGTACCTGGCTCCGGGCACCGGCATGACGTCACGGTGAGTCGGGGCGTGCGCCATTCTGCGACGCCGCAGAGTCAGGTTGCGCTTCACCATGGGATGCGGTGGCTTCGTCGGAGGTGATCGGGATGGCATGGCGGGATATCGCGTTCGACGCCGAGGGCGTCACCTTGCGGGGATGGTTCTTCCCGGCCGAGAGGGCGAGCGCACCGGGGGCGGCCGTGGTCATGGCGCACGGTTTCTCGGCGGTGAAGGAGATGTACCTGGATCGCTTCGCCGAGGCGTTCGCCGCGGCCGGGCTGAATGTCGTGGTGTTCGACAACCGCTGTTTCGGCGCTAGCGACGGCGAGCCCCGTCAGGAGATCGATCCGTGGGCTCAGATCCGTGACTACCGGCACGCCATCACGTATGCCAGCACACTGCCCGAGGTGGACCCGGCCCGGATCGGGATCTGGGGCAGCAGCTACTCCGGGGCCCATGTCCTGGTAGTCGCGGCGATCGACCGCCGGGTGAAGGCGGTCGTGAGCCAGGTGCCGCTGATCAGTGGGCACGCCAACCTGCGCGCTCTGGTGCGGGCCGACTTCATCGCCGGGTTCCGCGAGCAGTTCGACGCGGACCGCATGGCTCGCTTCATGGGCGAGCCGCCGGTCATGGTGCCCGTGGTGGACAAGGACCCGCTGGCCCCGTCGGCGCTGCCGACGGCTGACTCATGGGAGTGGTTCACCGAGACCGGCAACACCCGGGCGCCGGCCTGGCGCAATGAGGTCACGCTGCGCAGCGTCGAGATGTTCACCGAGTACGAGCCGGGCAGCTACCTGCCCTACATCAGCCCTACGCCGCTGCTGCTGCTGGTGGCCGCGGGCGACCACCTGGTGCCGTCCGAGCTCGCCATCGCGGCCTTCGACACCGCGCATCAACCCAAGGAACTCGTCATCGTGCCAGGCGGGCACTTCGACGCCTACGTGAAGAGCTTCGACACCTTCAGCGGCCACGCCCGCGACTGGTTCACCCGGTACCTGGCCACCTGAGGCTGGTAGAACAATGTGCTGTGAGCGAGGCGGCAGTTGCGGCCATTGAGGGTTTCCAGGCCGGTTACGTTACCGTTGCTGGCCTGCCTACCTGGCGCGAGGTGCGCGGCGTGGGACCGGCGGTGGTGCTCCTGCATGGGGCGTTCTCCGGGGCGGCCGGATGGGTGGCGCAGGCGCCGACGCTGGTGTCGGCGGGTTTCCGGGTGCACGTGCCTGAGCGGCGCGGGCATGCGCGCACTCGCGACGTGGACGGGCCGCTGACCTATGAGGTCATGGCCGCCGATACCGCCGCCTACCTGGAGGCCGAGGTGGCCGGGCAAGCTCATCTGGTCGGCTGGAGTGACGGGGCGGTCGTGGCGCTGCTGGTGGCACAGCGGCGACCCGATCTGGTCGGGCGCATGGTGCTCATCGGCCAGTACTACAACTCCTCCGGGCGGGTGCCGGGCAGTGACCTTGACCGGCTGCTGCACAGCGAGGAGGCCAAGGACTTCCTCCGGCAGGGTTATGACCTGGTCTCTCCGGATGGACCCGGGCATTTCGAGGTTGTGTACGCCAAGACGATGACGATGATCGACTCGGAGCCGGAGATCGACCTGGCAGCGCTGGCCGCCGTCTCCGCCCCGGCACTGGTGCTGCAAGGGGACCGGGACGAAGTCACGCTCGAGCACGGAGCCGCGGTTGCCGCAGCTCTGGGCGACGGCAGGCTCGCAGTTCTTCCCGGCACGCACGGCCTGCCGATCGAACTGCCCGAACTTGTCAACATGCTCCTCATCTCGTTCCTGCGAGGAGCCGTACCGGCCCCGGCCTGGGCGCAGCCGAGCGACTAGCCGACCGGCTCAAGGCGCGACGTCCCCGCGGAAGCGTTTTGTGAAAAGATTCACAAGACGTCTCCGCGGAGACGTTGAGCGTCGACCGCGTCGTTGATGCGTCCAGTCCTGGAAGGCCTGCCTCGGCCAGGAGGCCGCCCGGTTATGACAGCCGGGTGAAGAGCCGGCCGGCCAGGTCGGCACCTACGACCGCGCCGCTGTCGTCACGGGTGAAGAACCCGCGCTGGCCCTTGAGGGCGCCGCTGGTGACGATGTACTCGTCCTCCGGCAGCAGCCCGAAGGCGAACGGGTCGTAGTCGGCGGGTATCTCGACCTCCGAGGCCGCGCGGATCTCCGGCTTGAGCAGGACCTCCAGCGAGAGCGTGCTGCCATCGGTGGTGATGGTGAACGTCATCGCGTCGTTCTCATAAGCGCCGACGATCTCGGCGGCGCGCACCTGGTCGTAGGGTTCGGGCTCCGGGTCGCGATCGACCACGCCCAGGTAGTGCTCCAGCGCCCAGCGGACGATCGCCTGGTTGCACGGGACGCCGCCCGGGCTGGCGTTGGAGGCCACTACGACGGCGAAGTCCCGCTCCGGGACCATGAGCAGCTCGGCGAACTGGCCGTTGCCCGAACCGCCGTGGCCGACGGTGCGGACACCGTCGACGTCGCGCAGGAACCAGCCGATGCCGATCGCGTCGCCGAGCGTGCTGGCCTGCAGTTCGGCCGTGGGAACCCTCATCTGGTGCAGTGTCTCGGCCGGCAGCACCTGGGTGCCGTCGGGCGCGCGGCCGTCGCCGAGGTGGAAGCGCGCCCATCGCAGCTGGTCGGCCACCGAGGAGGCGACGCCTCCGCCCGGGTTGTTGGCG
>Ga0318562_10000846_pt1 | contig 13726 bp, 9 predicted proteins | sample GRESIP066b5f18_FD_203688 | JGI IMG/M metagenome (GOLD analysis project Ga0318562, IMG submission 203688) | Tropical soil microbial communities from Luquillo Experimental Forest, Puerto Rico - GRE.SIPMG.066b5f18 | ecosystem: Environmental > Terrestrial > Soil > Tropical forest > Bulk soil... | reverse complement strand
GTTATGTCGAAACGCCGGTCTATGATCGCTATGCGCTGAACGTCGGCACCGAGCTCGCGGGCCCGGCCATCATCGAGGAGCGCGAGGCGACGACGATCGTCGCGCCCGGCGACAGCGTCACGGTCGACGCCTCCGGCAGTTTGCGCGTCAAGATCGGCGTCGCCGCGGCGGCCGCGGCACGCATCACGCCCGCGACCCCGATCGACCAGGCCATGGCGCTGATCGAAGCGGACCCCGTCTCGCTCGAGATCATGTGGGCGCGCCTCGTCACCGTGGTCGAGGAGATGTGGCACACCATCTGCCGCACCGCCTTTTCGCTGATCGTCTCGGAGGCGCAGGATTTCGCCTGCGACCTGCTCGATCCCGATGGCGAGAGCCTGGCGCATTCGCCACGCGCCATGCCGGTGTTCAACCTCACCCTGCCGCGTGCCGTGAAGGCGCTGCTCGCGAGGTTCCCGGCAGAGACGCTGAAGCCCGGCGACGTGCTCGTCACCAATGACCCCTGGCTGTGCGCCGGCCATCTCTTCGACATCGCCGTGGTGACGCCGGTCTTCCGCGACGGGCGCATGGTGGCGCTCCTGGGCACGGTCGGCCATGTCGGCGATATCGGCGGCAGCAAGGATTCGCTGCGGGCCCGCGAGATCTATGACGAGGGCGTGCAGATCCCGCCGATGATGCTCTATCGGGCGGGCGTACCGAATGAGGACCTCTTCACTCTGCTCGGCGAGAACGTGCGCAAGCCGAAGGAGGTGCTGGGTGACATCTTCTCCTTCGTCTCGGCGAACCAGCTCGGCGCCGAGCGGCTCGTGCAGTTCATGGATGACTACGGCATGCATGACCTGCGGGCGCTCGCGGCCGTGGTGCAGAACCGCGCCGAGGCCGCGATGCGCGACGCCATTCGCGCCTTGCCGAACGGCGTCTATCACTCAGAAGCCTACAACAACCCGCTCGGCACGCAGCTTCGCTACCCGCTCAAGCTCACCGTGCGCGACGACGAGATCGAGCTCGATTTCGAGGGCGCTCCCCCGCAGCAGCCGCAGGGCGGCCTCAACTGCACCTTCAGCTACACCTCGGCGCACGCCACCTATCCGCTGAAATGCATGCTGAGCCCGCAAGTGCGCGGCAATGCGGGCTGCTACCGGCCCTTCACGGTGAAGGCGCCGCAAGGCTCGATCCTGAATTGCGACAAGCCGGTGAGCGTCAATCTGCGCACCCGCACCGGCTGGTATCTCGCGCCCAACATCTTCCGCGCGCTGTCAAAGTCCGCGCCTTCGCAGGTGCAGGCCCAAACCGGCCTGCCGCATGCGATCTCGATCTACGGGCGCGAGGCTAACGGCCATGTCTATGCCGACCATTTCTTCATGGGCGGAGGCCAGGGCGGCTCGGATCACGGCAACGGCAAGTCGGCCCTGCTCTATCCGACCTCGGCCGCTAACACCTCGATCGAGCTGATGGAGAGCCGCGCGCCAGTGCTCGTGCTCGAGAAGACGCTGATCGCGGATTCAGGTGGCGCCGGGCGCAAGCGCGGCGGGCTCGGTGTGCGCACGAGGCTGCGCAAGCTGCATCATGACGGGCTCCCCACCCTGTTCTCGGTCTATCCGGAAGGCGTCAATCTCGCGCCCGACGGGCTGTTCGGCGGCCAGGCCGGCGGCAGTGCGCGGGGCGTCGTGCTCGATGCGCAAGGCAAGCTGGTGCATGATTGCGGCACGGGCGAACTCGTGACGCTCACGGGCACCGACCGGATGGTCGAGGTCTGCCTCGCGGGCGGAGCGGGTTTTGGCGATCCGCGCGAGCGGCCGCGAGCCGAGGTCGAGGCGGACCGCATCGACGGCTATGTCTCGGCTGAAGGCGCCGCGGCCTATGGAGCGGCGGCGGAAGCGGCCGAGTGAGCGCACAAGCCCGACGCGGCCGCCCGGCACGTTTCGTGCCTGCGGCCGGATGACGGTTGGCGCATAGTGAGACGGCCCGCGTGCATGGCTCGCGGGCCGGGCCGGTCGGGAGGGCCGGCGAGGGAGTCGAGAGTGATGGGGGCACCATCCAGGACAGGGGCAGCTTCATGCAAGAGATCATAACCAAGACCGAGAAACACCCGGCATTCTTCAGCCTGTCGAGCCTGGCGCTGATCGCGCCGCTCTGCATCGTCGGCGCCATCATCGGCACGCAGCTGATCGTGACCTTGGGCATCACCACCAACACATCGCTGATCGGAGCGCTCGCCGGCATGGCGCTCGGCCGCCTCCCGCTCGCGGCGCTCACCCGCTACAAATCGGTACATGTGCAGAATCTGGCGCAGAGCGCCATCTCGGCCGCGACCTTCGGGGCCGGCAATGCGCTCCTCCTGCCGATCGGCATCCCCTTCGTCATGGGGCGCCCGGATCTCGTCGAGCCGATGCTGCTCGGCGTCTTCCTCGCCATGCTGGTCGACGGCTTCATGCTCTATCGCATGTTCGACACCGAGGTGTTCCCGGCCTCTGGCGCCTGGCCGCCCGGCGTCGCCGCCGCCGAAGCCATCAAGGCCGGTGACCAGGGCGGCCGCAAGCTCGGCGTGCTCGGCATCGGCGTCGTGGTCGGCATCGTCGGCTCCCTGCTCAAGGTGCCGATGTCCGCTTTCGGCGTCGCCTTCATCGGCAATGTCTGGGCGCTTCTGATGTTCGGCGTCGGCCTCCTGATCCGCACCTATTCGGCCAATCTCTTCGGCGGCGAGATGTTCGCCTCGATCTTCCCGGGCGGCGACATCGCCAAGGTCAATCTGCCGCAAGGCGTGATGCTCGGCGCTGGCCTCGTCGCGCTCGTGCAGGTGATGTTCCTGATCCTGCGCAAGCAGGAGGCGCCGGAGGAGCCGGGGGATGTCGGGCGCGGCATCGCCGATGTGCGCCGCTCTATCCGCTTCGGCGGCACCGCCTATGTGCTGATCGCCATGCTGCTCGCCGCTCTCGGCGGGCTGTGGAGCGAGATGTCACCCGCGATGCTCGTGGCCTTCGTGATCTACGCCGCTTTCGCCGCCATGGCGCATGAGGTGATCGTCGGTCTCGCCGCCATGCACGCCGGCTGGTTCCCGGCCTTCGGGGTCGCAGTGGTCACGCTCGTGATCGGCATCCTCTTCGGCTTCCCGCCGGTCGCGCTTACCCTGCTGGTCGGCTTCTCAGCGGCGACCGGGCCTGCCTTCGCCGATATGGGCTATGACCTTAAGGCCGGCTACATGCTGCGAGGCTATGGAGCTGACCCCGAATTCGAGCGCGAGGGACGCAAGCAGCAGCTCTTTGCGGCCATGTTCGCCTTCGTGGTCGCCGGCCTCGTGGTGCTCTTCTCCTACCGCTTCTATCTCGCGAATAATCTCGTCGCCCCGATCGACCGTGCCTATGCGGCGAGCATCAAGGCCGGCAGCTCGCCCGAGGTCGCGCTGCAGCTCCTCGCCTGGGCACTTCCGGGTGCCCTCCTGCAGTATCTCGGCGGTCCGAAGCGCCAGATGGGCGTGCTGCTCGCGACCGGGCTCCTGCTCGGCACGCCGCTCGCGGGTTTTGCTGTGCTCGTTGGCATCGTGTGTCGTTTGGCCTGGACTCGTTTGGCACCGCTCGAATGGCGCGGCGACATGGAGGTGTTCGCGGCCGGCGTGATCGCCGGAGACGCGCTCGCGAGCTTCTGGGATCTCGGTTCGAAATACCTTGCGACCGGCGCGTCCAAGAAGTGAGCCGTCACCTCGCCGTGCTTCTGAGCGGCCGGAAAAAGGCGCGGATATCCTGCGCCAGGAGTTCCGGCTGCTCGAGCGCCGCGAAATGGCCGCCGCGCGGCATCTCCGTCCAGCGGCGCAGATCATAGGCGCGCTCGATGATGCTGCGCGCCGGGATCGGGATCTCCCTCGGGAAGCGCGCGATGGCGCAAGGCACGCGCACCTTGTCGCCCGGCCGGAAGCGTAGCGGCTTCAGTCGCGCCTCGTAATAGAGGCGCATCGATGAAGCGATCGTCTGCGTGAACCAATAGATCGAGATGTCGGTCAGGACCTCGTCATGCGTGATGGCGCGCTCGACGACGCCGCCGCAATCCGACCAGGCTCGGAACTTCTCGACGATCCAGGCAGCGAGCCCGACGGGAGAGTCGTTCAGCGCATAGGCGAGGCTCTGCGGGCGGGTGCGCTGGATATGCGCATAGCCGCCTTCGGCCTCGGCCCATTCGGCGCGCCGCGCTAGCGACGCGCGCTCCTCCTCGCTGAATGCGCCGGCCTCTTCGCTGATCTGGAAAGAGCCCGGGATGTAGTTGACATGCAGCCCGACGAGCCTCCCGGGATGGCGAAGGCCGAGCGCCGTCGTGACGCTGGCGCCCCAATCGCCGCCCTGCGCCGCAAAGCGCGGATAGCCGAGCTCGGTCATCAGCTTCGCCCAGAGATCGGCGATGAAGAAAGGATCGACGCCGAGGCTCGCCGGCGGGTCCGAGAAGCCATAGCCCGGGAGCGACGGCACCACGACATCGAAGGCATCCTCGGCGTCGCCGCCATGCGCCTGCGGATCGGTCAGCATGGGGATGAGCTTCGCGAATTCGGCGAAACTGCCCGGCCAGCCATGCGTCAGGATCAGCGGCAGGCCGCCGCCCGCCCCGCCCTTGCCTTTCACATGCGCGAAATGGATCACGGTGCCGTCGAGATCGATCTTGAGCTGCGGCAGGCGATTGAGCTCGGCTTCGCGAGCCCGCCAATCGAAACCCGAGCCCCAATAGGCGACGAGCTCGCGCAGATAGGCAATGTCGGTGCCGAGCTCCCAGCCGGTATCAGTGGGCTGGTCCGGCCAGCGCGCGGCACGCAAGCGGCGGCGCAGCTCCTCGATCTCGCTCTCGGGGATCGCGATGGTGAAAGGCGTCACGCTCATTGGGCTCCCCTCCGCTCGGCGCGCATCTGGCTTTGTGGCAAGCTCGTTCCTGTCACATGGGAGGCCTTCTCAGCGAAAGCTAGCGCTGCCCTGCCGTTCGCGCCAAGATGAGGCAAAACGAATGGGCGGGAGAGGAAGCGGGCGTGACGCAGAGCAACCTTGCGGCAACCGAGCCACAAGCGCCGAGCTGGCCGCTGCGCGTCTATGAGGTGCTGAAACGCGCCGAGGTGCGGCAGATGGCCTTCGTTCCGGATGCCGGCCATGCGCGGCTCATCGAGCTCTTCTGCGCCGACAATGAGGTCGTCACCAATGTGCTGACGACCGAGGAGGAAGGCGTCGCGATCGCGGCCGGCGCCTGGCTCGGTGGCGAGCGCAGCGTGTTGCTGATGCAATCGAGCGGGGTCGGCAACTGCATCAACATGCTGTCGCTCGCGACCGTCTCGCGCTTCCCGCTCTTGATGCTCGTGACCATGCGCGGCGAATGGGCCGAGTTCAATTCCTGGCAAGTGCCGATGGGACGCGCCACAGAGGCGGCACTCACCGCAATCGGCGTCACCTGCATGCGCGCCGATACGCCGGACGAGCTTGTCGAGGCAGTAGGGTCGGCCGCGACGCTTGCCTACGAGGCCGATCAGCAGATCGCGGTGCTGATCTCGCAGCGCATGCTCGGCAAGAAGACGTGGTGAGGGTGAGACGATGACGAGCGAACCCTCTCTCGACCGCCGCGCCGCAGTCGCCGCCCTGTTGCGCGATCGTGGCGACCTCCTCGTCGTCAGCGGCCTCGGCTCGCCGAGCTATGACGTGCATGCGGCCGGCGATCACGACGCCAATTATTATCTGTGGGGCGCCATGGGCTCTGCCGCCCTCATCGGGCTCGGCCTCGCCCAGGCGCAGCCCGAACGCATGATCGCCGCGATCACCGGCGATGGCGAGCAGCTCATGGGGCTCGGCGGGCTCGCGACCATCGCGGTCGCGAAGCCGAAGAATCTCGTCGTCATCGTCATCGACAACGGACATTTCGGCGAGACCGGCATGCAGATGAGCCATACGGGGCGCGGTGTCGAGATTGCCCGTGTTGCCGAGGCTTGCGGCCTCGAAACCCGAATCGCCCGGCGCGTGGAGGATCTCGAGACGATGCGGCTCGAGCTTCATCGCCAGGGCTCAGGCCCGCGGCTCTTCGTGGTGAAGGTCAAGGCGCAAGCCGTGCCGCGCTCGCTGCCCCTGCGCGACGCGGTCCATCTCAAGAACCGCCTGCGCGCCCATCTCGGGCTGCAGCCGAATTGAGCGCTTTCGGGGTCGACACTCTCAAGGACAGTCGTGGATGGCCGGGCCAAGCCCGGCCAGGAGCCGCTGCGAGTTTGTCGAAGACACCTCCGCGTCATGACCGGACTGGTCCGGTCACCCACGACTTACCTCGGACAGGCTGCGCGACGCAATCCGCGAACCCACCCTCCGCTTGACAGCCACGCTCCGCTCCGACGATGTGTGGCGGCCCGCCCCCTTGGCGGAACTGGTAGACGCACAGGACTTAAAATCCTGAGCCCTCCGGGCGTGCCGGTTCGACCCCGGCAGGGGGCACCACGAGGTCGCCATGTGCCGCCTTGGGGGTCCGAAGCGTTTGGCCAGAATTCGCTCAAACGGCGTAGTCCGGCTCACGCCGGTCGAGCAGCCTCTTCAGCGCTGCGAAGTGGTAATCGTGGCCGTTCTGGCCGTCGGGCAGCCTGAGAGCGGCGAATTGTCGGCGGGTCTTCTCCACGACCGCTTGCGCGACGCGGCGCAGCGGCTTTCCGGTTGACATCGCCAATATCTGGGTCTGGCAGGCGCGCTCCAGGAAATAGAGGGTGTTGAAGGCTTCGGCCACCGATGTGCCGCAGACGATCACGCCGTGGTTCGCGAGCATGAGCACCGGCTTGTCGCCCATGATCCCGGCCATGCGCTCGCCTTCAGCCATGTCGAGCGCCAAGCCGTCATAGGCATCGTCATAGGCGATCAGGCCGTGGAAACCGAGGGCGGTCTGGCCGATCATCTCCAGGGTCATGTCCTCGAGCTGGGTCAACGCCGTGGCGTACGGCATGTGCGTGTGCAGCACGCAGCGGAAGCCGCGCGAGTGGATCGGGCCGTGAATGCAGACCGCTGTCTGATCGGGGATGCCGTCACCGGCGATCAGCCTGCCGGCGAAATCCACCTCCAGGAGATCGCTCGCGCGCACCTCCGACCAATGCAGTCCGTAAGGGTTGAGCAGGAAGCCCTCTTTGCTTCCTGGCGCCATCAGGGAGAAGTGATTGTCGATCCCCTCATGAAAGCCATTCCAGACCGCCAGCCGGAGCGCAGCGGCAAGATCGATGCGCGCCTGTCGCTTGGCATCGGTGCCGACCCTGTTCTTCGGCGCTTCTAACATCGGAGCTCCCTCCATAGAATGCATGCGGGCTTTCGCCAGACTGCTTGCCGGCATAACCTAATAGACAACGCACAAAGGCTGGAAGCCAGTACCCGGCGACATGCCGATGATGCACTGGGATCACGGCGGCGAGCATTGGCGCTTACCTCTCCGCACCATGGCCGCGCTTGGCGTGGCCACCCACGACTTCCGCGCCGCCATTGCTGGAAGGTGGGTAAGTAGAGGGTACCCGGGCCAGTTCTTCAGCAAAGAATCGGCCGGGGCATGCGGCGCACCAAAGCAAGTCCGTTCATCACGACTTCCGAGGCTTCAGCGCCCTTACGCCGCCTCGGTCGCGGGCGGTGGGGCGTCGTCATTGGCGGCGGGCTCGACGGCGAGCAGCATGGCAGGCTTGTCGGCGGCGACGCGTTCGAGGGTTGCGCTCATGGCGGCGTCATCCGCCTCGCCGCGCACGATCAGAGTGACGTCGACACAGGCGATCAGAGCGCGGCGCGCCACCGCATCCTCGAGGCTGCGCGTGTCGACGAGCACCGCATCATAGGTGCGCGCGAGCGCCTGCAGCACCACCGGGAGATCGCGCACGGGGCGCTCGCCCGACTGCGCCGGGGCGCGCCCGGCCGGTACGACATGCAGGGCCGAATGCGGGTCGCGGTGGATGGCTTCGGCGAAACCGATCTCGTTCGCCATCAGGTCGCTCAAGCCCGGCGCCTCGGTGAGGCCAGCTTCGCGCGAGAGGTTCGCCGCGCTGCCGTCGAGGTCGACGAGGACGACGCGACTCGCCTGCGCCATGTCGCGCCCGAGCGGCAACGCGAATGAGGGCGCCCGATCGGCGTCGCTCGCGCGGCTGACGAGCACGATCACGCCCTTGCCCTGCGGCTTGAGGGAGGCGAGATGCGCCGCTACGCCGGCGATCTCGGTCGCGACGGGCGAGCGCGTCTCGGCCGGCTCCGGAGCCGCGGCATTGATCACGGCCACGCCCTCGACATCGCTTTTCGTCGCGCCCGCGAGAGCTTCCTCCGCAGCGCTTACGGCCTCGGTCCGCGGCGCAGACCCGGTCGCGACGGGCAGCGTGGCCATGAGTTCCTGCCGCACGGCTTCGAGCTCCACGGCCTCTTGCGTTGCGGCTGCGGTGGTCGCCACCGGCAAGGCCGCCCTCCCCCCCTCGCCCAGCAAGCCTGCGGGCGCGCGCGCCGGCGGCGCAGAAGGTTCGGCCTTGCGTCTCTTGCCGAAGCGCGGCCTGTCTGCCGGATCGGGTTCCGTCGGGATGCGGCTCGAGCTCGAGCCGGGCAAGGCGAGCTCGCGCGCCACCACGCCCGCGATCGAGAGCACGAGCGTGCTCAAGGTGGCGATGGTGATGATCGGGATCTTCTTCGGGAAGGACGGGGTCGGTGGCACCAAGGCGCGCGCGATGATGCGCGCATCGGGCGGCACGGCCTTGTCGTCGTCGCGTGCTGTCGCCTCGCGATACTTCGCCATATAGGCTTCGAGCTGGTCGCGCGCCGCCTTGGCGTCACGCTCGAGAGCGCGGAGCTGGATCTCCTTCTCATTGCCTTCGCTCGAGGTCTTCTTCTGCTCCTCGAGCGCCGCATTGACGCTGTCGACGCGCGAGCCCGCGATCTTGGCGTCGTTCTCGAGGCCGCGCACCGTCTTCTCGGCGGCAAGCTTGATCTGTGCATCGAGATCGGCGAGCTGGGCCGCGAGCTCCTTCATGCGCGGATGCTGCGGCAGCAAGGTGCGGCCCTCGAGCGCCATCTGGGCAGAGAGCGTGGCGCGCTGCTCGCTCAAGCGCCGGATCAGCTCGTTATTCGCGACTTCCGAGACGTCGAGCATGCGGCCCGACTGGATCATCTCGCGCAACAGCTTCGCCTTGGAGCGGGCATCGGCTTGCGCCGCGCGCGCATTGGCGAGCTGGGCGTTGAGGTCGGCGAGCTGCTGCGTGTTGATGGTGACGTTGTTCGCCCCCATGAACAGCCCGTTCTCCGCCCGGAAGGCCTCGACCTTGGCCTCGGCCTCGTCGACCTTCTTGCGCAGCGGCTGGATGGTGCTCGACAGCCAGGCGCCGGCCGAGCGGGCCGAGCTCTTCTTCGCGCTCTCCTGGGCGCGCAGATAGAGATCGGCCAGCATGTTCGCGCCGTCGGCCGCGAGCTGCGGATCGGCCGAGGTGAATTCGATATTGATGACGCGCGAGCCGCGGGCCGGGAAGACGCGCAGCCGATCCGAGAACTTGTCGAGCACCCGATCCTCGGGCGAGAGATTGGCGGGGTTCTGGATGAGGCCAGCGAGGATCAGGAGGCGCGTCCAGGGCTGGGGGGGCCCGGCCAGCGGATCGAATTCGGCATTGCCGACGAGGTGCAGGCGCCGGATCGCCTCGATCGACATCTCGCGCGAGCTCAGGAGCAGCACCTGGCTTTGCACCGCCTGATCGTCGATCGGCTGCGGCTGGCTCTGCGTATCGCGATCGGAACCGGGGCGGGTGTAGAAGGTGTCGGCGCTCTCGAGCAGGATCGCGGCCTCGCCCGTATAGCGCGGCGTCACCAGATTCACGAAAGCAAAGGATGCGATGAGGGCGAGGAGGGTCAGCCCAATGATCGGGCGCGCCTGTGCACGGATCGCCCGGCCGATCGAGCCAAGGTCGAAATCCTCGGCCTGACGGCCTTGCCGCGCCTGCCGGTCAGGGACCTCCCCGACACCGGTCGCAATAGCGTCGCTCATGACCCGCTCCGTGGGCTATCGGAGCGTGTTTAAACACCATTTAGGGTTGCTGGGCGGTTAAAAGGGCGCTTCTGCCGAGCGCTCGCCGAAAAGAGTATTTATTAACCATAGCAGCGTTAATGATGCGGCAATTCGTTTAAGTCCTTGCGGAACGGCCAATGAACCGTCGACAGCTCCTCAGCGTGCTGCTGCTTGCCGCGCCCGCGGCCTGCGCACCTCGCTATGCGGTGACAGGATTTCCCGCCGAGCCGCTCAACGCGCCGTATACGCTCGCGAGCGGCGACAAGCTACGCGTCATCGTGTTCGGCCAGGACAACCTCTCGAATGTCTATCCCGTCGACGGCTCGGGCAAGATCTCGATGCCGCTCATCGGCGCAGTGCCGGCTCGCGGCATGACGACGCATGAGCTTGAGCGTCAGATCGGAGAGCGGCTGCGGAACGGCTTCCTGCGCGAGCCACAGGTGACGGTCGATGTCGATACCTATCGGCCCTTCTTCATCCTGGGCGAGGTCATCACCAGCGGCCAGTATCCCTTCGTCAACGGCATGACGGTGCAGACGGCGGTTGCCATCGCGGGCGGCTTCAGCCCGCGCGCCAATCAATCGACCGCCGATCTCACGCGCCTGTTCGACGGCCAGCCCTATACGGCGGCCGTGCCGATCATCACGCCGGTGCGCCCGGGCGACACCATCGTCATCCGCGAACGCTTCCTCTGATGAGCACCGAGGCCGGGCTGACGCCCATGCGCTCCGAAGCAGCGCCCAAAGGAAAGCCTGTGACTGGGCGCAAGCTGCGCATTCTCCACGTCTTCCGGGCACCGGTCGGCGGCCTCTTCCGACATGTGGAGGACCTGGCGCGCGCCCAGATCGCGCGCGGGCATGAGGTCGGCATCTTCTGCGATTCCTCGACCGGCGGCCCGCGCGGCGAAGGCATCCTCGCTTCGCTCAAGCCCCTCCTGGCGCTTGGCCTCCACCGGCTGCCGATGCGCCGCAACCCGCATCCATCCGACCTCACCGCGCTCTCGGCGCTTAGGCAGCTCAAGCTCGCCGTGAAGCCCGACGTCATCCACTGTCACGGCTCGAAGGGCGGCGTCTATGGCCGTTTCGCCGCGCTTTTTCGCAAGGACGGCGTGATCCGCGCCTATACGCCGCATGGCGGCAGCTTCAACCATCAGCCGGGCACGCTGTTGCATTGGATTTATATGCGCGTCGAAGGCCTGCTCGAGCGTGCAACCGACATCTTCACCTTCGAGAGCGAGTTCATCGCGGAGCGCTACATCACCTATGTGGGACGCCCGAAGCGCCCGATCCGCGTCATCTGGAACGGGCTGCATCCGCGCGAATTCGAGCCGGTGACGCCCGGGCCACAAGCGCGGGACCTCGTCTATATCGGCGAGTTTCGGGCAGCGAAAGGCCTGCCGACCCTGATCGACGCCCTCGGCCTGCTGCGCGAGCGCGGTCACGCCGCCTCGATCACCCTCGTTGGCGCCGGACCCGACGAACAGGAGCTGCGTTCTGGCCTCGCTGATAACGGGCTCGCCGCCGACGCCGCCATCCTGCCCCCGCAGGCGGCGCGCGAGGCGATGAAGCTCGGCCGCGTCATGGTGGTGCCCTCGCGCGCCGAATCCCTGCCCTATGTGATCCTGGAAGCGGCCGCCGCGCGAGTGCCGCTGATCGCCACCAAGGTCGGCGGCGTCCCTGAGATCTTCGGCCCCTATGCCTCGACCCTGCCGCCGCGCGACGATCCGAGCGCGCTCGCCGATGCGATCGAATGCCGGCTGCACGCTTCACCCGAAAGGCTCGCCGAGGAGACGGCAGCGCTCGCAGCTTTCGTCGAGAAGCGCTTCACCGTCGATGCGATGGCGGATGGCGTGATCAGCGCCTATTGCGCGGTGCTGGCGCCATCCGATCGTCTTTGAGCGGGCCTCGTTAAGGATTCCTAACCATTCTGACTTAAGGCTTCGCGGTCCTTCCGCCTGCCGGCGAGATCGGCGCCATCAGGCCTGCGATATCTCGCCCCATCTTGCTTTGAGATCAGGAGCTGCCGGCACATGAGCAGTTTCGGCGTCCACGACATGATGAAGGTCGACGCATCGAGCGCCGGGACCTTGATCGAGGCTTCGCGCGTCCGGGCCGATCCGCCCCGCCTCTCCCCGCTCGCCGAGCGACTCGCGGCGCTGCCCGTGAAGCCGACCTATTCGCCGCTCGTCATCAAGGGGCTGGCGCGCGTCGTCGATCTCGTCCTCGTGATCATCACGGGCGTCGTCGCCTTCCGCCTCTATCTCGCCGACCACATGGCGTTCGACGGGCCCTATGCGGCCATGATGGGCCTCGTCTCCATGGCGACGCTGTTCGGCTTCCAGACGGCCGGCCTCTATCAGATCGGCTCCATGCGCAGCTTCGGCTATGCGGCGCGGCGGCTCGCCGGGACCTGGGCCCTCGTCTTCCTGATCGCACTCGCCGGCGTCTTCTTCATGAAGAGCGCGGATGCCTTCTCGCGCGTGTTCCTGGCCATCTGGTTCTGCCTCGGCCTCTTCGTGCTCAGCCTCGGACGCATCGCCATGGCGTCCGCCGTGCGCTGGCTGACACGCAAGGGCCGGCTCGACCGGCGTGCCGCGATCGTTGGAGGCGGCGAGCCGGCCGAGACGCTGATCCGGCTGCTCGAGCAGGAGAAGGATACCGGCCTCCAGCTCTGCGGCGTCTTTGACGACCGCTCCGACAACCGCTCGCCCGATGTCGTCGCCAATTACCCGAAGCTCGGCACGGTCGATGATCTCGTCGAATTCGCGCGCCGCACCAGGCTCGATCTCGTCATCTTCACGGTGCCGGTCTCGGCCGAGCAGCGCCTCTTGCAGATGCTGCGCAAGCTCTGGGTGCTGCCGCTCGACATCCGCCTCTCGGCCCATATGGCGAAGCTGCGCCTGCGGCCGCGCGCCTATTCCTATATCGGCACGGTGCCGGTGCTCGACCTCTTCGACAAGCCGATCGCCGATTGGGATCTCGTGCTGAAATGGATCTTCGATAAGGCAGTCGGCTGGGTGATGCTCATCCTATTGTCGCCGATCCTGCTGCTCACGGCGCTCGCCGTGAAGTTCGATTCGCGCGGGCCGGTGCTGTTCCGGCAGAAGCGCTTCGGCTTCAACAATGAGCTCATCGAGGTCTTCAAGTTCCGCTCGATGTATGTCGACCACTCGGACCAGAGCGCGTCACGCCTCGTCACCAAGGGTGATCCGCGCGTCACCAGGGTCGGGCGCTTCATCCGCAAGACCTCGCTCGACGAATTGCCGCAGCTCCTGAACGTCGCGCTGTTCGGCAATCTCTCGCTCGTCGGCCCACGCCCGCATGCGCTCCAGGCGAAGGCCGCGGACCACCTCTACGACCAAGTCGTCGACGGCTATTTCGCGCGCCACCGCGTCAAGCCCGGCATCACCGGCTGGGCCCAGATCCATGGCTGGCGCGGCGAGACGGACACCCAGGAGAAAATCCAAAAGCGCGTCGAGCACGATCTCTACTACATCGAGAACTGGTCGCTGCTGCTCGATGTCTTGATCCTGCTGAAGACGCCGGCGTCACTGCTGAACGCCAAGAACGCTTACTGATCTTCAGGGCCACGAGGGGCGCCGGGGAAGCGCTCAACCTCTCCCCTTGCGGGACTTCGGGATGCATGGAAGTTTTCTGCGGGTCGAATAGCTGATTCAGTTGCTCCGTGATTCGCGGAGAACGGCTATGAGCGCATTCAGTTCAGCGGACCCTCGGACAGC
>Ga0318562_10000845_pt1 | contig 13733 bp, 8 predicted proteins | sample GRESIP066b5f18_FD_203688 | JGI IMG/M metagenome (GOLD analysis project Ga0318562, IMG submission 203688) | Tropical soil microbial communities from Luquillo Experimental Forest, Puerto Rico - GRE.SIPMG.066b5f18 | ecosystem: Environmental > Terrestrial > Soil > Tropical forest > Bulk soil... | reverse complement strand
TGCCCTTATCGCCGCGCGCGAGCAGGAGGTGCAGGCATCATGAGCCTACTCTTCATAGCCCTTATCGCGCTCGTCCATCCGGTTGCCGGCATGCTCCTGTTTGTCGTGTGGCTAATCTGGGGCTGGGTCTTCGACCGGTCGGATAAGAAGACCGAGGCTGAACACCGCAATCACGGGTTCCCGCCGTAGAGCGCGTCGGCTGGAGATTCCCCTACCCCTGCCTGAGAGCCGGCCACAGTGCCGAACTGGGCGGCAGCTCGTTGAAACGCATTGCGCGTGAACGGATTGTTTGGATTCTGCAAAAAGTTCAGATAGCGATTAGCCATAGTCGCAACCAGCGGAGCCGTCGCCGGCATTGTCATATATTTGGCGAAGGCAGCGCCTGGGATTATCGCTCCCAACGAGTAGGGATGCGCCAGGACATGCGGAACTCCCTCAAACAGAGCCGCAAAGGTGCCAATGTTCTCCGCCGACTTTGACGTATTGGCGTACTTGCGGTGCAATCCCTGAAGTCGCTTCTGCACCGTAAGAACGTTGTCTAATGCATCGCGAACGCCACCCTGCCCTGCGGGGCCGAACAACAAGTCTCGCGCTTCCGGCGCAATATTCTTCTCGTAAGATGTAATGAATTTATCGGGAGTGTCCCCTAATGTGGACGCCAGGCCAGACGCCAATTCGTTCCAAGCGTTAGGATCAACGGCGTTCTTGGCCCGCTCTAAGAGTTCAAGATTGCTTGTACCTTTAGTTGCAGATCCTGCCGCCCGCGCTAAAGCGCCATAGACGCTTTCATTGGAAGCGAGGGCTTGCGGCCCACCAAGAAGTTTAACCAATGCCTCCTGATTCAGCCTTGTATCTCTTGCAAAAGCGCTGGTTGCTCGCACGGCGCTCACTGGCACGCCGCTGTTAACATAGGCCTGCTCCATATCTTTCGTCAGTCCCTTGTAGATTTGTTTAAGCTCAGCAGTATCCATATCTGCGGGTAACACGCTGCCCGGCGCCAGCATTTGGCCAATCGAAGTCCGCAATTTCTTGATGCCCTCGACCGTATATCCATCAGGATTGCCAATTTGTTGCCGTACCTTATCGATTGCGCTCGATGCTCCCATATCGACGGTGTCGCGCGAAGCTTGAATATTGCCGGCCGCCCATCGAGTGAACCCCAATGGAGTTTTTACCCCTGGATTGGTGATGCTGTTCTCAAGTGCGGTATATCTGGCGGTCACGGCGCTGGGGGAAACATTGCCGATGTAATCGGTGAGGCCTGCCTTCATTGCCGCGCCGGCTGAGCGCGCATCCGCTTGTCCCGCTTGCCCGGCAACGGCTTGTTTAAGGCCTTCCCCAGTTTGTTCCAGGCCTGATTTGACCCAATCGCCAACCCATGGCCAAGCCGCCATATGCATCATGACGCGTTGCGTCGTTGGGTCGGAACTAACGGCGAACCGTGGTATTGTGGTGTTGACGCTCGCCGCAGCCTCTCGCGTTGCCTTGCGGGTCGCATCCTCCGCTAACGATCCCGCGATGCCGCTCGCGATGCCGTGTCCTAAGACGCCGCCAGCGGTGCCAATGCCCGCTCCGAGCCAAGCGCGATTGAAGGCGTCATACGGATCTTCTCCCTCTCCCGCGCCATAGGCCGCGCCATAAAGCCCCCCCGTCAGCGCCGCTTTGCCTAGTGTTCCCGCAGCGCCCGGTAGAAGCATCGCGGGAAGAGTCTGGCCGGCGAAGGTTGCGACTGGGTGCTGCTCGCCCAGTTGCCGCGCTGTGCCCAGAATGCGAGCGCGGTTCTCCTCAAGCCGCGTGGAGAAATCCTCGTCAGATTCATGCTGCTGTTTTAGAGCGCCCGCGCCTGGACCTCCTCCGATCAAGGCTTCAGGCAGATAGCTGCTGGCAGTTTCAAGGTATGGCGCGATATGCTTCCATGCGGGCATTACTTGGGGAATGGCGTATTCGAACGCCCCCGTTGCGGTGCTTTCCTGCGAAGGAAGAGGCCCGCCCGATCCAATACCGACATCGGCGTCTGACTCTCCCGTCTTTGCGCCAGGAGACGGGGCCGCCGCTTTTGGCTTTGTCGCGCTAATACCGAGATCGGCGTCACTTTCGCCTGTCAGGTTCATGGCGCAGCCCAGCCTTGTGCGGTCCATATACGCTCGCCCTTCGGCGTCATGTAATGCTGACCGATAGGCCGCTCTCCTTCAGCGGGGATTGATTGCCCTCGATAGGAGAACTCCTTGCGCGCCTGATCGACGAATCTCTGCGGATCGTTCTTGCGCAGCCACTCGTTCTGGAATTGCAGCGGGCTTCGCGCTTGCTGTCCAGCATCCGTATTGCGATAATTGGCCCAATCTTGGTTGTATTGATCCTGATAGCGAATGAGACCAATAAGCTGACTGATAATATCAGCATTGGCCCCCGACACGAGTTTCGCCGAGGGATTGGCAGTCGTTAGGCCCGAAATCTCTATATTGCGCGGCTGGCCTTTGATCGTGCGCAATTGGTCATAAACCTGCTGGATCGCATTCTTGGTGAACTCCTGATATTGTTTGACATCCCAAGATCGCCAATTGCTCGGCACATCCAAACCAAGCGATTGAAGCCCGCCGACAAAGTCTGCTTTTTCCTCAGCCCAAGTGCCTGTCTTGTAACTCTGGAGAATGCGACGCATTGTGTCCAGACGCTGAATTTGTAGCGCGTGAGCCGCCTGCGCATCTCTCGTATTTTGGTCTTCCTCATAATTCTGCTGTTGGCCGAGTTTCGCTCCCTCAACTCCGCCCTCCTTCTCGGCCGCATGCGTGAACTCATACCGCTTCTGAGCCTTCTCCATTAGATCGTTGCCATACTGAAGCGCGTCTTTGTCGCCCCACATTCCTCCATATTGTGCCATCTGCTGGCCCTGCTTAAACAATGGATCGTCTTCGAGTCGGCCCCCGCCGGGGGGTGCGCCGCCCGCTGGGGCCGCGCCGGGAGGGGCCGGTGAGGCGACGGGCTGAGCCTGGGCGGAAGGGACGCTCGCCCCCGGAGCCGCACCAGAAGGCGCACCAGAAGGCGCACCAGCGGCCACAGGAGCCCCGCCAGGAGCCCCGAGGGGGTGGATGCCCTGAGTAGGCCCGACTCCGCCCGAGGCCCCTCCTTGCCCGTCTGTGGTCCCGTGCTGGCCTCCCAGAGGCGGCAGGCCATACTGAGCAGGGTCGATCGGCTGGAACCCGAACATCTTCGCCTTCGCGTTGAACGCAGCGATCGTCTGGGCGATGTTCAGTTGCGACTGCGCAGACTGGATCTGGAGTTGCTGAACCCGATACGGCAGCTCCATATCGCGCGAGCGCTGCTCGGACGTCATATTGTTGATCTGCGCCTGATTGAGTTGCCACTTCTGGGCGAGTTCCTGGCTGTCCATGAGGTACTTGTTGCCAGCGGTGAGGCCTTCGCCCATCGCTGTTCCGAAGTGAGGCGAGCGCGACGACATCATGCCCGCGCCGACGTTCATGAGATAGCCGGCCCAGTCGAACGGCGGCTGTCCCCCGGGTTGCTGACCTCCGAGCGTGAGATTGGTGCCAGGGATCTTGAAGCCGCCGCCATAGGATGGGGCCGTCGCTTGGACCTCCTGCGAGCCCGCCGCGGGGACATTCGGAGCCGCGGCGCCCCCGCTCCCGCCTCCTCCGTAAGTCTGAGCGAAGCGTTCCGAGTTCGCGAGCCGGTGCGGTTCTTCCTGGTCGTACTTGTAGCCGATGTAGTGGCGCAAAGCGGCGTTGGCGCTGCCGACGTCGTTGGCCGCCATAAATTCCTTCGAGCCCTTGATGCCGCCGCTCGGGATGTACCCGTGCGCGCCTTCGCCACGGTTCACCGCGTTCGCGTTCAGGCTCGACTCTTGCTGCATATTGCCCATGGCGGCGGCCGCCTGGGCGTCGTTGAAGCCGCGCGCGTGGAGCCCCTGCCAGATGTAGTCGGGGCTGCCGACAGCCGGGCCAGCGGGAGCAGCACCACTATCCGCCGGAGCGCCGCCGCCCTGGAAGCTTTTGCGATGCACCTTCCCGCCGCGCATGTAGAAGAAATGCCCGCCGCCGGGCTGAGAGCCATCGATCGCGGGAGAAGTCTGCCCGCCCCCACCCCCAGGATTCATCGCCAGCACGCTCGTTGGCGCGTGAGTCGCAGGCGTGGTGCCGGGATGCCAACCAGGGGGGCTGGGAGGTCCGCTGGGGGCAATCATCGGCGCCATGTCCTCCCACCGCGCCATGCGTCGGCTACGTCGCCGCCGCCCATATCCATGCCGGCACCACTGAGAGACGCGTCGGCTACGTCGGTATTTTGGTTCACGACGGAGACCTGGGCGGGACCTTGAGACGTCTGGGTCGGAGCCGGCGCAGGAGCCGCCTGCGAGGAGGTGTCCACCAGAGGATGGATGCCGCTCGACGAGGGCGTCGTCGAACCGGATGTCGTCTGAGTCGGCTTCTTGGTCAGGTTGTCAGCCATACTCTGAAGATGCTTCGCGATATCGCCCGGGCTCCCAGGCTGATCTCCGCTTGGCGGCTTGTAGGGCTGAGCCGTGGGGAGATTTGCCCCATGTCCCGAGCCCATGGATTGCACAGCCCGCGAGATTGCCGCGTTGATGTCGTTTTGGTCGTTGCTTGACCCTCCGCCTAGTTGGAACCCTTGACGGCCAAAGAGATCGCCGAACCCGGCCGACTGCTTCGTGCTTGCGAAGCTGCCGAGGCCTTTTGCCTGTTCGGCGCTATTAGGGTAGGGCGAGGACCCCATGACCCCGCCGCCGCCCTGATACCGGCGAGTCGCGTTGTAGACCGCTTCTGGAGACATGACGTCGGGTGGATCGTCGCCATGCGGGTTGCCATAGGTGATGCCGGTCGGCTGGCCCGCCAACGGATCATAGTGGCCGCTCATATCAGGAGGACCATAGGGGATGCCGGTCGGCTGACCCGCCAGGGGGTCGTAGTGATGGCTCATATCAGGCGGCCCGGCGCGAGGCGGCGCACGCGTATGCGCAGGATGTCCGCTGAGGCGACGTCTCATCGCGATAGCGGGGTGAGTGCCTGCCACTTGGGCGGTCGCATTTGATGGAATCGAATCCTGCACCCATTGCCCGCGCCCAGCGATGCCAGTTGTCGGCTGGTAGTGACCAAAAATGTTGCCAACATTGGCGGTCGTGATCGGATTGCCGCCCATGAGCGAGGTCACGCCGAAGTTGGGGTTGGTGCTTCCGCCCCCTCCTCCAGGCGCTTCAGCCCGCATACCCGGATCGATCCCCCTCATGGGCTGCATGCGCGTGCGCGCCGGCTGATCGAAGTTGAAGTTGGTGGGGAGGTGGCTGATCCAGCCCAAGTCCTCTGGCTTCGCGTCGCGCATCTCGCCCTCAAGTCCGCGCGCGAAGTCATCGTCGGACATGTTCGACGCATCGAGACCTTCCCAGTCGCCGACTGAGCCACCAGGGTCGTAAGGACCGCCACCGTCCGCATAGCTCGCGCGACCGCCGCGCCACCGTCCGCCCTCGTTCATCATGTTCTGGACGTCAGGGTCAGTCGGATTCGCGTCGCGGCTCCACGAGGGCTGGAAGGTGGATCCAGGCGCTCCGCCCTCGTTTTCCCATGTGCCAAGGTCGGTCACATGGCTCGGGGGCGGCCCGGCATGGATCGTGGGGCCAGGACCACTGGGTGAGCGACCTAGTGTGCGAGGGGCCTCAACCCCTGTCGCCGGCTGTAGGGGATCTGGCGACAAGATCCGCCTGCCCATCTCGATCAGACGCCCACCCGGTAGCATTCTGGTCACGCGCCCAGGCAGATTTCGAAGGAATGTGCCGGCTCCCTCTGGTTGCAAATATTCAGGCTCGGGCGGAGGCAATTGCGGGTCCGAGAAGCCGCGAGGCGGCACTTTGCCCCCCGATGGCTCCAGGCTCTCCGGCGGGATGATCTTGCCGAACCCCCGATAGGGGACTTGGGGATCGGTCACCCCGTCAGGATAATGGTCGCCTGTGACCGGCGGCCGATCGTGAAAGTACGGCTCCTGCCAGGGCGGCCGATCATGCAGCGGCCCCGTGTCTGTGGGACGAGGCGGCGGCATAGGAGCGCGACGCGCAGGCGCGGCTCTCGATCGCGCGATCTGCCTCGCCACCGCAATCGCTGGCGGCGGAGGAGGAGGTGGCGCAGGCGTATGATAGGTCGCGCCTCGCCCCTGCCCGGTCGTCGGCGAATAGTAGCTGAACCGCGGATCGGGAAACGGCGCCCCGCCGCCTTGATAACCTTCTCGCATGACCGCGCCTCCAGTCTCCCAAGAACTCCCGCCGGCGCCGCCGCCCCCACTATTGGCGTCGCCGCCAGCGGGAACTTGATTGAGGCCGCTGAACTTTGGCAATGAAGAACCCACAGGCACCCGCATCGTTCTTGTCCCTGATGGCTCCCAGCCGGCCTGGACGTGTTCATAACCGGGCACCGTCATAGTGGTGAATTTCTGTGGCGTTGGGGGTGTCAGCTTCGGCGCTGGAGTCGATGGCGCAGGCGTGGTGGGAAGCGGCTTCGCCGGTTGCCCCTCGGCGAGCGGAGGAAGATTCTCCTGCGCGCGAAACGCATTCGTCCCGCTCAGCGCATTGCCCGGCACGATCGGCGAGGGGAACACGTCGCCTGCGGCCATCCCGGCGGCCGCACCCTTTTGGGCTGCCGGGGTGAAGGAATACTCGGTGTTTCCCCACTGAGGATTCGCGCCGAGATCCTGCCAGTCGACCGTCTGGAGCGCCCACGGCGACATGCCGGTCTTCGGGTTCCACGCGCCTTTGTTGACGCCGATACCCTGCGCGAGGTTGTAGGTTTCGAGATTGTTCCCGCCCGAAGCGTACAGGGAGCCGGACAGCCCCATCGGATCGGGATTGACCCAGCCCGATGGCACATCTTCGTTCTGATTGACGCCGCTAACGATACCTTCGACTACAGACGGGTCAATGAAGCTGAGCGGCCCGGCGCCGCCGCCAGGGAGCGTTCCGCCGCCCGCGTCGAAGCTTTGGCGACCTTCATCGAAAATGCCTCCCCCATAGGCCATGGCAGGCATCATCTCGATCGGCGGGATGCGGCCAGCCGACGGAGTGTGGAAGGACTGCATTGCGGTCCTCGTCGGATCGACCAGCGGCGCTCCGCCAGGGTCAGCATGTTGGCTCTCGCCAATGTCGAGGCCATAGCTCGGGCCGAAAGCGCCGAGAGACGCACCATGCACGCCGCCGAACATCAGCGCCTGATCGGGGCTCGGCGTTCCGCCGCCTGCGAAGTGGCCGCGCCCGCGCTGAGCCGCCTCTTCCGTCGCGCCGTGATAGTCGAGCCCGAGGAGATCGCGAGCACCGCCGAGCCCAACGCGGATGACGGACCTCGGATGGCGATAGGCCTCTTCCTGCGCCATCAGGCCTATTTGCGTCCTGGGGTCGCCCTTGAAGTTGTAGCGATAGATTTGCTGCCCGTCGTACGTCTCGCCGATGGGCTCGATGTTCTCCTTCAAACGCTCATCCGAAAAGCCAAATAGCTTGCCAACCGTGCCAACGACGTCGGCCGCAGCGCCGATGCCTTGCGCCAGTCCGCTTGGGCCAGGAGTGCTCGTCTGTCCGGTGCCACCTGACTGACCGCCGAGCCCCTCGATGGCGTTGGTCAGGAAGGAGGCGGTCGTGAACGGATAGGCCTGCCCTTGCTCAAACTGGCCGTACGCGGAAGTGTCGGCTGCTTGTTGAAACTCGGTCGGCACCAAGCCGGCTTGGATGTTCGCCTCGCCGCCCTGAAGTGCGGCGCCCTGACCGGCGAGCCCGAGGCTGCCGTACTGCGAGCCGGCGGCGAGTTGGTTGTTCGCTTCGGCCGATCCGAGAGCCCCCTGCCCAGTGGCAGCATTGAGCATCGTCTGCGCGCGGTTCGTGCCGATGTTGGAAAGCTGCCCAGCGCCTTGCATTTGCGCAGCTTGCTGAGCGTTGAGCTCCTGCTCCGCTTGACCGAACCCGGCTTGATAGAGGCCAGCGATGACGGGGGCCTCGGACTGTTGTTGCTGCCCCGCCAGGATCGCTTGACTGATGCCCGCTCTGTCGCCCCCGAATGCTCCGCTCGAAATGTTGGAGCTATTCAAAAATTCCGCTTGTTGCTGGTTCTGGTTCTGGAATTCCGCGGCAGTCTTGTTGACCACGTCAGTCAAGTATGGCGACATATAGGTGTTCAAATTGGGGGCGAAATTCGAGCCGCTCCCCATGCTCATCGCGGCAGTCGTGGCAGCCTGCGCCGGGTTCCACCCCGAGGAGCCCGCGCCATAGGCTCCAGCATAATTCCCCGCGGCGGCGTCCCATCCTCCCGCGTGGCCTGTCCCGGGCGATGCGGCTGTGTAGGCTTCTCCTGTCTGGATTGCCGGCTGCGCCGACTGGCCGTACTGCCCGACTTGCTGAGTGCCGCTGATCGTCTGGTTCGATTCCGGGGCGACTAGTTCGCCCTGGTACATCTGGTAGGGAGTGTTCGCGACCGACGTGTCGCGGGAGATCGCGGCGTTGTAGTCAGCGAGAACTGATGCAGGCGGCGTCTGGGTGGACGTCGATTGGTTGGTGTTAGATCCACCGCCGCCGCAGCACATGGCTCACTCCGCCGCCGTCGCGAAACTTGAGCCGGCGATCCGTTCGTAGACCGGCTTACGATTGGGCGGCACATGAAGGTAGAACTCGCCCACTTTAGGCATGTAGCGACGATATAACCTACATTTCGCTTCGGTCCTGATCGTGCTGAATACGCCCAAGAAGAGATCGAGACCGATCTGATCGGAGCATTGCTGCGCGTAGGCGATGAGGTCTTGGGCGTAATGCGTGCCCTTGCGCGCATCGGGTCGTACGAAGTTGAAATACTCGTTGATCTGCCAGTCCTTCGAGTACCAGAGTTTTTCCATCAGGAGGAAGACGCCGCCCTTGAGATCGTGGCGCTCGCCTATGACCCCTATGATGCCGCGCCGCTGCGGGCCGGGTTGCACCGCGAGGCGCACCATCGCAGCGATGCTCGGTAAGTCGAGCTCATGATAGGGCTGTTCGAGCCACATCTTCTGAAACAGCTCGATGATGCCGATCTCATCGTGCTCATCAGCGACGCGAATCGGAGACCTGGGCGGCGTCCTCCGCAACAACTCCTCATCGCGGCTCCAGCGTTTCCACTTCACCCCGTCGTCGTCTCGGAAGTATCTAGGCCTCGTCATGCGGATCTCGCAAGTTTCAATCGAAAGCATTAACTAGCTCTGAGCAGGTCCAGGGAGTTTTTGCAGTGTTTTTACAGCGTTCTTCTTTTCCTCTATTACCCATCGATCCAAAATCTTGTGCCCTTTACTTATGTCACCCTGACCAACATGAGCCACCATCTCCGGAGTTATTACGAACTCTCCGCCGCTAGCGTTGATCGGGACGGGGCCGCCTCCGTCTCTTGCCGCGCCGCCATGCGCTGCGAGCGCTGGGTTCTGTGCGCTCATGCCAGGGGTGAGGTTCGGCGGCTGCCAGTTGATTGGCGGGGGCTTTGGCGGCCCCATGCCATGTTGCGTCCCCATCTTCGAGACCGGCGCTCCATAGGGCGTCTTCGCGGCCTGCCCGGCCCCCTGCCACGGCTCCCCGAACATCATCTTCAGGACCGTCATGCCGTTCATCGAATTACCCTGGCCCAGGTGGCTCACAAACCACGCGGGCATCACATAGGACCCGTTCGGGACATGCATTTGGATGTCGTCGGCTCGCCCCGCGTTCGCCGACATGATGCCGCCGTCGAAGGGCGCGTGCGGTGAGTCGAGGATGCCCCCGCCGTAGGCGCGGCCAAGGGGGCGCATCAGCATATGCATGGTCGACGAGCCGCCGCCGAGGTGCGGCATCTTCATCCCGCCGCTGCCGCCTCCGATCCCGCCCATGCGCCCTGGGGTGATCGACATCGGCCTGATGGCAGCCGGCGGCCTGATGGGGCGCGTCGCTCCGAGCATCCGATTGATGCGGATCGTCGCCGGCACGGGGTTCCAAGCGTTGCTCATCGTCTGCGCCTCGCCGCAATCTTAGCGTTCACCGAGACAGTTCCGCTCGCGAAAGTGGCCAGACAAACGAGATACGCGGTCATGGGCGACGCCGAGGTGAAACGGCAGGGAGCGACCCCCAGCACCGCGCTCACGAGTACAGCAGTGGTCGTCTGAATCTGCGAGGATGAGTTATTGTCTGACAGTATGCTGCCAATGTTTGCCGAAGTCGCGCTGATCGAGGCTTGCAATGCTGACGCCCCCACGCTCGCGGTCATGTTGGCGTTGCCCCACAAATCCCAATCGCCTGCCGAGAGGGGGAGCGTGACGACGTTGGCGACGACGGTGCTGGTTAGAAGAACGGATGAAGCGTTCAGGCTCGTATATTCGCCCACGAACCCCGGCGCGGCGTTCGACCCATCGCTGACCCCAACGATGCCCCCATGGCCCACTCCGGTGATGGCTGAATAGAGAGACCCCGGACCCAGTGGCCCGGGCACGCCGGGCCCGCCTATAAACGCCTGGAATAGGTTCCCGAGCTGCGTATTGGTGTTTTGCAGCGTGGCGATTAAAGTTTGGAGTTGGCCTGCGCCGATGTCGAGACCGTTGGGCATTACGGAGCCCTACCATCCGGGGCAAATTCACCATGCAGTCGGACGGCGGCCGCATGGTAAGCGGCCCAGGCTTTTCCCCGGGTCTCAAAGAGTCCTAAATACACCCGTTGGTGATAAGCGCAAATACGGGCGTTTCATGGCGCGCGCCCATCTGGCTGAAACCTAAATTTCACGCCCCCGAGTCGGGCAAACGACCCAAGGTCGTTGCCCCATATCACCGCGTAAAAGTAGCGGCCTCTACAACGCGGTTCGAAGCCAGCATTGGGAACCGGCGGCGACGCCGCACCTGGGAGCCCCACATTGGTGACCGTATAAGGACCGTAAGCGACCGCTGGATAGTTCGGATCATCGGGATAATCCGCGACATAGAGTGTGAACTGCACGGTCGCGCTTGTGCTCTGTCCTTGAGGGAAGCGCCGCCATTTGAAGTCTGGCAGAACGTAATCCACGAACACGAAAGTCTCGGCTTCGGCCAACTGGAAGTAGCCGGTCGTGATCATCCAAGTGATCGGCGCCGCGCCCCAGACGCCACTTGGAGTCTGAGTGACCGCATCCGGCGATTCTTCATGTTGCACCAGCATCGAATAGGGCTGTACGTAAGCCGGACTCAATTGCATCCAGACTGGATTCATCATCGAGGAGAGCGGATGGCCGTAGATGTTCGCATCAAGCCAAGCCGTGACTTGGATCGGCGTGGGCGAGGCGAGACCAGGCTGCGCGACCGAGAGCGCATAGTCCCACTCGCCGGTCGTCGTATTTAACTTCACGTAGGAGTCGTTCTCGGCGTTGTTGAAATAGATTGTGTCGCCAGATGACACTCCTGGCGAGGTCACGGGACTGCGCAGCGTCACGGTACTCGCCGTTACCGCCGTAACCGTGGTGATGTAGCCAATCGCCGCCGGGTTAGTCACATCCGCGACAGTCATGCCGACTTGAACGCCGACCGTGCTGGCGAGATTGAGAACGCTCACCCCAACTGCGGTCGATGATGTCGTCGTTTGCTGAATCAGGGTGGCGGCTGAGGGGAAATGCCACGCGACCTCATCGAAGCCGCTGTTCGCGGCAAATCGGATGTGATGGAGGTAGAGATAATTTCCATTGCTGTCCTTGGCGAGGTTCAGATTCGTAAAGACGATATCCCAGACGTCGCAGGGCAGTTTCTGAACAGCGCCTTGGGCATAGGCCCAGAAGCCATCGAGGGACATCCAGAAGACCTGGGGGCCGCGGACGCCGGCCGCATCCTTGGCGATGAGCCCGCAGCCTTGGGCTATCTCGTTGAATCCCCATACGTCTGGATAGCCGATGTAGGCCATGACCCAGACGCCGACATCCGTGAAAAGCATCGCTTGCTGCGGGCCTTGAATGCCGCCCACGATCTTCGAGCCGCGCGTGAGCCGAAACGATCCGGCCTGATTCGACGCGCTCGCAATCCAGGTATTGAGACTGCCAGCGTCGCACCATGCGACTTGCATCGGATCTTGGACTTGGCCAGGCGCATAGCCCGCGACGCGGCCGGCATAGGTGGCGGGGATCGTGCCCTGGTTGATCGCCGCGCCATAGGCGACGATCATCTGTTGAGGCATCGCGATGAAGAAGCCAGTCGCGAGCGCGGGCGCGTTCGGAATGATCTGTGCGTAGAAACTCGCAGTCGCCCCCGTCCCGGCGTTGAGTGGGTTCCAGTAGAACAGCGGCCCGTTCATCGCATTGGCGATGAGGTTCTGGCCGAAATTGGCTAAGCTCCAATCCTCGGCGCTGACGTTCGGATAAATGGCGGGATTATTCCCCGGACTGGAGGGGAATGAAGTCCCGGAAGGCGAGGATAGACCCGCGATTTGCGGGTTCCAATAGACGAGATATGCGGCGCCGGCGAGATTGCCCTCGTTGATGCCACTGACCGTCGCTTGGGCGCCCCATGATGCGTCGATGGCGAAGGTGTTCGTCGTTGGCGCCGGGCTCGCCAATACCGTGTAGATGCCCGACAGGGTGAGATAGGCGCCCGTCATCGTCGTCGGCAGCGAAATCTGAAATGACGACCCCACCGAGAAGCCATGATTTGGGAGCGTGACGGTGACAACGGCGCTGCCAGAAGTGACGGCGAATTGTGCGACGCATGGCGTAGTCACCGCCGTCGAGTTGGTCGCGTTGGCGCTTGCCTGGATGGTGTAAATGACGTTCGGCGGAGAAGGTGAATGCGAGACGCTTTTGATCGGATAGTTGCCATAGAGGACGAGCCCGCCCACCGCGACATGGGTCGCAATCTGGACCGTCGTCGCGGTCGTGATCCCCAAAGTGTAAACGACAGGATCGCTGACGGTGATGAGCGGCGATCCGCTCGCCGGCGTGAACGTCGCTCCTCCGCTCGTGGTGAACTGTATCGGCGTAATGGGCGAGATCCAGTCGCCCTGCTTCAACGGGGAGATGTGGTAGAGGAACCCTCCGCCGGCTTGCACGCCTCCCGCGAGCACGATGTGCTTGCCGTTGTTGAGGTCCATCCAGGCGCACAGCTCCCGCCCCACGCCCGGAATCCCATTCTGGTAGTATGACGGCGTGAGGTTGACCCAGCCGCCGAGCTTCTCCGGGAGCCCACCCTTGAATCTGATCATATTCGACGCGACGATGTTCGCCGAGAGCAGCGTTGGAGTCGCGAGCGCCTTGACGCCGGGCTGCAATTTTACTGTTGCAAATGGCATTTCCGTGCTATGCTCTTTCGGCGCGGCCCGGCGCGGCAGGACGAGGCTTGGCGTGGATTTTGAGCACCAATGTTTTCAGCCTCCCTGTTACGGCGGCCCCTGCGGCTTCGGCGAGCTTTCACCCGACATGTCGTTCCAACCTGCGAATCTTTTTCGGTTTTCCTCTGATTTCGCGGACGGTAACAGTAGTTGAAATTGCTGCTCCCAACTCATCGCCGAGCGCGGATCGTCGGACGCAGCCCCAAAATTTTTCCTATACGCAGACGCTGCAATCATTGAAGCCGCGAGAAACAAATCGGGCAGCACGCTGGTGAGGAACGACGAGTCGCCGGAGCCGAGGTTGTAGAGCGCCGTGGGCCGGTTCTTGCCGAACACGAGGAACGCATACGCTTGATCCGGCGTCGGCCCGAAGACGAGCGTCAGATCGTCCTGCATCGCGAAGTAGGTGGGCGGCCCG
>Ga0318562_10000844_pt1 | contig 13746 bp, 12 predicted proteins | sample GRESIP066b5f18_FD_203688 | JGI IMG/M metagenome (GOLD analysis project Ga0318562, IMG submission 203688) | Tropical soil microbial communities from Luquillo Experimental Forest, Puerto Rico - GRE.SIPMG.066b5f18 | ecosystem: Environmental > Terrestrial > Soil > Tropical forest > Bulk soil... | reverse complement strand
GGGTCCGACAGCGCCGTGTCCCTCGACCCCGGCCGGGGGGTCGATGGGAATCGAGACGCCGGACGTCAGGACTCCACTGGTTCCGAAGACTCCGCCGCCGGAGTCGGAATCACCCCACACCCCAACGGGAACCGGATTCCCGTTGACATCCTCGGGCTGTTGTCCACTGGCCGCCGGGTCGAATCCAACTACTCCCGCCATGATCTTTCTCCCCACGTTCGACAATGCTGGCGCTTCAAGATTGCGCCGCTGCGAACCCGTTCTTTCGGAGAACGACCAAGAAAGCTGGAGCTAGGACAGTCGCGACATCCAGCCGTGCGTATCGGCGAACGTGCCGCGCTGGATACCGGTCAACGTGTCGCGGAGGGCCATGGTGATCTCACCGGGTTCGCCGTCGGCGATGGTGAACTCACCGTCGCCGTACTTCACATGCGACACCGGCGTGATGACCGCGGCGGTGCCGCAGGCGAACACCTCGGTGATCTCCCCCGCTGCGGTCTTCTTCTGCCACTCGTCGACGTCGATCTTGCGCTCCTCGACGGCGAAGCCGGCGTCAGTGGCCAACTGCAGCAACGAGTCCCGGGTGATGCCGGGCAGCAGCGAACCGCTCAGTTCCGGTGTGACCAGGCGCGCCGAACCGCCGCTGCCGAACACGAAGAACAGGTTCATACCGCCCATTTCTTCGACGAAGCGTCGTTCGATGGCGTCCAGCCACACCACCTGATCGCATCCGTTGTCGGCAGCCTCGGCCTGCGCGAGAAGTGAGGCGGCATAGTTGCCACCGAACTTCGCAGCGCCGGTGCCGCCGGGTGATGCGCGCACATACTCATGCGACAGCCACACGCTGACGGGCTTGATGCCGCGCGGGAAGTACGCGCCAGCAGGTGAGGCGATCACCATGTAGCGGTACTCGGATGCAGGGCGCACCCCGAGGCCGGGTTCGGTGGCGAAGATGTACGGCCGCAGATACAGCGACTCCTCGCCGCCTGCGGGCGGCACCCACTGGTCATCGACCGCGATCAGCTGCCGCAACGACTCGATGAAGACCTCTTCGGGCAGTTCGGGGATCGCCAGCCTGCGGGCCGACGATCGCAGCCGCGCCGCGTTAGCCTCGGCGCGGAACGACACGATGGAGCCGTCGGTCCACCGGTAGGCCTTCAGTCCCTCGAACACCTCCTGCGCGTAGTGCAGGACGATGGCCGACGGATCGAGCTGGATGGGGCCGTACGGGATGACCCGCGCATTGTGCCAACCCTTGCCGTCGACGTAGTCGATCGACACCATGTGGTCGGTGTGATAGCGACCGAATCCCGGGTTGGCCAGGATCTGTGCCCGTACCTCGTCATTCGCCGGATTCGCGTTGCGATCGACGGTGAATTCGAGGTGGTCGGTCATGCGCCGATTGTATATCCGCGCGCTACCGGGTTTTTGCGTCGACGAACGGCTGCTCAGCGCGTCTTCGCGCTGACAAATGGGGGACGGACCACCTCGCACTCCACCGGGCGGCCGCGGACGTCGACCGCGACGCGCTGCCCGTCGGCGATGTCGTGATCGGTGTCGAGTAAGGCCAGCGCAATGCCGACTTTCAAAGTCGGAGAGAAGGTTCCTGATGTCGTCACGCCGACCGGCGTGGTGCCGTCGAGGACGGTCAGGTCCGGCCGCAGCACGCCGCGGCCGACCGCGCGCAGGCCCCGAAGCAACCGCTTCGGGCCCGCCTCCCTCTCCGCCAGCAGCTTGTCGCGACCCCAGAACGCGTCCTTCTTCCAGCCGATCGCCCACCCGCAGCGGGCCTGCAACGGCGAGATCTCCAGGGATAGCTCGTGGCCGTGCAGCGGATATCCCATTTCGGTGCGCAGGGTGTCCCTGGCGCCGAGCCCGGCCAGCTGACCGCCTGCACCGGTCACGGCGTCGACGAGCGCGTCGAACACCACTGGGGAGTCGTCCCAGGCGGGCAGCAGTTCGTAGCCGTGTTCGCCCGTGTAGCCGGTGCGGCACACCCGCACCTCGACCCCGCTGAAGTCCGCGTCTGCATAGCCCATGTAGTCCATGTCGGTAGGCAACCCCAGTGAGCCGACGACCTCGGCCGACTTCGGACCCTGCACGGCGAGCACGGCGCGCGACCGGTGCTCGTCGGTGATGGTCAGGCCGTCGGGGGCCTTTTGCTGCAACGCGGCGACGACGGCCGCTGTGTTGGCGGCGTTGGGCACGAGGAACATCTCCTCGTCGGAGACGTAATAGACGATCAAATCATCGATGACACCGCCGGATTCGGTGCAGCACAACGTGTATTGCGCTTTGCCCGGACCGATCCGGCGGAGATCGTTGGTCAGCGTGGCGTTGATGTACTCCGCCGCGCCCGGTCCGCGCACCGCGGCCTTGCCGAGGTGGCTGACGTCGAAAAGGCCGACGGCGGTTCGTGTTGCGGTGTGTTCGCCGACCGTGCCTTCGTAGGAGACCGGCATCAGCCAGCCGGAGAACTCGGCAAAGCTGGCGCCGAGCTGACGGTGCCGGTCTTCGAGAGGACCGTGCTGGATTTCGCTCACTTCAACTTCGCTCACGGGAATCAACCCTAATCGTGCCTTTGACGCTGGCAGACTCCGTTGGGTGGTCGATTTCGATGCGCTCCAGGCCGCAGGGATCGCCAACGCGCGCGAGCGGGCCGCGCTGATCGAGTACCTGGACAGCCTCGGGTTCACCGCCGAGGACATGGTGGAGGCCGAACGCCATGGCCGCCTGTTCGGCCTCGCAGGCGACGTCCTTCAGCGGTCGGGCCGACCGGTCTACACCCTTCGAGAGGCCGCCGACCGGCTCGGTGTGTCCGTCGAGGAACTCACCCACGCCTGGCACGCGCTCGGCCTCAGTGTCTCCGACGGCGATCAACCAGTGTTCAGCCAAGTCGATATCGACGGTTTGGCGGCGTGGGTCGCGTTGAGGGCGGCCGTCGGCGACGAGGCGACGCTCACGCTGCTGCGGGTGCTCGGCGCGTCGATGGCGCGGCTCTCCGAAGCGGGGTCGACCGCGATCCGCCTCGGACTGCCCGACATCCAGATGGAGTACAGCGAGGACGAGCTGACGACCGCACGGGCGTATCGCGCCGTCGGCGAATTCATTCCGCGCCTCGCGGTGCTGATGGATGCGGTCTTTCGCCATCACACGATCAGTGCCCGCACCTACTTCGAGGGCGTCGTTCGCGACAACTCGGCGAGCGTGATCTGCGGCATCGGGTTCGCGGACCTGACGGGCTTCACTGCGCTGACACAGCGGCTCACCCCCACCGAGTTGTCGGCGTTGCTCGTCGAATTCGCGGCCGCAGTCAACGACGTGGTGCTTGCCGACGGCGGACGGGTGGTGAAGTTCATCGGTGACGAGGTGATGTGGGTGAGCTCGACGCCCGAGCAGCTCGTGAAAGTGGCCCTCGACCTGGTCGAACACCCCGGTGCGCAGGAGGCGAACCTGCAGGTCCGCGCCGGTCTCGGCTACGGCAGCGTGCTGGCCATCGGCGGCGATTACTTCGGCACCGCGGTGAATCTCGCCGCGCGCCTGGTCACCGCCGCGGCGCCGGGCCAGATCCTTGCTGCGGCCGATGTCCGCGACGAACTGCCGGACTGGCCGGCGATTCCGCAGGATCCGTTGGTGCTCAAGGGCTTCGACGATCCGGTCCCGGCCTATGACCTGCACCTGTCCCGCTGACCGATAGGCTGATCGGTTGTGAGCCCAGCGAATCCCGGATATCAGGCCCCTGCCGTCACCGTCAGTTCGTCGCTGCCCAAGCGAAAGGCCGACAAGACGGTGCTGATCGTGCCCGTGGTGAGCGGCCATGACGACGACGCCGCCGCGACCGTCGTTGCCAACCCGTTCCTCGACGCCGAGGCCGTCGGCGAGATCGAGGTCGCGCTCGAGTCGCTCGGCGCCAAGGGCGGCACCGACCAGCTCACCCGGGTGGTCGCGCCGTCACTTCCGGTGGCCAGTGTGCTCGCGGTCGGCCTTGGCAAGGAGCGCGACGACTGGCCCGCCGACCTGATCCGTCGCGCCGCGGGCGTCGCCGCCCGCTCGCTGAACGGCACCGAGGCCGCCATCACCACGCTGTCCGACATCGACCTCGAGGCCACCATCGAGGGATTGATCCTCGGCGCTTACCGGTTCAGCGATTTTCGCAGCGACAAGACCGCGCCAAAAGACAAGGGTCTGCGCGTAATCACCGCGCTGACGGTGGACAAAAAGGCCAAGCCCGCAGCGGAGCGCGCCACGGCCATCGCCACCGCTGTCGCCACCGCACGCGATCTGGTCAACACTCCTCCGTCGCACCTGTTCCCCGCCGAGTTCGCTAGGCGCGCAAAGGCTTTGGGTGAAGCCGCCGGGCTCGAGGTCGAGGTGCTGAGCGAAAAGGAACTCGAGAAGGACGGCTACGGGGGCGTCATCGGCGTGGGCAAGGGGTCGTCGCGCCCGCCGCGCATGGTCCGGCTCGCCCACAAGGGTGCGAAGAACAAAAAGGCCAAACGGGTTGCGCTGATCGGCAAGGGCATCACGTTCGACACCGGCGGCATCTCCATCAAGCCGGCGCTGAGCATGCACCACATGACGTCCGATATGGGCGGCGCCGCCGCCGTGATCGCGACGGTGGTGCTCGCCGCGAAGCAGAAGCTGCCCATCGACGTGATCGCCACCGTGCCGATGGCCGAGAACATGCCGTCGGGCACCGCGCAGCGCCCCGGCGACGTGCTGACCCAGTACGGCGGCATCACCGTCGAGGTGCTCAACACCGACGCCGAGGGGCGGTTGATCCTGGCCGACGCGATCGTGCGGGCCTGTGAGGACAACCCCGACTACCTCATCGAAACCTCCACCCTGACCGGTGCCCAGACCGTCGCACTCGGTGCGCGCACGCCGGGAGTGATGGGCTCCGACGAGTTTCGCGATCGCGTCGCGAAACGGTCCCAGGAGGTCGGCGAAAACGGTTGGCCGATGCCGCTTCCCGAAGAGCTCAAGGACGACCTGAAGTCGACGGTCGCCGACCTCGCCAACGTCAGCGGCTCGCGGTATGCAGGCATGCTCGTCGCGGGCACATACCTGCGTGAGTTCGTCGCCGACGGGGTGGCGTGGGCACACATCGACGTCGCGGCGCCTGCCTACAACACCGGCGGCCCATGGGGTTACACCGGCAAGGGCGGCACCGGCGTGCCGACCCGCACGATGTTCGCGGTGCTCGAGGACATCGCCGCGAACGGCTGAACTGCCGGCTGAGCCGGCGGCTAGACGATCTTCAAACGGGCCGCGTTGCGAAGTGCCTGCGGCGCGATCCGGGATGTGCCGTACAGCATGTAGGCCTCTGGTGCGACGGGTCGCAGCGGCTTGTTTTTCTTCACCGCGGTCAGAATGGCCTTGGCGACCTTGTCCGGCCCGTAGCTTCGCTGCTTGAACATCTTCTCGAACTGGTCGCGCCTGCCCTCCACGTTCCCATCGGCGCGGGCGGTTTCCTCGAACCTCGTCGACTGAATGATGTTGGTGGCGATGACGCCGGGAAAAATGGTGGTCAGCCCGACGTTCGCGGCATCGAGTTCGGCACGCAGGCAATCGGAGAACATGTAGACCGCGGCCTTCGACGTGCAGTAGGCGTTCAACGATTTCAGCGGTGCGAAGGCCGCCATCGACGAGACGTTGACGATGTGTCCACCGGTGCCACGCTCGACCAGCCGCTTGCCAAAAGCTCTGCAGCCGTTGACGACACCGCCGAGGTTGATGTCAAGCACCCGGTCCCACTGATCTTCCGGCGTCTTGAGGAACTCTCCGGCCTGTCCGATACCGGCGTTGTTCACCACTACGTCGGGCACGCCGTGGCGGGCACAGACCTCGTCGGCGAACCGTTCGACGGCCTCTGCGTCCGCGACGTCCAGCACATACGGATGCGCGACACCGCCGCGCTTGGCGATTTGCGCTGCGGTGTCCTTGACGTTCGCCTCGTTGATGTCACTGACGACCACTTCGGCGCCAGCACGCGCGAACGCCAGCGCCGTCTCACGGCCAATGCCGCTGCCCGCGCCGGTGACCGACACCAGCGTGTCGCCGAAGTCGTCGCGCTTGCGCCCGACCTGAGCCCGCAACAGCGACCGGGCGGCCGGCTTGCCGCTCAGGAAGTCGACGAGTTCGCCTACCGCCGTTGCCATCACCTGCGGGTGCGACATCGGCGACCAGTGGCGCGCTTGGATGTCGCGGCGCCATAGTCGCGGCACCCAGCGGGAAAGGTCGTCGAAGCCGTGCGGCCGCACCACGGGGTCCTTGGTGCCGACGATCAACTGCACGGGAACACCGACGTAGCGGTCCCGGGTGGCCTTCAGCGGCGGCGACAGCACGAGCGAGCGGTAGATCTTCAGCGTGTTGATGAGATCGGAGGTCGCGGTGTCGCCGCGTCGGCGTTGTGCGGGCAGGCGGTCGGCGAGCAGTCGGTCCTCCCTCCTCCGAATCAGCAGCCGGAACACCGCAGGCGCGACGACCGGCACCGCGAACGGGTACCAGTAGAGAAACCGCACAAGGCGGTCGACTGCGCGGATGAACTTCACCGGCCGGTACGGACGCTTGAGGTTGTCGAATATGTCGCCGCCGTACTGTGCGATCCCGGGACCCGACACCGAGGTGAACGACGCAACGCGATCGCTGGCGCCGGGACGGCCCAGGTACTCCCACACCGAAACCGAGCCCCAGTCGTGACCGAGGACGTGGACCGGCTCACCGGGGCTGAGGGCTGCGATCACCGCCGCGAAATCGTCGGCAAGCTTCCCGATGGCGTAGGCCGAAACCGGTTCGGGCACAGACGATTTACCCACGCCACGGTTGTCGAACCTGACGATCCTGAACCGGTCGGATAGCTGTGCGACCACTTCGTCCCACAACACATGCGAATCGGGCCAGCCGTGCGTCATCACCACCGTCGGCCCGTCGGGGTTGCCCTGCTCGTACACGGCGATGCGCACCCCGTCGACGCTGTCGACGAACCGCTCCGTGATCGTGTCCATCACGATCCCGAACCTTAGCGGTCCTCCAACTCCCTGCGGACGGCGCGCTCGCGTTCGATGCGGCGGCGGGCGTCGTAGTCGCGCATTCTCTGCGGGTAGCCGACTTTCTGCACGTCGTAGACCGGGATGTTCAGCCGTTCACTCAGCCGCCTGGCGCCGGAGTCCCCGCCTGCGCGCCGCCGCGTCCACTCGCCGTCGTTTGCAACCAGCACCACCGTGATGTCTGTGACGGTGGTCTTGGGCTCGATGTAGGCCTCGACGCCGGTACGTTCGGCGACCCACTGCCGCAGGTAGGCCAGATCGGCCGCGGGGTCACTGCCGCCGCGGCCGCCCGCACGCCCGCGAAACCTGCTGAACAGTGCCAACTGGGCCGTACTCCTTCCGGAGCTCCCGTGCTCCACCTCTATCGATAGTGCCAGAGCAAAAGCTGTGCAGGTCTTCCGGCGAGCGACGCGGCCCGACGTGACAGGATAGGACCGGCATTCGAACCCGTGACGACCAACCGTTCGAGGGAGTCAAAAGACATGGCAACTTCCGTCCAGATGCCGGCACTCGGTGAGAGCGTGACCGAGGGAACCGTCACCCGGTGGCTGAAGCAAGAGGGTGACACGGTCGAGCTGGACGAACCCCTGCTCGAGGTCTCCACCGACAAGGTCGACACCGAGATCCCGTCGCCTGCGGCGGGCGTACTGACGAAGATCGTCGCGCAGGAAGACGACACCGTGGAGGTCGGCGGCGAGCTGGCCGTGATCGGCGATGCGGGTGAAGGCGACGGCGAGGCGAAGGCGGCGGAGAAGCCCGCAGAAGCCCAGGAGGAGAAGCCGGCGGAGGAGCCCGCTGCCCAGCCGGAGCCCGCGGCCGAAGAGCCTGAGCCGGAGCCCGAGGAGAAGCCGGCCGCCAAGTCGTCCGCCGGCGGCGATGCCACCCCTGTGCTGATGCCCGAGCTGGGTGAGTCGGTCACCGAGGGCACCGTCACGCGCTGGCTGAAGAAGGTCGGCGACAGTGTCGAGGTGGACGATCCGCTGGTCGAGGTGTCCACCGACAAGGTCGACACCGAGATCCCGTCACCGGTAGCGGGCACGCTGTTGAGCATCACCGCCGAGGAGGACGACACAGTGCCCGTCGGCGGCGAGCTGGCCAAGATCGGCGAGGCCGGGGCCGCGCCCGCCGAGAAGCCGGAGCCCAAACCCGCACCGAAGGAAGAGCCGAAAGCCGAGCCCAAGGAAGAGGCGAAGCAGCCCGAGCCGAAGGAAGAACCGAAGCCGGAGCCCAAACCGGAGCCGAAAGAGGAAGCCAAGCCCGAGCCGAAGCCCGAACCCAAGGCCGAGCCCAAGCCAGAACCTCATGGCGAGCAGGAGCCGTCGGGCGACGGTGCTCCCTACGTGACGCCGCTGGTGCGAAAACTGGCCAGTGAGAACAACATCGACCTCGCTTCGGTGAAGGGCACCGGGGTCGGCGGTCGCATCCGCAAGCAGGATGTGCTGGCCGCGGCGGAGGCCAAGAAGGCACCCGCGAAGGAAGCCCCGGCGGCTGCGGCGCCTGCTGCCGCGGCGGCGAAGGTGCCCGAGCCGGCGTCGGCGCTTGCGCATCTACGTGGCACCACGCAGAAGGCCAACCGCATCCGGCAGATCACCGCGAAGAAGACGCGCGAATCGCTGCAGGCCACGGCACAGTTGACGCAGACCCACGAGGTCGACATGACCAAGATCGTGGCGCTGCGGGCCCGGGCCAAGAACAGCTTCGCCGAGCGCGAGGGCGTCAACCTGACGTACCTGCCGTTCATCGCGGTGGCAGTCGTCGACGCACTGAAGGCGCACCCGAACGTCAACGCCAGCTACAACGAGGACACCAAGGAGATCACCTACTACGACGCTGAGCATCTCGGCTTCGCCGTGGACACCGATCAGGGGCTGCTGTCCCCTGTGATCCACAACGCGGGCGACCTGTCGCTGGCCGGGTTGGCGCGCGCAATCGCCGATATCGCGGCGCGGGCGCGCTCGGGCAACCTGAAGCCCGATGAGCTGTCCGGCGGGACGTTCACCATCACCAACATCGGCAGCCAGGGCGCCCTGTTCGACACGCCGATCCTGGTCCCGCCGCAGGCGGCGATGCTGGGCACCGGCGCGATCGTCAAACGCCCCCGCGTGGTGGTCGACGCAATTGGCAACGAGTCGATCGGCGTCAGGTCGATCTGCTACCTGCCGTTGACCTATGACCACCGGCTCATCGACGGCGCGGACGCCGGCCGATTCGTGACCACGATCAAGCGGCGCCTCGAAGAGGGAGCATTCGAGGCAGACCTTGGGCTGTAGACATCAGTGACCACCGTCGCCATTGCGGGGTCTTCGGGACTGATCGGCTCGGCGCTGGTCTACGCGCTGCGCGCAACCGATCACCGCGTGCTGCGCATCGTCCGTCGCGCGCCGTCGAATTCCGATGAGCTGTTTTGGAATCCGGAAACCGGCGAATTCGACGCGAACGCGCTGCAGGGCGTGGACGCCGCGGTCAATCTGTGCGGCGTCAACGTCGGCGCCGGCCGGTGGTCGGGCGCGTTCAAACAGAGCCTGCGCGACAGCAGGATCGAGCCCACCGAGGTGCTGTCAGCCGCCGTGGTGGACGGCGGTGTCCCTGTGCTGGTCAACGCAAGCGCGGTTGGCTACTACGGCGATACCAGCGGCAGGATCGCCGACGAGACGACCCCGCCAGGCCGCGGGTTTCTGGCGCAGCTGTGCCGGGACTGGGAGGCTGCCACGGCGCCGGCACAGCATGAGGGCGTTCGTGTCGTGCTGGCGCGCACCGGGCTGGTGCTGTCGCCGCGCGGCGGGATGCTGGCCAGGCTGCGGCCGCTGTTCTCGCTGGGGCTGGGCGCGCGGCTGGGCAGCGGCCGCCAGTACATGCCGTGGATCAGCCTCGAAGACGAGGTCCGCGCGCTGCTGTTCGCGATCTTTCACGACGAACTGACCGGACCAGTGAACTTCACAGGGCCCGCGCCGGTGACCAACTCCGAGTTCACGGCGGCGATGGGCAGGGCGGTCAACAGGCCGACGCTGCTGAAGGTTCCTGGCTTCGCGCTGCGCACGCTTCTCGGCGAGTTCGCCGAGGAGGGGCTGCTCGGCGGGCAGCGGGCGATCCCAGCTGCGCTGGAGCGGGCGGGCTTCGAGTTCCACCACAGCAGCGTTGGCGAGGCGCTGGCCTACGCCACGAGTAACGTCGAATCGTGAGCTCAATCCGGTCGGCCACCACAGCAATCGAGGTACGACGGCTGGGCACCGTCGACTACGAGACGGCCTGGGCATTGCAGCGTGAGTTGGTCGACGCACGGGTCGCCGGTGGTCCGGACACCCTGCTGCTGCTCGATCACCCGTCGGTGTACACGGCGGGTAAGCGCACACTGCCCGAGGACCGCCCGGTGGACGGCACGGCCGTCGTCGACACGGACCGCGGCGGAAAGATCACCTGGCACGGCCCTGGTCAGCTGGTCGGCTATCCGATCATCGGCTTGACCGAACCGCTCGATGTGGTGAATTACGTTCGGCGGCTTGAGGAGTCGTTGATTCACGTATGCGCCGAACTGGGCCTGGAAACCGGACGGGTGGAGGGCCGGTCGGGCGTGTGGGTGCCCGGGGATGCCCGCGGGCCTGCCCGCAAGGTCGGCGCGATCGGGGTCCGGGTGTCTCGTGCGACAACACTGCACGGGTTCGCGCTCAACTGCGACTGCGACCTCGAGGCGTTCTCCGCGATCGTGCCGTGCGGGATCTCCGACGCGGGGGTCACTTCGCTGACAGCCGAACTTGGTCACCGGGTCGGCGTCGACGACGTGATCGACCGCGTCACCGCCGCCGTGTGCGACGCGCTGGACGGCGTGCTGCAGGTAGCGTTGACGTCGTGACAGTCGTTTCTGGGTCCAGTGTCGGAGGCCCAACGGCTCCTGAAGGCCGCAAGCTGCTGCGTTTGGAAGTCCGCAACAGCCAGACTCCGATCGAGCGCAAGCCGCCGTGGATCAAGACGCGGCTGCGCACGGGCCCGGAGTACACGCAGCTGAAGAACCTGGTCCGGCGCGAGGGCCTGCACACGGTTTGCGAGGAAGCGGGCTGCCCCAACATCTACGAGTGCTGGGAGGACCGCGAGGCGACGTTCCTGATCGGCGGAGAGCAATGCACGCGCCGGTGCGACTTCTGCCAGATCGACACCGGCAAGCCGGCCGACCTCGATCGCGACGAGCCGCGCAGAGTCGCCGAGAGCATCGCGACCATGGGACTGCGGTACGCCACGGTGACCGGTGTCGCGCGCGACGATCTGCCCGACGGCGGCGCGTGGCTGTACGCAGAAACGGTGCGCTACATCAAGAAACTCAACCCCGATACCGGCGTCGAGCTGTTGATTCCCGACTTCAACGGCGAGCCTGCGCTGCTCGAGCAGGTCTTCGAATCGCGGCCAGAAGTGTTGGCGCACAACGTCGAAACGGTGCCGCGCATTTTCAAGCGAATCCGCCCCGCGTTCCGATATGACCGCAGCCTCGCGGTGCTGACCGCGGCCCGTGACTACGGGCTGGTCACCAAGAGCAATCTGATCCTCGGCATGGGCGAGACCACCGACGAGGTGCGAACGGCGTTGAAGGATCTGCTGGACGCGGGCTGCGACATCGTCACGATCACCCAGTACCTGCGGCCGTCGGTGCGGCATCACCCGGTGGAGCGCTGGGTGCGGCCCGAGGAGTTCGTCGAGCACGCGGAGTTCGCCGAGCAGCTCGGCTTCGCCGGGGTGCTCGCCGGGCCGCTGGTGCGGTCGTCGTATCGGGCAGGCCGCCTCTACGCCCAGGCAGCGGCCTCGAGGGCTTGAACCCTGCCCGTATCCTGAACTGATGGCGAAGACCCGCAACAATGCCGAACTCAAGGCCGCCAAAGCCGAGGCCAAGGCGACCCGCAAGGCCGAATCCAAGCAGCGCCGCAGTCAGCTGTGGCAGGCGTTCCAGATCCAGCGCAAGGAGGACAAACGGCTGCTGCCGTACATGATCGGCGCATTTGTGCTGATCGTGGCCGCCTCGGTGGTGGCTGGGGTGTTCGCAGGCGGGTTCACGATGGTCACGCTGATCCCGCTCGGCGTGGTGCTCGGCGCGCTGGTGGCCTTCATCATCTTCGGCCGCCGGGCGCAGAAATCGGTCTATCGCAAGGCGGAGGGCCAGGCCGGCGCCGCGGCGTGGGCGCTGGAGAATCTGCGCGGCAAGTGGCGGGTCACCGCCGGCGTCGCGGCCACCGGCCATCTCGATGCGGTGCACCGGGTGATCGGCAGGCCCGGCGTGATCTTCGTCGGCGAAGGGTCCGCGGCGCGGGTGAAACCGCTGCTGGCCCAGGAGAAAAAGCGCACCGCGCGGCTGGTCGGCGACGTCCCGATCTACGACTTCGTGATCGGTAACGGCGAGGGCGAGGTTCCGCTGGCCAAGCTAGAGCGCCACCTGACGAAGCTGCCCCAGAACATCACCGTCAAGCAGATGGACGCGCTGGAGTCCAGGTTGGGCGCGCTTGGTGCGAAGGCAGGCCCGGCGGCGATGCCGAAGGGCCCGATGCCGAACGCGGCGAAGATGCGCGGAATGCAGCGCACGGTGCGCAGGCGCTGACCTGGTTACGCCCAAACCGACATTTGGGCGAAGAAGCGCGAGTAGATCGCGCCATTTCGTCGATCTCGACGACTACCGCCTGACAACCGCGGTGAAAGTCAGGCGGTCCTGCAGTCCGCGCAGGTCGGTGTCGGTGATCAGCGCGGGTACCACCAGCGAGATAAGGATCCCGCGCACCAGGGCGCGACCCAGCCCCACGTGAACTGTGTTGTCGACAGGGACGACGACCAGCCCCAATGCGAACTGGCCGGGGGTGAACCCGAAGAGCCGAACTGACGCCGCGCCGAGAATGAACCAGATGATCAGGACGGCGGTGGACAGCATCGGCATGCTGACCAGGCCGACTGCCATAGCCAGGGCAGCTAATCCGTATGCGATCAGCCAGTCGATGAACAGGGCCGCGATGCGCCTGCCCATGCGCGCCAGAGATTTCGGCCCGCTTTGGGGTAGACCTAGTCGCTGACCTGGATAATCATTAGGTCTCTCGTCCGCGGGTCCCGGTTCGGCGGGCGGCGGACCAGACAACCAGGAACCGAAGCTGCCAGCCATGGCCCAAGCATAGGTCTGGCGCAATTGCGTAACTTCGGCGCAACATACGGTTGACTGCCGTGCAACATCGGGTCCATAGCGTCATCCCGCGGGTTAATAGGAAATAAGGAGAGTCTCAGTGGCAGAAAAGACCGCCGACGACATCATCAAGCTGATCAAGGACAAGGAAGTCGAGTACGTCGACATCCGGTTCTGCGATCTGCCCGGTGTCGTCCAGCACTTCTCGATTCCGGCGTCGGCGTTCGATGAGAGCGTTTTCGAGGACGGATTGGCGTTCGACGGTTCGTCGGTGCGCGGCTTCCAGTCGATCCACGAGTCGGACATGATGCTGCTGCCCGACCCCGAGACTGCACAGATCGATCCGTTCCGTGAGGCGAAGACGCTGAATCTCAACTTCTTCGTGCACGATCCGTTCACCCGTGAGGCGTACTCACGCGATCCCCGCAACGTGGCCCGCAAGGCGGAGAACTACCTGGCCAGCACCGGCATCGCCGACATGGCGTACTTCGGCGCAGAGGCCGAGTTCTACATCTTCGACTCGGTGGCGTTCGACTCGCAGATGAACGGCACGTTCTA
>Ga0318562_10000842_pt1 | contig 13750 bp, 12 predicted proteins | sample GRESIP066b5f18_FD_203688 | JGI IMG/M metagenome (GOLD analysis project Ga0318562, IMG submission 203688) | Tropical soil microbial communities from Luquillo Experimental Forest, Puerto Rico - GRE.SIPMG.066b5f18 | ecosystem: Environmental > Terrestrial > Soil > Tropical forest > Bulk soil... | reverse complement strand
CACGGCCCTGGTTGGCGTCGGGCTGCTCGCGCTGTACTTCCCGGTGTACATCGACGCGTACGACCAGTTCGGTTTCCAGATCAAGTGCGGTACCGGCTTCGGCGCCAACCTGTCGCAGGCGGCCGACGCTCGCGGTGGCGACTATGTGAGTCAATGCCAGATGGCCCTGATGGTGCGCAGGCTGTGGTCGATCCCGATGGTGGCCGTCGGCTCGATCCTTTTCGCCATCATCATCTTCGTGGCGGCGACCATCTGGGGCCGCGAATCGGTGTTCGGCGAGGATCCATCAACCTGACCTAGTATGCGTGCCGTGAGCACGCCGGAGCCCCCAGCGCTGCAGCGGCGGCTCGGCACCGCGGACGCCGTGACGATCGGCCTCGGCTCGATGATCGGAGCGGGAATCTTCGTGGCGCTGGCCCCCGCCGCGGCGGCGGCAGGCTCGGGCCTGCTGATCGGTCTGGCGGTGGCGGCCGTAGTCGCGTACTGCAATGCGACGTCATCGGCCCGGCTCGCCGCGCTCTATCCGGAGTCGGGCGGCACGTACGTGTACGGCAGGGAGCGACTCGGGGCGTTCTGGGGCTACACCGCCGGTTGGAGTTTCGTGGTCGGCAAGACGGCATCGTGCGCGGCGATGGCGCTGACAGTCGGGCTCTATGCATGGCCGGCCCATGCGCACGCCGTTGCGGTCGCCGCGGTTGTCGCGTTGACCGCAGTCAACTACGTCGGCATCAAGAAGTCGGCGGTGCTCACCCGCGTCATCGTCGCGGTCGTGCTCGCCGTGCTCGCCGCGGTGGTGGTGATCGTGCTCGGTTTCGGCGACGCCGACGCATCCCGGTTGGCGCTCGGCACCGACGCGCACGTGGGCGGGGTGCTGCAGGCCGCGGGCCTGCTGTTCTTCGCGTTCGCCGGATACGCCCGCATCGCCACACTCGGCGAAGAGGTTCGCGACCCCGCGCGCACCATCCCCCGTGCGATCCCGATCGCGCTGGGCATCGCGCTCGCCGTCTACGCGATCGTCGCGGTCGCCGTCCTCATGCAGTTGGGCAGCGCCGGACTGGCATCGTCGGGCGCACCGCTGGCCGATGCTGTTCGGGCAGCCGGCCGGGCCGGCTTTGAACCCGTGGTCCGCGTCGGCGCCGCGGTTGCGGCGCTCGGGTCACTGCTCTCGTTGATTCTCGGGGTGTCGAGGACGACGTTGGCGATGGCCCGCGACCGCCACCTGCCGCACGCCCTTGCCGCGGTGCATCCGCGGTTCGCCGTCCCGCATCGGGCCGAACTCGTGGTGGGCGCGATCGTCGCGGTTCTCGCGGCGGTCGCCGATGTGCGGGCCGCGATCGGCTTCTCCTCGTTCGCCGTGCTTGTCTATTACGCGATTGCCAACGCATCGGCTATGACGTTGGGCCGCAGGATCATTCCGGCGATCGGCCTCGCGGGCTGCGTGCTGCTTGCCGTTCTGTTACCCCTGGGCTCGGTACTCATGGGCGCCGGCGTGGTGCTTGTCGGCGCCATCGCATATAAATTTAGACAGGTATAACTGTACAGTTATAACTGTCTAAACTAGACTGGCGGCATGACGGCGGTGAGTGAATCGGCGGTTGCAGCGGCCCGGGATCTTCGAGTCGTGTTCAGCAGGTTGCGCAGGCGGCTCAAGGAACTGGCCACCGCCGATGACCTCACCCCGTCTCAAACGGCGGTCCTCATCAGGCTCGCCAAGGACGGCCCGGCATCGACCAGCCAGCTGGCCGGTGCCGAGCGAGTCCGGCCGCAGTCAATGGCGACCACGTTGACCGGGCTCGACCGTCACGGATTGATCGAGCGCAAACCCGATCCCGACGACGGACGGCGTCAGCTCATCACGTTGACGGCCCGTGGCCGCAAACACGCAGAGAGCGATCGAAGGGTTCGAGAGGAATGGTTGGTGCAGGCAATGGCTGACCATTTCACCGAACCCGAGCGTCACATCATCAACCAGGCGCTGACGCTCCTGCATCGACTCACTGACTGAAAGGTGTATTTCAGCAATGGAATTGAGCGTGCACTACATAGACTTCCTGCCTGGTGCGCCGGAGCGGCTCGGGCCGACCGTGGCGCAGGCCGCGATCGCCGCCGAAGAGGCTGGCGCGACGATGTTCACCCTCGCTGACCACTTCTTCCAGATGGAGGCGATGGCGCCTGCGGAGAACCCGTTTCTCGAGGTGTATACGACACTGGGATTCCTGTCCGGGCAGACGAGAAGCATCGCGTTGGCTCCGCTGGTCACCGGCGTCACCTATCGCCACCCCGGTCTGCTGGCGAAAACGGCCACCACGGTCGATGTGCTGTCAGGAGGCCGGCTGGTGTTCGGCATCGGGGCGGCCTGGTACGACCGCGAGCATGTCGGCCTCGGTGTTCCGTATCCGTCTGTTCGGGAGCGGTTCGAGATGCTCGAGGAGACGCTGCAGATCTGCCTGCAGATGTGGAGTGACAACAATGGGCCTTACGAGGGCAAGCACTTCCGGTTGGCGGAGACGCTCTGTGAGCCGCAGCCGATTCGGCGCCCGCCGATCCTGATCGGCGGAGGTGGCGAGAAGAAGACACTGCGGATGGTCGCCCAGTATGCGGATGTGTGGAATGCGACGACATCGAACGCAGCCGAACTCGCGCACAAGATCGTTGTGCTCAACAGGCACTGCGAGACGGTAGGCCGCGACCCCGCGGACATCCGGTTGACGGCAGCCCTGTTCACGAACCCGTTCGACAATGTCGATGCGTGGCTGAAAAACGCCGAGAGTTATGCCGAATTGGGCATCGTGCAGGTCAATGCCGGGCCCCTGCCCGGCGATCCGGATCCCGTCGGGTTCATCAAACGCCTCGGCGACGACATCATTCCGCGGCTGACCGAGTTCGGCTGAGGCGTCTACGCGCTGCGGCTGTTGCGGTAGGCCTCGACCGCCGTCGGCAACGTCATGAAGATGCGGTCCTCGCCGATCTTGTCGACCAATCCGGCGGCATCGAGCGCGTCCCGCAGCTCGTGCTTGACCCTCGCCATCGCGAATTCTATTCCACGGCTTTCCAACTCGGCCCGCAGCTGGTCGAGGACGTCGAGGGCGGTGAGATCCACCTCGACGATCGCCTCTGCGTTGAGCACGAACCACTTGACCGTGCCGGGATTCTCATCGACCGCCGCCAACGCCCGTTCCCGGAAGTTCTCGGCGTTGGCGAAGAACAACGGCGCGTCGTAACGGTAGATCACCAGACCCGGCTCCGGATCGGCATTCGGGTAGTCATCGACGTCGTGCATGCCAGCGACGCCCGGCACGAATCCGAGGATGGCGTCGTGCGGGCGGGCCACGCGGCGAAGCAGGTCGAGGATCGACAGTGCGATGGCCACAAGCACGCCGTAGAGCACACCGAACAACAGCACCGACGCTGTGGTGGCAAGCGCCAAAACAAGCTCGCTGTGCCGAAATCGGGCCAGTCGCTTGAACTCCGGTACGTCGACCAGACGCAGCGCCGCATACACCACCAGCGCGCCAAGAGCCGCCATCGGGAAGTTCGACAGCACGCCACGCCCGGCCACCATCACCACAAGCACGAACACCAGCGAGACGACCGAATACAGCTGGGTCCGGCTGCCCAACGCATCGCCCAGCGCAGTGCGGCTGCCGCTGGAGCTGACCGGGAATCCGTGCATCAGGCCGGACCCGACATTGCACACGCCCAGCGCCCGCAGCTCGGCGTTGGCGTCGACCCGCTGGCCGTGGCGGGCCGCGAACGTGCGAGCGGTCAGCACGTTGTCGGAGAACGCGACGATCGCGATACCCGCGGCCGGGATCACCAGCGTGGAGAGGTCGGCGAGTCCGATAGCGGGGAGTCCAGGAGTCGGCAGTCCACTGGGGATCTCGCCGATCACCCGAATCCCGTTGCCGTTCAGTGAGAATGCCGCGACGACGGCGGTGGCGAGCAGGATCGCGATCAGCGGTCCCGGCAACCTCGGCACCAGCCGAGCCAGGGCCAGCAGCAACACCAGCACCGACGCCGACAACGCCACGGTCGGCCAGTGCACACCGGACAGCCCCGCAATGAACGACCGCATCTGCTCGACGAACTCGTCGCCCTCGACAGGCACGCCGGTGACCTTGCCGAGCTGGCCGGCGATCATGATGACCGCGACACCGGTCATGTAGCCGACCAGCACCGGTCGCGACAGCAGGTCGGCCAGAAAGCCGATGCGCAGCAGGCCCGCGACAAAGCAGAACCCGCCGACCATCATTGCCACCGCGGCGGCCAGCCCGGCGTAGCGGCCGGGGTCTCCGACGGCCAGCGGCGCCAAGGCCGTCGCCGTCATCAAAGCGGTGGTCGACTCGGGCCCGACGGAAAGCTGGCGTGACGAGCCGAGTAACGCGTAGACCGCCAAGGGCACCAGCGCCGCCCACAGCCCCACGACGGGCGGTACGCCTGCCACCGTCGCATACGCCATCACCTGAGGGACGAGGTATGCGGCGACGGTCACGCCTGCGAGCAGGTCACCGCGCAGCCATTCCCGCCGATAACCGCGGAACTGCGCTAGCCCAGGCAAGATACTCATCGTGATCCCGCTGACATGGAAGCACGTGGAAGCCCTGGCCGACCCGGACTTCGTCGTCGCACCCGATGAACGCCTGGACTGGACCCGCACGATCGGCATCGGCGCACAGCATGTCGTGGCCATGTTCGGCGCCACCTTCCTGGTGCCCGTGCTCACCGGCTTCCCGCCCGCCACCACCCTGCTGTTCTCGGGCGTCGGCACCGTGCTGTTTCTGGTCATCACCGGCAATCGGCTGCCCAGTTATCTGGGCTCCAGCTTCTCGGTGATCGCCCCCGTCACTGCGGCCGTCGCATCCCATGGCACGGGCAGCGCGCTCGGCGGACTGGTGGCGGTAGGCGTCACGCTGATCGTGATCGGCCTCGTCGTGCACGTGGTCGGCACGCACTGGATCGACGTGATCCTGCCGCCTGTGGTCACCGGGGCCATCGTCGCCCTGATCGGTTTCAACCTGGCACCCGCGGCCAAGGCCAACTTCGAGAAGGGTCCGGTGGTCGGCCTCGTCACACTCGTGCTGCTGGTCGCGACCCTGGCCTCCTTCCGCGGCATTATCGGCAGGCTCGCGATCTTCATCGCCGTCGTCGTGGGCTACCTGGTCGCGCTGCTGCTCGGTGACGTCGACACGTCGCAGATCGCCGCCGCGCCATGGATCGGCCTGCCCGAATTCCAGGCACCGTCCTTCTCGCTCGCCGTGCTGCCGATGTTCCTGCCCGCTGTGATCGCCCTGATCGCCGAGAACATCGGGCACGTGAAGTCCGTCGGGCAGATGACGAAAACGGATGTCGACCCGCTGATGGGCCGCGCGCTGGCCGCAGACGGCGTCGCCACCACCCTCGCAGGCTTCGGCGGCGGATCGGCGACCACCACGTATGCCGAAAACATCGGCGTGATGGCGGCCACCCGCATCTATTCGACGGCCGCGTACTGGGTCGCGGCGGCCGTGGCCATCGCACTGTCGTTGTGCCCCAAGGTCGGAGCAGCGATTTCCGCGATCCCACCGGGTGTGCTCGGTGGCGCGACCGTGGTGTTGTACGGACTCGTCGGCGTGCTCGGCATCCGGATCTGGCTGACCAACGGCGTCGACTTCGGCAAGCCCCTGAACCAGATGACCGCGGCCATCCCGTTGATCATTGGCATCGCCGACTTCACCTGGCATCTCGGCGATTTGACGTTCACCGGCATCGCGCTCGGCTCCATCGCCGCGTTGCTGGTCTACCACGGCATGCGGCTGCTGGGCCTGCGGACACAGAAGACGGCCGACGACCCCGAGGTGGTTCAACCATGATGCGTCACGCATTGGTCCGGCGGCCGTCACCTCGGCTCGCCGACGGGCTCGTCACCCATATCGATCGAAGCGATCACGTGGATGCCGAACTCGCCCAACGTCAATGGGACGGTTATGTCACCGCCCTCCAGCACGCGGGCTGGACCGCGCACGAGGTGCCCGCCGCGCCGGATTGCCCCGACTCGGTGTTCGTCGAGGACACCATGGTCGTCTACGGCGACCTCGCGGTCATCAGCCGTCCAGGAGCAGACGAACGCTGGCCCGAGGTCCCCGCGGCAGAGGACGCCGTCCGCGCTCAGGGATATCGCGTCGTGCGAATCGAAGCGCCGGGCACACTCGACGGCGGCGACGTGTTGAAGCACGACGGCACGGTCTGGGTCGGTGTCGGCGGCCGCACAAACGCTGAAGGACTCGCGCAGTTGACGTTTCACCTGCAGCCGTTCGGCGTCAAGGTGGTGGCCGTCCCCGTCACAAAGGCACTGCACCTCAAATCGGCGGCCACCGCACTGCCCGACGGCACGATCGTCGGCTACGAACCTGTTGTCGACGACCCCGGCATCTGGGGCGAGCGGTTCCTCGCGGTGCCCGAGGACTGCGGGTCACAGGTCGTGCTGCTGGAAGACGATGCGGTGCTGATGTCCTCGGCCGCACCGCAGACCGCGAAGCTCTTCGAGCAGCGTGGCTACCGGGTTGTCGCGGTGGACATCTCCGAGTTCGAAAAGCTCGAGGGCTGCGTGACCTGCCTTTCCGTCCGACTTCGCTGCCGTCCCTAGGACCTCACTGACCCTCGAGCACCGCCGAGGGTCCGCGCGTCAGCATCTGACGGGCCACGATGATGCGCTGGATCTCGCTGGCGCCCTCCCAGATTCGCTCGACCCGAAGCTCGCGGAACATCCGCTCGGCGACGTTCTCCCGCATGTAGCCGCGCCCGCCGAACACCTGCACGGCGCGATCCGCGACCCGCCCTGCCATCTCGGAGCAGTACAGCTTGGCCATCGACGCCTGGCCGTGCACGATCTTGCGGTCATTGCCGGCATCGATGGAGCGGGCCACCTCGTAAAGCATTGAGCGAGCGGCGAACAACTCGGTGGCGCTGTCGGCCAGCATGCCGGCCACCAACTGATACTCGCCCAGTGGCCTGCCGCCGACCTCGCGGGTCCGCGCGAACTCGGTCATCTCGTCGACGAGACGCTGCGCAGCGCCGACGCAGCGGGACGCCACCATCATCCGCTCGAACCGGAACCAGTCCTGGGTGAAGGTCATCGGTTCGCCGAGCTTCCCCACGAGGTGGGATGCGGGCACCCGCACGTCGGTGAACGACACAATGGGATGTTCGTCGGCGATGTTGTGCGAATAATGCGGCGTGCGAACCACTTCCACACCCGGCCACGGCAGGTCGACCACCAGCAGCACGTGCTCGCCCGCGTGATCGCCCCTGCACAGCACGGCCTCGACGAACACATAGTCAGCGAGGTTGAACGACGTCACATGCCACTTGACTCCGTTGATCACGTACTCGTCGCCCTCGCGGTGCGCCGTCGTCTGCAGCTCCGAGACATCGGACCCGGCGAACTCCTCGGTGATCGCGTACGCTTCGTGCTTCTCACCGCGCACCGCCGGAAGCAGCCAGCGCTCGCGCTGGTAGTCGGTGGCCACCGCCGGCCACCACTGCGGCGGCGTCGCCATCACCCACGCCAGCCCGTTGGTGACCCGGCCGCACTGTTCCTGCACGAGCACCTGCTGCAGCGCCGTGCAACCGGGACCGCCTACCGATGTCGGCATGTTCGTGGCGTACAGACCAAGCTCCTTGGCGCGCGTCGCGAACTCCGCCGTCAACTCCTTCGGAAGCAGGCCACCCGCGAGTTCGGCCTCGACCTCGTACGGCATCAGTGACTCGACGAAGGATCGCGCCGTGTCCCGGATCTGCAGATCCTCCGCCGTCAGTCCGTACATCCGTGTTACCCGCCCTCTCGCTCTTGACTGAGCGTTCAGTCTATGTCAGCGTTCCATGGTATGACCAGTGCTGACGTCGTGGTGGTGGGTGGCGGAACGGTAGGTGCGTGGACAGCCGTGATGCTCGCCGAACGCGGGATCGGAAATGTTGTCCTGCTCGAGGCGCTGACGCTGGGCGACGGCGCCAGCAGCCGCGCCGCGGGCATGGTGCGGGCGCAGGGCGGCACAGAAGCCCCGATCGTGCTCGGCATGCGGACGCAGGAGTTCTACAAGGCGAGCGGTGACCGCTTCCCGCTCGACTGCGGCTTCGTCGCACAGGGCTATCTGATGCCCTGCTTCTCCGAAGCAGAAGTCCAGCAGGCCCACGACCGCATCGCGCTGCAACAGTCACTCGGGCTCAACGTCGAGTGGTGGTCGGGCTCCGATCTCGACGACCGCAACACCGGCATCGCGCCGGGCGCCACCCTCGGCGCGTCCTACGCGCCAGGCGACGGCTACATCGACGCACCGCGCAATGTGCTGGCATACACGGCCGCGCTGACTGCGCACGGCGTCGATATCAGGGAACGCTGCAAGTTCACCGGGCTGCGCACCGTGGGCGGCCGCGTGGTGGGCGTCGACACCTCCGCGGGCCCGATCGACACCGAACACATCGTGCTGACCGGTGGACCGAAACTCGGCAAGGTCGGCCAGACCGCGGGTGGACGGATCCCGGCGGGCGGTTCGCGCCACCAGGTCGTCGTGACCGCGCCTGTCACCGCTTTCGATGTGCACGAGGTGCCGATGGTCTTCGACCTGATGTCTGGAATCTATTGGCGCCCAGGTGAAGCCGGTGGCCTCCTGTGGGGTATGAGTAACCCGGAGGAGGCGCCAGGCGTGGCCGCCGACTTCGACGACATCTACTACCAGAAAGCCCACGACCGGATCGAGGAACTGCTTCCGGGCGTCAAGGGCCTCGGGCTTCGGCGGACGTGGGCGGCGACGATCGACTACACCCCCGACCACCTGCCGATCCTCGGCCCGCTGATCACCGACGACGGCCCCGTCGAGGGCACCGTGGTGGCCAGCCCCGCCGGACACGGCATGATGTGGGGCCCCGCGGTCGCCGAGGTGGCCGCGGATCTCACGATGACCGGGCGGTGCGACTGGCTCGACCTCACCGATCTCGGGCTTGACCGCTTCGACGCCGACGGCAACAGTCGCCTTGACCCCGAACCGATTTCACTTCCCTTCCCAGAGAAAGCAGCACTGTGAACACTATCGACACCGCACTCCTCGCCAAAGCCGCCGATGCGGAGCTCGAGGACTGGGGTCCGCTTGAAGAGGCGACCGGCGAAGCCATGGCCACCCACGGGCTCGAGATGTGGGTGGATGGCGACAAGTCCGCAGGCATTTGGCAGTGCACGCCGGGCCCGTCGTACTGGGTTCAGGATGAGAACGAGGTGATCTACGTGTTGTCAGGCCGGATGACCGTGACGCCCGACGGCGGCGAACCCGCAGAGATCAAAGCCGGTGACATCGCGGTGTTCCCGAACGGCTGGAGGGGTACCTGGGACATCCACGAGACTGTGCGAAAGGTCTACTCCATCTTCTGATCTCAATTCGATCACCGTCGCGCAACATGTGGTGCGTCGAGGCGGTTCTTGCCGTCGTGTGATCGACAATGCGGAACGTGACGGAATGGCGGGAGTCCGACGTTGGCGCGTGAAATATCCCGTCAGACGTTTCTGCGCGGCGCCGTTGGAGCGTTAGCGGCAGGCACAGTATTCAGCTCGGTGCGGGCATTTGCCGATCCGATTACCACCGGCTGGGAAGCCCTTTCAACCGCCATCGGCGGTCGCTTACTGCTTCCGGACAACGGGCAATTCGCAACGGCGAAACAGGTTTTCAACACCAACTACAACGGTGCTACGCCGGCAGCTGTCGTCACACCGACATCGGTGGCCGACGTGCAGAAGGCGATGGCGTTCGCTGCTGGTCACAATGTCAAGGTCGCGCCGCGCAGTGGTGGGCATTCCTACATCGGCGCGTCGACGGCGAACAGCGCCATGGTGTTCGACCTGCGTTCGCTGCCAGGCGGAATCAATTACGACGCCGCCAGCGGGCGGGTCACGGCGCCGCCTGCGACCAGTTTGTGGGACCTGCATCAAGCGTTGGCTGCGGCCGGCCGAGGTATCCCGACGGGCACCTGCCCGACGGTCGGTGCTGCGGGGCATGCGCTTGGTGGTGGACTCGGCGCCCAGTCCCGCCATGCGGGCTTGCTCTCAGACGCGCTGACGTCGGCACAGGTCGTATTGCCATCAGGCCAGGCGGTCACCGCCTCTGCGGCCGAAAACCCTGACCTGTTCTGGGCATTGCGTGGCGGCGGCGGAGGCAACTTCGGGGTGACGACCTCGCTGACCTTCGCCACATTCCCCACCGCGGACGCCGACGTCGTCAACCTCAATTTCCCGCCGGAGTCGTTCGCGCAGGTTCTCGTCGGTTGGCAGAACTGGCTGCGCACCGCCGACCGAAGCTACTGGGCACTGGCGGACAGCACGACCGACGCGACCGGTACGCACTGTCGCATCATGGCGACCGGCCCTGCCGGCTCGGCCAACAACATGACCAGTGCCATCACCTCAGCCGTCGGAATGCAACCGGCAGGAACCGACACCCACACGTTCAACTATCTGGATCTGGTGAAGTATCTGGCCGTCGACAATCTCAACCCGGCGCCGGTCGGATACGTCGGCGGATCCGATGTCTTCCCGATCATCAACGCGGGCACGGCGCAGGGTATCGCCGCGGCGGTCAAGGCCTTTCCGCCCTCGGCGGGGCGCCTGATCGCGATCATGCATGCCCTTGACGGCGCCCTGGCCACCGTGGGGCAGGGCGCCACCGCGTTTCCGTGGCGGGGGCAAGCCGCGTTGGTGCAGTGGTACGTCGAAAACGCCGGATCCCCGTCTGCAGCCGTCAACTGGCTAGGCACGGCACACCAAGCGGTGCAACCGTATTCGGTCGGCGGCTATGTGAACTATGTCGAAGCAAACCAGCCGCCGGCGCGGTACTTCGGCCCGAATCTCCCGCGACTGAGCGCCGTAAGGCAGAAGTATGATCCCGGCCGAGTCATGTTCTCCGGACTGAATTACTAGCGCGAGCAGACGCAAAGGCACGCGACACGCCGCGACGACACGCGCTTTTGCGTCTGCTCGCGAGAGAAGTCAGTGGGCGGGTCAGTCCAACGACTGAAGAAAAGCGAGCAGCGCCGCGTTCGTCTCGGCTGGCCTCTCTCGGTGAACCCAGTGCCCGGCGCCCGGCACGATCGTGCTACTACGAAAGTCGGTGCACGCCGCGCCCGGGTCCGCATAGCTGTCCATGCCGGGAATGAACGCCCGCACCGGATCGCGCTCACCAGCGATGAAGCATGAGGGCTGAGTCACCGGAGCGCCGATGATGTTCTCTGACTCCGCGGCGTCGAGGGCCAACGCCCGGTAGCGGTTGAACGCACCGTTCATGCCGGAGTGCTCGAAGCTCGCAGCAAGCGCGTCGAGGTCGGCGTCGGTGATGAAGTCCAGCCGACCGTCGGGCGGATTGGGGAGCAGAGGGAGCAATGTCGCGTCACGTGGCGCGTCCGGGAGCCAGCAGTTGAGCGGCGCGTCGCCTGAGAGCCCGAAGTAGACGCGCTTCAATGCACCGCGAAGGTCCGCACCGAAGTCGGCCTCGGGCGCGCCCGGACGGATGAAATAGAGCATGTAAAAGAACCGACCGGCGTAGACCTGATCGAAGACATCGATCAGCGACATCCCCGTCGCCGGGACGTACGCCACACTCAGCCCGGCGACCGCCCGCACCCGATCGGCGTGACGGATCGCGGTGTTCCACACGATCGGTGCGCCCCAGTCGTGGCCGACCAGCACGATCGGCTCATCGGAGAGCGCGGCGGCGACCGCAGCGACGTCGCCCGCGAGCTCCTTCACCGTGTATCGCGCGACCTCCGTCGGGACCGAGCTGCCGCCGTATCCACGCACGTCGAGCGCCGCAACCCGATACCCGTGCGACGACAGGAACTCGACCTGGTTGTGCCATGAGCCCGCGAGCTCCGGCCAGCCGGATACGCATAGCACGGTGGGGCCGTCGCCCGTGACCTCGACCCGAAGGGAGATATCGCCGTTCGTGACCTTCAGCTCTTCCACGCCGCCATCGTGCCTCACTCGGCAGGCTGCTCGTCGAGCTTCGTCAGCGCGAGCAGACGCAAAGTTGCGCGACACGCCGCGACGACACGCGATTTTGCGTCTGCTCGCGAGAAGAAGTCAGCGTCGGCGCGCGAAGTACTTCTTGTACGCCTCGGCCGATGCCCGCAACTGCGGGTCGGCCTCGAACTTCGGCTCGAACTTCGCCCACGCCGCCTCGCGCTTGGCGGGGATGTACTCCGTCGGCCAGTACGGGTGCACCTGCGGCTTGTAGTCGCGAAGCACGCGCCGGGCGACGGTGGCCTTGTGCACCTCGTCGGCGCCGTCGGCAAGGCCCATCGTCGGCGCACTCGCGTACATCGCCTGCAGCGGCGTGAGGTCGGTGGTGCCGAGCGACCCGAGGATGTGCAGGGCGTTGAACGACACCTCCTGCAGCACCTTGGCCATCGTGAACTTCACAGTCGCGATGTCGGTCCTGGCTTCCTTCGTGCTCGAATTATCGATTTTCCAGGCGGTTTCGAGCACCAGCAGCCGCAGCATCCGAATGGCGGCGTATGAGTCGGCGATCTTCTCCTGCACCATCTGGTGCTCGGCGATGACCTTGCCGTGCGACTCACGCGACAGCGCCCGTTCGCACATCATGTCGAAGGCGAGCTTGCACTGGGCGATCGTGCGCATCGCATGGTGGATGCGTCCGCCGCCGAGCCGACGCTGGGCCAGCGTCTTGGCCCCGTCCTCCGGGCCGAGCAGATGGTCGAGCGGCACCCGCACATCGCGGTAGATGATGTGGTTGTGGTTGCGGGGCTCCGGCTGGATCTCCACGCCGGGGGTGTTGCGCGGCACGACGAACATGCCGTTGGTACACATCACGAACAGGATGTCGGCGACGCGGCCCGCCGAGGTGAACCACTTCTCGCCGTTGATCACCCATTCGGCGCCGTCGCGCACGGCGGTGGTCTTGAACAGGTTGGGGTCCGATCCGCCCTGCGGCTCGGTCATCGAATACGCCGAGAACATGTCCTGGTTCAGCAGCGGCGCCAGCCAGCGCTCCTTCTGCTCCTCGGTGCCGAACGCGGCCAGCATCTCCATGTTGCCGGTGTCGGGTGCCGCGGCCCCGAACATCTGCGGGGCGCCGGGATAGCGGCCGATGACCTCGTTCAGCAGCGCGAGCTTGAGCTGGCCGAAGCCCGGGCCACCGAGCTCTTCGTCGAGGAAGATCGCCCACAGCCCCTGATCCTTGACCTGCTGTTGCAGGCCGCGGACGTACGCCTTGACATGCGGGTCCGGCGAGCGCACGGCGTACGGGAAGACGTACTCGAGCGGCTCGACCTCCTCCCGGCAGAATTCCTCGACCCAGTCGAGCTTCTTCTGGAAATCCGGATCAGTCGAAAAATCCCACGCCACACTTAGGATTCTGCACGACGCGCGACAACGAGCGCATCGACGGCGACAACTCCGTGCGGTGAGGCGATGACCGGGTTCACCTCGACCGCGTCCAGCACGTCGCCGAGTTCGGCCGCCATCTCCGAGAAGGCCACGATCACGTCGGCCAGTGCATGGATGTCGACGGCCGGAGCACCTCGCCAGCCGGCCAGCAGCGGGCGGATGCGCAGACGGTCCAGCAGCGCGAGCGCACCGGCATGCGACACCGGCGGACAGGCAACGGCTCGGTCGGCGAGCAGCTCCACCAGGGTGCCGCCCGCCGCGACGACCAGCAGCGGTCCGAATGCCTCGTCGCGCACGATGCCCACCGAGACCTCGACGCCCGCCTCGACC
>Ga0318562_10000841_pt1 | contig 13754 bp, 15 predicted proteins | sample GRESIP066b5f18_FD_203688 | JGI IMG/M metagenome (GOLD analysis project Ga0318562, IMG submission 203688) | Tropical soil microbial communities from Luquillo Experimental Forest, Puerto Rico - GRE.SIPMG.066b5f18 | ecosystem: Environmental > Terrestrial > Soil > Tropical forest > Bulk soil... | reverse complement strand
GCCCGAGACGCTCGTCTACGTCAGCTGCGGGCTCGACTCGCTCGAACGCGACATCGCGCGCCTGCTCGGCTCCGGCCGCTTCGCGCTGCGCTCGCTCGCGGCCTGGGATCTCTTCCCGTACACCGAGCACGTGGAGACGCTGGCGGTATTCAAGGCGGTGTGATCGCGACCGTCCCCTTGACCCCCGCGACCACGAACTTGAGCTGACCGGCGAGGATGTCGCCGCCAGCGATCTCGAGCCGCGTGAGCGCGAGCTTGTCCTTGCTCGGCGCCGGCGGCAGCAGCACCAGCTTCGCGCTGTCCGGCTTCGCCGCGTATCTCCCGCTGACGTCGAGGCTCTCGGTCGCGGCGTTGGGCAGCGTCGTCGTCGCGCCCCCCGTGACTGCGCCGGTCGCATCGGTGGCGACGTCGAGGTCGAGCACCCAGCTCCCGCCCAACGCATGCAGCGCCAGTTGCGCGTTGGTCGACGCGCAGGAGCGTCGGGCCAGGGTCAGGCACAGCTTGATCCTGCCGCGGCACGAGTACTCGTCCGTGTGCGGCGTCGGGTTCTTGCACGAGAACGTCCCGGTGGCCTGGGCGGCGGCCGTCTGCTCCGGGTTGTGGAAGTTGCCGGTGCCCGCCGCGGAGAGGAGCAGCCTCGCGCTCGGCGCGCGCGTGGAGCCGCCGAGCTGCCCCACCAGCGTGCCGGGGAGATTCGCATCGAACAGGCCCGGGAAGCTGAACTCCAGCACGGTGCTGCCCGTGATCGCGCCCGTCGCGTCCGTGGTCACTCCCGCGCTGTCGGCGCAGATGGTGTTCTTGGTGCTGTGGCCGTCGAGCACGCACTTCGGGCCGTCGTCGCCGTCGGGGACGAAGATCTGCGCGTTGTCGCCGACGGCGAGCTCGTAGCTTCCCGCGGGCGGATCCGCCCGGACCCAGCCGGCCTGCGCGAGCGCGGCCACCGAGAAGAGGGCGAGGATCGCGTGCCGTCCGAACCCCATGGCGCGATTCTCCGCGCGGCCGCGGGTCCGGGTCAATGCGCAACACGATTGCTAGACTCGCGCGCCACTCCGGAGCCCGCGCAGCCATCATGAGCAAGCCCGCGAAAACCGAGGTCGAACGCCAGCTCGACGCGCTGATGTTCGGCAGCGAGTTCGGCGACGAGAAGCTCGCCGCCGCGATGCGCGCCGAGCTGCGCGAGCGGCTGGCCGAGGGCCGCCCTCTGCGCGTCTACGCCGGCTACGACCCGAGCCGCCCCGACCTGCACATCGGCCACGCGATCACGCTGCGCAAGCTGCGCATGTTCCAGGACTTCGGCCACGAGGTGACCTTCCTGGTCGGCACCTTCACCGCGACCGTGGGCGACGCCAGCGACCGCGCGCAGGGCCGCCCGCGCAGGAGCGCCGAGGAGGTCGCCGAGGCCTCGCGCAGCTACGCCGAACAGTGTTATCGCATCCTCGACCCGGCGAAGACGCGCGTGGTCTACAACGCCGACTGGCTGTCCAAGCTGCCGCTCGCCGAGTTCGTGGCGATCGCCTCGAACTTCACCGTGCAGCAGTTCACCGCGCGCGAGAACTTCCGCCTGCGGCTCAAGGACGGCGACCCGATCGGCCTGCACGAGCTGTTCTACGCGCTCCTGCAGGGCTGGGACGCCGTGCACCTGCGCGCCGACGTGCAGCTCGGCGCCACCGAGCAGCTGTTCAACATCCAGGCGGGCCGCAAGCTGCAGGAAATCCACGGCCAGCGCCCCTGCGTGATCCTCACCTACCCGATCCTCGTCGGCACCGACGGCAAGGCGCGCATGTCGAAGAGCGCGGGCAACATCGTCGCGCTCGCCGACCCGCCCGAGGAGCAGTACGGCAAGGTGATGAGCGTCTCCGACGAGACCATGGCCCAGTGGCTGCCGCTCACCACGCGCTGGCCGCCCGAGCAGGTGAAGCGCGAGCTCGACGACCTGCGCGCCGGCCGGATCGGCGCGATGGACTTGAAGAAGAGGCTCGCCGCCGAGATCGTCGCCACCTACCACGGAGACGCTGCCGCGCAGTCCGCCGCCGAGCACTTCACCCAGGTCCACCAGCGCCGCGAGCTCCCCGACGAGATGCCCGAGGTTCGCATCACCCCCGGCGAGAAGGTGATCGACGTGCTCGTCCGCGCGGGCGCCGCGTCGTCGAAGAGCGCCGCGCGCCGGCTGGTGCAGGGGAGCGGCGTGCGCTTCGAGAGAGAGACGGTCGCCGGGATCGACGCGGAGCTCTCGAAGAGCGGCGTGCTGCAAGTCGGGAAGCGGCACTTCTTCCGCGTGGTGGTGTAGCGCGGCCAGATCAGGGGCCAAGGACCACCACGACGTCTTTGATGGGGCGTCCGTCGATTTCCTTGATCCCGATCAGACCGAACGTCGCCGAGTAGGGATTGCGGGCGTGGTAGAGCTTGAGGGTCGGGCTTCCTTCTCTCCCTTGGACCGTGACGACGAAGTCATCGAAATCCGAGTCCTTATGAGGTCGCTCGATCGACAAGATACGAAGGGCCCTGGGGTCCAGCTCAAGCTTTCTTCGGACCGCAGTGTAGTAGAGTGACGCGCCCTCGCGATCGCGCGAAGCGATCCAGTCGGCGCACGGCTTTGCGACGTTGATGTCGAGGCCTTCATTGACCACGGACCTGTATCCGAAGCGAGAACTCGCGGGTAGGGCACAGCCATGTTTGGCCTGCTCATGAGCTGCTTAGCCCCGATGGTCTTCCGGCACTGAGCCGCGATACCCTTTTGCGGGTGGCCCCGCTCGACCTCGACTCCCTCGACTCTGTCCGCGACGCCGCCGGCTACTTCGCCGCGGCTCGCGCGCGCGGCGGCGACGTGCAGTGGAGCGACGCGCAGCACGGCTGGGTCACGCTCTCGCACGCGGAGACGGCGGCGGCGTTCCGCGACGTGGAGCGGCTGTCGGCGGACCGCAGCGAGGTGTTCCGGCGCGCGGCGGCGGCGCGCTCGCCGGCGTTCGGCGAGGTGGCGCAGCTGCTCGCGGGCTGGATGAACTTCCGCGACGACCCGGCGCACGCGCGGCTGCGCGAGCCGGTGCGCGCGGCGTTCACGCCACGGCGGGTGGGCGAGCTCGAGAAGGACGTGCGCGAGATCGTGGCGCGGGCGATCGACGACTTCGCCGGCGACACGGTGGAGCTGTTCGAGGCGTTCGCGCGGCCGGTCCCCGCGCGCGTGATCGCGGCGCTGCTGGGCGCCGAGCAGAGCGACAGCGCGCGCTTCCAGCGCTGGTCCGACGACCTGGCGCGGATCGTGTTCTCGCTGTCGCCGCGCACCGTCGACGAGGCGCCGCTGGTGGCGGCCACGCGCGAGTTCGCGGCGTTCTTCGGCAAGCTCGTGGAGCGCGAGCGCGCGCGGCCGTCGGGCAACCTGCTCTCGGCGCTGGTCCACAGCGAGGTGGGCGCGCTCGACGCGCTCGAGCTCGTGGGCGCCTGCACGCTGCTGTTGTTCGGCGGCCACGAGACCACCACCAGCCTGATCGACCAGTCGCTCGCGCTCTTCCTCGAGCGGCCCGAGCTCGCCGACGAGATGCGCGCGCACCCCGAGCGCTGGGAGACGGCGGTCGACGAGCTGATGCGCGTCGCCGGCCCGGCGCGCGCGATGGCGCGCAAGGTGGCGGTGCCGCACGAGCGCGGCGGGCAGGCGCTCGAGCCGGGCGACACGGTGTTCCTGGCGATCGCCGCAGCGAACCACGACCCGGCGGTGTTCGCGACACCGGAGCGTGTCGACTTCGCGCGCGCGCCGAATCCGCACCTGGGCTTCGGCTGGGGGCCGCACTTCTGCCTGGGCGCACACCTGGCGCGGCTCGAGGCGCGGATCGCGTTGCAGACGCTGCTCGAGCGCTTCCCCCGCATGCGGCCCGCCGAGCCGGTGCCGCCCCAGGTCGGCGCGACGATGGGCTTCACGCACCGGAGGCTGCGCGTTCACCTCTCGTGACTGAGCCACGCCTCGAGCGTGTCGATCAGCGGGATCTGCGCCGCTTTGACCCGCCGGCGCGCCTCGTCGAGCGTGAACCACTCCGCGCGGTCGACTTCGGGAAACGAGCGCTGCTTGCCGGAGCCGGGCGGCCACTCGAGCTCGAAGTGGTTGCTCTCGAGCTTGCGGGGATCGGCGTCGCCGCGCACCGCCCAGGCGTGCACGATCTTCCCGCCCTTCTGCGTGATCTGGCCGAGCGGGAGCTCGGTCCCCTTCGCTTCGAAGCCCGTCTCCTCGCGGAACTCGCGGTGCGCGGCCGCGAGCAGCGGCTCGCCCTTGGCGGGCTCGCCCTTCGGGATCGTCCACGCGCCCAGGTCCTTGCTCTTGAAGAAGGGACCGCCCGGGTGCGCGAGCAGCACCTCCACGCCGCGGGAGCTGCGGCGGAACAGCAGCAGCCCCGCGCTCAGGCGCTCCTTCTTCGGCATACCCTTCCTCCGTGCACGCGAGATTCTTCCCTTATCTGCACGTTCTCGCCGCCGGCTGCGTCGTAGCCCTGTTCGCGCCGGGCTTCCTGCCGGACATCCCCTTCCCGTTCTTCGCGTTCGGCGGACCGGCGCTCGCGCTCTCGCTCGCGCTCTCCGCACCTGCGCTGCGGCGCGCACCGCTGCGTTGCGCGGGCTTCGTGTTCTGCTCCATCGCGCTCTACGAAGCGGCCGTCTACGCGACGCTGCGCGCCGAGCGCGACGCGGAGTCGCTCGCGCTCGCGACGGCGCTGATCTCGGGCCTCTCCTCCACCTCTCTTCTCGCACTCTACAGCGCCTGGCTCGGAAACAGGAAGCGCATCTGGCGCGCGCCCGCGGGACTTCCGCTCGGCGCCCTCGCGAGCCTGCTGCTCCACGCGGCGGCGAGACAGGATGGGAGCCCGGCATACGGAACGGTCGGCTTCGTGCTGGCCTGGGATGCGGGCATCGCCCTCGCCATCGGCACGCTCGGGCTATGATTGCCGCGATGGGGGAAGAGCTTCCACTCGCGGGAGTGCGCGTGCTCGAGATCGGCGGCGGGCTGCCCGCTGCGTTCGCCACGCGGTGGATGGTCGGGTTCGGCGCGGACGTCGTGCGCAGCGAGCCGGCCCGCGAGACACTCGGGCGCGACGAGCAGGCGTTCCTCCTGCCCGGCAAACGCCGCGTCGGCGCGACGCCGCGCGAGCTGCGCGCGCTCGCGCTCGCCGCGGACATCGTCGTCGAGGACGGCGAGCCGGGCGCGCTCGCCGCGCGCGGGCTCGATCCGACGGCGCTGCGGCGCGAGAAGCCCTCGCTCGTCGTCGCGTCGCTCACCCCGTTCGGTCAGACCGGCCCGGCCGCGGGCTGGCGTGCCACCAACCTGGTCGCGCACGCGATGGGCGGGATCCTCTCGCTCACCGGCGTGGTGCCGCGGCCGCCGCTGCAGAACGGCTTCAGCCAGGCGTGGATGCTGCTCGGGCTGAACGGCTTCTCCGCGGCGCTCGCGGCCTACTACGGGTCGCTGGTGCACGGCGAGGGCGACTGGATCGACCTGTCCGCGCAGGAGTGCGCCGCGGGCATGCTGGAGCTGTACGGGCCGCGCGCCGCGTTCGAGCGCACCGAGGCGCCGCGGCTCGGGAACCGCGTGCACGCGATCTGGGGCATCTTCAAGTGCGAGGACGGCTTCGCGGGCGTGTGCGCGCTGCAGCGCCAGGCGCCCGCGTTCTTCGCGATGAGCGGCGATCCGGCGCTCGCCGACCCGCGCTATCTCGACCCCGGCTACCGGCTCACCGTCGACGTCGAGCTCGGAACGCACGTCGCGCGCTGGTTCGCGGACAAGAAGAAGCGCGACGTGCTCGAGCTCGGCGAGAAGCACAAGGTGCCGATGGGCGCGGTGCAGACCCCGCTCGACCTGGTGCACAGCGCGGGGCTCGAGGAGCGCGGCTTCTTCGACACCGTGCGCACGCCGTCGGGCGACGCGCGCGTGCCGGGCCGGCCGTTCGAGGGCCTGCCCTGGCACGTCGGCGAGCTGCACGGCCCGGCAGCCGACACCGACGCGGTTCGCCACGACTGGCTGGGGGCGCGCGCGTGAAGAAGCTGCCGCTCGAGGGCGTGCGCGTCGCCGACCTGTCGATGATGTGGGCGGGGCCGTTCGCGACCCGGCTGCTCGGCGAGATGGGCGCCGAGGTGGTGAAGATCGAATCGCCGCGCGCCTGGGACAACGTGCGCACGCTGCTCCCCCAGCCCGGCGCGACCGAGCCGTGGAACACCAGCTACTACTTCAACGACTACAACCGCGACAAGAAGTCACTGACTCTCGACCTGTCGCAGCCGCGCGGACGCGCTCTGTTCCTGGAGCTGGTCGCGAAAAGCGACTGCGTGATCGAGAACTACCGCGCCGACGTGCTCGACAAGCTTGGCATCGGCTACGAGGTGCTGCGCCAGGCGCGGCCCGACGTGATCCTGGTCAGCATGGCCGGGTTCGGCAAGACCGGGCCCGAGAAGGGCCTCGTCGGCTTCGGGCCGATCATCGAGCAGATGGCGGGAATGGCCTCGACCACCGGCTACGGCGACGACGGCGTGCCGTACAAGACGGGGATCTCGTACGGCGATCCGATCGGCGGGATCGCCGCCGCGGGCGCGGTGGTGCTGGCGCTGATCGCGCGCCGGCGCACCGGCCTCGGCGCCTGGATCGACCTGGCGCAGCGCGAGACCATGGCGCAGATGCTCGGCCCCGCCTTCGCTGCGGCGTCGCTGCGCGGCGAGTCGCCCGTCCACCGCGGCAACCGCGACCCGCGCTTCGCGCCGCAGGGCGTGTACCGCGCGCTCGGGGGCGACCAGTGGGTGGCGATCTCCGCGCGCGACGACGGCGAGTGGCGCGCGCTGGCGCGCACCGTCGGCGCCAGCGCGCTCGAGTCACTCGACCTCAGCGAGCGCAGCGCGCGCCACGACGAGCTCGACCGCCGGATCGAGGCGTGGACCCTGGCGCGCGGGCCGCGCGAGGCGGCCGAGACGCTGCAGCGCGCGGGCGTCGCGGCGGCACCAGTCTTGGACTGCAACGCCATCCACGAGGACCCGCAGCTCGCCGCGCGCGGCTCCTGGGTCGAGCTGCCGCATCCGAAGACGAAGACCTGGAAGCAGCCCGCCTCGGCCTGGCGGCTGGTCGAGGCGAAGTCGCTGCCGCGCCGGCACGCGCCGCTGTTCGGCGAGCACAACCGCGAGATCCTGTGCGGCCTGCTCGGCCACGCCGAGCGCGAGCTCGCCGCGCTCAGCGCGGCCGGCATCATCGGCGACGCCCCGATCGGCGCGCGCGAGGGATGAGGAAGGCCCGGCTCGAGGCGTTCAGCGACGGCGTCATCGCCATCATCATCACGATCATGGTGCTCGAGCTGCACACGCCGTCGGGCACCGACCTCGCCTCGCTGCGGCCGCTCGTCCCGGCGCTGCTCTCCTACGTGCTCTCGTTCGTCTACGTCGGCATCTACTGGAACAACCACCACCACCTGCTGCACGCGGCGCGCGAGGTCACGGGTCTGGTGCTCTGGTCGAACTTGCACCTCTTGTTCTGGCTGTCGCTCTTTCCGTTCGCGACCGCGTGGATGGGAGCATCGAACGGCGCCCCGCTGCCGATCGCGCTCTACGGAGTGGTGCTGCTCATGGCCGGCGCTGCCTATCAGCTGCTCGAGCTCGCGCTCGTTGCGCACCACGGCCGCGACTCGGCGCTCGCCCAGGCGCTCGGCCGCAGCGGCAAGGAGTTCCTGTCGGTGGGCGCATACGCCGTCGCGATCGCACTCGCGTTCGTCGCACCGCGGGTCTCGCAGGCGATCTACGCGGCCGTCGCGCTGCTCTGGTTCGTGCCGGACCCTCGCTTCGAGCGTGCGGGGCACTGAGCGATCGTCTCTTGCAGCTGCGGTCAATGCCGCGGCGGTGCGAAGCGAATGCTGTCCATGAATGGCTGGACCTCGGCGTCGAGGCCCGCGGACGGCTCTCCCGCGAGATGGCGCTCGCTCCAGCCGAACTCGACGACCACGCCCCTCTGGAACGGGTGCAGGCAGCGAAAGCCGCGCTGCCTCTCGACGAACGTCGAGCCTTCGAACCGGGGCACCCGCGTGTCCTCGATCGTCTCGTCGTAGCGAACGCACTCGGCGCCCGGCGACCGATCGACCACTTCCTGCGTGGCGACGAGACGACGGGCATGATCAGCTGCCCACGCGCGCAGCGCTGCGTCCGTGAGCCGCTCGTCGAGGTGTCGCTTCATGTCGTCGGCGCTTGCGACGTCGTCGGACAGCTCGAACTCCGAGCACGGATACGCGAGGAGTCCCGCGACGATCGAGCGCACCTCGACCGCCTGTTGGGGAACGTGATCGCCGATCGGCTTCCCGAAGACGATCACGTGGTCGGGGCCGAAGGTCTTTCCGGGGACGGCCCACCAGCGCGCGCCGACGGGCGGGAGGACCGAGATGCCCTGCTGCGGGAAGTCGTAGCGCACGCTCGAATCGGTGACTCGCACCGCCCCGCCGGGTGCGCCGCAGGCGAGGGTCGCCGCAGACGCGATCACCCACAGTCGAGCTCGGAAGCCGATCATTGGCCTCGGACACTCTATACCGCCGTGCTGATACCATGACGCCGGGAGGACCCTCCGAATGAAGGTCGATGCAGGGCTGATGGGCGGGCTCGCCGAGGTGCCGGAGCGCATCCGCGAGCTCGAGGCGGCGGGCTACGACGGCGCGATCACGGCGGAGACGGCACACGACCCGTTCTTCCCGCTCCTGCTCGCGGCCGAGCACTCGCGCTCGATCCAGCTGGTGACGTCGATCGCGGTCGCCTTCGCGCGCACCCCGATGACGCTGGCGAACATCGGCCACGACCTGAACGCCTACTCGAAGGGCCGCTTCGTGCTCGGGCTGGGCTCGCAGATCCAGCCGCACATCACCAAGCGCTTCAGCATGCCGTGGTCGCACCCGGCGGCGCGCATGCGCGAGCTGATCCTGGCCATGCGCGCGATCTGGGACTGCTGGTACGCGCGCAAGAAGCTCGAGTTCCGCGGCGAGTTCTACACTCACACGCTGATGACGCCGATGTTCACGCCCATCGACACCAGCTACGGGCCGCCCAAGGTGTTCCTCGCGGCGGTCGGTCCGCTGATGACCGAGGTCGCGGGCGAGGTCGCCGACGGCGTGATCTGCCACGCCTTCACCACCGAGAAGTACATGCGCGAGGTGACGCTCCCCGCGATCGAGCGCGGGCTCGCCAAGTCGAAGCGCTCGCGCAAGGACTTCCAGGTCTCGTTCCCGGGCTTCGTGGTCACGGGCGAGACCGAGAAGGCGTGGAGCGATTCGCGTCGCGGCGTGTGCAAGCAGATCGCGTTCTACGGCTCGACCCCGGCGTACCGGCCGGTGCTCGAGATGCACGGCTGGGGTGGGCTGCAGACCGAGCTGAACGCGCTGTCGAAGCAGGGCCAGTGGGACAAGATGGGCGAGCTCGTCGACGACAAGATCCTCGAGCAGTTCGCCGTGGTCGCCACACCGGACGAGGTGATCCCGAAGTTCAAGGCGCGCTTCGGCGACGTGGTCGACCGCACCACGCTCGGCTTCGCGCCGGGCTCGAAGACCAGCGCACAAGACCTGATCCAGAAGCTACACGCCTAGCCGCCTAAGCGGCGTCGTGGAAGATCAGGCCGAGCGTGAAGCGCAGGCCCTCGCGCACGCGCGACACGCCGTGGCGCAGCTGCACGCGGTGGAAGCCGCGCGGCCCGCGGCGCGGGCGCTCGCGCGTGGCGAACACCACCGCGTCGCCCTGCGCGAGCGGGACGACCTCGCCGCGCGACTGCGCGCGCGGGCGCTGCTCGACCAGCAGGAACTCGCCGCCCGCGAAGTCGCGCGCCGGGTCGGACAGGAGCACCGTCGCCTGCAGCGGGAAGACTTCGGCGCCGTACAGGTCCTGGTGCAGGCAGTTGTAGCCGCCCGCCTCGTAGCGCAGCACCAGCGGCGTCGGCTTCGTCTGTCCCGCGGCGTGACACTTCTCGAGGTAGGCCTCGAGCTCGGCCGGGAAGCCGCCGGGGAGCCGCAGCGCCTCGCGCCAGCGGTTCGCCAGCGGCGCGAGCTCGCGGTAGAGCGACGTGCGCAGCGACTGCACGGCCGACGGCAGCGGATAGGCGAAGTAGCGGTACTCGCCCTGCCCGTACGCGTGCTTCTCCATCACCACGCGCTTCCGGAACACGCCGTCTTCGTCCCAGCGCGCTGCGAGCGCGCAGCAGGTCGCGGGGTCGACGAGCGCGGGCAGCGTCGCGTACCCGCGCTCGTCGAGCGAGTCGGAGAGCGCGCTCATCCCGCGGCTCGGCCGGGTAAGGTCAGCTTGCTCTCGCGTTCGAGCAGCGCGCGCTTGCGCTCGACGCCCCAGCGGTAGCCGGTGAGCGCGCCCGAGCTCGCGACCGCGCGGTGGCACGGCACGACCAGCGAGACGGGATTGCGCGCGCAGGCCTGCCCGACCGCGCGCACCGCCCGGGGCCGGCCCAGTGCGGCGGCGAGCTCGGCGTAGGTCGTCGTGCTGCCCGGCGGGATCTGCCGCAGCGCGCGCCAGACCTGCGCCTGGAACGCGGTGCCGCGCACGTCGAGCGGGAGCTCGAGCGCGTGGTCGGGACGCGCCACGAACACCGCGATCCGCTCCAGCCAGTCGCGCAGCGCGCGCCGGTCCTCGCGCACGCGCGCGCCCGAGAAGCGCGCGACGAACGACGCGACCAGCGCCTCGCGCGAGTCGCCGAGCTCCACGGCACAGACACCCTTCCCGGTCGCCGCGACGAGCACCCAGCCGAGGTCCGTGTGCACCGCGGCGAAGCGGATCGTCTCGCCGCGGCCTCCCTCCCGGCGCGCGCCCGGCGTCATGCCGAGCCCGCTCGCGGAGGCGTCGTACGCCCGAGAGCTCGAGCCGAAGCCTGCGCCGAACGCTGCCTGGGCCACGTGTTCACCCGCGTCGAGCGCGGCGCCGAAGCGCGCCCGCCGCTGCGCGCGCGCGTACTCGGCCGGCGTCGCGCCCACCACCTGCTTGAACAGCCGGTGGAAGTGGAACGGCGAGACGCCGACCTCGCGCGCGAGCTGCGCCAGCGTCGGCTGACGTTCGGCGAGGATCGCGCAGGCCTTCGCGACCGTGGCAAGCTGCGCCTCGACGGGAGTGCGTTCGTCGGGCCGGCAACGCTTGCAGGGACGGAACCCCGCGGCCTCCGCCCGGGCGCAGCTCGCGTGGAACGACACGTTCTCGCGCCGCGGCTGCCGCGAAGCGCAGCCCGGGCGGCAGTACACGCCGGTGGTCTTCACCGCGTACCAGAACTCGCCGTCGGCGCTCGCATCGCGCGCGACGACGGCCTGCCAGCACTTCTCTTCGTCGATCATCGCATCCTTCTCCTCGATTGGACGTCGCGAGGATCGCCGCCGCACGCTGCCGATTCTATCTGAGGCTTGCTCTCTCATTCGCCGCCGTCTCACGCAATCGCCCGCGCAACGTGCCGATTTCGCAAGCGGGGCGTGACGCGGGGCGGGCACTCTGCGCCCCAGAACCGCAGGGCGAGAACTGAACTCGATCTCGACGCTCGATGTAGCCGATCGACGGCAGGAGCTCGCCCTGCGGCTCCACTATTCTTGCTGGGTGAGCACCCCCGAGCCCGAGCTGCGCCTGGCGACGATCGCCGACGTCCCGGCGCTGCGCGAGCTCATTCCGCGCTCGGTGCGCGCGCTCTCACGCGGCTACTACAGCGATGCACAGATCGAGGGCGCGATCGCACACGTGTTCGGACCGGACACACAGCTGATCGCCGACGGCACCTACTTCGTGGTGACCGCGGTTCGCGAGATCGTCGCCTGCGGCGGCTGGAGCCGCAGGCGCACGCTCTTCGGCGGCGACCAGATGAAGGGCGCGGAGGACCCGCTGCTCGACCCCGCGCGCGAAGCGGCGCGCATCCGCGCCTTCTTCGTCGCGCCGGAGTGGGCGCGCCGCGGGCTGGCCTCGCGGCTGATGGAGGCATGCATGGCGGCAGCACGCGGCGCCGGCTTCCGCGCGCTCGAGCTCGGCGCCACCTTGCCCGGCGAGCCGCTCTATCGCGGCTTCGGCTTCGAGACGCTGGAGCGCACCAGCACCCCTCTCCCGGGCGGAAAGTCGCTGCCGATCGTGCACATGCGGCGCACGCTCGCCGCTCCGTGATTCGCGCCACAACGGCCCACCCGGCGACTGACCGAATGGGTGAGAAGCCTTGGCACAGGAAGACCCGCTCGAGACCGAGATCGCGGCCGGGCACATGCTGGTCGATGCGCGCCTCGAGGAGCAGGCGCTGGCGCACTTCCGCGCGCTGCTCGAGCGCCACCCGCGCGAGCCGCGTGCGCACTTCGCGCTGGCGACGGCGCTCGACGCACTCGACCGCGAGACCGAGGCGGTCCCCGCCTACGCCGAGGCGATCCGGCTGCGTCTGACCGGCGAGCTGCTCGCGCGCGCGTACCTCGGGCTCGGCAGCTCGCTCGCCAAGATCGGGCGTCACGGCGAGGCGGTGGAGGTCCTCGCCGCGGGGAGCCGCCGCTTCCCCGGGCACGCGCCGCTGCGCGCGTTCCACGCGCTGGTGTCGGCGCGCGCGGGCAAGCAGCCGAAGCCGGTGGTGGCGGAGATCGTCGAGGACCTGCTCGCGCACCACGACATGGGCCCCTACACCGAGTCGCTGCGGCGCAACCTCGCGGCGCTGCGGAGGAGCGCCGCCAAGTCTCCCGATTGAAGCGCGCTCCGCCGCGGCGGTAAGTTAGGACCGATGGGGCGCGGTCGACACGCGGTCGTGGTGGGCGGCAGCATCGCGGGCCTGGTCGCGGCCGGCGTGCTCACGCGCCACTTCGAGCGGGTGACGCTCGTGGAGCGGGATGCGTATCCCGACGAGCCGGCGGCGCGCAAAGGCACGCCGCAGGCGCGCCACGTGCACGTGCTGCTGCAGCGCGGCGAGCGCGCGGTCGAGCGCTTCTTCCCCGGCCTGTTCGACGAGCTCGTCGCGCGCGGCGGACAGCGCGTCGACACCGGCGGCGACGCGCGCTGGTACTTCTTCGGCGGCTGGAAGGCGCGCTTCGAGAGCGGCGTGGAGATGGTGAGCCAGAGCCGGCCGCTGCTCGAGTGGTCGCTGCGCCGCCGCGTGCTGCAGCTCGCGAACGTGGAGCTCGTGACCGGCGACGTGCACGCCCTGCACGCGCCGACACCGGGGCGTGTCGGCGGCGTGCAGCTGAGACGCGGCGCGGGCACCGCCTCGGAGACGCTCGCCGCCGAGCTGGTGGTCGATGCGAGCGGGCGCGGCTCGCGCATGCCGCACTGGCTCGAGGCGCTCGGCTGCGGCGCGCCGCCCGAGTCAGAGGTGAAGGTCGACGTCGGCTACGCCACGCGCCCCTACCGGCGCACGCGCGCCCGGCGCGACTGGACGGCGCTGCTCTGCCACCCGCGCTTTCCCGACACGCGCTGCGGCGTGCTCTTGCCGATCGAGGACGACCGCTGGCTGCTCACCCTGGTGGGCTGGTTCGGCGACCACCCGCCGGGCCGCGATCCCGAGTTCCTGGACTGGACGCGCAGCCTGGCGGTGCCCGACCTCGCCGAGGCCGTCGCCGACGCCGACCCGCTGGGCGAGATCGCGCTCCACCGCTTCCCCTCGAACCGCCGCCGCCACTACGAGCGCCTGGCGAAGCTCCCCGACGGCGTGGCGGTGCTGGGCGACGCGGCCTGCAGCTTCAACCCGGTGTACGCGCAGGGAATGGCCTCGGCGGCGCTCGGCGCAGCCGAGCTCGACGCCTGTCTCGCCGAGTCGCACGACACGACCGGCTTCTCGCGCC